>Ga0256828_1000454_pt1 | contig 27257 bp, 26 predicted proteins | sample CV88metaG_FD_185993 | JGI IMG/M metagenome (GOLD analysis project Ga0256828, IMG submission 185993) | Hydrothermal vent microbial communities from East Pacific Rise, Pacific Ocean - CV88 | ecosystem: Environmental > Aquatic > Marine > Hydrothermal vents | place: Pacific Ocean: East Pacific Rise...
TTGAGCAAATGCTTCTTCCCCCTTGTCATGCCTTTTTTCAATTTAATGTTGATACTACAAATAACAAACTAAATCTTCAATTATATCAAAGAAGTGCTGATATGTTTTTATGAGTACCATTTAATATAGCTAGTTACTCAACTATGCTTATGCTTTTTGCTAAAATTACTTGATTAGAACCTGGAACTTTTACTCATACATTATGAGATGCACATATCTATAAAAATCACTTTGAGCAAGTTAAGGAGCAATTATCAAGAGAACCATTCCCTCTTCCAGAACTAAAACTAAAAAAAGACATAAAAACTCTAAAAGATATTGAAAACCTAGAATGGGAAGATTTTGAGCTTGTTAATTATCAAAGTCATTGAGTTTTAAAAGCTCCTGTGGCAGTTTAAAGCAGAATTTAGAAGAACAGAATTTAGAGCTTAGTAATTAAAAGTTAGCTAAATTAAAATTTTAAAATACTATTATAATAAAATTATGAAGAATTTTTCAATCATCCTTGCAACAGATACAAATAACTGAATCTGAAAAAATAATGACTTATGTTGGAGATTAAGTCAGGATTTAAAGCATTTCAAAGAAATTACTTGTAAAACTCAGGATTTAGCTATACTAAATGCTGTTATAATGTGAAGAAAAACTTGGGAATCAATTCCTTCTAAATTTAGACCTCTTCCTAATAGAGTAAATTGTATTTTAAGCAGAAGTTTGAAACATGAAGATATAAATTCAAAAATAGATGATTTTGTATTGTATTTCAATGATTTTGACCATTGTTTAGAAGAATTATCTAGAAAAGAAAACATTGAAAACATATTTCTTATTTGATGATGAAGCTTATATAATCAGTTTATAAAACATCCTAAATTAGAAAAAATTTACCTAACAAAAGTATTAGATAAATTTGATTGTGATACATTTTTTGACTGAATACCAGATAATTTTGTATTAGATAGTTATACTGATGAATTAGAAGAAAACTGAATTAAATTTAGATTTGAAACATATAAAAGAGTGGATTAATCCACTCTTTTATATGTTAATTATGAAAGAAAAACATATAATATAAAAATTATATAAGTTAATAATAAGATGTATCAATCTTTTTTCAAAATTTTCTTCTTAAACCCTAAATATAAAAATATTAAAGAAGAAAGTATTAAAAATATTAAAATATGATAATCTATGAAAAAGCTATTATTAAAATTAATACCTAATAATAAACCTATTAAAATAGGTATTCCTAATCATATGCAAATGTTAAAAATATTTGATCACACAGCATTTCAAAAACTAGAATCTATTCTTCCTTCTCTAGATGTTCTAATTCAAAGTAATAAATCAGGTGAAGAAGTTATTATGGCCAATAATATTAATGAAGTTACAAAATGTGATACTCAATAATAATTACTTAAATATACAACAGAATGTATAGATAATTCTACTCAAAAATACAGAATAACAAAAGCCAATAAAATTTTTAAAAAATTAACTTTTATATTTTTAACATTTTTATAATGTTTTTTTATTCTATGCTTATGCATAGATATGTAAATATTATTTTGTTTTCTTAAAAAATATAAATAAACTAAATATGTAATTATTAAAAAAATAGAAGTTAAAAAATACAAATTATTATTTATTCAAAAAAATAAAATTAAAATAGAAATAATAAAAAAAATTGTATCTCTTTTAATATCATACTTTGAAAATTTTTTAATTTTGTTTTTTTTATAAAATACAATAGCAAAAAATGAAATCATTAAAATATTAAAAATAGCAGATCATCAAATTGTTCATATTCATATTTCTAATCATTTTTTTCCTAAAATAATTATAGATACTATAGCTGTAAAAAATTCAGGTATAGATCATCAAATTGCATCAAAAGTAGCTCATTTAATTCAAGGAGATAATTTTAATTTATCTCATATTATAGAAAATTCTTTTGATAAAATCAAAGTAGCATAATATACTAATAAAAAAACTAATAAAATACTAACAATTGAACAAAATAAACAATCTGTTAATGTATTTATTATATAATTCATATGTTTATAATGCTTTCAATAATTTAAAATATTCTTCTTTTGCAAATCAAGTTCTATAATTTATTTTAGAACAATCAATTATTTTATCATTTAAAACTGATTTTCAATTTATATTTGTATATCAAATATATTTGTAATTAAAATTATTTGTTTTGTAAAATTTTACTCCATATTGCTTAACTTCATCAATTACTTTTGTTCAAATAGCTATTAAATTTAAAACTACATTTTTTTGTTTTTCATTTTTTAAATGTAAATATAAATTTAATAAATATTTTTTAGGGATTTTTCTGTTAAATGAAGTGAAAATTAAAAGATTTTGTGCTATTAATTTAGAATTTAGTTTTTTTATTTTTGAAATATAATTTTTTCTTATTTCTTCTAAATTTTCTTCAATTATTTTATAGTTAATCTTTTTTTTATTTAATTCATCAAAAATAATTCTATAATTATCCTCTAAAATCAAAGAGTTATAATATTTTAACTCTCTTGTTGTTAAAAGATAATTTTCTAAATATTCATCAGTTTTTAAATTATCAATATTTAATTCTCTCCCTGATAATAGATCATCCTTTAAATCAAGTAAAAATCAAAGTATAGTTTTGCTATATTTAGTATTATCTTTATTTAAATCTTTTTCATAATTATCAAATACTTTTAATATTTTTTCTTTTTCATTATGATTTTTTACTTTTGAATATTTTCATGCAATTAATATTAATTGTTTTGCTATATCTAAAATTTCCTGTTTTTTCATATATAATATTAAGTTATAATTATTGTAATTTTAGCATAAAAAATAAAAAATAGCTAATTAAAAGCTATTTTTTTAAATCTTCTAACATAATACAACTATTAACTACATAATCTTTAAAATTATTTTCAAATAAAAATTTTATTACATCATTATCACTTGCTCATGGTTGACACCAAATAATCTTGTCTTTAATTTTATCTGAATTATGTTGTAACTCTTTATATACCACACTTGGTCTTACAACAAAATTAATTACATCAAAATCCAAATTATAACTTAAAAAATTTTCTAAATTTTTATAAGCTTTAATTCATTCAATTTCTAGTTCCTTAGGATTTATTGGATACACATTGTATCATTTTTTTACTAGATCAATCAAAATTTTATTTCAATATTTTTCTTTATTATTTGATGCTCAAACTAAAACTATATTTTTTATCATAATATTTTTTTTATAAAATATTTTACTTCATTTTTTAAGTTGTCTTCAAAAAAAATCTTTAAATACTCTTCATTTTCTCAATTGTTTAAAGTAATTACAATAACTTTTTTTGTAAAAATATCTATTTCATCAATTTTAGTTTCTTTTATATTTAGATCTGTCATAATTTTATATATATTTTCTGATAAAAAAATATAGTCATCTCTATTATTTAAATAAATATTGTTATTATCTATTTTGTATCATCAATGTATTGATCTTGAAATAAATTGTAAGGTAGCATAAAAAGCAGCTGATTTTTTTTCTTGAGTTTCTTTTAGTGTTTCCATATTAAAGATATTGAAAAAATAAAAATCTTCTATATTATAATAAATATTAGTAAAATTAAAAATTTTTATGAAAATACCAAATTCAAATAGAAAAAAAGCACTTTTTATAATAGATGTTCAAAAATCATTTATAATAAATAGGAATAAATATATTATTCCAAAAATTCAAAAAATAATTGAAAATATAAATTATGATTTAATTATAAGTTCAATTACATACAATAAAGAAAATTCTCAATGGGATAAGCAAATATGATGGACTGAAATGCAGTGAATTAAAGAAGATATTATTCCTGAATTAGCTTGAATTTTAGAAAATAAAAATCATATAAAAGTAGAAAAATTAACAAGAAGTATTTTTAAAGCTGATACAAATATTTTAGAAATATTAAAAAAAGAAAAAATTGAAGAAATTCATATTGTTTGATATGAAACAAATGATTGTGTTATGGCAAGTTGTTTTGAATCTATAGACTTAGATTTTTATACTTTTGTTATAGAAGAAGCCTGTGAAACTAGAACTACTGCATCAAATCATACAAAAGCAATTGATATATTAAATTATTTAAACCTTACAAATAATTCAAACTTTGTTTGAAAAGAAAAAACAGATTTTATAGTTTTATAAAATCTGTTTTTCTTAATTAAACATTCATACTTGATAGCTTTGATATAATAAAAATCAAATATAAGAAATCACTAATATAACTCATTCTTTTCTATCTAAGAAATATTTTTTATGAGTAAATGCAAAAATTAAAATTAATAATGAAGCAATAAATTCAATTGATAAATCAACTTCCATTCATTTATATCATTCAAGAGGTTTTACAAAAGCAGTAGCTGATAAAATCCATAAAATATTAAAAATATTTGAACCAACAATTCATCCAATAGCCATATCAGTTTCTTTTTTTAGTGCAGCTGTAACTGAAGCAGCAAGTTCTGGTAAACTTGTACCAATTGCAACTATTGTTAAACCAATAAAAGCATCACTCCATCAAAAACTTCTTGCTATATTACTAGCTGAATCAACAATAAAATTTCAACCATACACAAGTCAGACTAATCACACTATTATAAAAATAGTTGCTTTTAGATTAGACATTTCTTTTATCATTTCATCTTCATCTATTTTTTTATCCAATTTATCATTTTCCTTTTTATTAGCTTTTGCCATAGAAAAAGTATAGTATAAAAATCAAGCAAAAAATACTCATAAAATTCAAGCATCTGTTCTAGATAGACTTCAATCAAGTAATAAAAGTAACAATAAAATAGAAGTAAAAATCATAAAAGGTATCTCTTTTTTTACTGTTGAATGAGGCATTAAAATAGGATAAATAAGTGAAGTTACTCATAAAATCAAAAATATATTTGATATATTTGATCATACTATATTTCAAATAGCCATTGCAGTTTTTCAATCAAAAGCACTCATTACATTTACAACAAGTTCAGGTGCTGAAGTACCAAATGCAACAATTGTAAGACCAATTACAAGTGAAGAAATTCAGAATTTCTTAGCTATAGAACTAGCTCAATCAACAAGCATATCAGCTCATTTAATAAGCATAACAAATCCTATAACTAAAAAAACAAATGGATAATTATTATAATAATTTAAAAGTAAATCAAGCATCAAATCTATATTAAAAATAAAATCATAATAATTGTATGAAAAATAAAAAAATAGCAAAAGAATTTACTACTTTTTATCTATAAATAGCAAAAGTCACATAATATTTATTATGTAGTTTTACCCTTCTTTTAATTTGTATTTTTTATATTTAGGACTATTTAAAGTCTTGCAAACTAGATTCCAGAAATCATTACTATGATTCATATGAATCAAATGAGATAATTCATGTACAATTAGATAATCTTGATCTTCTTCAGACAAAAAAAGTATTTTATAATTAAAATTTAAATTCTTTTTACTACTACAACTTCCCCATTTAGTTTTCATTGATTTTATAGCAATTCTATTAAAACTAACTCCCATCTTTTCTGCCCAAAATTTAGATTTTTGCTCACATAAATCTCTTGCTTTTTCTTTATAATTTAGATAATGTTCTCTACTATAATCCACTAAATCTGGATTTATATCCCCCCTTAATCTGCCTTTGTAAGGGGAAAAATGTTTCAAAATCCAAGTTTTTTTTGACTCTAAAAATTCCAAAGCTTTTTTATCAAGACTTTCTTGAGACTGAAAAAATCAAGCTTTAGGAATAGTTAAAGTCAATTCACCATTTTGAATAGATAATCTAATAGATCTAGCTTTTTTAGAATATTTTTTTTTAAAAAAAATATCTGTTCAATTTATATTTATTTTATACTTCATTTTTCAAAAGAGTTAAGATTCTTTCAATTTTAGATTTTATAAGTATATCTAATTTATCAAATTTTTCTTGTTTAATCTTCAATTCAATCAATCAAACTAAAACAGAAACATCATTTCTAAAATTTAGATGATCTATTCATTTTCAGGTTAATTTTGAATCAATCTCTTTATTCCTAAAAAATCTTAAAATATTATTTTTTAATTCAATTAAATCTGTTTGTGGATCATTGATTTTTGCTGATAATAAATTAAAATCATCTAATTTATTAAATTCAAGATTATTTTTCATAAATATTTATATTATTTTTTTCTAAAACATTTAAGACAATATTATCTCAATTGTATTTTAAATCAACATATAAAAATATAATTTCTCATCAAATTTTTAAAAATTTATAAAACAATTCTGAAAAATTTTTATCATTTTCAGTGTTTGGTTTGAATTTATCAACATTATTAGTCAATAAAAACAATATTTTTGCATCATAAACTCATTCTTGTTTTATTTTTATAAGTTCTTGCAGATGTTTTTGTCATCTAGTAGTTGGAGCATCTGGAAAACTAGCTATATATTCATTATTTTCTTTTAAAAGCAAAGAAACTCATTTAACTTCTATAAAAGTTTTTCAGACTAAAAAATCTATTCTACTTTCTCAATAAGTTATTTCTTTTTTATAAGAAATATTTTTAGATTTAAAATATTCTTCAACTAATTTTGAATGCAATAAACTATTTAGCAAGATAAAATTTCAAAGTAATCACCTAGCTGAAATAAGTCTAAAATGATATTTTCTTCACTCTTTTAGTTCCAATTTTTGCACTAAAATATCATTTCATTTAAACAATAATTCTGCTAGTCTTCCAGTATCTCAAATATGAAATTTAATTTCTTTTCAGCCCAAAATTCAGATTCACACAAATCTGTTTTCTTTTTTGATAAATTTTGCTTGGGAGATATTTTTTAGGTGCATATTATTTAGTTAAAAAGCAAAGTGAAAATATTGCACATTAGTTTAACTTGTATAAAAATTGTGCTAATTCAGTATGTTCCATTTTGGAAATAACTTGTTTAACAACTATTTCCTTTTTGGAAACAGTTTATTCTGAATCATCTGGAATTTCAAGATTGTTACAATTTTTTACTATAACTCAAATGTTATATAAATGCAACAGTTAAAAAGGAATATATTATTTATACATAATACTTTTTCTGGAAAATTATTAGCTATTATTTAGAGTACTTATAGTATTATCTTTATTCAAATGTAAATATAGGAGCTGTTCTTATATTATCTAGTCTTTTTTTCTCATTCTTTTCCATAACATTTACTTCATATATTCATTTTCAATCAAATTTTTTTGTAGTTGCTCTTTTACTATATATTCATAGATCTAACATATAATAAGTATATTTATCTCATTGTTTTTTAGTATGACTTACATTTCTTAAAACAGTATGAAAGAGTTTAAAATCAACTAATTTGTTTATATCTTCATGTAATTTTTTATCATTATCAGAAATAGCAAAAACTGTTCTTTTTTTATCTTTCAAACAGAAATTTTCAATATTTTCAAATAAATTAAATAAAGAGTCATTTCATTTTAAATCACTTTGAAATTCTTCTTTTTTTCAAGATAAAGAAGTTGCTGCAGCTTCTTTTACATTCCTTAAATTAATTTTTCACTCATCACCTTTTTGGTTAACAGTTTTTAAAAATAATGATAAAAAATCTCTTGGAACTCATCATGATCAAAGCACTAAGTAATCAAATGCTTCTCAAGCAAAAATATCTTTTATATTTTTTATATTATTATCTTTTAAAATAGAATTAAATAAATTTTCTAAAAAAGTTTTTGTATCACTAAATCTTTCAAATGTTTTATCTAAATCTATTGATTCATAATCTTGTCACTCTTGAACTCAATAATATTTTTCTCAAGTAGGTCTATACAAAAGAGCCCTATGTTTAATTGTTGTTATTTTATAAGAAATATTTATATTTTTTGATAATCTATGTATCATATCTAGAATTTCTGCCTGTTTGTTTAATGGTAAATGATAAAAATCATCTAAAAATAAATATATATAATCATATCATTTTATTTTTAAGGAATTAGATATAGGTTCTTTAATTCTAGGAATTAATAAATTAAGTCTTTTAAGATAATCTTTATTTTCTTTATAGCTAATGTTATCTTTTTCTTTTATTTTTAATTTTCAAGCTATATTATTAGCTTTAGAAGACATTTCAACTTGATCACTTCTAGTGTTTTCAATACTATTTTCTTCAATATCAAGATCATTTATAAATATTTCATCTAATTGCATAATAACTTCTTTTAATTTCTTTTTTTCTTTTGAAAAATAATATTTAATTCACATAAGTAAACTAACTCATTTTAATTCATCTATTCTTTTTAAAATAATAAGCAAAATTTCTACTATAACCTTTGGAAAACTATGGTTTTTATATTCTTCACAATCAATTCATATAGAAGTGTTTAATTTATTATTATTTAATGTTTTCTCTCATTCAAAAATCAAAGTTGATTTTCAAGCTCATCTCCTTCAAAAAATAATATGATTAGTTTTATTTCATATTTTATTAAGATTATTATCTATATCAATATAATTTACTCAATCTTTATTTTTTTCATTTCTTAAAATCTCACTTATTGAGTCAGTAAGTAAATTTAGATTTTTATTATCACTTTTTCACATAATTTATTTATTTTAAAAATTAAACTAAACTACTTTAAAACCTCTTCCCAAAACTCCAAACTATTTATTTTCTCCCAACTGTCTTTCACAAGCTCTTTAAACTCCTCATAATCTCAAGGCTTAATTGAAACTGGGACATACTTGTATTCTCAATTTTTTCATTCTACAAAATCTAGAGCCAACTCAACTACATTGAATTTTGAACTAAATTCTGGGTCATTTTCTGCTAGTAATTTATAAAAAAGCAATTGTCTATAATATTTTCATTCTTCATAAGTATCTTTTTTATTTCAATATCTGTCTACTCATTTTATTTTTCCTTCTGTTTTTATACTTCAAGTCTTATAATCAACCACAGCAACATCTTCTATAAAAAGCCTTCATTGATTCCCTTCTCATGTAAGGAGAGGAGCTGGAGGTGAGGTTGTAATAGCCTCCACCTTATCAACCTTCCCTGTAATTCTAACTCCATCAAAAACAACATCTCTTGGTCTAAAATTGTATTCCACAGCTAAAGGAATTCTTGGATTTTTGATAAAATGTTCATAGTATCAAGTCAAACCTTCAATTCATTTTTTTGTAAGTCTTTCTCTTTCTTCTGCTGTTAAAATTTGATACTTCAAAAGCTCTAAAAACTTTTCTGTCATTTGTCATAACTCAACTTTTTCACCTCTAATTTTAGCATTTATAGCTATTTCTAAAACCTTATGATAAACATTACCAAAAATAGTAAATTCATTTCAAGTAAAAGGATATTTAAACACAACATTTCTTAAAAATTGTTTTGGATCTTCCAAAAATGTATTTAAATCAGTAGGACTAAGTTTATAATTTTCTAAAAATTCAGAAATATAACTAATTTCTTCTTTTGAAGTTTTTACTAAATCTTCATCTTCTCCTAATAATTCTTTTTTAATAGAATCTAAAATAGAATCATTATCTATTTTTTCTTCAACTACTTCTGCTTCTATTCAAGCCTCTAAAATAAAAGGACTATCAATATAAGGTTTATTTTCTTTTCAAGCTGGTCTTGTGAAAATCAGCTCTTTTTTTGCTCTTGTCATTGCTACAAAAAACAATCTCCTATCTTCTTGTAATTGAGTTTCTTTTTCTAAGTTTTTCAATTCTTTTTCATCAAGTCCTGCAAATTGTAATCAGTTTCAAGCTATTCAAAGAGGTAATTTTAGTTTATCTATCACTCTTTTTGATTCCCAATTTCCACCATAAACTCCCGGAATATAAACATAATCATATTCCAGTCATTTTGATGCATGTGCTGTTAAAATCTCAATATTTGAATTAGTTTTTTTAAGAATTTGTCTTGAAATTCAGATATTGTATTTATTGTGTAATTCAAATTTATTTAATAATTCTTTCAAAGTTAAATCTGGATTTTTCTCATTAAAATCCTTAATTTTATTAAACAAAGTAAAAACATCTTCCAAATCTGAAAAAGTTCAGTTTGTTTCAATGTATTCTACTAATCCAATTTTATCTAATAATTTTTGAAATAATCTTGAAATTCAGTATAAACCAAGTTCAGAATTTAGTTCTAAAATTAAATTTTTAAAATCAATTATTTTTTGATAATTTTTGTATTTATTCTCTAAATTTAATTCAAATAATGCTTCTTTTTCTTCATCAGAAATATTTTCATTTTCTGAAAAGTCTCTATCTATATTTTTTATTAATTCCCATAAACTAAATAAAAATCAGTTTTTTGAATAATTTTTTTGATATAATTCTTTTGCTAAAGTCAAAACATCAATATTTTCAACATCAATAATATCTGTTCTTAAAATATCAAGTAATTTTTCATCATTAAAATTTGGATTATCAATGAGTTTCAAAAAATCCAATATAAAATTAACAAATTTATTTTTCAAAATGTTTGTTTTCAATTTACTTTCCACCTCAACACCTTGCAACTGCATAAATTTAGTCCACTCCTCTACTTCCTTATTGCTTCTACAAATAATGGCAAATGTTTCTTTATTATTGTTTTTCTTTTTAATATCCTCCAAAACAAACAATTTCTCTAAAATTTCATCTTGAAGAATATAATATTTATTATTATCTAAATCTTTATAATCACTCTCTGCTATCAGTTCTTTCTTTAAATCAGGCAACTTATTTACTAATCTTTGAGTATTATTTTCTATTAAATCAGTTGATAAATCTAAAATACTTTGAGCTGATCTATAATTATTTTTTAAAACTATAAATTTTGTGTCTGGATAAGTTCACACAAAATCAAGCATATTTTCAATATTTGCACCTTGAAATCTATAAATTGATTGATCATCATCTCAAACTACCATTATATTTTTATCTTCTCCAACAGATAAAATTAAATCAACTAATTTATTTTGTGAATTATTTGTATCTTGATATTCATCAAGCATTATATATTGATATTTTTCAGCTAAATCATATTTTAAATCAGCATCTTTTTCAAGTGCTTCAACAGCAAAATTTATCATATCAGAAAAATCATAAAGACTATTTTGTTTTAAATAATCTTGGTATTCTCTATAAACTAGATTTAATTCAGTTAATTTTCAAATATGTTTTTTATAAGTTTCACTATCTTTAGCTGTTCTTTTTTCTAAATCTCTAATTCTTTTATTTGTTTTTAAAGCTTCTAATTTTTCATCATAATCATTTCTTAAATCAGCAATGATTTTTTCAAATTTTTCTGGACTTACTCATTCTCATTTTAGTTTTCAAATCCTATCTTTTATATCTCTAAGATACATATATCTATCAAAAGCAGTAAAAAGATACTCAATATTTCAAGATTTAATATTTTTGTCTAAAATATCAGTCAAAACTTGCAAACTTTCAATATCATCAATAGTTGAACTAGCTTTGAATTCTACAAATTTTTCAGGATAACTAGTGATAATATCTTGAGCAAAAGAGTGGATTGTAGCCACTTTTACCTTATAAGCTTCACTTCAAATAAATTTAGCTAACCTTTTTTTAATAGCTATAACTCAAGCCTCAGTAAAAGTAGTAATTAAAATATTTTCTGGATTTACTCAAGCATTTTGAATTATGTTTGCTGTTCTCATTCAGATAATTTGAGTCTTCCCAGTTCAAGGTCCAGCAACAACCATAACAGGTCAGCTTATTTGCTCTACAACTTGTTTTTGAGCAGTATTTAATTTTTTAAATTCTTCATTATAAAAATTAACTTGCATATTTATTTTTTTATTTATAATACATAAAAATATTTATCATAAATATTTTATTCTTTTATTTAAAAAAGTAAATTTATTATGGGAAAAACATATCTAGATAGCCAAGAAGGATTAACTGAAATAATTGAAATTTCAAATATAGACTGAAAAAGTAAATATGTAAAAAGCTTTATAAAAAAAACAAAAGATACAGTAGAAGAAAAAATTGAAATAAATGAAAGTAATAAATTATTTGATGAGATTTATGAAAAATTTAATATTGATTTTCCACTTGACAATAAATCTATAATAAAAATATATTGATGAAGAAATAAATTTTATTTTTTTATAGATTTTTGTAATTATTTAATTGAAAAAATAAGAAAATCTGAAAATAAAAAAGAAATAGCTAAAATACCATTAATAGTATCAAATCTAGCTAGTTATAAATGAAAACATCCAAATCAAAGATCTATAATTGAAAAAAGAAATGAATTAATGTATTATTTTAATGAAAAAGTTAAAAAAAATAAAAGTTTTAGTAGGTGAAAATCTTGAATAGATCCAAACAAATTATACTAAAAAAAGAGATAAATATCTCTTTTTTTATTTAATAGTAACATTATTAGTTAATCTGTAGTTTATGTTTCAATTTCAGTCTTTCCACTTAAATAGATAAACTCCATCTATATTATAATTAAAGTTGTCAGCTAATATCTTTTCAATTGTATCATCTGTAACAGTATAATATACAATACTTGTTATATATCTTTTATTTCAATTTTTATCATAAAATTTATAATCATCAACATAATGATATTTTAAAATATTTTTTAAATCTGAAATAGTTAATAACTGTTTTAATGGTAAATTATATTTTTTTCTAAATTCAAATGGCTTTAAAAGAAGATAATTTTTTCAATTATATTTATCAACAAGTTTTGCTAAATTATTAAAAATAATTTCTTTTCTTTTTTCTAAACTAAGACTTTTTATATATTCAGGCAATTTTCAGTAATCAAATCTATTAGTGTAAAATAAATCTTTTGGTAATTTAAAATATTTATATTCATCATAGGTTTTTGTATTTATATTTCAAATAGGATCATCAAATGTTGGATCATAATATTCATTTCAAATTCTTAACCAAGCATGTCATATCTTTGGAAAATCTTTTGCATCAATAACATATCATCTAATATCTTCTATATTGTTTATTCATGCAAAAAGAAGCATATAAGTAGTTAATTTTATATATCATTCACATACTCAAGATTTTCTTGAATATGTCTCAGGTCATGAAAAAATATAATAATCTGTTAATTTGAAATTTGTACTATATGAAATATTTGACAATATATAATTGTAAATAATTTTTATTTTTTCTTCATCAGATTTTCATCTAGTTATATTTCTTGTAAGATCCTTTATCTCCCTAAGTTGATTAGTATAGTCTTTATTGATGTAATAAAGATCATCAGATAAAATTTTTAAAAACAATGATTTATTTTCAATATCAAAAATATCATTACTACTAATTAATTTAATTTTATTATATTTTGAAACAAAATTAAATTTATTTTTACTATCCTTATATAAAAGAGTTTTTGAAGGAGTATATCAAAACCTTATTAAATCAGATAAATAAAATCAATAAACATCAGATATATGAGAATAATTAGAAAATTTATATAAATAATAAATATTATCTTCTAAAATATATTTTTTTTTGTCATTTACAATTCATAATAAATTATTTCAAGGATTACTATATCTGATTTTCTTTTCAGTTGTATAATTTTCTAAAAAAGCATAACCAATTGAATCAGAATAAATAATTACTCATTTTTTATTTTTAAACTGAGTATAATTTCAAGAGTCAATTTTATAATATGTACTAAAAACAAATTTATAAATATCATTATCTTTTGTATATTCAAAAAATTTATTAGTATAATAAAATCTTTTTCAAGAATTTATTAAATCATTTATGTAAGATGCTTTATTAAAACTATTTGCTTGTTTTTGTAAAAAATCATAAATCCTATTTTCAGATTTTATTTGACTGGAATTATCAACTCTTGATATATCTGTAAATTTTTTATAAATATTATCTTCTAATTTAGATAAATATTGATTATTAAGATAAATCAATCTATTAATAATATTTTCAGTAGAACTAGTTAATTTTTTTGTTTTTAAAATATCCTCTAATCTTATATTTAATTTTTTTAAAATACTAATTTCTTTAGTTTTTTCATATTTTTTTTCTAATTTTAAAACAAAACTATTATATATTTTGTCAATTTGTTCATTACTATAAGTTTTTGCATAACCTGTGAAATTTATTCAAAAAAACAAAAGTATAATTATCATTAATTTTAAAGATTTTTTTAGCATAATTTAAATTTAAAAATTAAAACAATAAAAAAGCATAAATGCTTTTTTATTTTAATTTAATTGCTTTTTGTATCATAGGATCCAACTCTCATTCAACAAGCTTATCTTCCATTTCTATATCTGGCTGTATTCCAATTCAATCAATTCATGTTTGTGTTTTTCAAGTATACCACTTAGCAACAGTATATTTTAAACTTGATCAATCAACATAATCTTTAATAGTTTGAACAGATCCCTTTCAGTATGTTTTTTCTCAAATTAAAACTGTATCAGGATAATAATCTTTAATTCATCAAATCATTATTTCAGAAGCAGATGCTGATCATGAGTTTTGTAATATAACTATTTTATAATCATTAAAATCAACAATATTGTATCACCTTGACTTATAGCTTCTCTCAGAATCATAATATTTAACAACAGCAACTGGTTCTCAAGCCTTAATAAAATTTGACAACATATCATTTACTTGTCCTAAGTATCATCCTGGATTACTTCTTAGATCAATAATTACTTTTCTAACATTTTTATATTTACTCAAGTCCTTTAAAGCAACTTTAAAATCCCTTGCAATTGTTGGTCAGAAAAATTTTAATTTAATATAATATGTATATCTATTTAATAATTTATATTCAACATCCTTAATTACTATTTTTCATCTTGTAACAGTAATATCAAAAATCTTTGTTCATCTTTTAACTGTTAAAATAACTTTAGTTCATGCTTTTCATTTTATCCATGAAACAACTTCATTTAATCAACTATTTTTTTCTATTACTTTTCAATCTACTTTTAAAACAATATCTCCTCATTTTAATCATGCCTTTTCTGCAGGAGATCAAGCAATTGGAGAAATAACTTTAAAAAGTCCTGGTTCTTCCATATCAACATAAGCTCAAATTCATTCATATTCTCAACTCAAAGTTTCATTAAAACTTTTATTTGCAACAGGAGGAAAATATGTAGTAAATTTATCTTCTGTTCATTTAGTAAGTCATTCAATAGCATAATTTAACATTTCTATCTCATCTAAATTATCTTTATTATAATGCTTATTTTTTAAAGTGGAATATACATCTAAAAATATTTGTTTTTTTTGTGAAACCAATCTATTTTTATCATTAAATTCAAGTGTGATTCTAGAATCTTTTAACCTATATTCTAAATTTTCAAAATCTATTTTTAAAACTTTTTGGTTTTTTAAATTTTGGATTTGAGATTTTTCAATTATGTCTTTTTTAAATATTTTTTCTGCTAATTTATAAAAACTATATTTATTCAAATTTTTATTTTTGTTTAAATAAATATTTTTATTTTTTATAACATTTATGTAAATAAGTTTTTGTAATGAAGAATATAATTCACTATTTTTATCAACTCATCTAATATTTAATTGTATATATTTATAAGATTCAGGGATACTTCAATCTAAAAACTTGGCAAAATAATTAAACACTTCTTCAATTGTAGCAGGAGTTTGTTGTATTTTATAAGTCTCTTGAGTTACTATTTTTATAGCATTTACTTGATGTCATACAAAGAAAAAACTTGTAAAGAAAACAAATAAAAGTAACAATATTTTTTTCATGGTTATTTTAATAACAATATAAATTATCTAAGATTTTATATAAAAAAAATAAAAAAGAAAATATAATAAAAATATTATATTTTCTTTTGTTTAAATTATGTTTAAATTAATTATTTAATCTTACCTTTTGAGTATGATTATTTGAATTAGCTCATAATAATTCCAAACCTCAAAAAGGATACAAGACTCACAAGAACATAAAAAAAAGTCACATAATAATTATAACTAAATAAGTTCATCAATTTCATAAATATTTCTCAGCCCAAACAAACTTTCAAGTCCAAGAAACAACATTTTTTCTATATTTTATTGCTAAAAATCATAAAACAAACAAAATAACTCAGTAAAATATTTTTAGTAAAATTATCATATTTTATTTTTTATTAAATAAATTTTTAACTGAATCAAAATTTATTGATTCTACTGATAAGTTAGGTGATAATATATTTTTAATATTTTCTATAAATCAAGGTAATATATAATTATATACATATATTAAGTATAGAATAAAAATTATTCTAATAATCCATTTTAATAAGTTTGACCAAAAAAATCTAGATTCTTGCTTTTTTAAAGTTTTATAAATCTAATCTATTTTCTCTTAAGTAGACAAATCATTCATTTTTTTTAATTAATAAATAAATTATTTAGCTTCTTTCCAATTATTTCCAATTTCACAATCAACTTTTAGCTTAACAATACTATTTTCTAAAATATTTTCCATAATATAAGAAATATTTTTTTTCAAAGTTCCTTCTTCTCAAGGAAATACATCAAACACTAATTCATCATGTACTTGCATTATCATTTTTGATTTTAATTTTTTTGATTTTAAAAATTCTGCAACCTTATTCATAGCAATTTTGATAATATCAGCACTTGTTCCTTGAATAGGCATATTTATAGCTTCTCTTTCAGCTGATTTTTTTATCATCTTATTTGAATCATTTATTCAAGAAATATATCTTCTTCTTCAAAATAAAGTTTCAACATATCAGTTTTGTTCACAAGATTTTATTACTAAATCTAAGTATTCCCTAACCTTTGGATAAGATTCAAAAAATTTTTTAATGTATACATTTGCCTCAGTTACAGAAATATCAATCATCTTTGAAAGTCCAAATCAAGAGATTCAATATATAACTCAAAAATTTACTGCTTTGGCTATTTTCCTATCTGTAGTTCAAATTAATTCTGCAGTTCTCTGATGAATGTCAAAATCTCTTTTAAAAGCTTCTATTAAATTTTCATCACCACTCATAATAGCTAAAAGTCTAAGTTCAACTTGAGAATAATCAAAAGCAATTATTTTTCAACTCTCAAATCTAGATATAAAAGCAGATCTTATTTCTCAAGCAATTCAGCTAGAACTTGGGATATTTTGCAAATTAGGGTTAGTACTTGAAAGTCTTCAAGTTGCTGTTACTGCTTGATTATAACTTGTATGAAGCAAATCATTTTCATCAAGTAAATCAAGTAATCAGCTAATATATGTTGAATTTAATTTTGAATAATGTCTATAATCAATTATTTTTTTTGCTATTGGATGTTCTTTTGCTAAGTTTTCAAGAGTTTCTGCATTTACAGACCAACCAGTTTTAGTTTTTTTTCATTTTGGAAGTTTTAGTCTATCAAAAAGAATTTCTCAAACCTGCTTTGGAGAACTAATATTAAATTCTTCTCAAACCTCTTCATAAATAGAATTACTAAGCCTTATTATCTCATTTTGAAAAATAGTTCAAAGTTCTTTTAATCTATCTCTATCTATTTTTACTCAAGTTATTTCTATATCTTTTAAAGTTTGTATTAGAGGTAATTCTATATCATTTAATACTTTATTTTCATTTAAGTTTCCTTCTAATTGTTTCAAATAAATTTTATTTGTAATATACACATCTTCAGCTGAATATATACTTGCTAACTCTAAATCCACTTCAGAAAAGTCAGATAATTTTTGTTTTTTTACTATATCATCAAAACTTATCATTTCATAGTTAAACTCCCTTGAAGATATTTTATCAAGAGATAATCATCTAGTTCAGGGATTTTTTACATATTCTCATAAAAGAGTATCATATATTTTAGCCATACAAAGATTTTAATTCTATTAATTTTATAATATTATTTTTCAAATAAATAGCAAAAAAAAATAAGCATATGCTTATTTTTCAATAATATCATAAATTGATAAATGATCCTTTACTTCTATACTATCTTCCCATTTTTTTAAAGAATCAAATATTCAAATATCTAATTTTAAACCAGACTCTATAATTTTAGCTTGTTTTATTATATCATCTGCTTCTAGTTTTATATTTTGATCCAAGACATAAATTATATCTAGGTAATATAAATATACATTTAATATTATTTTATAAGGGTTATTTTCACAAGTATCAGTTAAATTTTCAAAATCTTTTTTTAATCTTGTATAATAATCAAAGTCTCAATATTTAAAACTTGTAGACTCAAAATTTAAAACTTTATGTGCCTGACTACTAAAATAATATCTATAAAAATCATTTGATTTTAACTTTAGTTTTCAAATTGAATTATCAATTGCAACAGTTAAATTTAACAATAATCACAAATAATTATTTATTAAATCAAATAAATCAGCTTCAAATATCTTTTTATTGAAATCATCATATCATGAAGCTTTATTGAATTCAATATAATCTTCTCAAATCTCTCATTCTAATGATAACATTTGTCTTTCATAATCATTTTCATCAAATATCATAGATTTTTTTTCATATCATTCATCTAATAATTCTGAAATTTGAGCTTCAATATTAAAAATTTCATTTAAATACAATTTAATATCTAACAATTGATCATTAGTAATAATTTTTTCATTTAATGTTCTTTCAAATTCTGCCATATTATTTTAAAAAAATATAATATATTTTATATATTATAAGTAATAAATAAAAAAAATGCAATATAAAAAGAGTCTTAAGACTCTTTTTATAAAACTTCATCAGTTAATTTATTGTATTCATAAATACCTTCACCTTTAAAAAATCTATTTAATTCAATCTCTGCATTTTCTTCACTATCAGAAGCATGAATAATATTTCCATCAATAGTTAATCCAAAATCACCTCTAATACTTCCAGGTAAAGCTTCAGCTGGATTTGTAGCACCAGTTAAAGTTCTAACAGTTTTAACAGCATCTTTACCAGAAACAGCCATAGCTACAACTGGAGTTCTTTGCATATATTTAACTATGTTTGGGAAAAAAGGTTTATCAGCTAAGAAATCATAATGTTCATTAATGATAGCATCATCTAATTGCATCATTTTTAATCCAGTAATTTTAAGACCTTTTCTTTCAATTCTAGAAATAACTTCACCAATTAAACTTCTTTCAACAGTATCTGGTTTTAATAATATTAATGTAGTTTGCATATTTTTTATTTATAATATAAAATCCCAAGGATTATATTTATTTTAAAAAAAATGCAAGAAAAAAAGCTAGATTTCTCTAGCTTTAACTTAACTTTCTAATCTTAGCTCTTGCTCTTTTTACTTTTCTAGATAATCAACTTCATCTTGCAAATACAACAATTGCTCAAGTTAAAGGTGGTTTAGTAAAATGAACTTTAGATGGATTTCAAACATCATTTGGCATAACCCATCAAATAAATCCTCTTTTTCTATATCATCTATAAACAGAATCTTTAGTAACTCTATCAGTTGATTTTCAAGAATTTCAATCAATAAATTTTCATCATCCAATTGATATTCATATATGATATCATGTTTCATATGTTGGAAATAGTGCTGATAAAGCAGCAGCATTCATCTTATTTGCAGAATTCCTATATCATGCTTTTATTAACATTAATCTTGTAAACATTGCACACCAAGCTTCATATCTAATATCAAAAGGTCTTCAATCTAATTGCTTACTTAATCTAGTGATTTCTTTTCTTAAATTCACATTTCTTTCTGATTTTCATAAGTAAGACATTGCACTAGATACTAATTTTTCAATTTTTCAAATATCATTTCTTTCAGAATGCTTAGCAGCATAATCTGCAATTTGCTTGTAATCAATTTTATTTCACTTGCTTTTTTTTATTCATCTAGTATCAGCTTCAATAGCAAAATTCATTGCTTTTAAAACTCACTTTAAATCTCAAACAGTTACATTATCTTTTATTCTTGAATATCTTATAGTAATTAATTGAGAATCATCTAAATGCTTCCTTTCAGCCCATCTTAATTTTTTTAATACATGCTCTCTTGTTCTCTTCATCTTTTTTAAAGATCTTTTAAGTCTATCAACAGATCTAATACTAGGAAATTCTTTTTCAAGATTTCTAATAGAATCAGTTTCCTCTCTTAATGATCAAAGATTTTTTTTACTTTCACTAACAATATTTGCTTTTTGTTTAATTCTTTTTTCCAAAGCAGGTCATATTCTTGATAATTTTGAATAATTTAATCAAAATTCTCTTCAAAGTTTTATTAATTCTCTTTTTTTTATTTTGATATTTCTTCTTCAATATTTATCAATAATATCAGCCATGAATTTAGCTTCTTCTTGACTAATTTGTCAATCATTTGCAAGTGATTTTTTTACTTCTCATGTAAGATGATTATCATAATCAAATCATTCTAGTCACATAATTTATTATTTAGTAATATTACATAATATATATTAACATAAATTTTAAAATAAAACAAATATTGCAATAAAATATTTTTTCATATAATCAAGAGGATTAATTTTTTACTAAAAATAAAAATTAATTGGCTAGTTAGGAACTAGTTGAGTTTAATATTTAATTAATAAAAATGATAAAAAAGAAATTAGAGCTTTTGATGCCAGCTTGAGATTTTGAAAAACTTAAATTTGCTTATGCTTATTGAGCAGATGCAACTTATGTTGGAGCTCCTATGTTTTCTCTAAGAGCCAGGACAAATGCTTTTACAATGGAAACATTAGCTGAAGCTGTAAAATATGCACATAATCTAGGTAAAAAAATATATTTTACTGCAAATATCTATGCTCATAATATGAAAATAAAACCATTTTTAGCACATTTTAGAAAAATGGTAGAAATGTGACCAGATGCCTTTATTATGGCTGATCCAGGACTTATTCATTTAGTGAGAAAAGAATTTCCAGATGTAGAAATTCACCTATCTGTTCAAGCAAATAATACAAACTGGGCACAAGCAGAATTTTGGGCTACACTTGGTATAAAAAGAATAATATTAAGTAGAGAAATTTCACTAAAAGAAATGAAAGAAATTCATGAACATGTACCAGATATGGAACTAGAAGCTTTTGTTCACTGAGCAATATGTATGGCATATTCAGGTAGATGTTTAATTTCAAACTATTTATCAGCAAGAGATCCAAACCAATGAACTTGTAGTCACTCTTGTAGATGGGAATATAAAATGTTTAAAACAGATAAATCAGAAGAAGAATTAGAAATGGCAACAGGTAGACCTGATACATATCAACCACTAGATGGTCAATTTATGCTTGAAGAGAAAGAAAGGCCATGAGAATTTATGGAATTTGATGAAGATGAATATGGTACATATCTAATGAATTCTAGAGATTTATGTGCAATAGATTATATTGAAGACTTAGCTAATGCTTGAATAATTAGCTTCAAAGTAGAATGAAGAAACAAAACAGTAAATTATCTTGCATCAGTAGGATTAGCATATAGAGAAGCACTTGATGCAGTTGAAAGATGAGAAAAATATGATTCTTACAAATTATCTGAAGAATTATTTTGAATTGCAAATAGATGATATATACCAGGTTTTCTTGCAGGTAATCCAAATTCAAATGCTCAATTTTATGAAAGAAACTGAAGTTTTTGAACTAAAGCATTTTTATGAATTTTGAGAGATTATGATGAAAAAGTTAAAATGGTAAGAGTTGAAGTAAAAAACAGATTTGAATTATGAGATGAAATAGAATTAGTTTCACCAAGCTGAATAAAAACAATGAAGGTTGAAAAACTTTACAAAACAAAATTAAATCACTGAACATATAAAGCAAATACAACTTTTACAGATTATGAATATAAATTTGATGAAATACAAGCTGAAGAGATAAAAACAGCACATGGTGGTTGATATGAGGTTTGGATAAATTGTGAAGAAAAACCAGAGGATTTTTCTCTTATTAGAAAAGAATTACCAGTACAAATTGATACAAATAAATTATGAGATTTTATGAAGGATAAAATAAAAAAAGAGTTAAATTAACTCTTTTTTTATTAATTTATTTAAAATTGACTTTTATTAATTTTGAATTATAAATAAATATTATTTATAGAAAGTGATAAATATGGAAAAAATAAAAGAAAAGATTCAAACTAATGAAAATATTGATTACATAAGACCTATATCTGATAAAATAATTATAAAACTAAATACAATTTTAAAAACTTGAAATGAAAATTTAGTAATAAGTAAATTAGAAACACTTAAAAAAATTGCTAAAAGAAAGTACAAAAAAATTGAAACTTACAAAGAAAAAGAAATATTTATTTATAATATATTAAACAATATTATACAATTATTAAATCAATTAGAATATAATGATATCTATAATACAGATAGTATTATATGAAAAAATATAAATTATTATTCTAAAATATCAGATATAAAAAAAATAGTTACGTCAAATACAGATAAAGATAAAGAAGGGTGAGACTGTAATAGTCAGCTTTTATATTTTTACAACCTAATAAAATCTATAACAAATAATGATGAATTTATAAAATATAGATTTTTTAGTGATATAAGAGATAATCATTGAAAATTATACATAATTACAAAAAATAATATTTATCTATATCATAGACAATCTAAACATCTATTAATTCATACAAAAAATATCTTTGAAAATAAAAAAATACAAATAGAAGATTATAATGAACAATGATTCATAAAAACTAAAAATAATATTGGATTAGAGCAAAATAAAATATCATACAGATATCAAACAAAATATTTACAAATAAAATCAACATTCTATTGAATAAAATTAAAAATTAAATCAAGTGAAAAAGAAATTCCTCACATAAAAATAAAATGATTTAAAAAACTAACAAAAAATATATATAAGGCATTTAATTTTATTTATCTTTGAAGAAAAAATAAATTTAAAAAATTTAGCTATGAAGAATTAATAGAATATATAACTTCAAAAATAAAAGATAAAAAAGACAAAGAACTATTTTTGGAAGTACTAAAAAAATCAAATAAAGAAAAAATTAAAAATATTTTCTGAATAAAAGCTAATATATAATTATTAGCTTTTTGTATTTTGATTTTTTAAAAAAATAATTATTATATAAAAAATAATTATTAAAAAGGAGTTATGATAGAAAATAAACAAGAAGAAACAATTTCAAATAAAAAAACTTTTTGGTTGATTGTTAAAAATTATATTTTTGTAGTTTTATGAGTTACATATTTTATATATTATTTTTCACCACAGTATAAATATGTAATAGATTACATAAAAGAAACACATGAATATTGAGAATTAATTTTAGAGTACTCAAATGCTATAATGGCTTTTTTAACTGTGATTTGAGTAATTTGAGTTATAAATAGAATCTTGCAAGCTGTTTTAACAAGAGTTGTAGCAAAAACACATAATGAAATAGATAATGTATTTGTAGATTATTTGATAAAATTTATAAAAACAAATAAATATTTTATTTGATTATATGTATTTTTTAGGTTTTTAAGTCTTTCAGAAAACTATCTAGCATATATTAATAAAACCTTTTATATAATATTTTTATTAATATTTATATACTTTTTTACAAGTTTTTTAAATGTAACATTTGAAACATTATTAATAAAAAAAACAAGGTTTAAATCACTAAATAAGAATTTATTATCTTTTATAAAAAAAATAATAATTGTAGCAACTTGGATAGTATGAGTTATTACAGTCCTATCAAACCTGGGTTATAATGTAACTGCTCTTATAACATGAGCATGAATCTGATGACTAGCAATAGCATTAGCTGCACAAAAAACTTTAAGTAATGTTTTTTGAGCTGTTACAGTATTATTAACAAAACCATTTAAATTATGAGATTTTGTTAGGATAGATGGACAGATGTGAACAGTAAAAGAGATGTGAATATCACACCTAACCATGGTTGATAGAGAATGATACTATGTATTAATACCAAATGAAAAACTAATATCAAATAATATTGAAAATCTTACAAAAAGAGAAACAAGAAGAACAGATTTTTCTATATGACTTGTATATGAAACAACACTAGCTAAAACAAAAAAAGCAGTTGAAATAGTAGAAAATATACTTCAAGCATACACAGAAGATACAGATGAAGCAAAAAAAACAATAGGAAATTTCAGAGTATGATTTGATAATTTTTGAGATTTTTCACTAAACATAAAAGTAACATATTTTTCTCTATTGAATGATAAATATATAGATTATGTAAAACAAAAAGAAGAGATAAATCTAAAAATTAAAGATGCATTTAAAAAAGAAAAAATAGAAATGGCATTTCCAACACAAGAAATAATATTAAAAAAATAGTAGATTTTATCTACTATTTTTTTCTTCTTGCTTATTTAATAACCATTGTCTAATACTTTTAATGAACCAAACAATAAAATGATATAAAATTAAAAATAAATAATAAATTGCTTTTACAAATATTAAAAATCATAATATAAAAAATAAATAATTTGGATGAAAATAAAAAAAATCATAAAATTTTGAATCAAGAAAAAAATTTGATAAATCATTTAAAAAATCTAATTTTACAAAACTATTTTCATTTATATAAACAACAAAAGATAAAAAAACAAAAGGTAGAGCAAATCAAAATAACAATGAAAGGTATTTTGATTTTTTACATACACAAGTAAAAAGAGATAAAATAATAGCTAATATAGGTATTAAAAAAACTGAAATAGTTAAAATAGCTATTTTTTCATCTAATAGAAATTTTTGTATAGAAGTTAATTTATCTACACCTAATAAACTTAAATATTTTAATTCAGTATTTATTGAAAGATAAATAAAGAATCATAAAACTAATCATAAATATACAGTGAAAATTCTGCTAATTGATAAAAGCAGAAAAATTAATGCAAAAGCAATAGCTAATAATATGATTATTTGATCTAACATTTTACTTTTTATTGTAACAAATTACATATTCCTCAAAACTTCTATCTCTACAAGCTTTTGGTTTGTATTCAGTAAATTTTTCAAAATCTCTTTTAACTACATTTATTAAATCTCAAAAATCTTCTCACTTAAAAACTTTAAGTAAAAGATTTCATCATTTTTTTAAAAAATGACTTGAAAATTCAACAATAGCAATATTTAATTCAACAGATGCATATTGATCAACATCTTTTCTTCAAGTTGTATTTGGTCAAATATCACTTGTAATTAAATCAAATTTTTTACCTTTTCAAATATATTGTTCAACTTTTGGTCTCAGAGTATCAAAATCAAAAATAGAATGAACAATAGTATTGATATTCTTTTGAGTATATTTATCAATTGGCTTTAAATCAATTCACACAATTTGACCTGTATCTTTAATTACTTTTTTAATATACTGAATAAAACTACCTGGAGCAGCTCAAACATCACAAACATCCATTCAAGGCTTGATTAAGTCAAATTTTTCTTGAATTTCAATTAATTTATAAACACTTCTAGCTCTGTATCATTCTTTTTTGGCTTTTTTAAAATAATCATCATGAAGCTGAAAAGGAGCTGGTTTTCTTTGTTTTTTTGTTGGATTTGGTGCTGAATTTACACTTGTTTGCATTCTCTTTTTTGATGTATCTCATCTTCTAGTAAATGATTTTAATTCAAACTTTCACATTTATTTTACATTTAAGTATTATTATATTAAAATTATATATGATTTTAATAAAAAGCAATTAAATTTGCATTTATAAAAAATTTAATAAAATACACTATCCTTAAAAAATAATTAAAAAATATGTTATTACAAGAAGCATTAGAAATACACAAAAAATCAAAATGAAAAATAGATATACTAGAAACACTATGAGCAGAAATAAAAAATGATTACTGCAACCAAGAATTTTATAAAAAAATTGTAGACAAACTTCCAAATTGAGAATATTTTATATCTGATTTGGATTGAACCTTTTTTAGATGAACTTTAATTAAAGAAGCATTTACAGTATTTGCTAAATTTTTAAGAGAACAAGATTTAACAACAATAAATCTAGAAAAATACAAACAATTTCTAGATGATTTTAAATTATTTAAAAAATTAGAAAAAGAAGCTTACAATAAAAAGATTGATTATAATGATTATCTTACAGCAGGTCTGTTTTTAATAAATAAGTATCATGATTTAGCAGACTGGGATGAATTTTTAATATATTTAAAAGACTTTTTTTATAGAAAAGAAAAAGTAAATCCATTTAGATTTTCAATGAAAAAACTTAAAGAAGTAATTAAAAATTGACAATACTTTCTATTTGTATCTTGAGCATCAAGTTTTGTATTTACTATTTATCTAGAATTACTTAAAGATTATATTAAAAAAGAACTTTGAGAAGAATATGTAAAAAATATTTATGGTTTTTGTAGTTATGCTGATCCAAAAGCAAAAGAAGTTTATAACTTATGGAATATGCAAGGTAAAACTGATTTTATAAAAGAATTAAAAAATAAAAATATTTTTACAAAATTAATAGGTTGAATGTGAGATACAAATGCAGATTACTGAATAGCAAATCATTTAGATAAAGGTGCAGACTTTTATTTTATGAATGCTTCTTACTCAGCAATTACTCAATATGAAAAACTTGCAAGTAAAGATATAAATTTTCATTTTATTTTTGAAAGAAAAGATGTGATTTTCGAATATAATATTGATGATATAAAAATTTTGAATTAAAATTTAAACAATTTTAAAAGAGGCCTCAGCCTCTTTTTTTAGTTTCATTACTATTATTTAAATTAAATAAAGAATATAAATAATAGACAGAAACAAACCAGAGAATCACAGCAATCAGAAAATTGAAATGAATCATGTTTTCTGGTAAATTCCCTGGATTTTTGTAATTCAAAGGATTTGCTAATTCAGCAAAAGCAAAACCTAAAACAAAAGACAACCAACCTATAACTTGGTAGATTTTCCTTTTCATATCCTACTCCTTTTTTATTTTTTTACCTTAATAAGAATAAAAAAATATATATATTTGTCAAATTTTATGGATTATCAATTCCTCATTTGCTCCAAGGATTACACCTAAGAACTCTCCAAAATCATTTTAACCAACCTTTTAAAAATCAATCCTTTTTTATTGCAAGTTTTGTATATTCACTACAAGTTGGAATATATTTACAATAACCACCAGGATATCTTGATTTTCACCAATCAGAAT
>Ga0256828_1000455_pt1 | contig 27256 bp, 21 predicted proteins | sample CV88metaG_FD_185993 | JGI IMG/M metagenome (GOLD analysis project Ga0256828, IMG submission 185993) | Hydrothermal vent microbial communities from East Pacific Rise, Pacific Ocean - CV88 | ecosystem: Environmental > Aquatic > Marine > Hydrothermal vents | place: Pacific Ocean: East Pacific Rise...
TCCATCTTCATATACTGTTGTAGCATATAGTATATTAATAAATAAAGATGAGATAAATAATATAATATTTATCTTTTTCATATTTTTCCTTTAAAGTATTATAATAATATATAAAATTTATATTATTATAAGCTTATACAGATATGTATAAGCTTAAAAGGTTTCAATATCATCTATTAACCCACTACCTCTTATAATAATAGAATCTATAGATATAAGTTCATTATTATTTTCAAATTCTGAAATATCTGCTTGTAAATCTCTTGTAAAAGTTTGCCATGTACCATTATTACTATTTATACCTAAACCTATTAAAATATAATCTCCTTTTATTCCTCTATTATTATCTCTTGGTGTATATGTTATATATCTTCTACCATTTGTTGTACGAACTGATATATATATAGTGTAGTCTTCATTATAATTCATACTCCATCTTATATTTTTATGAGTAGTATCGTTTAAGTTTTGGTTATCATCTGAACGAAATATATAAGCATCTGCTTTTCCTTCACCCTGTAAAGATATAACTCTACTACCTCTATTTTGGTCTTCTATATTTAATATAGTAGCATTTTCTGATGTATTTACAAAAACTGACCAACCATTAGTATTGCCATCTTCTGCATTTTCTAAAATAGATATATTTTCATTATTAGTATTTGAATTAATAATAGAAGATAGTACTTTGATATCATCTACAAATCCACTATTTCTAACTTCAAAACCATCTATTGATATTAGTTGATTATTTGGTTCAAAATCTTTTATATCTTCTTGTAAATCTCTTGTAATTGTTTGCCATAATCCAAGTTCATTTTGAGGGTCATCTCCTGCCCATACAGAACCTCTTATTCTATCATCACCTAAACCATGATGTATAGTAGTACCATTTTCTATTAATCCTAAATCTTCTGCTCCTAATTTATATACTAAATCTCTATGTCCTTCTGTTGTATTTACATGTACTCGAAATTCAAAAGCATTTGGGTCTCTAATAATTCCTCTTGGGTCAATTACTTCAACTTCTGGTCCAAAATTTCTAAAACGCCATTGTAATATTTTGTTATCTTGAATATTCCAAGCCTCTTGAGTATCACTCAATCCTCCTAATATATAAGAGTTATCAAAACCATTTCCTTCTAAGTCAATTATATTTCCTTGTAGGTGTCTGTTTTGTTTATCATTATCTTCTATAGAGTTTATAGTAGCACCATTTGGAGTGTTGTCTAATACTCTCCATCCATCAGTAGTATCACCATTACTATAAACAGTCTGTTTTGGATTATATAGAGTAATATCATCAATCATTCCATTATTTCCACCACTATATATAAAGCCATTAACTTCTAGTAAATTATTTTCAGGTTCTGCATCTTTTAAATCTCTTTCTAAATCTCTAGTTACTACTCTCCAACTATTATTCAAAGTAGAAGCACCAAAACCATGATGAATACCATTTTCAAATCCATGTTTTAATCCTCTATTTGGACTACTTGTATAAAAGAGGTATCTCATCCCTTGTGTTGTATTAACTAATATATATATAGAATATGGAACACCTGTTCTCATTCTCCATGAGATAGTTTTTTGTGTTGTATTGTGCCAAGCATTTTCTCCATTTAAGTCACCTAAAATATAAGAACCTCCACCTGTTAATTGAATAACTCTACTATTGCTATCTTCATCAACTATATTAATTATATCCTCTTGAGAACCACTTCTTACTCTCCAGCCATTGGTTGTACCATCTTCTGCATCTTCATATACTGTTGGAGGTAAATCCATTGGACCATTAGGTTTAACAGAACTTAAAAGTTCTATATCATCAACTAGTGTATTACCACTTATAGTAATACCATTTACTGCTATTAGATTATTATTTGCATCATAATCATGTAAATCATCTTTTAAATCTATTGTATATGTTTGCCATCTATTATCTGTACCAGTACCATAAGATGCACCTTCTCCATCTCTACTTATTGCTAATCCATGATGAATTTCTAATCCATTTTCACTTATACCATTATCTCTTCTTGTTGGTGTATATACTAATTCTCTATTTCCATTTTGAGTAAGTATATGTACTCTAAGAGTAAATGGTTCATTATTTCTCATTTTAAGTTGTAAGACATGTTCATTTTGATTATTCCAACCACTATTACTATCAGTTCCACCTATGGTATAACTATTATTTTCTCCATCTCCATTAAGTTGTATAACATTTTCTCTAGTTTCATCACTATCACTATCTTGTTCTAATAATGTAATAGATGCACCTGCTGGGTCATTATCTGAGATTGTCCAATTTTCTATTCCATTTTCTCCATTTTCATAAACTTGTCTAGTTGGATTATCTAAGGTAATATTATCAATTAAACCTAATATACCTCCAAATCTCATTCCATTAACTCTTATAATTCTATTATTTGGTTCAGTATCTTGTAACTCTCTATCTAAATCAACTGTTATTTTTTGCCATGTTCCATTATTAGTTTTATCTCCAATACCATTTAAAATACCACCATTATGAAACCCAACATCTACATTTAATCTATTATAAAATAGCCATCTATGACCTTCAAGTGTATCAACACTTACATATATAGTATAAGCACCTGTAATTTTCATATTCCATGATAGAACTCTTTCTGTTGTATTATTCCAACTTCTATCTCCTAAACCAATATCATATGTACCAGGGGATAAACTAACCACTCTACTATTTAATTCATGGTCATATATATTTTGAATAATTCCATTATCACTTGTTATCCATGCGTCTGTATTTCCATTTTCTCCATCAAAATAGACAGTTTTTGCTTCTATATAAATAGCTGTTAATAGTAAAAATATTAATATTTGTAACGGTTTCATTATAGTTCCTTTTGAATAATTTTAATATTGTATCAAACATTATTTAATATTATATATTATAAAATATTGTTTTATGTTTAAAATAGTTGATTATTCTATATAAGATTTGAAATTATTAAGTAGAAGAGTAGTTTACACTTTATAATTTTTAAAGTGTAAACTATATTTTGTTGATTATTTAAGTATAAATTTATTTTGTATTTACATCAAATTTTAGATTTTGAAGAATTAAATTCTCTTCATCTCCTTCTCCTGTTGCCTCTTCAAGATTAGCAGTTCCTGTTTTTGATATAATAGATTGTCCCTCTTTACTAAGTACAAAATCTATATACTTTTTAGCTAAATCTTTAGGTTTATCTGTTAGATAAAAATATAATGCTTGTCTTAGTTTATATTTATCAGATAATATATTCTCTTTTGTAGCTTCTACTCCATCTACTTTAAGTAGTTTTATATTTTTATCTTTGCTTGAACTTATAATATTATCTATAGCAAAAGCATTTTCATCTTCTGCAACAGCTTTTCTAACAAATCCAGAACTTTTTTCTTTTTTTGCATCTTTGTAAAAATCTATATTTCTATCTTGAAACAGTAACTCTCTTGCTGTTAGACCAATTCCTGATTTTTTACTCTCTCTAATAATTAAATGAATTGGTTTGTCTTCTCCTCCTAACTCTTTCCAGTTAGTGATTTTACCTGTTAATATTTTTTTTATATTTTCAGTAGATATATTATCAATCTTATTTTTTGGATTAACAATAAATGATAAAGCACCCCATGCTACTTGAGTTGACCATAAATCTTTTTCATTTTTATCATCTTTTATAATATCTCTACAGCCTGAGCCTATATCAGCCTCTTTTTTATGTACTCCATCTAAAACAAAGATGTCTCCACCTTTTTCATTCATTGTAATTTTGGTATTAAATTTTTTTGAAAAGCCATTATTTAACTCTTTCATAAATGCTACTCTCGTAACGCCACAAGCATATATTTTAAGTTCATTTGAGTCTTTATCAGCATATAATACTGAACTTAAAAAAGTTATACTTAATATTAAAATTAATAATAATTTATTCATCTATTTCCCCTAAAATTTAAATTGATATTGTGCTAATATTGCATCATCTTTATACCCTTTAAGACCATTCCAATCATCGGTATCACCACTTGCAACAACATAGTTAAGTTGAATTCTATGTGCATTTTTTTTGTTTTTAGACACTATATCCATTTTATTATTAGTAGTTTCAAGATAATAATTAAAACCGATATAAGTATTGCCTAAATCTGTCTCTACTCCATCTTTTTTAGAGTGTCCTTGAATATGTTTTGTAGCAAATTCTAGTGTATCTGTTATAAAATAGGTTCCAGTTATTGCAAATGTTGTTTCATCCCAATTGTTTACTCCTCGTAGATTTTGAGCATTAAAATATTCAAATTTTGCTCCTCCTCTATCTAAATTGGAATCTATTCCAAAATTTAATGCTTTGTATGCTTTTGTATCATATCTTAATGGAGTTCCATTAACTTCTGTTCCCTTTATTCCACCAGCTTTTTGAGATATACCATATGATAGTTCTGTATGAAATAGTTCTGTCCAATCAAATAGAACTCTAGCAATATAAGCATTTGCATCACCTACATTAGCATTTACAACAGCACCACTTCTTCCTGCTTGATTTGCTATCATTATGTCATATCCAAAACCTTTCCATGGTCTCTCATGTCCTACTTCAAATCCATTAACTTTGCCATTATTATCAAATCCTAAATCTCTTCCAGATAGCATAACTCCCATACTTCTTTCAAATGCTAACTGTTTATCAAAACCTCTTTCAATAACATCAAGATTAGAACCAGATATAGTAAATCCCATACCTAAAGGCTCTTTCATAAGTCCTACTTTTATTATTAATGCTTTATTATCTATATAACTAGCAAAAGCATCTTTGACCATATCTGGAAGTCCTACTCCTGATTTATCTTCATGTGGTCTATTAAAATCTAGAAAAAGTTTACCTTTTACTTTTCCAGAACTATATTTCCATCCTACTCTAACTCTTTGAGCTTGAAATTTTATATCAGCATCTTGATTTTCATCTATAGCACCATCTCCACCTCTTGCTTCAAATTGACCGAAACCAAACATTTGTAGCTTTGAGTCTTGTTCTCCTGATTTTTGTGTTATATCAAATGCTGATATATTCAGAGTTGAGAGCAGTAATATAGTGGTTGCTATTTTTATTTTTACTATTTTCATTATAAAACCTTTTAAAATATATGTTATAATTAATTGTAATTTTTTTATTACAAATTAAATTTCTGTCTCTTTTTCCTCTGTATTTCCAAGAGACAGAGAGTTTACACTATTTGATTGTTAATCCAGCCAAATTCCACATTTGCATACCACCTCTATAATATAATAATTTATCATGAGGATAACCTATTTCTATAAGGTTTTTTATAGCCAATGAAGCACTTTCATCCCATATGCCATTTCCATATATTAATAGAGTTTGAGCATCATCAAAATTCCATAACTTTCCACTTTTTTGACCACCTAAAAGGGTTAAGATTTTATTTATATATTTTCCATCTTTTTTAAGCATAGTAAAGGGTAAATTAATAGCTGTTGGAATAGCACCTTTTTTATACCATTTTCTACTTCTTACATCAATAAGTAGTTTATTACTATTATCTTTCATATCATTTATAAATTCTAGAACTTCGAGTTCTCCAACAGTTTTTACATCTCCGATACTCATAGGTTGGATACAGTAAGGTGGACACTCTTTTGGTGTTTTTAAAAAAATATTATTTAGTTCAGTATTAGGACTTGAGTCTCTTTTTATAGTTATATTACTACCTTTATCTTTGATAGTAATAGATTTTAATTTTTCTGTGATTTTTATATCTTGTGCTATTGCTTGATAACTTAATACAATTAAAGTTATTCCTATAGTTGATATAATACTTTTTTTCATATTCTTCTCCTTAGTTTGTAGTTTCTAATTTAGGTATTACTAGTGTTGTACCAGGATATATTGTGTGTCTATTCCCTATTTTATTTTTATTAGCTTCATATATTATTTTATATTTTTTTGCATCACCATAATATTTTTCAGCCAATGCAGAGAGACTATCTCCTGTTTGTACTCTAATTACAATAAATCTATCTTCTGCTCTTAAAATTTTAATCTTTTTTTGGGAGACATCTTTAATAATAGAACTAGCAAGTCTTTTAGCCTCTTTTGTACCTTGTTTTTCAGCACTTTTTACTAGATTTTCAAGATTTAATTGAATTTGTTTTAAACTCTTTTTCTGTTTTTTTGATGCACTTTCTACTATTTCTAGTAATTTCTCCTTTACCTCCTCTTTTTTGATTTGTTGTTTATGTGCATCATCAACTAAAGAGAGTAGTTTTGTTTCTAATTCTTCTCTTTTTAGTTTAGAATTTTCTACATTTTCAACCAAATTTTCCAATTCATTTTTAATTGATTTTTTATTATTTTCTTTATCATAAATTTCAACTAAATTTTCTATCTCTTTTGTAACTTCTGTGGTGCTACTACTATTATTTTCTTCTTTTTGTATATTTTCAAGTAAATTATTGAGTTGAGTTCTTAATGAGTTATTTTCATTTTCATTTTGATTACTCTTTTTTTCTAGTTTATTTAAAATAAAATTACTACTAGAGCTTTTTTCACTACACTCTTTTCCTGCTTTATTATCATCACATCCTATCTCTTGATTATTGTTGTTTTCTCCTAATGCCTCTTTTGTTTTTTGAGCGATAGATAAGTTGTTTTTTTTCTCTTCTCCACCACACCCTAAAAGAGTTATAGTTAATCCCATAAATAGGGCTTTTTGCCATATTTTCATATCTATTCCTTATTTTGTAATTTTTTTATCATTTTATACTGTTGCAAAGATACTTTTAGTAGTTCTGCTAGGGTATAAGATTTAGCACCTATCTCAAAGGCTAGTATTTTTCCATCTTCTCCAATAACTATACTTAGAGGAATAATTCCACTCCAATTATGATATTTTTTTAGATAATCCAAAAAATCTTTGTATTTATCTCCAGTAACAATATAATAATTTATACCTTTTTCTTGTGCTAGTTTTAAATTTTCTTGAGTAGTATGATGTTGAGATTCTATAGCTATTATTTCAAATGCACCATCAAATTGCTTTTTTAGTTTTATTAATTCTGGAATTTCTTTTTGACAATATTTACAATTCCAACCAAAAACTTTTAAAAAAACTATTTTATTTTTTAATTTTGGTATTTTGAAGCTTTTAGGAGAGGTTATTATTTCAAACTTATGACCTTTGATTGTCGTAAGTACATATGTTTGGTTTTCTGATATAGAATTATTTTTATTATTTTGTTGTTTTTGTTGATTAATAAAAAAATACAATCCTACACTTATTATTAAAAAAGTTAAAAAAATTATTAAAAATTTTTTATTTGATTGATTTTTTTTTATTGGAGCTCTGTTTTTGTCTTGTTTATTTATTAATTCCCTCTTTTCCATTTATTTTAACCTTCAAAGATAATTTTTAACATAATAACATAAAATAGAATAAAAAATAATAAAGAAAATAAAATAGTTTTATTATAAAGATAAATATATATTATAAGTAGGATTATATAGTTCTAATAAGTCAAGAAAACCGATATTGTGGGTTTTCTTATTAATTTAAAAATTTAATTTATTTAAAGATATTTATTAAATAAATTAATTATTTAGCTATATTAATTTGTTTCAGCCTTTGCCAACTCTTTTAATAAAAGTTTTGTTTTATTATCCATTTTTTCTAAGGTAGTGTGTATTTTAATTAAAGATGCAAACTCATCTCTTTGTTTTTTTCTATTTAGAGAAGCTGTATATAATTTGACTAATTTATCTGATTTATCTACTAGTTTATCTAAATCATTAATAACTTTTTTTGTATTTTTTGTAGTTAGAGCTGTTTGTAACTCTGTTTGATTACTGTTCCATGATTTTTTAATAACTTCTAATTGTTTAGTGATTGTAGGTAGATTTGTGCCTTTTATTTTTAACTCTTTATCTCCATTTGAGAGTCCATTTAAAATTTTTGTAAATAGTTTTTGAGACTCTATAAACTCTTTTTTATTTTTTTCAATATCTATATTATTATTTACAAGTAGTATTGATTTTGCCATTTTTTGAAGTAGCATTCTCTGTTTCCCTGCAAAATTCATATCATTTGCTAAAAGGAAATTACTTTTTTTATCTTGCATTGCATATAGTTCTACAGCATAATTAACCTCTTTTAACAACTCTTGACTTTTAGATGTAATATTATAATATTGCTTTTCATTATTTTTTTTATTTAATATATCTTTGATATTTAAATAAAAATCATTCCATATAGTACTAATTTTTTTTAATTGTTTTTGTATTTTCTTATCTTTAATAGCAACAAGCTTTAACTCTTTATCTCCATTAATTAGACCTTTTAGAGTTTTATCGAATAGTTTGCTACTCTGTGTAAGTTTTTCTATATTGGCTTTTTTATCTATATTTGATTTTATTAAAAAAGCCTCTTTTACCATCTCTTGGGTTAACATTCTCTGTTTCCCTGATAAATCTATTGTAATTGCTAACTCTTTACTACTTAATCCAAAAATAGTACTACTTAATAGAATTAATGTAAAAATTACATTTAAAGTTGTTTTCATTGCTGTTTCCTAATATTATTTTTTACTTTATAATAATACAACAGAAATAGTATTTATATATTTAATTGTGTTTTTTATTTCAAAGATGGTTTTATATGTATATATAAGTAACAAAATGGATAAAAAATTAAAGTTTCTTAATAGGTTCTTTTTTATATCCCAAAATAATAATAAAAAATAGAACAATTAGTACAGTATCATAAAATGTAAATTTTGGTATTCCTGTTCTAACCCATGTAAAAACTTTGGTTAAAACAAAAGCATAGAGTATAATAAATCTTGGGTTATACTCAATAATATTAATAAAGAAGTATTCTATTTTTTTGACTAAAAAACCAGAAAAAAATCCTGTAACTATTACACCTAATACTCCCAAGTTATAATATCCAAAAGCAACTACACCTGGGGGTACTATAGCCTCTTTGGCATTATAGAAAAAGTATGTATTCATAATCATAGTATTATTATCTAAATTAGTTAACCATGACATAGGTATAATCTTGCCTCTTAGTCCAGATACAATTCCTTCAAAATATACTAAATCATACTCTTTATTTAGGGCAAATTCTAAAGATGTTTGGTCAAAATTAAAAAATGATAACATATTTAAAATAGCTTGTAGTATATTCATAGGACTAGTAATAACAAATTTTCCAGTATCAAGATATGTCTCTAATGCAGGTATAAAAAATATAGCAATTAAAAAAAATATAGTAAAATGAAATAGATAACTTTTTTTGTTTTTTAGAGATAAATAGAATAGATATAAAAGTAGTAGTTCTACAATTGCTTGTTTGCTTTTAAATAGTGCTAATCTAGAAAATAGAGCCACACCCAAAGCTACCCAAAGCATAGTTTTTGCCCAAAAGCTTTTGTTTTTTTCTAATAGAAAATATATAACAACAGCCAATATAGAAAAAGGTATAAATCTATATACAAATATATATGTTTTACTAATCCAATACTCATCACCATGACCAGACCTAACAGCATCAGCAGCCATAATTGCTCTTTGCATTCCACCAAATTGGGACGCATATATAAATATTGAAGCTAGAGATAAAAAGGCTAAAAATAATCCCATAATATAGAGTAAATTTATCTCTCTTGAAAATATAGTAATAGTTCTCTCTTTTAGTATATTTTCAGACATTTTTTTATATTTAACAGAGTTTACACCTGCAAAAAAGAAAGCTAAAAATATAGAAACAACAGCAAATGATTTATAACTATAAAATCTATCAAGATAGTTTGATGGATGCAAATCTAGCATTTTATAATTGAGAAAAAATACAGTATCATTAAGTATCATACTAAGTGGTATCAAAAGATATTGAATAGACCAAAATAGTAAAAATACAGCAACCATATTCCAACCATTTTGGACACTATCTAGTATGGTTCTAATCATATATATAAATAGAGCTAAATATAGTATAAAAATTATTAGTGTATCAAACTGCTCTAGCATTAAAACTCCATAATTTACCCAAATAACTGTTTAAAATGTTCTATATTTGGTATTTTTGGTTTTCTTATAAATCTTTTTAACATTAAATATTTATTATAATATTTTAATCTTTTTTTAAAGTTAATATCTGAAGTTGGAAGCCATTTTGGTATTTTATAGTGGCTTTTTTTGATAGTATTATTTTCTAAAACAACAGTAAAGAAATTAATATTAAAGTTACTATCAAGCTCAACTACCATAGAACGCCTATGTTCAATCTCTTGTTTTTTTACTCTTTTAGCTGTAAATTTTTCACCATCATATTGAGTTGGAATATTTAAATCAGGAAAAATAAAATTACCTAATCCATAAAATATATATTTGCCTTTATAAATCTCATGACTTTGAATTACATGAGCATGATGTCCTATAATTAAATCTGCTCCATTATCTATGAGTGTGTGTGCTATTTCTCTATCATTAAATTTAGGGAATGGTATCTCTTGAATTCCCCAGTGTGGCTGAACAATTACAAAATCAACCTTGTTTTTTATATTATTTATATCTTTTATCATTCTATTGAGTTCTAATATTGCACTGCCATTATGTTTTTTATCTCCAAATATAGGATGAGTAGTAAAACATGTATATCCTAATAGAGCTATTTTTTTATTTGCAAATTCAATTATTGCAGGATTATTAAAGTTTTCACTAGATAAACCTGCTCCAAAATATGGTATATCTAATGTGTTTAAAATCTCTTTTGTTTTATTAAATGCCTCTTCTCCAAAATCCATTGTATGATTATTTGCTAAAGATACAGCTAGTGGAGTTTTGCCAAATGTTTCTACTATATATGAACCCTCTTGACAAATATTTACTTTGTTTTTTGCTATTGTTCCTTTGCATGATAGAGGTGTTTCTAAATTAAAAATAAAGTTATCTATATCAAACTCTATATTATATGGTTTATCTAAAACTGTATCACCAAAAAAAGCTAATTTCATAATATCTCTCTCCTTGTTTTTTTTATTTTTTTATAAATATATATCATAACTCCTCCATTATGTAGAACTCCTACTATAACAAATAGAATTAATGCTATAACATAAGAGTTATAAAAATAGTATCCTATATATATAGATAAAACTCTAAATATTAAAGTGACAGTTTGTATCATTAATCTAATACCTTGAAGTCCATAAATATTAAACATTACAGTAGTAGGAGGAGATATAAAGCTAAACATAAACCAAAATATAACGATTTGAGCAATAAATCCAGATGTTGTCCACTCTTGTCCAAAAACTATAGTAAACAGTTCTTGTCCAAAAAATAGAATAGCCAAAAGAGGTAAAATAAATAGTTTTAGTAATCCTAAAGTGGTTTTGATATATATTGGATATATATCCCCTCCATTAGCATATATAGATGATACTTTTTGATAAAAAACACTTTTTGTTGAGCTAGAAACTAGAAGTAGTGGGGCTTGCATAGCTCTAGCTGTTAGAGAATAAAATCCTGCTATAGCAGGTGAGAATAGGGCATTGAACATTAAAAGTGGAATATTTTGAGAAAAAGCATTAATTAGAGTTGACAAACTTTGATATTTTGGAAAATTTTGATATTTTTTCATATTAAGTTTTAAACCTCTTTTTGAGATATATTTGAGTTGTAAAGTCTGTTTTTTAATATGAAACAAAATCAATAGAAAAAGTGCAAATATATCAGATATAATTTTGCCTCCAATAAGACCATTTAGGTTAAATATATATTTGCTAGTAGTTTGAGTGGATATAGTTGTTAATGAGGCTATAATTTTGATTTGTGCAATTTTTTTATAAAACTCTTTTCTAGTAGAGTATGCGTCAAAGATTTGCATTAACCCTATAATAAGAGTTGATATAGGTAGTATCCATATTAAATAACTATGATTTTGAAAATACTTTAGAAAAAAATCATAAAAAATAATTAAAATTATACTCAAGATAGCAACAATAAAGATTGTAACTATTATTGATAAAAATACTAAAGCTTGAGCATCTCTATTTGATTTTGGTAACATAATAGCTTGTTCATAATTCCCACTAGATATAGACCCTATCATACTAGCTAAAGCAAAAAAAAGTGAATATAATCCAAATTCGCTTGGAGTATATAAACGGGTTAAAATGGGGATAAAAGCAAACATTACTATTTGTGCTATAAGTGTACCTGACATAAGTGTCATAATCTGTAACAGATAAGTATTGCTTTTTATCTTTTTTATAAATCTATCCATATTTTTTAATCATCTCTTTATATTATATTAAATATATTATATCTATTTTATCCTTTGTTTTTAAATGTTTTTAAATGTTTAAAATATTTTTTTTAATAATTTTACTTTAATTAAGAGTAAATTTATCCGATTTAAACTATAATTCCCCATATAAATTAATTATAAGGAAATAAAATGGCAGAGACAGTAACATTTAAAAATGATACGGTATGTAACTTAGCAGGAAATCAAATTAATGTTGGAGATACAGCTCCAGTAGTAACAGTAGTAAATTGCGACCCAATGTTACAAAATGAAACAATTGGTGGTGAAGGTAAAGTTCAACTTGTAGTAGCAGTTCCATCATTAGATACAGGTGTATGTGATGCTGAAACTAGAAGATTTAATCAAGAGGCTGCTAATCTTGATGGTGTAGAGGTTATTACAGTATCTATGGATTTACCATTTGCAGCAGCTAGATGGTGTGGAGCAGCTGGTATTGATAATATTAAAGTATGTTCAGATTTTAGAAATAAAGATTTTGCTAATGCTTATGGTGTGCTTTTGGCTGATGGTCCTTTAGCTGGTATTTTAGCTAGAGTTATTTTTGTAATTGGAAAAGATGGAAAAGTTGCATATAAGCAAGTTGTTCCTGAAATTACTCAAGAGCCAGATTATGAAGAAGCACTTAATGCAGCAAAAGAGGCTACTTCAAAATAGTTTATTTTATAATTGAGGCTAACTAAAGCCTCAGTTATTATTTTATCTCTTCTATTTCATCATCTTTATCTAATAGATAACAAAATTTTAATCCATGTAAAAATATTGCCCAAGAGATATATATCCATAAAAAAAAGAATAGTAAAATACTTAGACTTCCATATATACTCATATAAGTTTTATTATGTAATACATAAAATATAAATCCTATTTTTGCTAGATACCAAGCAAGAGAAGCGATAAAAGAGCTAATAGAAGCAGCTATATTTGATATATTAGTATTAGCTGATATTTTATATGTTAAAAAAAAGATAGACCATATAATTATAAATGGCAATATAGTAATAAGCTCTATTCCTGATATTAGTTTATTTTCTTCTAAAAAAACTTGGGCTTGAGTAGATAGATAAAAAGATAATGCTAACATAATAGGAGTAAGAGTAACTAATGTCCAATATACAGAGACAGATGCCCAAAAACTTCTTCTTTTGCATTTAAAAATATCATTAACTATATAATCATAATTTTTAAAAAACATCATAGATGCAAATAGTACATATATAACTCCTACAACTCCTAATTTTCCAGAGTTGGCTACAAAACTATTGATATATGTTAGTATCTCTTGAGAGTTTGTAGGCATTAAATTTGTAAATAGTATCTCTTCAATATTTTTATATATATCATCAAATATAGGTAAATGGGTTAATATAGATAATACAATAACCAAAAGAGGAATAATAGAAAAAAGAGTATAAAAACTTAGACTAGCAGAATAGTATCCTAGTTTATCGTCAAAAAGTGCTTTGATAAAGTCTCTTATAAATATATAATAGTCTTTAATTATTTGACGGAATTTTACATCTCTTCTCATATTTGTCCTTTTTATATAAACTCTTTAAAGGGGTTTTTATATTAATTTATATCCAATACCCCAAACAGGAACAATATACTCTTTAGAACCGTTAGGGTCTATTTTTTTTCTAAGACGATTTATTGCTACATTAATTGTTTTTTCATGTGCATTATCTTTATCTATTCCCCAACACTCTCTGAGTAATTCTCTATTTAATGGTTGATTAGCATTTTTTATAAAAATATACATTAAATTATATTCCAAATTTGTTAATTCTATGGTTTTATCTTGGATAGTTATTGTTCTTTTATCTATATCCAAAAGCAAATCACGATATTTTAATTTGTTCTGTTTTTTTATACCCGAGCGTTTTAATATAGCCTCTATTCGTAATAATACCTCTTTGATACGAAATGGTTTTGTAATATAATCATCAGCTCCTTTTTGAAAACCTTCATCTATATCATAATCTTTATCTTTTGCTGTTAAGAATATAACTGGTATATCATATCCATTATCTCTTAGATATGCTACAAAGTCACTTCCTTCTATATTGGGTAGATTTCTATCTACAATAAGTAGAGATACAACCTCCTCTTCTAAAAACTGTTCTACTTTATCTGTAGATAAAAACCCAGTAACTGTATAACCTTGTTTAGTTAGATGATATTCAAGGAGTTCTAAAATATCCTTTTCATCTTCTATAATAACAATCTCTATAGGTGCATCTTTCATATTTCTATTGTACTATTTTTTTATAACATTTTAGTTACACTCTATGAAAAATGATTATCTTTTATATATAAATATTTTCAGTATAAATAAAAATTAAAGATATTAGAATATTATGGAAATAATAAAATTAATTACAAAGGTGTATTATGTTTAAACGAATTCAACTTTTTATTTTGGTTGTAATGATTATTACAGGCTGTACAAAAATAGTACAACCTAATATAGGTGAAAACTCTACAGTAGCTGTATCAGATTTTTCTAATAAAAAAATAGGTTATATTATCAATATAAAACCTTATCAAACTCATACTCATATAGGAACAACTAAACTTACAGATTTTGTAAAAAAGTATAATTTTGATTGGCAAATTCCATCATATACAGAAAAAGAGTTGGTAAAAAATCTTAGAAGATTGGCATATGTGACTCCTATAAATCTAAAAAAATATAATATAAGTGCTGATGAGGTTAATGGTTTACTTAAAAACATTAATGGTAAATGGGTAGTCAGAAAAGGTAAAGCAGATATATATAAGAGATTAGCTAATAATTTAGGTCTCTCTGCTGTTATAGTTATAAATGAAGCCCCTAAAGTGGCAATAAATGATTGTGGTATATTAGGGTGCAAAGAGTATAAAGCACAAGGATATGGAGTCTTTACCAAAGGATTTATAAATACAACAGAGTTTTATTCTGCTACTCCATTTTGGGTACATATATATAAATTAAAACCTACACCTATATCATTAGACCCTAAAATAGTAAATATAAATGGTAGTAAAAAAATGATTAAAGTGGCTATATCCAAAAATTATAGTATGCAACCTAATAAAATAGGTTTAAGAGCATATCCAAAAGATTTTAAAAATTGGACAAAAGAGGAGTTTGCTCCATTTAAATTACCATTAATTAGTTATATAGATAGTATGAGCAAAAAGATTTCTATGATTTTACTTACTACCTTATAAGATTATAAGGTAGTAAAATATATAGATTAAAATTTATATTCAACTCCTATTTCATAATATGGTTTATTAATAGTATTTACCTCTTTGGTATAGTTGAATATAATATTTAATATATCTCCACTTGTAATACCTCTGGATACTCCAAGCTGGAGGTTTGTTCCTATGCTATTATGATTATTTATAGCAAAACCTATAGAACCAAAAGGTTTAAATTCTCTATTTAATTTATATTGACTAGCTTCACCAATACTTAGTTGTCCTCCAAATTCTATAAAATCTTTTGGTAGTAGTTTTTTATCGTTATTACTATATTTATTATTTATTATATAGTTACTTAATATTATATTTGGATAACCAGTTCTTAAGTTATAGTTACTAATTACTTCTAATTGTTCTAGATTTCCTATATCCATTTTTGTATTATGTCTAAGTTTTTTAAAATTAGCTTTTTTATATAAAAATGAGAAATTTAGACGATTTGTTAATATTTGTGTAGCCGTTAGAGTTAATGAATTTTCTAAACCAGTAACATATAGTTGAGTAGTATGTTTAGTTTTATTTTGATATTTTGAATTTAGTTCTATTATTGAATTATCTATTTTATAATTTAAATTTAGTGATGTAGTTATAAAATTATCCAAAGTGTTATTATGTTTGGATATAGCAATATCCCAAAGAAAATTATTTTCACTATTTTTTAGATTTAGTTTAATAGATTTATCATCAATATTTTTTATATTATCTCTCTTATATCTATATTGAGTTATAGATAAGATTGAAGTTATATCTTTGTATAATTCTAATCTTTGTGATACGCCTTGTTCTATTACAGATATATTTTTAGATAATATTTGATAATTTGTATATATTTTACTACTAGGACTATAGTTACTTATTAAGTTTTCTAATTTTCTTTTTTGTATGTTTTTTAGTTCTTTATATAAAAGTTGATACTCTTCAGATTTTGATTGTAAATGTGGTATTATCCATTCTAGTGCTATTTCGTTTTCTTTGTCTAACATAGCTCCGACAATAGCTGGTAGTCCTATATCTTTTCTAAGTTTTGGATGATTTTTTAGTAATCTTATTTCATCATTTAAATGTGATTTAAATTGATTATCTATTAAAAACCATAAATATGCTTGATGAAGTTCTACACTATTTTTATCTATTTTAAAAGCTTTTTTAAAAGAGTTCATAGCTAATTTTTTTTGGTCTGTATTTATATAATAGTTTGCTAAAAGTATAAGATAATTTATATCATTATTTAATCTTTCTTTTTCTTTTTTTGTAAATAGTTTTAATATTTTTTGAAATGATTTATAGTCCTTTTGATTACTATACATATATAAAAGAGCTATTAAATAAGTCGTTTTGTGTGATTTTTGCCATATTTTTTTATATAAATATGTTATTTTTTTACTTTGATTTAGTTCTTTATCCAATAATATTAATTTGGAATAGCCATTCTCTTTTAGTTTATCTTGTTTTTCCAATTTCCATAAAATTTTATATATATATTTATAATCTTTATAAATCCATGCTAAATCTATAAGTTTGGTATATAGTTCAAATTTATCTTCTATATGTAATTTTTTTAATAAAGTTTGAAGGTTTTTATCATATTTCTCTATTTTTTCTAAATCTTTAAGTGAAATATAGGCTTCTTTAAATCTTTTCATAGATATTAATTTTTCAATAGAAATTTGTTGTAAAGATTTATCTATGCCAAATTTTGCTTTATATTTTTTGTATAATTTTAAACCTTTTTTATAATGATTATTTTTATATGAAAAAAATATTGCTTGTTTTAATATATCTTTATTTTTATCTTTTTTATATAAGTCAATAAAATATTTTTCTCCTTGAGTTGTTTTAGCTGTATAATCAAAATATTGTGCAATTTTTTCAATAAAAGTATAATCTCTATCTTTCTCTAACTTTTTTTTGTATATTTCACCTAATATTTTATAACCACTATTTAATGTAGTTTTTTCCAATAGATATTTTTCATATTTTTTATCTTTATATTTTTTATATCCTTTAAAATTTAACTCTGCAATTTTTTTCATTTTTCCTTGCCATATAGATAGCTGTATAGCTTTATCTAACCACTTTTTATTATTGAATTTATTTTCTGCAAAAAGTGCTAAATCTAATGCTGGAGCTAAATCTTGATTATACACCATAGATTTTATAGCCAAATCTATACAATTTTCATCAAATAGATTAGGTGAGTTTTTAAATGATGTAATAGCAAAATGACTAGCTCCTTTTATATCTCCTATTTTTAGTAAATTATCTAATATAAAATATATATTGTGTGAGTTTAATTTTATGCTATTTTTATATAGATTAATGATTTTATTTATCTCTGTTTTGTTATTATCACTATTAATAGCTGTAGCATATAGAGCTATATTAAAATATCCCTCCTTTTTATTACTATTTTTTGTATTTTTAAAAAGTTGGGTAGCTAATTTTATAGCTTCTGGATAATCTTTTTGGTTAAGTAGAATTGATAGTGCATAATCTTTTAAATTGGGGTCTATTTGAGGATACTCTATTAAATTTAGTAGAATATTTTTTGCTTCTTTTTTATATCCTAAAGATGATGCTAGATAAAAAGCCTCTTTTTTTAATTTATAACTAACAAGTTCAGGTCTATTTTTTATTAAACCTTTAATAGATATATATTGTAATTTAGAAAATCCCATCTGTGTAGCTTCAGCTAAAAAATAGATATAATCTCTATTCTCTTTTGTAAATTCAAAATAATCATATAATTTCTGTTTTGCTTTAGCCATAATTTTATTATTATTGGTTTCAAAATATTCCTCTTTTAATAAACGATATTGGGTTTTATATACTTTATCTAATATTTTTTTATCTTTTGTTTGAGATAATATTTTATTAATTAATTCAAAAGCTTTTTCTCTTTTATTGGCATAGTCATAATTTCTAAGTAAAATCATTTCCAATTTAATATTATTGGGATAATAAAGTAACATACTTTCTAAATAGTTTATAGATAGATTTGTATTTTTCCCTTTGGCTTCTATAATATGATTTATATTTTTTTTGGGAAATATTAGATAGAGTACAAAACTAAATACAGCAACTATACCTATAATCTCTGTTATTGATAAAATAGATGTAGAGGTATCATGATTATTGACACTCGAATGCAATAGTGGCTCCTTTTTGACTATCTGATATAATAGATATTCTATTTTGTTTTTTTATTATATTTATATTTTGTGTAGATTTTATTTTACAGGATAGTGGTGTATAAAAGTTGGCTTCTAAAGGAATATTTGCTTTTAATTTAAATATATATTGATTAGAATAATATTTTATGTTCTCTACCCAACCGTTGCAATCTATTAAATAAGGAGATAATACTCTATTTGTTAGTTTTATTATATGTTTATCTCTTTTATCCAAGGTAATATATGTTGTATCTCCTTTATAGTTAAATCCTGCTATACCTTTTGAGTTTTTTATATCCACTTTTACTTTTTTATCAAATCTAATAGTTCTAAGGTATCCTTGATTTCTAATTTCATAACTATTATTTCCTATTTTCCCTAAAGCAGTGTGATAAAAACCTTTGACTTTTTTTATATATTGGGAGGTATAAAGTTTGCTAGTTTTCTGTTTTATAGCCCAGTTATATACCTCTTTTAAAGCTTTTAGTGATGCAACTCTTGAGCCTGAATATAGATGATAATATATATCTATAGCTTTTAATCGTCTAGGATTTTCAGTTAGTTTAAATGTATCTATAACATATCTAAATCCCCAAAATGGACCAGTCCACTCATTAGTAAATATATTTTCATTCTGTTGTGCTGTATAGATTTGCCAATATTCATCTCTTTGGAGTCCAAAAGGAGCTATATGACTAAGCCAAGCATATGATTTTTCTATAGTGGTATCTCCACCATTTATTGCTAATATATTGTTTTTCTCTACAAAAGATAAAACTTTTTTAGGAGGTAAACAGTCTCCACTCCAAAATAAAATTTTTTTCTTATTTTTATATTTTGGTGCAAAAGATAGAGCAAAATTAATACTGCCTACTGTCTCTTTTTTTAATGAAAAAGTATAATTTGGTATAGGTAAATGATAATCTTTTCCAGCTTTTGGAGTAGAATTTTTAGGTTGAATAGCTTTTCCCCAAAAAAATGGATGAGAAAAACTATGACTAGCAGGTTCTATCCAAGGAATAGAGTATAACTCTTTGGCTATTTTTTTCATTTTAGGGCTTAATTTTGGAAATAGTCCAATAGAGTCAACTTCTCCTTGAATAATTGATACGGTTTGAGGTATTTTGTATTTTTTATAAATTTCATCTATTAAGACTTGAGGAGAGAGTTTATTTATATCAGTTCTAACTCTTTCAACAAAACCATCTCCATCAATATGAACGAAAAGTATTCTTCTTCCAGCTTCAGTTGTTGGGTCTGGTATTGGAATATCCTTTAATCTTAACGCATTTTTAATAAATTTAAATGGGTCAATAGTCCAATAACTTTCATTTCCAATATTTAATAAAAAAGAGCTTTCTAAAGCATATCCACCCCAAGAAGTAATTGCAATAGGGGTATTGGTTTGCCCATTTGAATAAATTTCACTTAATACTTTTTGTGCATTTTGAGGTTCTATTAGTTCATCTCTGTATTCTAAAGAGGCTGGGATTTCATAAGCTTTATAAGGTTTATAATATTTTATATTACTTTTATCTAAAATAGAATTTTGATTTTTTATACTTTTTAATCCTAATGATTTTAATCTATCTGATGTAAGTTTAAATACAAAATTATTAAAAAATAGTATTTTAATACCTTTGGATTTAACCTTATTAACCCATTTATATAATTTTTCATCATTTTTTGTTTTTCCACTACTCCATATAATAACAGAGTGATATTTATCTTCTACCCTATCGGGTAGTTTTTTGGTAGATATATCATATAAAATTGGAATATATCCATAATATTCCAAAATCATAGCAAGTAATAAATGGACATCAGAATAGACTGGATTTTTATCTTTGAATACAGATTGATTAAATAGTATTAAAATTTTTCTTCTTAGTCTAATTACATCACAATCCCCTTGATGTTGTAAAAGTCCATCTGTTACATAGGGAATAATGCCCAATTTTTTAATTTTTTTGGCTATATTTACTCTTTGAGTTACATTTCCATCACTATAATCTATAGATATAGCATCTAAGCCATATTCTTGAGCTTTTTTTAAACTTTTGAGTAGCCATTTTTGGTCTTTTGGTGGTACAGGGATATAACTTTTGGTATTATTATCATAACGACTAATTAGACTCTCTGCTACAACAGCATCTATATCATTATGTATCTGTCCTAATATTTCAAATCCACGATTAATAATAATTTTGGATTTTGGATATTTTTTTCTAAGTTTATGGATAAAATCAATTAGAGCCTTTTGTTGCTTTTTAAATAGTTCTTTGTCCTTTCTTGTTACATGATAAGCATCCATAGTATCTAAAAAAAAGTTTCTATATCCTCTTTTATAGAGTCTATCTATTCTATCCATAATAAATTTTCTATAAGCTTTTTTGTTTAAATCTGCAATTAGAGAATTCCATGTTTTATTTTTAGATATTATCCATGATTTTTTATATGGTGTAGGTGTTTTTCGCCATGGTTCTATCTCTCCTACACTTACATAAGCAACCATTTTATTGGGGTATCTTAGAGCATATATATCATCTATAGCATCAGCTTCTACAACCACTTTATCATAAAAATTAATAAAAACATCATCTATATTTTTGCTATATATAAAAGCATATCTATTATCAGCTAATAGTGATGAAAACAGCAATACTAATATCGATAAAATTTTATTGCAACATAAAGGTTTTATAATCCAACTCCTGTAAAATATTATTAAGTGTAATACTACTAGATACAAAAAGTATTAGTAAAGTAACGCTAAATCCATAACCATAAAAATATGGTCCCAATTGAATACTTACCCAAGTAAGTAAAGCATTTATAACAACAAATAGTAGTGTATAAATTAGTGCCTCTTTTTGTCTATCAAGATAGTACAAATATGCCAAAATAGACATAAATCCAAGTTGAAGCTGAACACCAATAACATCTACATAAAATAGTGGTAGATAGAGTTTTGGTAGTAGTAATATTTCAAATAGTTTCTCTGCACTTAAAAATATTAGAATATTAAACATTCCTTGGACAAATAGTATCTCTTGGATACTCAATTTTATAGAGTCTATCATTCCTTGTTTATACTCTTTTATCTGTCTAAGTGTCCCATGTTTATTAATAGCTCCATAAAATTTACTATACATTTCAGCAAAATCTGCTTCTAATCTATAAAAAAATAGAGCCATACCAGGAATAATAGATAGATATGCTAGAAATATTGGAAAATCATATACCATAGATGCGTGTAATTTGTCTATAACTATATATCCAACAATAGGAGTAAACCAAAATATAACTTTGTCTATCCATATTGCTATATTATAAAACATTCCACTCCATCCAAGTTTCCAATAAAACTTACCATATTTTTGTAAAAACATATCAAATCTTATAAATTTATTGTTTTTTCTATTATATGATGGATAGTAAAATATAATTCCCAAAAATAATAAAATAAATAAAATAGTATTACCTATAATAAATGAGATAAGTAATCCTATAACACCATAATTATGCAAAAAAAGAGAGCTAATATATATAGATATATATCCCAAAAGATAAAAAAGAATAACATGTTTATATAGTTTTAAACTAGCTGCTAATATATTTGCTATCCATACACAACTAAGCACTACAAAAAGAGTAATATATAATAAAACAAATAGATTACTCTGTGTATCAAATAGAAAAATAGCCAAAGGTGTAGAAATAATCATTCCTATGGCAATAGTAACTATAATCATACCCAAAAAATTAGGAAGTACAAGATAGTATCTCTTTTCATAGGTTCTATCAGCAATAAAACGGGTAAATGGAAGTTGAAAAAAACCAGTATATATTGAACTAAGAGCCAAAGCTGATACATATGTAACAGATGCCTTTAGCATAGTGGTATCAGACCCTTTTGTATGAAATAGATATATATTAGTAAGCCCAATTCCCAAAATAATAATCATAGATATAACCCAAGGACCACTACTAAGTATAGCAGAGTATCCAAATGTTTTAAACATAGCAGATAGTGTTTTCTCTTCAAGGGTTCTTTTGAGTTGAAATCCTATTCCTGCCATGAGTTAATCCTTTTGAATGTATCTTGATATACCTCTTTATAGTTATCTAAAAATATATCTTGGGTATAGAATGTATTAACTCTATCTATAGCTACCCTTTGAGCCTCTTGCCATCTATCTTCATCACCTAGAAGTGATATATACCCATCTGCAAGTTGTTTTACATTGGCTATTTCACATACAACTCCTGCTTTGCCTAGGGCTTTATCTTCTGGATTATCTCCTCCATATATTAACTCTTTGCATGAACCTACATCAGTTGCTACACATGGAACTCCTGCTGCAAATCCTTCTAATATAACTAGAGGCATACCCTCACTAATAGATGTTAGAGTCAATATTCCACTTTTTGGTAAAATGTCCACAATATTTTGAAATCCCAAAAATTTAATAGTATCTTTTATATCTAATATCTCTATTAACTCTCTACACTCTTGTGCATACTCCTCCTCTTCATCATCTGGTCCTACTATCCACGCTTCTACCTCTGGAATGGCATTGGCTGTTACTCTCATAGCTCTGATAAATGTTTTTATATCTTTAATAGATACAACTCTACCAATTAGAGTAATAACTTTTGGTACACCTTTTGGTCTATTTTTTAGAGTTGCTCCTAGTTTTTTTATATCTACTCCATTTGGAATTACTCTACATCTACTTGCATCTGCTCCATAAAGTATTTGTGTATCTTTGGCTACTCCAAAAAGTGATAATATAGGGTTGGCTCTATGATAGCTCATTTTTCCAATTCCCTCAAAAAATCTAACCCACATCCCTTGAATATAGTTATCTTCTCCTGATTCTCTAAATAGTTCAACTTTTTGAAATAGTGTTAATGCACTAGAAATTAGGTCTATTTTTCTCTCTTTTGTATATATTCCATGTTCTGTTAATATAAAAGGTTTACCTGTATGATGAGAAATTAGAGCAGATAAAAATCCAGAATATCCTGTTGATGGTGAGTGAATAATTTTTCCTCTATGAGCAATAAATTTAGCTAGTTTTGCCATTTTCCATACAGGAATTAATATACTTCTAACTGTCCAAAAGTAATCCAAAAATGGTATATCACTACAGTTCTCTTCATTTTTATTACATATAAAATACCATGACTCTCTACTATATAAAAATTCACTCTCATTTACTTTATCAAGATAAAAGTCCAAATCTTTTATCTCTTTTGGAAAGGGTAAATCTTTGTTTTCACTTCTAAACCATCTATATAATTTCTCTACCAATTCAAAGTTTTTGCTATCACCATCTATAGACTCAATAGGAGGTTTTTGTTCCTCATCAAACATAAAAATTTCAACCATAAAGACTAAATTATCGGCAATAGGATATAGAGGTTTATTAGAGTAATCTTTTCTTTGACTACCTATAAATGCTATACCAAATTTGTATTGTGGCAATCCTGCTATAAGTTGGGCTATCCATGATGATACTCCACCTCTAACATAAGGAAAAGTCCCCTCACATGGAATTAAAATATCAAATTCACCTTTGTCAAATACTATTTTCATTTTTTCTCCCACATATTAACCAAAGGTTTTAGTCTCAAATCAATATTAAACTGTTCGGGAATTATATAGTTGGCTACACTATTATATTTTTTTTGTCCATATTTAATCTCTGCAAAAAATGTGGATATAGCATTTATAGGCACACCTAATTTAACTGCTTTATTAAAAGCCTCTTCTGCTTTATCATACTCTTTGTTAAAGATATGAATTTTGCCAAGTAGTATAAAAGCATTGGTATTATTATTAATTTTAGTTAAAATATTCTCTATTTTTGTGGTATAAAATCCAGTTAACTGTTCATCTGCAACACCATGATATATAAACTGCCAATAGGTTTGAGCCAATTCAAAGTTATATTTTTCCAATATATTTTTATCTTTTTCTTCTTCTATTTTTTTGTGAAGCTCTGTTAATCTATCATTAAGTTTTTTTTCAAATGATGAAACTAATGCAAAAGCATATAGTCTAGTCTCATCAGAACTATCAGATAAAAAATGTTTGATTTTCCCTATATTTCCTTGTGCATTGCTATCATAAAGAATTTTGAGTGATTTGATTTTTATATCACTTGATAACTCATCTCTATGATGTCCTTCCATAGTCAAAATACCCTCTTGAAAAGCACTATATACTATAGGAAAATCGGATAATTGTTCCTCAAAATCAACTATATCATAGCTAGGATGACTAACTCTATGTGTAGCCCAAGATAATCCAAAGAGTAACATAATTAAAGTCAAAACTATTCCAATAAATAGTAATCCTATATTTAAAATAGCAAAAAATATAAATATATCTCTTTGGTATTTTTTATATTTTTTTGGTAAAAACTGCACCATAATAAAACTAAATAGTGTCCAAAAACTTATTTCTACTATAGTAAATAGAATAATTATATCCCATCTATTAGTTTGATGCAATATAGTTAATAGATTTGTAAAAATTGTACTATCCAACACACCCATACTCCTGTAAAAGTGCATTAAAATTTTTAACACTTATATGTTTTTTTCGTAATCCTTCATAACTTTTTTCACCAAGATGTTCTTGTAGATTTTTTTCTAGTCTATCTACTCTATATCTACTCTCTAGTTTATCCATCTCTTCATCTAATCTTTTAGCTCTACTATGAATAGTAGGTGCTGATACAAAAGGAAAGAGTATAAAATGAATATATCTATTTCCACATTTTATAGATATATACTGGTCTAGGATTTCAAACTCTTCATTTTGATACATAAAATCTTTTATCTCTTTATCCAAATATTCATTTTTGGTATAAAGAGAGTAAATTCTACTATCTATTTTGTATCCTTTTAGAATATTATTAAGTCTTGCTACTTCAAGTTTAAAATCAACAAAATCTTGTCTTTCATGTCTATTTTTTAAGGCGATAAACTCTTTTTTACTCTCTTGGATTTTTTTAAGAGAGGCTCTTTTTTTATACTCTGTCCATATATAACTAAAGGCTACACTTATTTTTAATAGAGTATCTTCATGAAAAAATAGAAATGGTATCTCTTTGATAATAAGTATGGCTACAATATCTTCTCTTTTATCTAAAAATGGAACAGCATATATATAGTCTGTCTGTTCTCTATCTTCTAAATCATTTAAATATATTGCTTTTTTTATGGTTAATGCTTCTTGAATAAGTTTATCTTTTTTATTAATATCTCTATTTATATCTCCAATATAAGCATACTCTTCTCTTATTCTATTTTTTTTGACTTTGCATATAATTGCAGAGTTTACACCAAAAAATTTTTTGAGTATTTTTAGTGTATTTTCTGCGCTCTGTTGAGGTGTAGCATGGTTACTACTTTCTAATATTTCAGAGATAACAAAACGAATAGATGCAGGTTGGATAATATATATAGATTCTAATTTATCATGAGATATTTTTAGAGTAAAAAAAGCATTGGTTAACTCTTTTAGTCTAAGTTTTAGATAGTTTGTTTTGATTTTATATCTATTTATTTCATTATGTAAATTGGAAAAAAATATTCCATATAAAAATACAAAAAATAGATTTTCTAATAAAACAGTCGTAAATATAGGGTCATCTTTATAGAATACAAGAGCAATAAGTGCAAAAAATATCCACATTACCATACCCATCATTAATCCATAAAAAAGGGTAATAATAGCCAACCATAAGATTAAAAAGCTAAAATGATAATGTATTAATAGTGGGTCATTTTTGTCAATAAAATACCCTACACCACTAATAATAACCGTAACTAAGATAACTTCAAATGTTTGAAGCCATACAGAACGCTTTTTTAGAGTCATGATTTATTGAACAAATTTTGGAATAATAGATACAGCTATCTCTTGGGCTATAACTCCAATAGATTTATGACCCCAACCACTTTTTGCTCCAACTGCATTAAATACAGTTTGATTTGTTTTTAAATCTATTATTTTGAGTGTATAACTAACTACTGGTTCTCCATCTATACCTGTTTTGTATCTCCACTCTTGGACATCTCCTGTTATTAGATATGATGCACCTAAATTTTTTGCTTTTGTTTTCTCTTTTGAGATAAAATTTTCTCTGTTTTTTATATTTTCACTCTCATTATCTGTCTCTATAAGAGAATATAGTTTTATTCCTTGTTGAGATAAAACACCCTCTACAATACTAGAGGCTCTAAGTCCTGCCATAGTAGTATCTGTGTAGTTCCAAAATGAACTAATAGCATATTTTTCATTTTTTGGTAGAGTAGTTTCACTTTTATTAATAATAGATGAGCATCCTATAGAAAATATAAATGTAAAAAATAATATAATTCGTTTAATCATAATTAAGCTCCAAGCTTTATAAAGTATATACTCTTATTTTATTTAA
>Ga0256828_1000456_pt1 | contig 27203 bp, 25 predicted proteins | sample CV88metaG_FD_185993 | JGI IMG/M metagenome (GOLD analysis project Ga0256828, IMG submission 185993) | Hydrothermal vent microbial communities from East Pacific Rise, Pacific Ocean - CV88 | ecosystem: Environmental > Aquatic > Marine > Hydrothermal vents | place: Pacific Ocean: East Pacific Rise...
TTCACCAAGAGCCAATAGAACAGCAGATTTGAATACTTGAACACCTTTATCGTTTAAAGCTTGAGGTTCAGCATAGAACTTAATTAAATGACGAGCAAAGTTTTTATCTAATTGATAATTGAACATATTGCTATCAATATAACTTCTACCATTACCACCAAAAAACTCTTCAAAATAGATTGGTTCATTATTGCCCCTTCTCATATCCAAGAAAAGAGAGCTTAATTCATATTCACGAACTATATTATCGTTTTTGGCTATTTCTGAATCTCTAAATTGAATATGAACTTGTTTTGGATCAGTTATCTTTAATACTGCTTTTTTTTGTGGTTCAGTTAAAGATTCGAACTGCTTTACTAGATCCCAGTTTATATAGTTTGGATTACTACTTCTAATATCCATAGATTCTGATATTTCAGTAGTAGCCTGAAAACCATCATTTTTTTTCATGTTATAAGATTTTTTAGGACTATATGGTTCAGATTGTGGCATAGAATATTGTTCTTGAGATACACCTACTAAGACTGATTCAGCTGAACGAACTTGCTTAGTATCTATCTTATCTGTGAACTTAATATAAGTTTTAGAATAAGACTTACCTGATTCATCTTTTAACTCAACAGTAGTAGGCTTAACAAGACCAAGAGTAGCCATTTTAGTTACAAACATTAACCCAATATCAGCAGCAAGGTTATCTCTTTGTTTAGAAGACATCTCAGAGCCAATATTGAACTGTTTTAGCATAGCAGAACCAATTTTATATACTAACTCATTACGACTTGCACCTGCTTCAAGTATCTCTTTAAACTTATCAGCATTTTGATCCCCGTATAGTTTTGACATTGTATTTTTATCAATAGAACGAGATGTTATTACATCTGTGTTCATTGAAGATAAACCAATAGCAAACAAGGATTGAGAAAATCTTTTATCAAATATTAATCCGCTACCAATACGAGCATAAGCAAGTTCATCAGCTGGATGCGACATTTCACCAAAAGGCTTACGAACATCATTGTTGTTCAATTCAGCTTCAAACTGCGGGTATAGTTCTTTAACAAAATTAAGACCTGCCGTAAATGACTCAGCTGGGCGATGAAGAAGAGATGATAGATAGTTCACAAACTCATTATTATTAAAGAGATCATACATACCAGTTTGTGTAAACACATTATCTGCTTTGCTATATATCTTTTCATAGTTTTCATTAACAACCACTTCTTTATTTTTAGTGTTGTATTGAGCTACTGTATCATCTTCATTTTCTTCTACAGTTGATTCTTCAACAACTTCTTCAGTGGCAAAAGTTTTAGCATAAACATCTGATATAGCTTGACGACCAACATCTGATATTTGACGAGTTCCAATACCTGCAAAGTTCTTAGTAAGAGTTGGAGTTTCAGTTGGAACAAATTTATCGTTAACATATTCATGCCATTGATTAGTAACTTGATCGAATACATAGGTTGGCTTACCATTATCAATTGCCATTTGAACAGCCCAACCAGTTCCACCCTGAACAGTATTTCCAGATATATTGCCAATAGCATATACAGAATCTGCATTCTTAACTTGTTGCCAATTTCTTCTTAATAAATTGTTCACATAATTATTACTTGTAGGAAATTTTCTATTTAAAGTTTCATTAGCCTTGATAAGATGCTCATCTGCTTCTAAAGCTTGTTCTTCAGTAATCTGAACATTACCAGTTGGAGTTTTCTTACCTGCATAATAAGCATTAGTTTTAACACCATATTGTTCTCCTTTTTGAGCCCATACAGTATCACTACCCAATGCTCCACCACTATGATTTACATAACCAGAAGTAGCTGTAGTAGCAGGCTCTTTATCACCACGAGAAGAAACTTCATATCCATCTTTTGCTTTTCTACTCCAAGAATCTTCAGTAGGTTGCTGTATTGTTTCTTGCTCAGTAGATTCTACCTCTATTTTTTTTGCTGCTTCTTGCTCAACAGCTTCCATCTCAGCAGTAGCAGCTTCTTCTTCCATTGTTTCTTTAGTAACAGCTAATTCAGCAGGAGCTTGCTTTATAGGCTTTTTAACTTCAGGTTGAGGTTTTACCTCAGTAGCAACAGTTTCTTGCTTAGAAGTAGGTTTCTGTGGCTCTGACTTAGCTTCTACAACAGTTTTAGATTCTTTATCAGCAATTATCTTATTAATAGCTTTTATTTCAGAATTAAGAACAGTATTCAAAATCTTTTGTTTTGATGACATAGCAGTTTGAGCTTTCAAAGCATCAATGATTTTCTTTCTTCTTTCAATAGCTGAATTAAGTGCATCTGTATCTAAGTGTATGTATTTGTTTTTTATATCACTTTTTATTTTATCTTGAAAATATTTAGCAGCATCAGCTTCAAGCTTATTCTTTTGATCTATAAAATTATTGAGTTCTTTGGAAACTTCTTTTCTATCATCAGCAGTGAGTTCACGACCAGGAGTGCCATCTGCTTTATCAGGGAATCTACCTTGCTGTAGTATTTGAGAAGCTCTCTTCATCTTTCCAGATAATCTTGAAGATTCTTTATCAAATCTAGATTGATATTCTTCAGCTTTTAAAACAGTTTCATTAAGTTCAGGGTCTTCTTTTGTTCCTTCTTCAATAGCAGTATTAACATCAGTTGCTTCTGCCTCTATCTTAGCATCATTTTCAAGAACAGTATCTATTGAACGAGATCCATCATCAAGAGTTTTAACAGCTGATGCCAGATCTTGAGCTTTAATTACAGCAGTAGCAACATTCTCAGCAGTTGATTGAACAGTACCAACAGTACCACCACCTGCGAATCCGAGTACAGCTTCATTTCTTGCTTGTAATAAATTCTCTTTAGTAGGTAGTGAACCAGGTTTAGTTGTTTCAGCTAATGATTGAACACCCTCAGCAACTCCCTCAACTCCAGCGGAACCAAGAACTTTAGCAGCAGTTCCAGCTACCCCAGAACCTTTTATGAGTTTATTTGCTAAAAGACTACCTTCAACTTTATTCAGTACCGTATATGCAACAGCGTTAGGAGCTCTTTTAATCATATCAACAGCATCTACATCATCGCCAACTTGTTCACGAGCAATATCACCAGCTTTGATAGTAGAATATCCAACAAGACCACCAGTTCCACCAGACAATGCTATTTCAGGAATACCTTGGACAAGACCTTTCAAACCAGTTTGAATTATCTCTCCAACATCTCTTTGTTTGATAAGATGAGCTGCGAGGTTTACACCATAAGGGTTCGTTTCTTCAGTATTGAATAAACCACTCTTCTCTGAGAGTTGATCCATTTCATTTGCTTTAGCTTTATATTTATCTGCGTGTTTGAATGATGCTTTTGCAAAATCTTTAAATCCAAGAGTGTTTGCAATAGCACCTTGAGTATTATAAGTAGCAGATAGAACATTTCCTACACCAGCAAAAAAAGCATTACTGAAATCAAGAGGTGATGAACCAAAACCAGATTCTGCTACATTTTCAAGAAATTCAGGATTTACATATCTGCTTTTAGAGATAAGCCTATCAAGTCTTTCTTTGATTTTTGGATCTTCAGTTTCAAGATATTTATTATACAAAGAAACAAATAGCTTTCTTTCTGCTTCTCTGTTCTTCTTAAAATCTTCTATGCTCTCATTTTTATCTTTATACTTAACAGCATCTGCATCATTAAGGAGCATAGCATCAACAGATGCTTCAGCAGGTTTATCTTTGTATTGAGAAATAATATAACCAAGCTCACGAACAGCTCCACTATCTTTTCTCATATCGGTTTTACCCTCAAGATACATACCAACTTTTTCATCTTGAACAAGGATCAAATCATTCAATAGCTTATCACGAACTTTTTCAGTAGCAGTTGTTCCAATATCTCCAGGTTTAGTTGACTTGTTCTTATTCGGATCCTCAAGAGCATCTATAAGAGATGAACGAACATTATGAGTTAACCCAAGTGGTTTACCAGAAAACGTATCTGCATCTATTACAAGTTCTTTTGTAAAGTTTTGAAGATCAGTATAAGCTAAGTATTGTTCTTCGCTTGAAGCGTTTGGATTATTTATAATTGATAGATTGTTTTTTACTCGTGGTAATGCTTTTATATCAATGAAAGTTGTAGGAACTACTTGCGATTGAGATTGTTCAAAAGACTCCAAGCCAGAAGATGGCTGGAAACCAGGAGTAACTCTATTTACTTCAGCATTAATATCTGCCATAGGTTATCCTTTTTTATTTATTTTGCTTGATATGCTTGTCTAATTATATCAGGATCTTTTAGCACTTCAGATAAAGCACCTGGGAGATCATCATAGTCTATCTTGCCTGCATCGACATCTTTTACAAGTTGTTTAAGCTCAGGAACTTTTGACAATAGTTTTTTATCTTGTCTTATTGCAGTAAGAATATTTTGAGATAGATCTTCATCATCTGCCCATCCTCTGAATCCAGAATCAAGAAATGATTGATTTCCCCACCAACTTGTTTTATCATCAAGACCTTCTAACTGTTTAGCAAGAGCAGGATTTCTTGAGCCTATAATAGAAATAGATTGATTAACTTTGTACTCATCACTATTTGTATCTGCATTTGATTTAGACATGATATTGTACTCTGCTTGTTGATATTTATCCATATCTGCTTTATGTTTTTTAAATGTATTTTTAAACTCAGAAGTAAGTACACTTTGATCTTCTTTTGAGAAATACTTATTGTTTAAATATTTTTGTGATTTATCAAGGAACTCTTGCTCTGTCATAGATGGATTAGCATCAAGTAAATCTGTTGCAAACTTTTGAGCATCAGTTTTATTCACTGAATAAAAACCTCTTAGTTCTTTAAGTCTTTTCACCTCATTATTTAACATAGTAGCATTTTGACCAGTTCCTTTCAGCTGACCTATCCCTTGCTCAAGTATAGTTATTCTTGAATCGATATTCTTCCTTGCCACATCTTTTGGAACACTATTGAGATATTTTTTATCAAGAACAACACTACCAGCAGGTTGTTGCTTGCCAGTACCACCAAGAGATTGAGGAACACCAATAAGTTGTTGCTGATATTTTAAAGCATCTTTTTTCATTTGAAGTTCATCTGCTTTTTGTTTTTTAGCCCAATCAAGTTGTTCTTTTTTAAGACCAAGATTTTCTTTTTGAAGACCTAATTGTTCTTCTTGTAAACTTTTATTGATTCCAAATTGTCTTTGATTTTCAACAAAACGAAGTGTATTCATTTTGGCTTGTCTTTCTTTGAAAGCTGCGTTGAGTTGAGAGTTAAGAATATTTTGCATTGTAGTCGCAGTTTGATTTATTTGGTTGTTTAATCTAGCTTCTCTATTCTCTAACACTTGATCTATTTTTAAAGCAAGACTAGCACCACGATTAAATGATTGTGCTGCAAGACCAGCTGAACGTGCAGCTTGTGATAACCCAGTAGAAGCTCTACTACCACCTGCATTGATTATATCCATTACTGGATTAGCAATTGATGCCATAATAACTCCTTATGCCATATATGAAGTGTTGAGGTTATCTCTCACTTTTTTAACTCTAGCAAGTTCTGATTTGGTTTCTGCCCATTGATCTTTTGCTATATCTAATTGCTCATCCATAATATCAAGTTGTTTAAATCCACTATAAATAGATGCAAGAGAACCAAGACCAGAAGTTAGACCTGCGAATCCTTGTGCATAAGGCAATGCTTTCCCCATCCATGAATTTTTAGCATCGATACCTTGTTGAATGTTTTGCCCCATGAGATCGTATAATTTACTTTGAGAAGTTGCTAACTCAGGAGATACGACACTTCCACCTGCTAAGGGATTGATGTTTAATTGCTTCATTGCATATTGACCTAAAGCATTAGGCTCCATGTCAATTATTTGACCACTATTATCTACTGAATAAGATGGTGCTGTTTCTCCAGTCAATAAATTAAAACCACCCTGGTAACTGCCTGGTACATTGCTAAGATTTGAGAAGTTGAATATCGGGTCCATTGTTTCTTTCCTTTTTTTGATATGGTCAATATAACACTCCGAAGAGTGCTATATGACTATACCGCCTTTAAGATATATTTTTCTTTCCATTTGATAGTTTTTCCACCTATCTCAGGATGTTGAGCTTGAGCTTGAACTATCTGAGATGCTTTTTTTTGATCCACTTGGTATTTCTCCATAGCTTCATAAACTGTTATTCTGCTATCTAATTGAATTGGAACTTTTTGATTTTCAAGAGTTGCAACATCATTAGCAGATAAAGTAACTGGTGTTTCAAAAGGCAATTTTCTCATATTACAAACTGCAAACTTTTCCTCATAGGTTTTATCATCTCTTGGAATGATAATATATTTTCCAGCTTTAGTATCTGTTTTCGCTTTTCTAACATTAGCCATTTTTTTCTTCCTTGTTTTTATTTATCGTTTAACTATTGAACAACGTAGTTGTAAACAGTAGCAGTAGCTTGATCGTTGTTATCGTGGAAACCAACACCAACTGCACCAGCTACACCAGTAGGATCGATTGTAACAGTAGCACCAGGAGCTACTTCAACAATAGTATCTGCATCTAAGTGTTGAACTGGATAAGAACCTTGTGTAACATTAACGATAACACCTGCTAAGAATGTAGTAGGAGTTGAGTTAGTTACATCATGTGTTTCAGCTACATTATCTGTAACTCTAAAAATTGCGGGATGTCTTCCCTGAATAGTAAATGCTGCCATTTTTAATTCCTTATTTTAATTAAAGAACAAGCTTGAGCTTGTTCTATTGTTGATAAACCTATTAAAAGTTTACGTTAGCTTTGATTACACCTAATCTCTCAGGATAAATAACTTTAGCTCCAAGCCATGCTTTCCATCCAGCAGTACCAGATCTCTTAAGTGGATCAGAAGTACCACCAGAACCTAAAGACTGAAGAACGAACTCAGTTGAACCTTTACCACGAACTGGGATATGAGATGTATGGTCCTTACCAACTACGATACATTCACATACATATTGACCAGATGCAACTTCAGTTAGAGGAGCATTATGGTTTTCAATAACACGAAGCTTACCGATAATACCAACTTCATCCATCATACCACCATTTGGAGCATATTGCTCAACTGGAGTAAAATCAGGGTTATTTAGTAATTGCTCTGCTACGATTGAGTGAACATACATTGTGTATTTAGCACGAACTGGAGTTGTACCGAATAAAGGACTAGCACTCATTAGTTCATTCATTGGTTTAGCACCAGAAAGTTTAAGAGCAGTTTCCATTCTACGAGCAGCGTTTGTGAACGCAGCATCAACAACATTGTCATTACCAGAACCATCACCAGAAATATCAGTTAAATGACCTGCACCATTTGTGTATAAATCACGATAAAAACCATCTACGATAAGACCAGCCATTTCACCCATTTGTTTAGAAGTCTCAGCAGCTGTCCAACGGTTGTGGAACATCTCCATTTCTTCAGTAAATGGCATCCAGTCACCAATAGCGAATACTGTACTTTCTAACTTGATAAGTTTCATTTGAGATTTAGATTGTCCAGATGAACCTTCCTCAAGTACGAAGTTTTGATATTCGTTAGCAGGTGTATATTGTAAAGTTTCCTCATCAATATTTCCTGGAACATCAATAGTATTACCAGTAAAATTTTGGTTTAAGTTGTTAGCAAGATATAAATCTGCCATACGAACCCATTTATCAAAACGAATTTGTTTTGAATTACGAAGAGGTAAGCCTCTCGTCATTGTTGCAAGACGGTCAAAGATTGAGTTCTCTGAAATGTTTGTTAAAAGCGTCTTGTCGAGATACGCTTGCATCTCTGCACCGAGACCGTTCCCTAGTTGATTTCCATATTTCATCATGTTTCCTTTTATTTATTTATCCGAATAATTTAGCTTCAAGCTCTTTGAAATATTCGGGATCGTTCCACACCCTATCTGCTGCATCATTATCAGAAATATGTCTCTGACTATCAACAGTTTTAGGAAGTGTAGTATCTACTGGAGGCTCAGTAATAGCAGGTGGTTGTTCACCACTTTGCATTTTCTGAGTAGCCAAACCATAAGCCTGAATCCAAGTAATAGCAGGATTGAGAACTTTCTCTTTCATTGCTAAAGGATATACCGTTTCAAATTCACCGCTTTCAACTGCTTTTACAAAAACTGGAAATACTTTTGCATCATAGACTTCAGCTTTGAAACTTTCATCTAATGATGTATATACTTCATTAACTTTTGCACCTGCAACTGGATTAGCAGCGGTAAACTCATTAAAGAACTCAGCAACTGGATCATCTTCCTTTACACTTGGAGTGTAAGTGGGCTTCTGTTCTGGAGCTGGTTCTTCGTTGTCTGATCCCCATAGACTACTTTCTTCTGAAGAAGATCGAGAATCTTCAATCCCATATTCAGATTTCAAGTAATCAATAGCTTCTTTTTTTCCACTATTAAGATCAGCAACTGCCTGCAAAACTTCAAGAGGAATACCATCAATAATTTTCAGCAGCTTTTTTTTAGGCTTAATATTTGACATTTCTGTTTCAAGTAAAAAACCTTTTTGAGCTAAATTAATCAGCTCATCTGCACTATCAATAGGAATTTCTTTCCCTTTGAATTTCAACATAGGCTTATCGACCATAAAAGCACCGATACTATTGTTGGTATCATTTGTTGATACATCATCAAGCGGTTTTAACCCACCATCAGATTCATCATTTTCTACAACTTGTTCGTCAACGGAAGTTGTGAAAACATCATCTAAAGTAGCATCATCATTTACATCGATTTTATCCCAAGCATCATTATAAGCATTATTATCTACTAGAGTATTGGTATCAGATGATACTTGCTCTTCGCCTAAAACAACACTATTATCAACTTGCTCAGTTTCATTGACTTGCGGATTACTATCCCCAGTGGTCAAATTTTTTTCATCCATAAATCTTCCTTCATTTTATTGGTTTAAAGAAATTATAGCATATTTTTACTTCCCGACATTTTCCGCATAGGTAATAATATCAAACAAATACTTGTGTAAAATTTGCCGAGCCTTTATTTCATCTATCGTATAATTACTGTCTAAAGAATGGTTTATTCCAAACTCAAGAACACCACCTTTAATAAAGTCCTCAATGATAATTTCATTGAAGTCTTCATTTTCAAGCAGTTTAGACATCTTCTTAGCCTTTATTTGTGGATTGTCCATTCGAATCTCCTCTCAATTTTTCAGCAACTTCAGCTCTGTTCTTTTCAATATCAGACATTGTTTTACCAACATCTGCATATTTCTTAGCGATTTCAGAATCAAGAGCTGCGGCTCCAGCTTTCGTTTTAGCTCTTTCATTTTCAGCTCTAGCAGCAGCTGATTCAGCAAGTGCCATATCTTTAGCTCCCTCAGCTTTTTTCTTATCAAGTTCAGCTTGTGCCATTTCTTGTTCAAGTTGTGAAGGCGGTTGAGGTTTAAACTCAAGAACTTCTCTTGCAATATCAGGACGATCCATAGCTTCAGCCATATCTGCAAATAACATTCCCATTACTTTTGGAGGTACAACTTGCATTTCTATCAAGTTTCCAGCTTGTTGCATAAGCATATTGATCTGAGCTATCTTAACATCTTTAAGACCATCTGTTCCAACTTTCATTTTTACATCATATTTTAGATCTTTCATATTAAACATATCATCTACTTCACGAATGATAAGCATCATAACCTCTTCAGCTGCATCTCTTGGAAGTTCTTCAATTTGATATTCAAGCATAAGACGTTTTGTCTCTTTCACCTTTGCTTCTGGAATATATACACCAGTAATATCAAATATCTCATCATCACTAAGATATTCCATAGCCATCTGAGCCCACATTTTAAACATTTGACGAAGACCATTTGTAAGTGATGTTGTCATGTCAAGTAATCTAATCTGAGATTGAGACATCATAGTAGCAAAGTTAGAACTAGATGATTTCATTTCAGTACCTGCTATACCTTGCATGAACTTAGATACACCAGTTAAAGACTCTGCTTGTTGTTCTATCATTCCAAGAGTATTATAAACATCTGATGGAAGTTGGTTAAAAGAACCATCCATAACTGCTGTTGCAATGTTCTCAGGAGTATTTATTTCAACGATACGCTCACCATTCATCATGCGATCAAAATTCGTTGAGTCAAGAGCATTCTTTTTAATGAATTTTTGACCATTGTTAGATTGAGACATATTATCAATGATACCACGAACTATAGAAGTAGAGAACTTTTGTTCATCATCTATCATGTATGCTAAAGCATTACCATATATGTTGAAATCATCTTCAATGAGTGGAATACAAATAAATGGCTTAAACCCACCAGGAAGTTTATTCTTTCTAAGGTTAAGAACAACTCTGTCATCTCCATATCTTGCAACAACACCAACAACTGGTTCAGCAACACCAGTATCATCTATATCGTATTCACCCCAGTATTCTATCAAACGAACTTTCTTACGAGGATCATCTTCAAATTGAGCATTATATGGATTATACTCGTGAGAATCTTCATATCTGTTCACTGGTCTATCATCTTGAGATTCAAGTATTCTTGTAAGTTTTTTAACCGCTTCTTCATCATAAAGAGGATTGTTTGATATTTCAGTTAAATTTGTTGTATATTCATATCCAAAAAATTCACTATCTTCAAATGTATCAGCAGTTGGATCTACATAAGCATCTTCAAGACGAATAGGTTTAGCAATAGGTCTATTCTTGAGAATCTTTTTAGTAGTTATCTTTATCTTACCATTAGATAACTTTTCAATAGTAGCACCTTTATCTATGAACTTTTGTTTAACTTGTTCAGGGAGATCAGAAACTTCTTCACTATGTTCTACTACTTGTTTTTCCCATCCAACACGGATAAAAGCAGTTCCTTCTTTTACCATCAGTCTACTTGTTGCTTTGATGAACTTGTTTGAATTAAAATCTTTTGTCCAAAAATGATTAATAACTTTTGAATAGATAGGTGTTTTAAAAACATCTCTATAAGTTAAAGGACTAAGCTCAACTATTTCATGAGCTCCTAAAAATGGTTTTGCCAAGTTAGAGATTAAAGATTCTCCTTGCTTCTTGATTATCTTCCAAACCATTTGACTTCTACTGGGGTCTTCATTGCCATATGGCTCTCCATCATAGGCATCTATCCACTCAGATACTTTCTCGATTTGCTCATTGTGATTTTGTAATGAATTGCCTATATCGTGATCGACAAGTTCTATAAAATCTTCTTTTGTCATGCTTTTATCCTCATTGTTGGTTTTAACATTCTATCAAAGTTGAACATACTATCATACATTCCATCATAAGAATTATACAATGTATCATACATAGTTGTAAAATAACTACTATACGAATCAATAGGAATGTATAAAATTTCATTTTGCATCTCTTTCAATACTTCAGCTTCTGCTTTCGCCATCTCTTTTGTAGTTTCTATTTGTTTCAACATATCTTGTTGATTTTGTATGAAATAAACCTGAGATACATTATTGGTTAAGTTGGCAAGTGTTGCAAACCCATTTCCAATACTTGAAAAATCAAGTGTATATATGGCAGCAGCTATAGCAACAATAGCCATTAATTCTGGAGGTAATACTTCACCAAATACTTTCATCCCTATTTGAAGCCCAACAGCTAAACCAACCAATTCCCATTGACCAGTAAAAGCTGCAATAGCTACTGTAACAACAAGCATTAAGAATTTAAAGAAACCAGTTTGATACCATTTAAACTTAACTGTTTCGCTTGTATTTCCCCATATCCTAAGCATATCCCTAAGAAATGTGTACATTTCAGGCATTGTAAAATCATTCATAATATCAACGGGAACCATTGCTACGTTTCTGCCTTGAGCCGTAAAGGTGTGCCCATCCATATTTATCATATAAGTTCCAGATGAATTATCTGCGTTATACTGATCGTAATATCTAATATTATAGTGAGGAGTATAGAATACAACCTCATTCCTATTTCCATTCGTACCATATACATTTTTAAAATAAGGAAGAAACGGACTATAATCGAACTCTACTGAGTAAGTGATTAAAGCCTTCTCTATTCTTGAATCGGCAAGAGACTCTTCAAGTGCCCCATTGCCTAATCCAAAATCATTCAACAAAACATCTTGATAAGCAGGTGTTTCTACAAATTGCCCATCATCTTTGATAGGGAAGATAAAGAAACGATATGTATATGCTTCTCCTATAATATCTGCCTTGTAATACAAGAATGGATCTTTTAACTGCCAGCCTGAACAATCGCTTGTATAGGCATATCTGCTGATGTTTAGTGTTCTGAAATCCTCTGGAATATTCACAATTATTTCAGTCGTTGTTTCCTGCCAGTTATCATCTAAGAGAACCATCGTGATAACCCATTTGCCAGTTAATTCTTCAGTTCCAATAATACCATCTTTGACGCTATACCACTCACCTGGATTTATTTCATAAGCATAAGTATCAGTAGCAATATCAATTGTATCTGGACTTGAATAACCAAAATAATCTTGCCATACTTTGAGACCATCTGTTGGACACTGATTGGCTGAAATAGCTTTTACTCTCATGCTAATAGTATCAATAAAAGTTCTTGAAAAAGATTGATCTACTGTATAGTTCTCTGATAAATACTTTTCTATTTTAAATGGATCTGATTTAATAGGAGTTCCATCTGCTTGTGCTGAAGAGTAATAAAAAAGAACTGTATTATCATATCCATACTTACTATTTATATGTGCATACATAGCTGCATCTGATACAACTGTAACAGCAGCTTTGTTCTTCACACCAACTCCAAGAGCCTCAAACAGCTCTGGAGAAAAGTATTTACGAGAAGCATTTATCATATCTTTAGTGAATGTAACTGGATCTATCTTTTTATATATACCATATAGCCTTACAAGCTCTTTTGAGTATAGGTTATCACCACTATCAAAAATAGCACTGGCTTGTAGATCAATGTAAGTTTCTTCTTTACCAGCACCCATATTATTCCTTTACATAGTATCCGAAATAATCATATATCTGATAATCTACAAATCCTATAATTCTATTTAATCTCTGAGCTTCTTCATACCATAAAGCAGTTTTGGTTATTATCGCTCCAGCTCTTCTCACTGTACGATTAGCAAGTTTCTTCAAAGTACGAATAAGAGATACATTATTCTGTACATTATTAGAGATGAAAAATATGATGTATCCATCTCTTTGAAGCATTACAGTAGCTATTGCAATTCCGTCTTCATAAACTACATAGTATTTAGCAAATCTATGTTTTGCTTTATTATAGCAATCAACTATATTATCACAACCAAACTCAATAGCTTCTGCAATATCTTGGTTGCGATATGTTATAGAATTAATTGCTGAATAAAACTCAACTCTATCTACTTCTTTGTACTCAGTCATGTTAACAAGGTTGCTCTAATACCTGCTCTTTCATATAGCAGTATAAATCAGATACTTCATCATTCTCTATGATAGATGGTTTCTCAGTAAGCAAACCAGATGAGAACATCATCGCCCATGTATTCATTTGAATATCAAGCATCTTACGTCTAAGGTCATCATCAAATCCTTCTCTTTGACGAGCATAAAGTTGTGTTTGCTCATCTTTCATTGGAGTATCCATTGATAATTGCAAACAAGTATTCATAAGAGCCTGATAAGTATCTGCATATTCAGTACCCTTAATTCTATTTTCTTGTAACTCTTTTTCAAGATCAGTTCTAACCAAACCAGTTAATGTTTTATAAGTAGAAACTACTTGTGCTAAATCATATGCCATATCTATATCCTTTTTTTATAATTATACTACCAAGAGATAACGATTCTTCCATCGCCACCAGAACCAACTGAAACATAATCAGTATTTGAATAAACTACACCTCCACTACCAGCAGATATGCCAGCATCTAAAGAAGCTGTATAAAACCCACCATCAGTTCCATTGCCAAAAGCAGATGCTTGACCTCCTCTACATTCAGCGTAATTTCCTGGTTCAACATAGTTCCCAGTAGAAATACCATTTGTAAAAGAACCGCTACATGGGGAATCAATAGTCTCACCATTCCCATGAAATGGAGTAGTTGTATCATCTTCTCGCCAAACTCCTCCGTTCCCACCATTCGCAATAATATCTCCAAAAGATGATTGTCCACCAGGGGATCCGTTCTCAGCAACACCAGTATATGATGGAGCTCCTTTTCCAACAACTATATCAACATTTCCATTAACAGAAACATTACTATTTTGTATAAATTCTCCAGCATATCCACCACCAGTAAATATATGAATATACGCATTTCCACGATATGTAGCACCACTTCCACCACCACCAGTAAGACAAACAGATACTTCAGAAACCCAAGCAGGAGCATTGAAAACAAACGATCCATTTCCGCCAGTTACAGTTTCAGGATTTGAACCACTAATTGAATCATAATCAATAGTAACATCTCCATGCTGAATAATATTACCACTATCAACATTAGAAATAACAATGCCTTCAGCATTGATTGATACAATACACAAATTATACATTACTCCAAGTTCAGCTCCGCTCCATTGATACCCAGTAGTAATATTTTCAGCTATTAAAGTTTGAGTATCATAGTCATATAGATCTGTTCTATCAGTAAGTGATCCAACAGTAAATGTACAAGTAATGAAGTTTTCAAGATTATTACTTGCTTCAAAATCAGTTATCGGCTCAGGAAGATTAGCGGTTCGTTGCCATACCAATACTCCATCATCAGAATCAGACCTCTTTAATACAACCTCTTGTGCAGTAGATAAATTGACATGAACATTATCTGCTTTGTCATCTATCAATGTTCCATTTACTTCAAGTTCTGTCATATTTATATCCTATGCAGGTAAAGTGATACTTAATCTTGTACCATCAAATTCCATGCTGCCATATTGTTTCCAATCAGCCCATGTGCTACCATTATCACCAGATCTTCTTGTACATAATACATTATCAGAATAGAATAATTGAGTTATCATATTATCTTTCTTTTGAACAAGCAAAGTACCATTAGCTGCTCCGAATAATGGAGTAGATATATTTTCAATAGTAGATAACTGATCTCCAGTTAACATATCGAAATCAGGGTCATCTATCTTGAACTTCTCTAAGAAATCAGTGTGGTCTCTTCCATCTAAAGTATCTGCATCCAATCCACTTCCATCGCCCATATTGCCTTCATGCCAAATACTGTAATCAGACCATCTTACTCCAGAATTGCGAATATGTAACATTTTAGCATCAGGATCTATTTTGAATAATGTTGATTCAAATACATCATTATCATTATATTTCTGCAAAAAGTATTCACCAAGTTCATTAACATATAATTTTACAACTGCATCAGTTCCATCAGTGTTCTTAAACATTACACCAGGACCAGCTTTCTCTATAAGTAAATCCCCTATGAGTTTACGACCTAGACGTTCAGTGCCATCATTATTATCAGGTAATGAAGTTCCGAGATAACTTAAACTTGTTCTTATGTTGATAGGAACATTAACAACTCTATCCCAGTTTACAAGGTCACGCTTTTTCATCCAAGGCTGATAAGGAATCGATGGATTATTTATATAAAGTATTTGATCGCCATTCTTGTACGGACTTATAGCTGGACCAAACGTAGGATATGGATCAATAACGTTATCACCATCAGGGTCATATATTGAATCACCTTGTACGATCCAATACATACCATTCTCATAAGGTAAAGGATTTCCAGGGTTATTTGGATCTTCTAAAGGAGTAGGAGCAGATGGCTCAACAGCAGGATCAGTTATACCACTAATATCCCATATTCCTTGAAATTTCAATCCCTCAGCAGATGATAAAGCCATAACAGAATAATGTAAAGCAGAATATTGAGATTGAGGCACTGGAGTAAAGGTTCCATCACCATTAGAAATATATTCATTTACTTCTTGAGCTACTGGGTTAGTAGCATATTCATCCGCAGACATACTTTCAGCTTCAGCCTCCCATGCCTCTAACTGAGCAGTTATAGCATTTTGTTCAGCATTTAAAATAGCATCTATAAGACCTGGAGTATTTACAATAGTGCTTATCTCAGTATCAATTGCTGATACATCTATAACAGCTTGTATATTATCAGAAACAGTAAGTAGTTCATCTTTCATTGATACTATCTCTTTAAGACCATATTCTATAAATATACTTTCAAATTGAGTAGGAAGACCGATTGTTTTCTTATCTATATATAATTTCAATCTATCAAATAATACATTTTGGTTTATGAGTGCCATTGAGTATCCTTTTTAAAATTATAACGTATAGATCCATACATAAAGATAGCATTCATTATGCTATCCTTTGAATATAAGCTAACGTATAGTAAGGAGGTAAATTTGCATCTGTTCCACTTACACCCTCAGTTGACGCATCTACAGTAATATTCGTAGTAGATAAATTTGTTTCTTCTACAGCATCGCCTAAAGAACCGTTCGTTGAGTCATTTGCAGACGTTTTTCTACCATGGCTGCTTTCATTTGTGTTGTATCCGTTGTTTTTCTGTAGATGCGAATGCCCTGTATCATTAACAGTCAGATTGTGAGTATGTGAAACTACTACAGCATCTCTGCTACCGCCAGCATCTCCCGTGTTTGAACCATCTCCACCTATGATGAATTGTCCTCTAAGGTCTGGAGTTCCGTTTGTTCCGTCACATAGAGCCCAGTTACTGTTCAGTGTAGTTACATCGCCACTAAACATAATGATACCACCGACTGGAGTAGCTATACTGTCCACATAATCTTTACGAGTTAAGTGTCCGGCAATAGTAGGTGCACTTGCATTAACTGTCACATTTCCAGTAGCACCTAAAGTAAAAGCTGTCTGTATATTACCACTATCATCATATCTACGAAGCTCGATTTCTCCATTACTGTTATCATAATAAAGTAGTCCTCTATTTACACTGTTCTCATCTTGTAGCCAGTATTGAGCATTATACCCAGAAGGAGCTCTTGAAATGAATTTTCCAGTTCTTGAAATTATGTCTTTAGAGCTTAGTTCTTGCAATACTAAATTTCCGTTCTTGTCTAACTCGAAGATTACATCATCATAATTAGCGAATTTCCACGATTTGAAATTACTACCAGTGCCGCCTATTCTCTGTAAGATACTCCAAGTTCCATCTCCGTTGTCCATTCTACGTAAGTCTACAACATCAGTTGAACCATCAAAAAGTGACTCAAATGTAATATCTGAAATAGAAGTTCCCTTTTTTCTGAACCTAATAGTTCCGTTAATATCTCCACCAGTGTTAGGGTAGGCATTCTGAACATTTGAAGGAATGTTAGTAATTGCAGCCCAATCGAAAGTCCAATCAACTCTATTCCAATCTCCCTCTACTGTGTCAGGTGTGGCCGGGTCATCACCACTCCAAATAAGCCAATCACCTACTGTAAGTTCAGGACAAGATGACATATCACCACTAACAGAAGTTACTATATATAGATAACCATTAACATCCTTATTTACATCACCTGTTGGTTGAGGGGTAGGTGGTAAACTACAATCTACTGAGTCCCAAGTCCCTTGAAATTTCAGACCTGCTGATACTTGACCTGCTTTTATCGAGTAGTGTAATGCGGAGTAGTCCATAGTATCATTGTATAAAATACTATCTGTTGATTCGTCATAGTAGTAAGATTTAACATGAGTATTCTCAGGCTCATTAGCATATGAATCAGATGTCATTGCTTCTGCTCTTGATGTCATCGCTTGAAAGTATGCGTCTTGTACAACATCAATATTATCTGATACAGTAATTACATCTTGTATATTTGCACCAACAGTATTAACATCAGCTATATCTGATGCTACTGTATTTACATTTTGAAGATCAGCAGCTACAAGCACAACACTTGCCATATCAGAAGCAACAGTATCAACATCATCAATATCATTAGCAACAGCAGATATTTCATTTGTGTATTGAGAAACTATTTCTACTTCCGAATCTACACTTGCTACTTTAGTAACTTCATTACTTATGATCGATACTTTTATAATATCACTTATATTATCTGCATTGGCAATAACAGAAGCAATATTATCCCCTACAAGTTTAATTTCATCAAGATAAATAGCTACATCTTTTAACTTGTAATCCTCAAACAGTTCTTGTAGTTCTAACGGGAGGTCATCTATTTTTTTATCAATATATAATTTCAAACTGTCAAACAGTTTATTTTGATTTATTAAAGCCATGTAGCAATCCTTTTAAAAGATTTTCTTGATATTACTTTTGTAGGAAAAAGATTTCTAAGTTCTTCTGTTTTAGCATAATATCTTCTGTAGTAAAAATTGCCAACTTGCACATCATTACCACTTTGAAAAGTATCATTAAAATAGTATTTACATCCCTCTATAACAGAAGGCATGATATAATGAACATCTTCAGGTAAAAGCTCATTTGGATGCGGAATAACTTGTGCAACAAAAGCCATGTTTACACCATCTTTCTCTTTTAACCAATCAATATCATTCGCATAATATATTGAAGTTCCATGATAATCGAACTTATCAGAGATACAGTACCCTTTATCATCAAATATATCAAGAACACTCACAAGCATACTTTGAGCATCTTCTTCAACGAATACTTCCTTATCAACATTTGGATCAGGCAAGTCAACTGGATTCATAATAAAATCAAGAATATCCTCATCAGATATATCGCCTATAGTTACAGTTTGAAGTTCTACTTCAACTCTTTCGTTTATTCTAAGTAGATCTCTGAAATCATAAAGTGTTTTATCGGCATGAATAGTAAATCCTACTATTTTCTTGAAAACACTTGTATATTGTGCAATATCACTGATGACTTGCATTATTATATTATCTATATCTTCATCAGTACTATTAATACCTCTAATGTGAAATTTAACCTTTTCTCTTATATCATCTAAGACTGCCATTATTGAACCTCCAGCTCTTGATAAGATACAGTACCACCACACTCAAAGTGATTACTATTGCAATCACATTCACAAGCAGGCTCATGCACTACGGTAGTACAGCCTGCTATGATAATACTAATCAAAACTACGCTTAGTAAGCTTTTCAAAGTACACCTCATTTTCTTGTTTGTTGTATAAACAAAACAACACTTTACCGTCAACATCCTTAACTAAAAACTTGATAGTTTTAGGTGGAGTATCTGAACCATACACAGCTTGAAATAGCTGTTTAAACTTTGCCTTACTAGGTGCATTACCTAAACTTTGATTGTAGTTATACAGAGGCGTAAAGTCCTCTGTTTCTGCTAATTGTCCTATTTCCATATCGGTTCTCCTTTATTTAATTTAACTTTAACAATCATTTTGCTAACATACTGAAATACTTTATTAAAGGATAACAAATGATTGATATTAGTGAACTCGGTCTTAAAAAACTCGAGAAACAAAAACCTATAAGCCATACCCCTGAATACAAGGCTTGGACTAAGATGAAAGAAAGATGTCTTAATCCTTCTTGCAAAGAATATCCAAACTATGGAGGCAGAGGCATTGCTATTTGCGATGATTGGATTAATAACCCTCATAAATTTATTAAAGATATGGGAGAAAAACCCGAACCAAAACGTAATTATAGCCTTGAACGAATAGATAACGAAAAAGGCTACTGTAAAGATAACTGTAAGTGGGCTGATAAAAAAGAACAAGCCAGAAATAGAAGAAGCAATGTTTGGATTGAGTACAAAGGTACCAAAATGTTGATCTCCGATTGGGCTGATGCTCTTGGTATTAAAAGACTTACACTTTCTGCCAGACTTAAAAAAGGATGGTCTGTTGAAAAGGCTTTTACCACTCCAGTTAAGGCTTAAATCCATAAGTCTTCTCCATGATATTGGAGTCGGCTTCCGTGATAAGTGATATAGTCACGTGTTCTTCGTTTTAAACTAATGTACTCATAGTCAGCCTCGTATGTATCATCTCCATCTGCACCAACGTGTATCTCAGCTATAGCTCCACTGAATGGATTAGATTGATGAACTCCATCGCCTATTGTAGGAGTTGATACCCAAGTTCCATTAGGTCGTCTAAAGCTAATTTTACCGTTACCTACTTGATTACGAAACTTAACTTCAATTACCCAATCAGCAGCCTCAAACGTTTGATTATGTGGAACTAAAGAACCAAAGTTGCTATTAGTTTTCAAGTGTAAACTACCATCTCCATTATCTGTAATAGTGGCTGGATAAGCACTATCAAAACCCCAATACCAAGCTCCACAATCAAACGACCAGTTATCTAAGAACTCCCCATCAGGTTTATCACATTTAACACTAGGTTTAACTATTTTATCCCACACTTTAGCTACTCTACGTAACTTAATAGCCCCAGCTCCAAGTCTTGATGTATCATCCAAAACTATAACTGCATCAGGATAAGCGTCAGGTGTAGGTTGCTCAACACCATTTATGTATAGCTTACGTGTAGTGCCATCATCAGTATAGAGGTAATCTCCTTTATCGCCCCAATCTTGAAATGACCAAGGAGGTGTAGGAGTATCACATAAGATTACATCATATTGACTAGGGTCAAAACCCATATTAGTTTCTTTTTGCATATTAGTATCAAAAGGTAACTTTTGTAAACCTCTACCTATACCCCATTGATAGTATGTGTCATCAAAGTTAGCTATAGTGTAATCTAAACCATCTGCATAGTTCTTTTGGGTAGCACTATTCATATTTAGAGGCATATTAACAAATACATCATCAATAGTAAAACTCAAGTTCTCATCAGTATAACTATCTTCTGCATTACAGTGTCTAAAGGTAGCTTCTGGATTGAAATACATATAGTCTCTCTCACTACTATCAACAGCATAATTTAAAACTATAACATTACCTAAACCACTAACGGCATAAGAAGCGTCTCCTCTAGCTTGAGCTATACTTACTTGATTACCAGTAAAAACTCCAGAAGTAGAATGATTAGCTACTATTCTATTATCAAGATAAGCCTGAAAACCATACTGAGTCATAATTACCTGCACAAAATACTCTTTACCATCCTCAAGAGTAGCTATGTCTTTATTGCCTCCATCCACATAAACACGTAAAGTTAATCCATTTAACCACACAATTCTAGAAGAAGTTTCCAAAAGATATTGGTCACCATAATTTGCAGCTTTTAGAAAGAATGAAAATGTTAATCCTTTAGTAAAAACATCCTTAGTATCTGCAACTAAACCACCAGTTCCATTAAACTGTAAAAATGAGCCAGTTTTAGCTGAAATAGATCCATCGAATAGTAAACTTGGAATATCGTTGTTAATTCTATTACCTACAAAATCATCAGATAAAGCATTAAAATCATCAGGAGTGTATAAAGTTCCATTGACTTTAAATGGCGTTGTATTTCCATTATCATTAAAATAGCTGATATTACTTACTTTGTTGTTATGGGTTTCATCATAGTCAATAAATGTAACAGCCACAGGACAATTATATATAATATTATCGTACAACTCACAATCGTGAATGTGGTCGTTTTCAGTTAGTGCATCATCAATCATTATTGCCCCACTTGCACAATCCATAAAAATATTACTAAACAATTTATTCCTATAAACCATACCAGCATACTGTTCTAATGAGATACCTTGAGATACGTTAGTTTTAAACTTACTATCCCTAACTTTATGCACTATATTTCTAGCAAAGATATTGTCGTGCCCATTAAACTGATTACGTACAGCTATGTCAGTAATTAAACTATCTGTAAAACTACAATGATGTGTTTCACTATCAAAAGCTATCCTACCACCATACCAAACATTTGGAGCAGTACAATACATATTTCTAAAATGTGTATTTTCAATAGGGTTATCTATATTACCTACGGCGTTAATAGATGCGTGACACCAGTTTTTAATATATCCACGTTCAAAAGTACAGCCTCTAGTGTAAGGCTGAGGATTAACCCCATCAACTGGACCTCTAACGCTTGAACCTGCGTGTGTTCCACCTAAACTACTATCCAGCTCAAATTCAGCATCACAAACAAAGTTAGTAAAACTAGAATTAGAAACCCATCTAGTGTACATACCTTTAACAGCACGTCTACCCATTTGAAAATTTCTTGATGTCATACTATCTATTTCATTAAAATAAACACCCTGCGAAGCGGAGCCTCTAGCATCTATATCTTGAAAAACAGTATTGCTAGTTTGATAAAAATATACAGAGAAAGAAACAGTTGCAAATTTGTACTCTTTCCCAGTAGGGTCGCCAAATACAGTTAACCTACATAAAGAGGTAGGCTCATCTATGATTTCAGAGAACCATCTAAAATAATCTCCCAAAGGTTCAAGTGTTAAATCAGTAGATGGTAATATCTCAACATCATTTTCCCATAATCGCTTACAGTTATACCCAGTGTATTCTCCGCTCCAAGTTCCGTCACCATTATCTACCCAAGTAGCTATATGGTCTGTACGTAATCCAGAGATTATAGGCTGAGGTAAACTTTCATCTCCGTAACACCCAAAATAAGCTGTATAAGTGTCATCACTAAAAAATGTACTTCCAGATAATTCAATAATCTCGTTCCAAATATCTCCACGTCTTAGTAAGATACTATCTCCTGCATTTTGAAGCTTTAGTTTCGCAGCAGCCAGAGTTGCTAATGCAGTATCTTCAGTTAATCCGTCATTTGTATCATTACCATCATTAGAAACATAGTAAATAGTACCTATATTATCTAAAGGAGAGTTAATGTATTTACTATTAATGATAGATAGTTTAAGAGCTTCAAACCATAAGAACCTAGCTTCCAAAGAACGAATAGATACTTTCTTGTTAACTACGTAACTTTTACCGTTAATGCTACGGAAAACATTACCCTCAACTTCTATGAAAGGTCTTTCAAATGCTGAGGGAGCACCTAGACCGGTTCTCCCCATACTTAATCCAAAGTTTAACATTTAAACTCCTTTATTTACGACAAGAGCTAGGTTTTTTCCTAGGTCCAGGACTTGATCCATCACGAGGTTTTCTTCTTCTTGTTGCCATAGTGAACTCCTTAACTTATAATACAAGAAGCATCAACATCAATAGATTGAATATTATCACCTATAACGTAATCAATACCAGCAGGAGCAGGAACAGTAACAGCTACAGAACCATTCCTATTTAATACTACATTTCCATCTTCAAGCATATGAATAATGCTTCCACTTTTGATCTCATAACCAGTAACACCGCTAGTAAATACATTTGTTCCTAAGTGTAGTGGAAAAGCTTGTATGTTTCCACTTCCATTTCGAATTAAACCCAAAATAAACTCCTTTTGTTATTTTATATTAGTCTCTTCCATGATTTTCATGAAAGCCATATAATACTTCAGCATTTTTGCGAGCATTTACAGCATCGCTAAAATTTTCAAAGCAACCTAAATATACATCAGTATAATCAACTCCAATAGTAGCAATCCATCTCTTATTTGATTCTTGCCATTTAACACCACAAACACCACTTGAATTATTGCAAGGTCGTTTTGCATTTTTAGAATTTTCTTGTTTTGTAACAACTCTTAAATTTGAAATCCGATTATCATCACGAACACCGTTGATATGATCTATAAAACCATCAGGTTCTTCGCCATATTGAAACAGCCAAGCAAGCCTATGTGCTTGAAACTGTTTATTACCAATACAAATTCTTATATATCCACTATGATGTCTATTGCCGACAACCTTGCCATTTTTCTTTTTGATAAACAATCCAGTTTTTGGATTGTAATCAAATGTAGCAAGGATTTTATTTCTTATCGTTTCGTCCATTCATTCATTCCTTCATTCGTTTATATGAAAGTATTATATCAAAATAAATATGAATTTTTTGATTGTTTAAGTCTATGATTATTCTGTATCGCATTACCAACTGGATTCTGAACAAGCACTCTAATAAGCGTAAGCTGTGCTATAGAATCAATAAGGTCATCATGTTTTGCCAAGATTTTCTCGTTTGTTATCAGCTGCATTTCATTGAAAAGTTCTGCAACATAATTTTCCATATAATCTTCAGGAACAAAAAACTTGCCCATGTTTACAATAGGCTGTAACCCTTTAAGAACAGTTAACTTACTATTCTTATGCTGAGGACGAGTAACCATATTGATAGAGAAATAAATATTTCTCAAAAGCATCTCTCGTTCCAAGAATGTTTTCATAGCAGTTTGAAAAGCAACTTTTTCTATCACGACCTCATAAGGACGATACATTACTACATACTCAAATATTTTCTCCATTGTCTCATCAGGTTTAATTCTTCCGAAAAACCCATCTACAAGCATCCAATCATTATTATCGTTTATACCAATGATAGTGATAACCGTATAATCTGCTGTATCCTTTTGAGATATGGCAAGATCCACAGTGATATAGAATGTCATATTTCCTTTTGATTTAGCTACATCTTCTGTTCTATATTTCCTTATCTTAGATACATCATAAAGTAGATTTTCTTTAGGAGCGATCTGTAACATAAACTCTTGCCAAAATGCAGTTGTTTTTCTTTGACTTGCATATAGACCATACATCGTTTGTAGATATTTTAATGTAAAACGATCAGACCAAGCACTGATTATTTCTTCATCTGATTCGCCCTTTATCATTGCCTCTGTCAAGTGTTCAGCAGCAGGTAGTTGTATGAACTTAAATTCATACTGTTTAAAAAACTCATCATCACCAGCACCCTCAAGTAGGTTAAGCAGCAAGGCATCTTGATGTATCGGTGTTCCAATAAAATCTATTTCAAAATTATTCGGATTAACTGCTGGGATAACTGCATTAAAGAACCAATTCGCTAATTTTTCACGGTTCTCTTTACTCTCAACATTTTCATCATTCTCAATATCATCAAGCAAGATAATATTAGGACGCTTACCACCAATTCTTGTACCCCTCATCTTTTGACCTGCACCTCTTCCTTTGAAATAAATAGTACGCTTTAGGTCTTTGTTGTAGATATACAAAGTTGGATCATCTCCTAATCGAGATTTTCTTATTTCTAAATGCTTCTTAAGTTCTTGATTATCTTCAAGTATCATTATCATCTGCTCGAAGTTGGCAGCTACTTGTGTGACTGTATCCATGATATATAAAACATATTCAACTTTACCAAAGTAAGGTTTTCTTCCAAGAAATGCTAAATATAATAAATGATAGATACCAATAAGAGTAGATTTTGCAAGACCACGACTACACTCAAATCCTTTAAATGGATATTTTCTAAATAGGTGATCTATTAATTGAAAATGAGATTCAGCACTCTTATTCTCTTCATCAAAATAAGTGTTTAACCAGATAAAGAACTTAATCGTTTCCTTATCAGGAAAATAATCCTTATTATATGGCATTCTAGAAACGATCATAATTAACCTTTAATATTTCAGTAGCTGCTGTCATAAAGTGAACACGGTGATCGAATACATAAGCAAGTTCATTCACGAGCCAATTTCTAAGCTCGTCATTTGCTTCATATCCTTCTGGAATATTAAACCATTTTATCCCAATAGGTCTTCCGCTGTCATTTCTAAAACCACGAACATTTTTACCAACTGGATACACTATTGTACTACCATCAGGGAAGTATAGTTCAATCAGCGGTTTATTCTTGTCCTCATAAGCTACAAGTTTTTTAGCATTGTTCAGAACTAATCTTTTACTCATCATCAGTTCCTTTGCCTAAGTCTTTACCACTTTGCAACATATCGATGATCTCACCAGCGGTTGCATGATTAACTGCTTGAGCAATAGTGTTCATTCTATCCTCAACGGATACTATACTTACATCATTGTTAGTAACATTGAAATTCACTTCAAGACCTTTAGCATTCTCAGGCTTGCGAGTCTCCTCAAGAAACAGTTTCATAAACTGCGGCTTATCTCTATCTGCAACATGAGGGGATGTAGCCTTCTCAAAAGCTTCATCCAATACTTTCATTCTCTCAACTGCATAATTCACATATAGGTTTAACTGCAATAGTTGATATACTTTTAAATACAACTGCGAATTCTCAAGTCTCTTTGCTTTTATATCAATAGCACTACGACTTATCTTCTCACCAGCCTTAGCTGCTATGAATTGCTTATCATACTTCTTGGCTCCACCTTTCAGTTCCTCTCCAGTTGATATACATCTTTCTGGAAAAGCTGCTTCAAAAGCCAAAGGACGACTTAATCTTTCAATATGTCTCTTTCTGATATATATCATGATACCTATCAATCTGCCATACTGATCTGGCTTGATCTCGGTCTCAGTTGCTAATCTTGCTAAATCTTCTGGTGAATAATCTTGTATAGTTTCAATACCATCAGCACTAAACTGCTTCATAGCATCTGCTGCTATTTCCATTCTGTCTTGCGGTGTCATATATCCTCCTGAGTGTTGTTTTCAGTAGGCATTATATCATAAGTAGTGCCAAAGGGAAAAACCCAGGAAGATTTTAAAAAACCTTTGACATGAGAATTATATCATAAACAATATGTAAATTCATTGATTAAATTTTAATCAGTTAACTGCCTATATTTTAATCAATACCATCTTGAAACATAGTAATCATGGGATCTGTGAGAGATTTATTAAAAAAAAACAAAACTTGACAAATATTAAATTCGTGGATACCATAAGGTATCTCATAATAGTAATTAGAAGGAATCAGAATGTCAGAACAAGATATGATTGACTCATGGCTTAAAAACAATACAATAAAACAGTGTGACAATTATAACGAGGACGAAATATGCAAGAGAGATCGTCTCAAGACAATTCTCGATGGCAAGATAATCGGGAGAACGAAAACTGCTGCTCAAAGGGAATACGAACTCAACGGTTTAAAAAAGACATTAAAACTGCGGGTGCTTAGTTAGAATGGCAATTCGCTATCATCTATAACATCCAGAACAAACCTGCACCAGTTCCACTCTTCAATACTACAACTTTTTCTACCCCTCAACCATATCAAAACTGCGGATGGATCAATATCACCAATAATCGTATCAATCTCAAACACCATGAATAAACCTCACTTATTACAACAGATAAATGCCATTTTACCAAAAACCTTATAAGAAATTTTCATTAAAAAAATATAATAAAAAGCATAAT
>Ga0256828_1000457_pt1 | contig 27179 bp, 29 predicted proteins | sample CV88metaG_FD_185993 | JGI IMG/M metagenome (GOLD analysis project Ga0256828, IMG submission 185993) | Hydrothermal vent microbial communities from East Pacific Rise, Pacific Ocean - CV88 | ecosystem: Environmental > Aquatic > Marine > Hydrothermal vents | place: Pacific Ocean: East Pacific Rise...
AATAATAATGTCAATAATTTTTGGTGGATTAGCTGTTGCAACTGCACCAGCAACTATTTTAGCTATTATACATGAACTCAAAGCCAAAGGTAGATATAGCACTTTTTTACTTGGAGTTGTAGCTTTGGATAATGCTATTGCTTTAATCTTTTTTAGCTTTATTTTAATAATAAGCAACTTAGTAATTGGAAGTGAAGGCTATAGCTTTAGCTCTATGTTAGATATAATTCCTGTTGTTGGTTTTACTATTTTAATAGGTGTAATAGGTGGTTTGGCTTCAAACTATATAGATAATTTTTTCAAATATAATAAAAGTTTTAAAACTACATCAACTCTTGGAATGATATTTATAGTATATAGTTTAAGTTATATATTAGATTTAGAGCCACTTTTAGCAACGCTTGTAATGGGTATTGTTATGGCAAATGTTTCAAATGAATTTTATATTGTAAAAGATGAGTTTGATGGGCATTTAAAAGATATAATTTTTTTACTCTTTTTTACACTATCAGCAATGCACCTGCAATTTGATTTTATTAGTGAAATGCCTTCAGTTATTGTTGTTTATGTATTATTTAGAGTATTAGGAAAATTCATAGGTGTTAGAATTGGTGCTACTATATCTAATGCCTCAATGGATGTTAAAAATACACTTGGTTTAGCACTATTACCACAAGCTGGGATTGCAATAGGTTTGGCTTTGGCACTTCAAGGCGAAACAGGATTTGAAACAATATCTCCAATAGTTTTAAATATTATTATATCTACTACAATGGTTCATGAATTTATAGGACCAATATTTACAAGATTTGCTCTTAAAAGGTCAGAAACTCACTATGTTTAATTTTGCTTAGAAAAAAGCAAGGCTTAGAGCCTAAAAGCTAATAGCTTCTATTCTTAATTGCGTGGGCTGCTTCTCTATCAAGTGTTCTTCTCTTTAGAGTTTCTCTTTTGTCATGTAGTTTTTTACCCTTTGCTAAAGCAATAGAAACTTTAGCAAGATTTCTTTCGTTAAAATAGAGCATTAAAGGCACTATTGTTAAGCCATCTTTACTTACTTTTCCAAATAATTTATCAAGCTGTTTTTTATGTAAAAGTAATTTTCTTGGCGCTCTTTCATCTTTGCTAAAGTGTCTGTTTGTTGTATCTAGGTGAGAGATATGAGCATTCATTAAATATAACTCACCTTTAATAAAACGACAAAAAGCATCATTTAGATTGGCTCTTTTTGCACGAAGAGCCTTTACCTCGCTACCTTGCAAAACAATTCCAGCTTCAAATTTTTCTAATATTTCAAATTCGTGTCTTGCTTTTTTATTTTGCGCAATTATATTTATTGCCATAGTTATCCTATTTTCTTGAAATTATATCACATTTTATCTCTAATTAGCTATCTTAAAAAAGCTACTACCACTACCACTAAAATACCACCCCTCTTTTTCATACTCTTTTAGCTTTGGATAAACTAAAAGTGCAGATTTGTATAAGTCATTTAACTCTGTGGGGCTTATATTTGAACTTAATATATCTTTTGAGCTATTTAACATAAATGAAGCTCCAGCATATGGTGATATATCTTTTAAAAAGTTTTCTCTAAATGTTTTATATACCAAAGCTGTATCACATGCAATTTGTGGTGTGAAAATCTCTAAATTTAGTGCTTCTTCTTTGAACTCTTCTATAATTTCACCAAAACCACTTACATTTGCACTACTATAGCCATAAATAAAAAATGGAACATCAGCACCAATTGTAGAGCCTATATTTGCTAACTCTTTGGTGCTAACTTTTAAGTTACATATCTCTTTTACCATACGCATAAAAGTTGCTGCATTAGAGCTACCACCTCCTAGTCCAGCACCAAAAGGAATATTTTTTTTAACTACAACCTTATGATTATAAAAAAACTCTAAAATATCTAAATCTCCAATATATTGGTTTAGTGCTTTATATGCTTTATAGATTATATTATCTTTAACATCAACTCCATCAACCCCTTCAATTGTAAAACTATCGCAACTTTGTGGAATAAACTCTATTGTATCGTATAGATTTTTTATAAGCATAAATCGAGAGTTAAATGTATGATATAAGTTGCCATTAAACTCTTTGGTGCCTGTAATTTTAAGAAAAATATTTACTTTAGCAAATGATTTTGCACTATACATTCCACTCCTTTGTTAAACGATTTAATTTATATTTAACTTCATTTCCTTTTATTTCAATAATTGAGTAAAAGTTTTTGCTCTCTATCAAATAAGTGCCATCTTCTCTATTTTTAAAATATGAACTATCTATCTTTTTGCCAAGTTCTAAAATTTTATCATCATACAAAAAGATATTCTTCTCTATTTTTAAATGTTCATATGGATTTATTGCTTTTTCATTATTATAAAAAAATGCACCTTCATTTACTCTATGAAGAGCGCTAAGGGTAGCTTCTATACCTAATTTATTAGCAATTATTTGAGCAATAGATCGAATATATGCGCCCTCGCTTACAGTTATATCAAAAGTTATAAATGGGTGGTTGTAGTTTATTAATTTAGTATTATAAATTGTAGAAGTTATCTCTTTTAACTTAACCTCTTTATCTTCTCTTGCTAACTCATATGCCTTTTTACCAGCTATTTTTTTGGCTGAATATTTTGGTGGCAAATAAGTTATAGTTTTTGCTAAATTCAAGGCATTTAAAATCTCTTTATCTTTTAACTCTTTGCTATCTTTAATTGATACAACATTTTCAATATCTAAACTATCAGATTTAGCCCCAAGCCACAAAGTTGCACGGTAAGTTTTTGGACTCTTATTTAAGTATTGAAAAAGTTTTGTAAAAGAACCAGTTGCTACTATTAAACAACCAGTTGCAAATGGGTCAAGTGTGCCAGAAAAGCCAACTTTTTTAGTGCCATATTTACGCTTTATACGATACATATAATTGTTTGATGAAACAAATATAGGCTTATTAACAACAAATAATCTATTCATAAATCATATCCTAACTAATCCCTATCAACTACCAACTAATCACTATTCACTAATTACCAATAACTATTCACCAATAACTATTCACTATTCACTAACCTAAGCTGGTTCAACAAAAGAGCTTAGTATCTCTTTTTTATTTCCACCAAAATTAATTTGTAGTTTATACTCTTTGCCACTTTTGCTAACTGCTTGAACTCTGCCTATTCCAAAAATTTTATGTTTTACTAAATCGCCTTTTTTATAATCAGAGTTTTTACTTAATTTTAGTGAAGTATTTTTAATAAGACCAGCCTCTCCTAAAAATCTACTTTTTCTAACATTTTTTCTTTGCCCTCTATAAAATCTACTGTCAATATAGCATAAGCTTAGGCATTTTTTGGCTCTTGTAAATGCCACATATGCAAGTCTGCGCTCCTCTTCCATATCGGTTGTTTCAGTTACCATTGGAAAGAACTCCTCCTCCATTCCAATAACATATAAATACTCAAACTCAAGCCCTTTACTTGCATGAACACTCATAATATTTACAGCTTGGCTATCTACTTGGTCTTGGTCGCTTTGTAAAGTAATATCAGCTAAAAATTGCTCTAAACTTAACTCTTCATCTTTTATAATAGCATCTCTAAAGTATCCATAAAATTCATCAATATTTAATACTCTATCAAAGCCATCAATCATTGATGCATAATACTCTCTTAATCCTGTATGTGTATCAAATAGGTTAATTAACTCTGCTAAATTATTTTTTTCATCTTGTAGCAATTTGATAGTATCTATAAACTCTTTTAAAGAAGCTATGGCTTTTTTGCTAAGTAAAGAACTTAACTCCTCATTAGTAGCATTTGATATAGCATTAAAAATTGAAACACCCTTAGATTCTGCAAAAAGCTTAATCTTCTCTATAGATTTTGCTCCAATACCTCTTTTTGGTTTATTAATAACTCTAAGGAGTGAAAAGTCGTCATCACTATTACTAATAAGACGCAAATAACTAACAATATCTTTAATTTCTGCTCTCTCATAAAAGCGTATTCCACCTATCATTTTAAAAGCCAAAGATGCTTTAGTAAAGCCCTCTTCTAGTGAACGAGATAGAGCATTAATACGATATAACACTGCAATCTCATTTGGATTTACACCTTTAGAGATTAACTCTTTAATTTCAGAAGCAATTGCATTTGCCTCATAAACTTCATCTATTGAGTGTAAAAGCTTAACACTTTCGCCCTCTCCTATATGGCTAACAAGCTTTTTACCAAGCCTTTTTCTATTGTGTTCAATAAGAGTATTTGCAGCATCTAAAATTTGTTGAGTAGAGCGGTAATTAACCTCTAGCTTTACAACTTTTGCACCCTCAAAGTGATTATGAAACTCTAAAATATTTTTAATATTTGCACCTCTCCAGCCATAAATACTCTGGTCATCATCTCCAACTACACAAATATTATTATGCTCACTTGCAAGTAGCTTTAAAAGCTGATACTGCAACTCATTAGTATCTTGATACTCATCTACCATAATATATTGATACTTTTGGCTAGTTGCTTTTCTTAAATCTCTATTTTCAAGTAAAATTTTATAAGTTAAAGCTAAAAGGTCATCAAAATCTACTAAATTATTCTCTGTTAATCTTTTTTGATATTGGGTATAAACTTTTGAAGCTTTTTTATAATCTTCTAATTCAGCTTTCTCCTCTACCTCTTTTGGTTCTAGTAGAATATTTTTGTATCTTGATATTTCACTAACTAAAAAAGAGGTTTGTAAATCTATTTTTAAATCTTTGCATATAGCTTTTATCATTCTCTTTTGGTCGTCGCTATCTATTATATTAAATGTATTTTTTCTGCCAAGTTTTTCTATATGTAGTTTTAAAAATAGAAGTCCAAATTTGTGAAATGTGCAAAGTAGAGGCATTGAATGGCAACTGCTATCTATTAAGTTTAATGCACGAGTTCGCATTTCACTTGCTGCTTTATTTGTAAAGGTAAGAGTTAATGTATTTATGGGGTCAATACCAACTTCGCCAATTAAGTAGGCTAAACGAGTTGTAAGTGTTTTGGTTTTGCCACTACCTGCACCTGCTAAAATAAGAAGTGGACCATCAATATATGTTGCTGCCTCTTTTTGGGCTTGGTTTAACTCGTTTAACATAAGCTCTCTTTTTTATATATATTATACATTCATATTTGTTAAAAATTACTAAAAGTATCTTTTTGTAACTATAATCAATACTTATTTATAAAGTTAAGATAATGAATAAGTATTTATTACAAATTTTTATGTTAAAATATCACTAAAGTATAATAATTATTTTTTATACTTAAATCAATTATTATTTATAATACTATTATGCATAATGCTCATAGCTATTTTATTGATTTATTAAGTTTAGTTATTAGTATTAAATTTAATTGGTATTATACTTAATTAAATATAAGGGGGGATATTTTGTTAAAAGACTTTTCAAAGTTAGAAACTTTTTTAATTGTAGTTAGGGAGAGAGGTTTTTCAAAGGCATCATCAAAGCTAGGTGTTTCACAACCAGCTGTTACACAACAAATTAAATATTTAGAAAAATATTTAGATACTAAGCTTATTGAGAGAAAAAAGAGTGGTATTAAGCTTACTAGTGCTGGTGAAGAGTTGTATAAAATTGCAGTTGAGTTAGAGGGTGCAGTATATAATGCAGAAAATAAGATTTTAAGAATTATAAATAAAGATATAACTTTTAATTTAGGTGCATCTTTTACTATTGGTAACTATATAGTTCCAGGGGACTGTATGATGGGAATAAAAGAGGCTATTAAAAATGATGTAAATTTAACAATAGAGGTAAGTCAAACTATTGTAGATAGTATAAAAGATAGAACACTAGATTTAGGGCTAATTGAAGCACCTATTTTTGATGAAGAGTTAGTTTATAGAAAATGGTTAGATGATGAATTGGTTCTATTTAGCAATACTCCTTTGCCAAGAGTAGTTCATGCAGAAGATTTATATAGCTATGATTGGGTTTGTAGAGAAGTAGGAAGCCATACAAGAAAGGTTGTTCAAGACCAATTTGAAGCTATTAATGTTAAATGTAAAGATTTTAATGTAATTTCTGAAGTTAATAGCTCTACTGCACTTTTAAATACAGTTGCTAGAAGCAAACAAAATTTAGAGCGCCCAATTGTATCAATTATATCTAAATATGCAATTGCACAAGAGGTAAATAGCAAAAAGTTATTTCAATCAAGAATTAGTGGTGTAACTATGGATAGATCTTTATATATAACTTATAGTAGAAATAATAAGGGTAATCCATATATAGTAAGTGCTACTGACTACTTATTGTCTGGGAAATGTTAGGGTAGTAATTAGTGAATAGTGATTGGTGAGAGGTGTTTCTGTGAAAATGTAAATCTAGGAATTAGGGTCAAGAATTCAGGTTTTAGAGTGCTATGAAACTGGAACTTGTTCCAGTCAAAATCAAAGCAAGATTATGAAATAGAGATTACAAATCTTTTCTCAAAGAGAGTGTAAACACAAGATTAATTATTTGCTCTTGGTATTCATAAAATATAAAACAATTTCAATGTATAATTTGGGTTAAACTTTACCGCAAAGTAGTATTAGGTTAGGAGAATATTGAATTAAGTTATGCACATGGGTTTGAGTTCAGAACTCATAATCCCGAACTCTGAATACTACTTCTCACTAGCTCTTTTTTTACAAGCTGCTACATCTATACAAAAGTAACCTTTACCTTTTTTAGCTGGTTTTAATTCATCTTCTTTATCATTACCGCATTTTTTGCATTTTGGTTTGTCGCTACTATCTAGTTCACCACTAAGTTCTAAATCTTTTTCTGGGCGCATTGCTGGGAAAAGTAGAACATCTCTAATTGAGTGCTGATTTGTTAGCATCATTACAAGTCTATCAATTCCAATTCCCTCACCAGCTGTTGGAGGCATTGCATAACTAAGCGCTCTTACAAAGTCTAAATCCATATGCATTGCTTCATCATCGCTATCTTTTTGCTCTACTTGAGCTTTAAATCTATTGTATTGATCAATTGGGTCATTTAGCTCATTAAATCCATTTGCTATCTCTTTTCCTGCAATAAAAAACTCAAATCTATCAGCAATTTCTGGGTCTTGGTCATTTCTTCTTGCAAGTGGGCTAATATCTACTGGATAGTGTGTTAAGAAGGTTGGGTTAATTAACTCTTTTTCTACAAATTCATCAAATAAAACCTCTTGTAATTTACCAATATTTAAACTACTATCAGCTTCTAAACCTTTTGATTTAATAAACTCTATTAAAGCCTCTTTATCTCTTAATTTATCTCTATCAATTCCAGAGTATTCTACAATTGCATCTTCCCATTTTACTCTTCTAAAAGGTGTGCTAAAATCTACCTCAATATCGCCATAATTCATCTTTGTAGGTAGATTTAATTCACTAAATAGTTTTTCAAATAGTTTTTGAGTAAGCTCAATTAAATCTTCGTAAGTGTGATATGCCCAGTAGAATTCAAGCATAGTAAACTCTGGATTGTGCGTATGATCCATTCCCTCATTTCTAAAGTTTCTATTAACTTCAAATACTGCTTCCATACCACCTACTACAAGGCGCTTTAAGTAAAGCTCTGGTGCAACTCTTAAAAATCTATCAACCCCCAAAGAGTTATGGTGTGTAACAAAAGGTCTAGCATTTGCTCCACCTGGAATAGGGTGCATCATAGGTGTTTCAACCTCTAAAAAGCCATTATCTTCAAAAAATCTGCGAATTATAGATACAATTTTTGAGCGAAGTTTAAATATCTCTTTAACTTCTGGGTTTACAATCATATCTAAATATCTTTGACGATATCTAATCTCTTGGTCTGTTAATCCATGAAACTTCTCTGGTAATGGATGGATTGCTTTTGTTACAATTTTTATATCTTTTGCGTGTAGAGTTAATTCACCTGTTTGTGTAACAAACGGAAAACCTGTAACTTGAATAATATCTCCAACTTCAAACAATTTTTTTACTATATTGTTATAATATCCATCTGGTAAATCATCGCGGTTATAATAAATTTGAACTAAACCTTCACTATCTTCAATCTTTGCAAAAGCAGCTTTACCCATTATTCTAATAAATTTAATTCTACCTGTTAATGTAGCAGTTACACTCTCATTTTTTTTAACTTCTGCATCTTGCTCTTTAATATAAGAAAATTTCTCTAAAAACTCTTTTGAGCTAATATCTTTTTTAACATTTTGAGGATATGGGTTTATTCCATTTTCTCTTAATGTTTCAGCTTTTTTGATTCTCTCTTGAATATATTGATTATTAAACAATTTACTTCTCTCCTAATTTGATTTTTTTATAACATTTATCACAATAACCCTCAATTTTCATAGTATGGTCAATCATATGAAAGTTATATTTTTTAGATACTACAATTTGTTGTTTCTCTATTATCTCATCTACAAACTCTATAATTTTACCACACTCTAAACAAATTAAATGGTCATGGTGATTTTTGTGTCCAACTTCATACTTTTTACCATCTTTTCCAAATGAAATTGACTCTGCCAATCCCTCTTCTTCAAATAGTGTAAGTGTTCTATAAATAGTTGCTATGCCAATATTTTCATCTGGAAAACTACTCTTTATATAATTTAAAATATCTTCTGGAGAGTGATGACCTCTATTGTGATAAAGTGCATAGAGGATAACCTCTCTTTGCTTTGTATATTTTAAATTTTTACTCTTTATAACTCTTTGAAGCTCTTTGAGCATTAATTCATATTCTAGCATTTTGTAACTATTACTCTTTTGTAGTATTACTATCTGTTGTAACTTTAGAGTTATTGCTCTCTTTTTTATTACTACTATTCATATCTTCACTCTTTTGAGTATTATTAATATCTTTTAATTTTGCTTTTGTTGTATTGTTATTATCAATTTCACTTTTTGATGTTGAATTGCTCTCTTTTGTTTCAGAGTTTTTCTCTTCTGCACTTTTTGTATTATTGCTATCTTTTAAACTACTACTATTGCTACTTCCATTTACAAGCTGTGGTGCATTTAAAATAGTTGCTCCTGTTGATTTTAATAAAGGATAGAGTTTACTACTACTTAAAGTATCTTTAAATTTCTCTGTAATTTGTGGTTTTGATGATAATGCAAAAGTAATCAATGAAAATATAAAAAATAGTGTAATCATTTTAATTAACATACCACCAAGTCTGCTAGTAGGGCTGATATAATCATCACTTGATATTGATGCAATAATCTTATATATAACTTTCATTATAATAAAAATAGCGATAAAAATAGCAATTAAAGATATTAATTCTAAAACTTTAATATTAATACCTAAATCAAAATTTGAACCTATATATTGTGCTACCTCTTTATTAAAAAAAGTTGCAGCAAATAACCCTCCTATAATACCTAAAGCACTAAATAACTCTTTTGTAAAGCCACTAATTAAACCTTTAAGCGAAAGAAGAATAATCAAACCAATTACTACAGCATCAAACATATTAAAGATAGTATCCATAAAAATCCTTTTTATTAAAAAAAACTATATAAGACCCAATTGTCTTTTTAGCTCTTCTGGGTAGTATGCTGCATTTAAAGCACTCTCCTTTGTAATTATACCTAAATTTATCAAATTTAGTAAATTTTTTGTCTGAGTTTGCATTCCACTACTCTCTTGACCAAGTTGCATTGTAGAGTAAATTTGGTGAACTTTATTCTCTCTAATTAAGTTTGCAATTGCATCATTAATAATCATAATTTCAAAAGCAGCAACTCTTCCTCCACCAATTTTTGGAATTAGCGTTTGTGAAATAACAGCTTGTAATGAACTACCAAGCATCGCTCTAACTTGGCTTTGCTCTTCAGCTGGAAAGCTATCTATAATACGGTTAATACTCTTTGGTGCGGAGTTTGTATGCAATGTTCCAAATACCAAGTGTCCTGTTTCTGCAGCAGTTAAGGCAGCAGAAATTGTTTCGCTATCACGCATCTCCCCAATTAATATTACATCTGGATCTTGTCTTAAAACATACTTTAGACCACTTGCAAAGTTCTCTGTATCACTCTCTACCTCTCTATGAGAAATTGTAGATTTAATAGGAGTATGCAAAAATTCAACAGGGTCTTCAATTGTTACAATATGTCTATAGTCATATTTATTTATCTCATGAATCATTGAAGCTAAAGTTGTTGATTTACCAGAACCAGTAGGTCCAGTAACCAAAACTAATCCACGATGTAATTTTGTTAAATCTTTAAATACTTCTGGTGCATTTAACTCTTTTAGTTCAGGTGTTTTTGTAGGAATAATTCTAAGCGCTGCAGAGAGTTCACCCATTGTTTTATAAACATTAAAACGAAATCTAGCCTCTTCATCAAAGGCAAACATTCCATCTACTTCACCCTTCTCTTTTAATTTTTTAATTTGTCGCTCATTTAACATAGGAAAAATCAACTCTTCAGCATCTTCTCCACTCAATACAGGATAATTTATTTTTTTAAGACTGCCATCTATTCTTAAAGATGGGTGATCCCCACTATTTAGGTGTAAATCTGATGCATTATTATCTAATAAAGCTCTAATTAATGGTGCAATTTTTAAATTTCTATTCTGTTTAGTCATAATTAAGCTCCTTCTATAATAGCAGGAACAATAAAGAAATTATCTTCTGCTTGTGGTGCATTTTTAAGTATATCTTCTGAAATTTCTTTGTTACAATTTGCAACATCATCTCTTAGTGTAGTTCCCCCATCTATTGTTGAGAAGTAACTATCAATATTTGTTGTATCTAATTCGCTTAAACTATTTACATATTCAACTATTTCAGATAGTTGCGAAACAATCTCTTCTCTTTTCTCATCTGCAACTTTTAAATTTGATAACTTTTCTAACTTTTCTAATAATTCTATATCTACTTTCATTTATTGCCTTTTTTATTAAAACTTAATAATTTTTTAAATTATATAAAAAAAGGCTTTAAAGCTCTATGTATTATGGTATAATTCATCAAAAAAAGGATAATAATATGAAACAATTAGATATGTCTTCACCAGAATTTTTAGAAGAGATGGAAAAAACAAAAAAATTTACAGATAAAGTAAATAAAAATTTTGGATGGGTTTATCACCCTGAACATGATGTAGTAGAAGGTGTTCAAATGGGTTTGGCAAGACATAAATTACTTTATGGTAAAAGATTTTGCCCTTGTTTTATGGTAATTGAAGAAGATGGAAAGCATAAAAGTGCTGACAATAGAGTTTGCCCATGTAAACCAGCAATTGAAAAAGAGATTCCAGAGGAAGGAAAATGCCACTGTGGAATTTTTTGCACACCAGAATTTGCCAAAAAATATGAAGAAGAGAATGGAAAGTAGGTGTTAGGTTTTAGTGGTTAGTGATTGGTTTTAGGTATTGTTATGAGAAGTTTATGAGGATTTTATGGAAAAAGATATTGATGTAATTGATCTGTTTTTAAAACTTTTAAGTGCTAAATCTATAACTCCAGATGATGGTGGTTTGTTAGATTTTATTCAAGAGTATTTAAGTGATTTTGAAGCACTTAGGATTGATATGGAAGGTGTTAAAAATCTATTTTTAACTAAAAAATTTGGAGAAGGAGAGCATCTTTGTTTTGCAGGGCATGTTGATGTTGTGCCTCCAGGTGATGGATGGAACTCTGATCCATTTACTCCCAAAATAGAAGATGGATTAATATTTGCAAGAGGCGCACAAGATATGAAAAGTGGTGTTGCTGCTTTTGTTGCTGCTGTTAAAGAGTGTAAAAATTTTAATGGAAGGCTCTCTATTTTGTTAACTTCTGATGAAGAGGGAGATGCATTTTTTGGAACAAAAATAGTTTTACAAGAGCTTAAAAAAATTAATTTAATGCCAAATTTTGCAATTGTTGCAGAGCCTACTTGTGAAGAGATTTTTGGAGATGCAATTAAAATTGGGCGAAGAGGCTCAAACAATGGTGTTATTAGAGTCAAAGGTAAGCAGGGACACGCAGCATATCCAAGTAAAGCAGTAAATCCTGTTAATTTAATAGCACCAATTTTGCCAAATATTGCTGGTAAAAATTTGGATAATGGAGATGAGTTTTTTGAGCCTAGCCAATTTGTAATTACAGATATTAGAGGAGGCTTAGAGGTTACAAATGTAACTCCTGGAGAAGTTAAAATAATGTTTAATGTTCGTAACTCCACAGCAACAAGCCAAGAAGATATTAAAAACTTTGTTTTAGAAAATTTTGATGGATTAGAGTATGAATTTGATTTTAAGCCTTCAGCTAAACCATTTATGACAAACCCAGATAGTAAAATTGTAAATATATTAGCTCACTCTATAAAAGAGGTGTGTAATATTAACACAAATTTATCAACAGCAGGTGGAACAAGCGATGCAAGATTTTTTGGAGAGTATGGTGTTGAAACTGTTGAATTTGGGGTAATAAACGACACTATTCATGCTCCAAATGAGAGAACATCCATAAATGAAGTGCAAAAATTATATCAAGTATTTAAAAGTGTTTTAAAAGAGTTTTAATGAGTGTTTCAGAGTTAGTTTTTATAACCATAATAGTAGAATTATTAGAAGTATATTTACAATATAGTAAGACATTAAAAGAGTCTTTGCTTAAAATGTATAGCTATTATCAAAAGAGTCCTTTTCTATTTTATATAACAAATTTAGGTTATATTTGGCTACTTTTTATTACAATTTTATATAATAATTTTAACTTTGCAATTGCTTTAGGTATAATGTTAAAAACATTTGATATTTATACAAAAATATCTTTAATGCAAAAAGTTTTTATAAAACCAAATAGTCAATATTTAGATGAATTATCGCTATTTTTAGATGCTAAAATGCCTATTTGGATATATCTAATTGGAGTTATAACATATCCATATATAGTTTATGTATCATTTAATTAAAAAGAGGAAAATTTGGAAATAATAGTAGGTAACAGACCAATTTTAGAGGCAATAGATATTTCAAAAAGTTATGACTATCAACTATTTGATAAACTATCTTTATCTCTATACTCTTCTCAAAGTGTTTCAATAATGGGTAGAAGTGGAACAGGTAAATCAACACTTTTACATATATTATCAACCCTATTAAAACCAGATAGTGGAGTGGTTAAGATTTTAGATAAAGATATCTACTCTCTAAATAGTAAGCAAATAGATATGATAAGAAGAAAAGATATAGGAATTATATTTCAATCTCACTATCTTTTTAAAGGTATGACAGCATTAGAAAATGTCGAATCTGCAACACTTCTAGCAGATACCAAAATAGATTATTCAATTTTTGAAATGCTAGAGATTAGCCATATTATGAATAAAAGAGTAGGGGATTTATCTGGTGGACAGCAACAAAGAGTATCTATTGCTAGAATTCTTAGTAAAAAACCAAAAATTATATTTGCTGATGAACCAACTGGGAATTTAGACAGAGATACTGCAAATATTGTTATGAATGCGTTAAATGATTATATTAAATCAAATGAAGCAGCTCTATTTTTAGTTACACACGATGACGAAATTGCAAAAAAGACTCAAAAACTATACAAATTAGAAAATAAAATTTTAAATATTAGATAAAACTATATTTTATATGTTATAATATTAAATCAAATTTTGTTAAATTTGATTTAAGGAGTCTTAATGAAAAGAGTATTTATAATATTGTCAATTATATCTTTCTTATTTAATGGTTGTGTATCTTTAAGACATCCATTTGCAAAACGCTCATCTATTGAAATAAAAGAGGGTATTTTATCTTTAAAAACAATAAATAGTAATTTAGCAAAGCAGATGCCACTAACAGAGAAAATTGGCTCTAACGAGGTTAAGATAGTTTCAGCTACTGTATTTGCTAGTGATAAACCAAATAAGTTGTTAGTAGAATTAGAGTTTATCTTTACAAGTTTTGAGATACCAGAAGGCTTACCATGTGTTGCAAGAACTACTGCATCAATAGATTATAATCCAAAAACAAAAGAGTTTAAATTTGCCAGAATTGCTCCAATTGAGATTAAATTCTTAAAAGAGGAGTTATTAGAGTATGTTACGCCACAGCAAAGAAAGTTTATACCTCAAACTATAATGGTTAAATTATATACTTTAATATTGCATAAATCAAAAAAAGAGTTAACTCAAATAAAAAGTTTTACTATAAAGAGTGGAAAAATCAAAATAGAGTTTAAATAATTCATAACTTTTTTATAAAAAATAAGATATAAATACATAACTATTTTTAATAAGGAATTTTATGAGTTACGAAATAGAGAAATTTGACCCTGAAATATTTGATGCAATAGAGAATGAGTTAACAAGACAAAATGACCATTTAGAGATGATTGCAAGTGAGAACTTTACTCAACCAGCAGTTATGGAAGCTATGGGAAGTGTATTTACAAATAAATATGCCGAAGGTTATCCTGGAAAAAGATATTATGGTGGTTGTGAATATGCTGATAAAGTAGAGCAAATTGCTATTGATAGATTATGCCAACTTTTTGATTGTAAATTTGCAAATGTTCAGCCACACTCTGGAAGCCAAGCAAATGGAGCAGTTTATGCAGCACTAATTAAAGCTGGAGATAAAATTTTAGGTATGGACTTAAGCCATGGTGGACACTTAACTCATGGCTCTAAGCCAAGTTTTTCTGGTAAAAACTATCAAAGTTTTACATACGGAGTAGAGCTTGATGGTAGAATAAATTATGATAAAGTTTTAGAGATTGCTAAAATTGTGCAACCAAAAATTATTGTATGTGGTGCTAGTGCATATGCAAGAGAGATAGATTTTAAGAAATTTAGAGAAATTGCAGATGAAGTTGGAGCTATACTATTTGCTGATGTTGCTCATATTGCAGGACTTGTAGTTGCTGGTGAGCATATGAGTCCATTCCCATATGCTGATGTTGTAACAACAACTACTCATAAAACTCTTGCAGGTCCAAGAGGTGGGGCTATTATGACAAATAATGAAGATATTGCTAAAAAGATTAATTCGGCAATATTCCCAGGATTACAAGGTGGACCACTTGTGCATGTAATTGCGGCAAAAGCAGTTGGATTTAAGCACAATTTATCTCAAGAGTGGAAAGAGTATGCTAAAAATGTAAAAGCAAATGCTGCAAAATTAGCAGAAGTTTTAATTGCTAGAGGTTATGATGTTGTAAGTGGTGGAACTGATAATCACTTAGTATTAGTTAGCTTCTTAAATAAAGACTTTAGTGGTAAAGATGCAGATGCTGCTCTTGGAAATGCAGGAATTACAGTAAATAAAAATACAGTTCCAGGTGAAACTAGAAGTCCATTTGTAACAAGTGGAATAAGAATTGGCTCACCAGCGCTTACAAGCCGTGGTATGGGTGTTAAAGAGTTTGAATGGATTGCAAATAAAATTGCAGATATTTTAGATGATATAAACAACACTGAGCTTCAAGCAAAAATTAAAGAAGAAGTAAAAGAGTTAGCAAGTAACTTTATTATTTATGACAAACCAATCTATTAACTCATTAGAGGAGTTACTTAGTTTAATTATAAGTAACTCTTCAAGCTACTATATAGAACAAAATAAAATAACAACAATACAAGAGTGCAATGGGCATAAAATTCACTCAAGATATAAACTATTTAGTGGGGAGATTACACATACGCTACTAAAACAACACCTTTCAAAAGATATTAATTTAGCTATACCATTAAATAGAGATAGTGCTATAGTGTATGATTATAGAGGAAAATATCAAGATGCTTTTGTATCATTAATTAAATATTTTTATAGCCAAGAGGGTATAAATGAACTATTTATTACCACATATGAAAATAGTAAAATTGTTATATATATTCCACTAAATCACAAAGATAAGACTCAATTGTCTATTATAGAAAAAAAAATTGAAAAAAAATTATTAGATAGATTATCTAAAGAGTGGAGAGTATTACCAAACATTTTACGCCCAGAAATTGGTAATTTATTTATTTTACCAAGAGAATTAATAAGAGTTGATTAAATATTAATTATTAAAAAAGAGAGTAAATTAATATTGGTTAATATTATAATTTATCTTTTTGTGGTATAATACTTGCAATAACTATATTTTAGGAGAGTATTATGAGTAATCCTGACAACACACTAGATGATTTAATCTTAACAGACCCAGAGCCAGAAAAAGGTAAATCGAAAAGCCTATTGCTACTATTGGCATTAGTAATTGTTTTAATTATTGTTGGAGCTATTTTAGCAAAAATGATCTTTGGTGGTTCTGATGATACTGCTGATAAAAGTGTTAAAAATAAAACAGAACTTAGTGCAGATACAATGGACTCTAAAAAAGATTTACTTAATGACACAAAAGATAACAATAACGATTTAGCACCAATTGCAGGTGATCCAGATTTAGCACCTGTTACTGATGATAACAAAAATGTTCCATCTAATGTTGATACTATAAATATTGATGAAGCAAAAAAATCTACTAATAGTTTAAAAGATAATAAAAAAGATATCACAGAAGATAACACAGCAAATAGTTTAGGTGTAGCACCAGTAGGAGCTTCTAAATCTAATGCAAAAGATAATATGGACTTAGAAACAGATAATGCAACACTAAATGAGCAAGAAAAACCTAAACATACAAAAGCTAAAGTTATACATAATAAACCTAATGCAAAGGTAACTAAACACACATACGGTGGTGTTGGAAATGTATATATTCAAGTTGGTTCATTTACAAAAGGTCCTGAGCAAAGCTTTATTAGAAAAATTAGAAGAGCTGGTTTTAAATATAGAATTAAAACATCAAATGGTTACAGAAGAGTTTATGTTGGACCATTTAGAAGCAGAAGTGAAGCAAACAATGTATTAGGTATTGTAAAATCAAAAATTGCACCAAATGCTTTTGTAAAGTAAGATAAATGATTAAAACATATCTATTTGATCAACTTAGTGCAGTGGCACTATATGGAGAGATAAAAAAGGTATATAAAGATGAAATTACTATGCTCTTTGAGAGTGTAGTAACAAGTGAAGATGGCAATTTTAGTTTTATTGCAATTGGAGCTAAAGAGAGATTAGTATATAAAGATAATAAAACTTATTTTAGTAAAAATAGCAGTAACTTAGAAGAGATTAAGCAAGATCCATTTACATTTTTGCAAAATTATTATAATCAAATAGATAAAGATAAATATAAAAAGTTATCTCAAAAAGTTGGCTTTAAATTTGTTGATGGATTTATTGGATATATTGGTTATGATATGGTTAAGGTGTTTGAACCAACCCTAAAAGAGATAATGAATTCTCTAAAAGATACTCTAAATACTCCAGATTTAGATTTAATTAGACCCAAAATTATAATAGGATACTCTCATAAAAGTTCTGAATTAACTATAATTAACTTAGATAGTAAATATCAAGATATGGCTAAAGAGATAATTAACTTAATCTCTAAGCCACATACGCCAGAGCCTGTAAAACCTGTTAAGCTTGAAGGCAAAGGGGAATTTGCAATTAGTAAAGAGAGATATATGCAAATTGTAAAAGAGGCAAAAGAGCATATAAGAGCTGGTGATGTATTTCAAATGTTGCCATCAAATAGATATACTCAAAAAGGTCAAATTGATCCACTAAGTTTTTATAGAGTATTGCGTTCAATAAATCCATCTCCTTATATGTATTTGCTTGATTTTGAAGATTTTTCTATTTGTGGTTCTTCTCCTGAAGTTATGGTAAGATTAACTAATGGAGAAATTCTTTTAAGACCAATTGCAGGAACAAGAAAAAGAGGCTCTACTCCTCAAAGAGATTATGAATTAGAAGTAGAGATGTTAAATGATCCAAAAGAGTGTGCAGAGCATTTAATGCTAATTGACCTTGGGCGAAATGATGTTGGGCGTGTTGCAAAAGTAGGAACTGTAAAGGTGCCAAATATGATGAGAGTAGAGAAGTATTCACATGTAATGCATATGGTATCTGATGTAGTTGCTCAAATTGATGAAACTAAGGATATGTTTGATCTATTTAAAGCAACTTTTACAGCAGGAACAATGACAGGTGCGCCAAAAATTAAAGCAATGGAGTTAATTGCAAAATTTGAGCAACTAAAAAGAGGCTTTTACAGTGGTAGTGTAGGTTATTTCTCATTTACTGGAGATATGGATTCTGCAATAGTTATAAGAACAGCACTAATTAATAGCCAAGAGATTGTATTACAAGCAGGTGCTGGAGTTGTGGCAGATTCAAAACCTGAGCTTGAAGAACTTGAGGTTAGAAATAAATTAATGGCACTTGTAGCAACTCTAAAAGATATGCAAAATATAAAAGAAGAAGATAAATTAGTTTTATTAAAAGAGATAGATTAATGGCTAAAAAATTTGCAATATTTGGAGATCCTGTTGAGCATTCTTTGTCGCCTAAAATGCACAATTGCGCATTTATAGAGCTTGGTTTTGATGGAGTTTACTACAAAATTCACCTTAAAAATGGCTCAAAACTAAAAGAGACTTTTTTAAAAGAGGGATTAAGTGGTGCAAATATAACTGTTCCTCATAAAGAAGCGGCATATAAAGCAAGTGATGTTTTAGATGATTTTGCAAAAAAAGTAGGGGCAGTAAATACTTTAATTTTAAAAGATGGCAAACTTTATGGCTATAATACTGATGCTCCAGGTTTTTTAAAATCTATTGAAAAATTTAATGATATTAAATCTATTTTAATTTTAGGTGCTGGTGGAACAACACAATCTACAAGCCAAATTTTAAGAGATGCTGGTTATAAAGTAACTATTTTAAACAGAAGTGAAAAAAGATTAAATAATTTTATTAATAATGGCTTTAACTGCTATACTTGGGATAATTTTGAAGCAGGGCAATATGATTTAATAGTTAATATGACTTCAGCAGGATTAAGCGACAATAACTTACCAGCACCAAAAGTAATATTAGAACAAATTATGCCAAAAGCAAAAGCTGCAATAGATATTATTTATGGAAAAGAGACACCTTTTTTAAAACTTGCAAAAGAGTATAATCTGCTAATAGCAGATGGAAAAGATATGCTAATAGGGCAAGGTGTTTTAGCATTTGATTACTTTACAGAGCATCAATATAATTTAGAAGATGTAGAAAAAATAATGAGAAGTGCCTTAAGCTAAGACTACTTTACTACTGGAAGTTTTTTATCTATCCATCCATACTCTATGCCACCTTTTAATTCATAAACTTTTTTAAAGCCCATCTGTTTTGTTAGCCACTTGCCTAACTCTTTAGTTCTATTTGCATGAGCGCAATATATTATAAAGGGAGTTTTTTTATTTTTTACTAAGCTACCCAGATTAAACATAAAATTTGCTACATCTGCATCACCATTTGGGGTAAAAAACATTATCTTTTTAGCACCTTTTATTACTCCTCTATCTCTCCACTCTTGGGGTGTTCTAATATCTATTACTACTACACCTTCTCTTTGCATCTTTAATAACTCTTTTGCATCTATTGCTTTAAACTCTGCAAAAAGTGCATAGCTTAGTAAAAAGAGTAAAACTATCTTTTTCATTTTATTCCTTTATTAATTTTAATTAAAAATATCAAATAACTCTTTAATGTTACCTAAGTTGCACAATTTTTTTACAATTTGAGTTTATAATTATTTTTGTAAAAAAATTTAAAAGGAGTAAAAATGAAAAAAATACTATTTCCACTTATATCTATAGCAACTTTAGCTTTAGCACAAAATCCAACTATTGCTAAAAATGACCCATTTTCTCAAATGGATAAAATGTTTCAAATGCAAATGAAGCAAATGGAACTTATGCAAAAGCAAATGGATGAGATGTTTAAAGCTTATGATAATAGTGCATTCAAAGCAACTCCGATGGTAATGAGTAATAATTCAATTTTAAGTTCTGGATTGCAAGATAAGGGTGATCACTATGAGGTAGTGCTAAATGTTGGTAAAGGTAATGTAAAAGCCGATGTAAAAGCTAAAGATGGTTTACTTACAATAAAAGTAAGTTCTGTGAACAAAGTAGATAAAAATAGCACTTATGGTATGATAAAGAGCTATTCTAATAGTTCATATATGCAAAGTTTCACGTTACCAAAAGATGCAAATAGTAAAAAAATAAGTTATGATTTAAAAGATGGTAAATTGGTAGTAAAAATAGATAAAGTTAAAAAATAATTATTGTTTATAATAAATATTTGAATAAATTATATTAAAAATTGATATAAATCAATAAATAATAAAATAAATTAGATAAAATTACTCCTATATAAATTAAGGAGTTAAAATGAATAAAGAGAAAATTGAAGTTGCAGGAGCAACAGTTGATTTTTATAAATATAAAGATGGCGATGTAGAGGTTTATGAGTTTGATACAAGTAGATGTGGACCACCAGAGCCAATGGTTAATGCAATGGCTGGACTTAAGCTTATAGATGGTCCAAATAAAAAACTTGTAATGATAAACCATAAAAAGCCAATGGGACTTTTAGATAAAATTGGAGCTAATTTTAACATAGCTGATAAAAAGCTAGATGATGGAAGAGTTGCTTTGGAGTTTACATATAAAGATGGAGAGAGCGAAAAAGCAAACTTGAATGATGCTAGTTGTGGTGGTTGATAAAAATGTTTAATATATCAAGTGATTATGCGCCACCATTTAAGATGATTGAGCCATTTTTTAAATTTGGCTCTATCGCTTTTTTGATTTCTATTATTTCACTACTATTTATTGATGTTAATACTCCACTTTTTGATTTAAAAGTAGTAGGTTGGGCGCATCTGTTTTTGTTAGGTTTTGTTATGATTGTTATTTTTGGTGCTATGGCACAATTAATTCCTGTAGCACTTGAGATTGGACACTATAAAGTAAAACTCTTTTACTATATTTTTCCAACTTTAGCAATTGGAACAATAACAATGGTAATTGGCTTTTGGTTTAAACCATTTTTATTACCATTTGGTGGTTTCTTGGTGCTTGTTTCTATGATACTCTTTCTTTATGAAACATTTATGACACTAAAGGCAACTACTGCAAATTCTCTTACAGTAAAAAGTGTAAAATTTGGTAATATATTCTTGACAATTGCTATATTTATAGGTTTTTTAATGGCTTTAGCACTATCTGGAGTTATACCTTTTGATGTAAGCAGATTTTTGCCAATTCATATTATTTTAGTTTTGGTAGGGTATGTTACAGTTACAATAATTGGTATGAGTATGATACTCTTACCAATGTTTGGATTAGCTCATGGGTATGATGATAGTGATGTCCATAGAGCTTTTTGGATAATTGTTGCATCTGTAATTGCATTTTCTATTTTTCAATATTTTGATTTTTCTACTTTAAAACTAATTACAGTTATTTTAATATTTGGTGCAGTTGGATTATATTTGCGTCAAATGATAACACTTTATAATATTAGAGCTAGAAAAATTCATGATATTTGGTATAAGCATATATATATTGCATTTATCTCTTTAGCTTTAAGTGTAGTTTTTGGTGTTTTTTGGGTATTGTTAAAATCAGATATTGCACTAAAGGTGATGATGTGGTTTTTACTTATAGGCTTTTTTGCATTTATTATTAATGCCCATTTAATTAAAATTATTCCATTTTTAGTTTGGTTTGAACGCTTTAGTCCACTTGTTGGTAAACAAAAAGTGCCTATGCTTCATGAGATGCTACCAGACAAAGATGTAAATTTTTCATTTTGGGCAAGTTTGGCTGGATTGCTTATTAGTGGATTTGGTCTATTAATAGAAAGTGATACACTATTTAAAGGTGGTGTAGTGCTATTAGCATTTGGTGCATTTTTGATGTTTCAAACAGTTTTATTTATATTAAATTTTAAACCGGAGAGTGAAGATGTGTAGTGTTACAAAAGAGCAAGTTTATGATGAGTTAAGAAAAATTATCGACCCTGAGGTTGGTTTTAACCTTGTGGAGATGGGGTTAATTTATGATGTTGATATTGATGATGATTGTAATGTAAAAGTTACAATGACTCTATCTACAAAGGCTTGTCCTTTGCATCAAATGATTACCCAATGGGTAGAAGATGCGCCAAAGAAAATTGATGGTGTTAAAGAGGTAGAAGCTAATGTAGTTTGGGAGCCAGAGTGGAATATATCTATGGCTGAAGATAATGTAAAAAAAGCTCTAGGTGCGCTATGAAAGAGGTATTTCAAGGCTTATATGGAGCTGCGATACTCTTTTTTTACTATGTAAAGTGGTTTATAGCTATTGGTTTGCCAATTCTTTACTTTGCTTTAGATTATAAACGAAATATCATAATGGATGTTTTATGGCTTTTGTGTATAATATTAATTATAAAAGATTTTATTTATAAATTTATACTAAAAAAGAGCCATTGTGATAGTGGCAGTTGCTCTAGCAAAGGAAAGTAAATGTTTGGATTATTTGATTCAAAAGATGACATAGTAGCAAAAATATATTTTGGCTCAAAAGAAGAGAGTAGAGAAAATTTAATAGAAATTAAAAATCCATTTAGTGGTGAAGTTGTATCAAAATATCCAGTTTGTGATGCAAAAGATGCAAAAAGAGCTTTAGAAATTGCACAAAGTGCAAGTAAAGTTGCAAAAAAAACTCCACTTCATCAAAGAATTAAATGGTTAGAAGATGTTGCTATTAAACTAAGAGAAAAAGAGGAGTTTTTTACTAAACTAATAATTGATGAAGTTGCAAAACCATACACTTTTGCAAAAATCGAGGTGCAAAGATGCGCTGAAACTATTGAGCTTACTGCAAAAGAGTTAATTAATCTTCATGGAGAAACAATTAACACAGATGCAATGCCAAGTGGAAGAGAAGCTCTTGCATACTACAAAAGAGTGCCAATTGGTGTGGCAACTTGTATTACACCATTTAACTTTCCACTAAATTTAATTGCACACAAAATTGCTCCAGCTCTTGGAGCTGGAAATGCAGTTGTGCTTAAACCAACTCCAGAAGCTCCTTTAACAGCATATGCTTTAGCTAAACTATTTATTGATAGTGAGTATGCCGTGCCAGATGCTCTAAGTGTAGTTTATGGTGATGCAGAAGTTGGAAGTGAGCTAGTTAGTAATCAAATTCCAAGGGTAGTTAGCTTTACTGGCTCTGCTCAAGTTGGCAAAATAATTATGGCAAATGCAGGTATTAAAAAAGTAGCCCTTGAACTTGGTGGAAATGCAGCAACTTTTATTGATAGTAGTGCCAATATTGCTGATGCTGCTAAAAAGTGTGCTTTTGGCTCATTTTATAATAGTGGTCAGGTTTGTATTAGTTTACAAAGAATTTATGTGCATAAAGATATCTATGATGAGTTTGCAAAAGCTTTAGCAGATGAAGCAAAAGAGTTAAAAGTTGGCTCTCCTTATAACAAAGATACATTTATGGGTCCACTAATTAACGAAGATGCAAAACTTAGAGCTAAGCGTTGGGTAGCAAGTGCTAAAGATGAAGGTGCAAAAGTGCTTTATGGTGGTGATGAAATTGATGGAATATTCCCACCAACTGTTATGATTGATGTAACTGATGATATGCCAATAATTTGCGAAGAGGTATTTGCACCAATTGTTAGTCTTGTAAAGGTTGACTCTTATGAAGAAGCGCTAGAAAAAATTAATAACTCTCCATATGGATTGCAATATAGCATTTTTACAAATAATCTTAAAAATGCTAAAAGTTTTATAGATGATGCAGAAGCTGGTGGCGTTGTAATAAATGACATTCCAACAGTAAGATTTGATATTCAACCATACGGTGGTATAAAACAAAGCGGAATAGGCAAAGAGGGACCAAAATTTGCCCTAGAAGAGTTTACAGAGATTAAGTCGGTAGTTATTTTTTAATGCTATTAAATTAAACATTTTGTATCTATTTATAGGCTTAAAATAACTCTAAAATATCATATTGTTTATTATTTTGGTATCACACTTAAAGTGCCTAATTTGCTAACTTATTTTGAAGTTGCAACTAAACCCTGAAGCAGGTTCAGGGTTAGAAAATTTACATTTTCTAATTATAAATCTTTACTTTAAATTAATCTATAAAGTTTTAGTTTAACTATTTTTTCTCAGTTGTGCTATTTTTGTCTTTAGTGTTGTTATTCTCTTTGGTATTATTATTCTCTTTATTGTTGTTATCTGTTTTAGTGTTAATCTTATTATCTCTATTTAAAAGATACTCAACAACTTTATTAACATATTTAGCACTTACCATACCTCTTTTTATATCTACAACATTTCCCTTTGTATCAAAAATAATTAAATATGGTATAGCACCTCTCCAACCAGCTCTTGCGCCAAGGTATGAGCCAAATTGTCCATTTCCATTTTGTGCAAAAACTTTATAATTAATACCTTGCGATTTTACAAATTTTTTTAATTGCTCTACTGGTGTTTGTTGAACTTCAAAAGCTAACATCTCTATTTTATCTTTATACCTATTTTTTAGCTCTATATAATGTGGTATAGAAAAACGACAAGGAGGGCAGTGTGTTCCCCAAAATTCAACTAACAAAACTTTTCCCTCTGCACCCTTTACCTTTAAGCCATTTTTTGTGCCAGTAACATCAATAACTTCACCATTTACAGTTTTTATCTTAAAATTCATAGGTTTAAACTCTTTTGCCAATGAAAAACTAAAAGTTAATGCAATAATTAATAAAAATTTTTTAACCATTTTTTACTCCATAATATTTTTGAGTGATTATATCACAATATTTGTGTATTATTAGTGCAAAAAATTGTATAATACACAAAAAGAAAAGGTATTTATGAAAAAACTATTGATTTTAACAACTCTTTTTACTTTTGCAACTGCACAAGTTAGCAATAAAGAGATTGCAAATATGTTTATTTTGGGTTTTTATGGAAATAGCGCTAATAGTGGCACAAAAATTAATAATGATATATGTAACTTAGGGCTTGGTGGTGTTATTTTGTTTCAAAAGCTTGGCAAAAGAGTTAAAAATTTTTCTAATGCTAGTGATCTAAAAGCATTAACTACCAATCTAAAAAGTTGTGGCACAAAACCACTTATTGCAATAGATCAAGAGGGTGGGGTGGTGCAAAGACTTAAACTAAAATATAAATATCCAAAAGCATCAGTTGTAGCAACTAAGGGTATTAAATATGCAAATAATATATATAAACTTATGGCAAAAGAGCTACAAAGTGTAGGTGTTAATTTAAACTTTGCTCCAGTTGCAGATATTGCAATTAATCCAAACAACAAAGTAATAGTAAAGTGGGGCAGAAGCTATGGAGCTAATGAAAATAGTGTTATAAATTATTGTAGCACCTTTATTGATGCAATGCATTCAAAAAATATTGCAACTTCTCTAAAGCATTTTCCAGGGCATGGAAGCTCACTTGGAGATACACACAAAGGCTTTGTAGATGTAACAAAGCTTTGGCAACAAAGAGAACTTGCACCATATAAAGCTTTAAAAAATAAAACTGATACTATTATGGTAGCTCATATTTTTAATAGAAATTTAGATGCAAATTATCCAGCTTCACTATCAAAAAAAATAGTTACAGGGATTTTGCGAAATAAAATTGGATATAGTGGAGTTGTAGTAACTGATGATATGCAAATGGGGGCATTATCTAAACACTACTCTCTAAGAGATAGAATAAAATTAGCAATAAATGCTGGAGATGATATTTTGCTTTTTGCTAACCAAATAAACAAAAATAGCTCTGTAACAACAAGCCAAGTAGTAAAAATTGTTAGAAGTTTATTAAATAGTGGTGAAGTTAGTGAGCAATCTATAAAAAATGCAAATATAAGAATAAATAGTTTAAAAAATAGGTTATATTAATGAAATTAGCTGCAATTGATGTAGGTTTAAAAAGAATTGGAGTTGCTTTTTGCTTTGATGGCTCTATAGTGTTGCCTCAAAATGCAATTATTAGAAAAGGGCGAAAACAAGCCTCAAGAGATATTAGCAATCTCTTAAAAGAGTGGGGTATAAAAAAGCTAATAGTTGGTTTACCAAAGGGTGGAAATTTTGAAGATGAGATGGAGCGACGCATAAAACACTTTGTATCTTTGCTAGATATTGAAGGAGTAGAAGTAGAATATATAGATGAATCCTTTAGCTCATATGAGGCAAAAGAGGAGTTAAAGGGTATTATAAAACAAAAAAGAGATGGCAGAATTGACTCAATGGCGGCTAAAATAATTTTAGAGAGATATTTGGGAGTTTAAATGAATTATCAAGAGATATTAGAAGATATTTACAAAAGCATAAAGCCAGAACTAAAAAGAGGAAAAGTAGCAGATTATATTCCAGCTTTAGCAAGAGTAAAAAAAGAGCAGTTTGCTATGAGTATTACTCTGCTTGATGGAACAAATTATAGTGTAGGAGATGTTGATAAAAAGTTTTCAATACAGAGTATCTCAAAGGTATTTACATTTACAAAAGCTCTTAATATCTATAGTAAAGAGCTATATAAAAGAGTTGGAGTAGAGCCATCAGGCAATCCTTTTAATTCACTTGTTCAGCTAGAGTATGAAAATGGAATTCCAAGAAACCCATTTATAAATGCTGGGGCTTTAGTTGTAACAGATTCACTAATTAGTTACTATAAAGATGAGTATAGAGCTTTAGAGAAGATATTAACATTTGTAAGAGATATTAGTAATAATTCATCTATAGATTTTGATGAAGAGGTAGCAAAATCAGAGCTTGAATATGGTGATAGAAATTTGGCTTTAGCATATCTTATGAAAAGTTTTGGAAATTTTGAAAATAGTGTAGAAAAATCGGTATCTACATACTTTAAACAGTGTGCAATTACAATGAGTGCAAAAGAACTTTCAAGAGCTGGGCTATATCTTGCAAATGGAGGAGTTGACCCAATAACAAAAAAGGAGTTTGCAACACTATCTCAAACGAAAAGAATAAATGCAGTTATGCTAACTTGTGGACATTATGATGCTAGTGGAGAGTTTGCTTATCATGTTGGATTACCAGCTAAAAGTGGAGTAGGTGGAGGAATATTGGCAATTATTCCAAATGTAATGTCTATTGCAGTATGGGCGCCATCGTTAAATAGATATGGCAACTCCCATGCTGGAACTTTAGCTCTTGAGGAGTTCACAACAAAAACTGGGCTTAGTA
>Ga0256828_1000458_pt1 | contig 27126 bp, 23 predicted proteins | sample CV88metaG_FD_185993 | JGI IMG/M metagenome (GOLD analysis project Ga0256828, IMG submission 185993) | Hydrothermal vent microbial communities from East Pacific Rise, Pacific Ocean - CV88 | ecosystem: Environmental > Aquatic > Marine > Hydrothermal vents | place: Pacific Ocean: East Pacific Rise...
GGTCGGAGGAAGGGCGGAAGGCGACGGTGGAAGTGGTCGGAGGGAGGGTAAGCGGTAAAGGGTTAATAGGGCAAAAAAGAATAAAAGGGTGAATTACTATCGATAGGGTGAATTACTATCGATAAGAAATTGATAGCTCACTAAAGCTTTATTTAAGGGAATAAATTCTGTTCGAGGGAAAGATTCTATTTAAGAGAAAGACTCCCTTTAAGGGAAAAATTTCTATTATTTAAGGGAAAATTTAAAGAAGAAAAAAATTCTATTTGAGGGAAAAGGGGGAGAATTACGCCCCTTGTCGTTCTTTAATAATTTGTTGGGCGATGTTATCGGGAACTTCTTCATAGTGGTCAAATACCATTGAGTAGGTTCCCCGTCCTTGGGTCATAGACCGGAGGTCGGTTGCATATCCAAACATTTCTCCCAATGGGATAAAGGCGGTAATTTTTTTAATTCCGTGGGCATCTTCCATTTGGTTAACTTGTCCCCGTCGCCGGTTGATATCTCCAATTACATCTCCCATATACTCTTCGGGAACCTCAACTTCCACTTTCATAATTGGCTCAAGGAGAACAGGGTTTGCCTTTTTAACCCCCTCTTTAAATGCCATAGAACCGGCAATTTTAAATGCCATTTCGGAGGAGTCAACTTCGTGGAAACTTCCGTCGTAAAGCTCTACCCGGAAGTCAACCACAGGATAACCGGCTAAAACTCCCCCTTGGGCAGCCTCTTGGATACCTTTGTCTACTGCGGGAATATACTCTTTTGGAATTACCCCACCTTTGATAAGGTCGACAAATTCGTAACCTTTTCCTCTCTCCAGAGGAATGAGCCGGATAAATACATGTCCATATTGTCCCCGTCCCCCGGTCTGTTTGGCATATTTGTGCTCTTGTTCAACTTGCTTTTTGAAGGTTTCCCGGTAGGCAACTTGGGGTTTTCCGGTGTTACATTCAACTTTAAACTCCCGTTTGAGCCGGTCGACAATAATTTCCAAATGGAGCTCACCCATTCCGGAAATAATGGTTTGTCCGGTCTCTTCATCGGTGGATACCCGGAAACTGGGGTCTTCCTCCGCCAATTTTTGGAGGGCAACTGCCAATTTTTCTTGGTCTGCTTTGGTTTTGGGCTCAACTGCCACGGAGATAACTGGGTCTGGGAACTCCATTCTCTCCAGAATAATAGGTCGACTCTCATCACAGAGGGTATCCCCGGTTAAGGTGTGTTTCAATCCGACGATGGCTCCAATCTCTCCACTATAGAACTCTTTTACCTCCTCCCGTTTGTTGGCGTGCATCCGGAGGAGTCGTCCCACCCGCTCTTTTTTATTTTTGGTGGAGTTGAGGACATAGCTTCCAGATTTGATAATTCCGGAGTAGAACCGGGTAAAGGTCAATTTTCCAACAAATGGGTCGGTCATAATTTTGAACGCCAATCCGGCGAAAGGTTGGTCGTCTCCGGGGTTGACAGATACTTCCTCTCCAGTTTTGGGGTCAAAACCTTTAATCCAGTCAACTTCATCGGGGGCAGGGAGATAGTCAATTACTGCGTCCAAGAGAGGTTGAACCCCTTTATTTTTGAAAGCACTTCCACAGAGCATAGGCACAATTTGAAGGTCGATAGTCCCCTTTTTCAACGCTTTTTTAATCTCTTCTTCGGTAATCTCTTCTCCAGCGAAATATTTTTCCATCAACTCTTCGTCAATTTCCGCCACCGCTTCAATCAATTTTTCCCGATACTCCTCCGCCAAATCCCGGAGGTCTTCGGGAATTTCTTCCACTTCATATTTACTTCCCAACGCCGCTTCATCTTCCCATACCAACGCCTTCATTTGCACCAAATCCACAACCCCTTTAAAATTCTCTTCGGCTCCAATTGGGATTTGAATTGGAACGGGGTTGGCTTTCAATCTCTCCCGAATCTGTTTCTCAACATTGAAAAAGTTTGCCCCAATCCGGTCCATTTTGTTGACAAAGGCAATCCGCGGAACCCGATATTTGTTGGCTTGTCGCCAAACGGTTTCAGATTGGGGTTGAACCCCCCCAACTGCACAAAATACCCCAATTACCCCGTCCAAAACCCGCATACTCCGCTCAACTTCAATGGTAAAGTCCACGTGTCCGGGGGTGTCGATAATATTAATTTGATGGTTTTTCCAGAAACAGGTGGTAGCGGCAGAGGTAATAGTAATTCCCCGCTCCTTCTCCTGCTCCATCCAGTCCATAGTGGCGGCACCCTCGTGAACCTCTCCAATTTTGTGGGTCATTCCGGTGTAGTAAAGAATCCGTTCAGTGGTAGTTGTCTTTCCTGCATCGATATGGGCGGCAATTCCGATATTTCTAACCAAATGTAGAGGAGTCTTCCTCGCCATTTCTATCCTTTTTTAAGGGGAATTATAACAGAAAAAGTCCCTTTTTCTTGGGATGGTTAAAAGTGGAATAGAGAGGGAAAAGGGATAAAAAGGTGGATTAAATGGGTCGTAACATTGGGAGTTGGGAAAAGGGGAGTTTCCACACTTTTATTCCACAGTAGCGAACCCCTTCTGGACAATAGGGTTTTATACCCATCCGTTTTCGGAGAAGACAGGGAGGCACAAAGGGAGAGATATCGACCCTTTTCTTTTGGAGTTCCCGAATTTGTCTATAAGTTAAATTAAAAATCTCCTCTTGGGCGTTAAAACAGAGTCGCATTTGGGATTTATGGACAAAGGCGGAAAAATCAGTATATTCCACAATTTCCACAATATGACTGTTGGGAAGGGCATAGGCAACTTCCCGAAAGGGATGTTCTTTTAACTCATTTTCAATAAATTGATAAATTTTTCCCATAATCCGGTGATAATAGGGTCCAACCCCCACCTCCACAATTATAGGAGGAGTATAATAGAAGGGGTGTCCTACTTTTTTCCGCCGTTGGTATCCCTCCTCTAATCTTTCCCGCACTCCCAAACTTCTCCGATGCCGTTGATTTTGAGCGTCTGCCGATAGGGAAAGTTGGGCATAGGTAGTAAAGCCACCTACCACTCCCCAGTCAGGATAAATAATAAAAGGTTTCAATGGAGTAGTATAGTTTATCTCTGCCGAAAAAGGGTAATAATGGACGTCTGTAATTTTTAACCTATCGGTATGGGTTATGGAATGGAGTTTTTTAAATTTAAATAGGTCTATTTTGGGAAATTCCACCTCTCCTTTAAAAGCCCTATCCACAATCGGTTTTAAAGCCCTGTCCACTTTAATTAGGAGTTGAGCCAATTGGAGGGCAAATCTTTTTCCCTCTTCCCTTCCCTCCGGCAACCCTTTAACTGCTGAAATATACCGGAGTAGGGTCAATAGACTGGTAGTGTGGTAAAGATTGGCAGTTGCTCCAACTGGAAGGAGATAACGGGCAAACTCTTGTGCCTTTTTTATACTTTCCCTTTTTTTAAAAGGTGGGAGAAGTTTTTCAATTTTGGGAGTTAGTAACTCTACCAATTGGAGATAGGCTTGATAACATTCCCGATAAAACCTTTCCCATTTTTTCCGCTCCACTGTTGGAGGGTAATAGAAAGAATCGGAGTTTAATCGGGTGTATCGTTGGGAAACTTGTTCCGAATTGTAGTAAGGGTGGGAGTGGAGCAGTCTCCAAATCAGCAACCGACTAATTCCGGTAATTAAAAGGGTAAAAGTGGGATGGGTAAAGGTGGTGTGATGTCCCGCTTCAAATAGGGAACGGAGTAATTCTCCCTTTCCCTTCCAGTCGGAGACTTGCTCTGGTAAAAATGGAGTAGAAGAATAACAGGTCCGGGCTGAAGCGACAACCGTATCGGTTGGAGAGCTAGAAACTCCAATCAGTTTCAGTTGAAGCGCCACCGATTACTCCCATTCGATTGTTGCCGGTGGTTTTGAGGAAATATCGTAAACAACCCGATTAATCCCTTCCACTTCATTAATAATCCGGGTTGCTACCTCTTCCAAAAACTGATAAGGTAACCGGCTGAAACGGGCGGTCATTCCATCGGTCGAATCGACCGCCCGGAGGGCTATTGTATTTTCGTAAGTCCGGTTATCTCCCATAACTCCGACACTTTGAACATTTAACAATACTCCAAAGGCTTGCCAAACCTGCCTGTAAAGCCCCCATTTTTTTAATTCTTCAATAAAAATTGCATCCGCCTCCCGTAATATTTCCAAACTTTTTTTATTTACCTCTCCAATAATCCGAATTGCCAGACCGGGACCGGGAAAGGGATGGCGATAGACCAACTCCTCCGGTAAACCCAATTCCAAGCCCAATCGGCGGACCTCATCTTTAAACAATTCCCGTAAAGGTTCAATCAATTGAAGATTCATTTCCTCCGGCAAGCCTCCCACATTGTGGTGGGATTTAATAGTTTTACTGGGACCTTTAACCGATACCGATTCAATTACATCGGGATAGAGGGTTCCTTGGGCTAAAAACTGGGCATCCCGATATTTTTTTGCCTCCTGCTCAAATAACTCGATAAAAGTGTGTCCAATAATTTTCCGTTTTTTTTCAGGGTCTATAACTCCCTTTAGCCGTTTTAAAAATAGCTCCTCTCCATTTACCACTACTAAGGGCACTTGAAGAATTTCCCGGAAAGTATGCTCCACCTGTGCCCGTTCATTTTTTCGAAGAAGTCCTGTGTCCACAAAAATTGGAACCAATTGCTCTCCAATTGCCTTATAGAGAAGGGCGGTTGTAACTGAGCTATCTACTCCACCACTCAAGGCAGAAATAACTTTTCGGGTTCCGACCTGTGTCCTAATTTTTGCCACCTGTTCTTGAATAAAATTGCTCATATTCCAGTGGGTGGTAACTCCGCAAATTTTTCGGGCAAAATTTTCCAAAATTTGCCCGCCTTCAGCGGTATGGGTAACTTCTGGATGGAATTGAAGTGCATAAATATTTAAATCCTCCTTTACAATTACTGCAAAGGGAGCGTTACGGGTGTGGGCAATTTGTTTAAATCCTTTTGGTAACCGTTCTACCCGGTCAGAATGGCTCATCCAAACGGTCGTTGGATTGGAGAGATTCTCCAATAAAAGATGAGGTTGGTCTATAAACAATTCTGCCTTTCCATATTCGTGATGGGTTGCCTTTACCACCTCTCCACCAAAATCGACACTTACCAATTGCATTCCGTAACAGATAGCCAAAATTGGGAGTCCCAGTCGGTAAATCTCCTTTTCCACCCGGTAAGCTCCCTTTTCATAAACCGATGCTGGACCTCCACTAAAAATAAGCCCCTTCGGCTGTTTAGTTTTAGCCACCTTTAAGCCGTCGAAATAGGGAACTATTTCAGTATAAATCCCTCGCTCTCTCAATCGACGGGCTATCAATTGGGTATATTGACTTCCAAAATCCAAAATTAAAATTTCCGGCTTCATTCTCCACCTTTTTTGAAAAATTTATCGAAATAATACCTTTTCGGAAAAGGTTTAAAAAGGGAATTTTTCCCTTCCCCGATTTTCCGTTTCCCAATTTGAAACCTGTCGCCCTTTAAACCTATCGCCCTTTTCCGATTTTAAATCTGCTCCACAATATGGGCTAACAGATTGGCACTCCGCTCACTGGATTGGGTTAAAAAGGTTTCAAAATCTACCTCCGCTCCCTCTCCCGCTCCATCGCTAATTGCCCGTAAAATTAAATAAGGAATATTAAAACTCCAGCATACCTTTCCAACCGCTCCTCCCTCCATTTCCAATGCAATTGCTCCAAACTGCTCCTCAATCCATTTTTTTCGACTATTGTCGGCAATAAACTGGTCTCCGGTGGCAATAATTCCCTCTTTTAACTCCAAGCCCAACCGGGTGGCAACCCTTTTAGCAATAGAATTAAGGGAGTTGTCGGTATAAAAACAGACCGCCCCTTCTGGGACAAAGCCGTGGGGATGACCAAAGGGAGTTAAATCCACATCGTGTTGGCAGGTGGCAGTCGCCAAAACCAAATCTCCAATTTGGAGGGATGGGTCAATTGCTCCGGCAACTCCACTGAACAGCAGTTTTGAAATTTCATATTTTAAAATCAATGTAGTAGCGGTAATTGCCGAAAAAACCTTTCCAATTTTGGAATAACCCATTACAACCGGTTTTTTTGCCAATTTTCCGATATAAAAACGGTTTTTCCCTATTTCATCTACTTTTAACACTTTTGTCCGCTTTAAAATCGGCTCCAACTCTTCAGGCATAGCGGTCATAATTCCGATTGGCTTCTCCATCTTTTGCTCCTTTTTGCTGGGGTTGATTTTTATCCTTTTCCTCCTTCCAGTTTCCTTTTCGCTTTTTTAACCATTCCAAATATTCCCGGTATTTTTGCTCCAATTGGGCATCCTTTTCCACAATATGGGTTTCACCGGTTAAAAGGGCTCTTTCCAATAGTTCAATCCGCTCCAAAAGGTATTCAAATATCTCCTTTTCCACATCGGGCAGTTTATTGTGGGCAAGGGGAGTAAAATCCCGCCGTTTTATTACCTTTCCCGGAATACCGACCACTGTTGAATAGGGAGGAACATCCTTTACTACAACCGAATTGGCTCCAACTTTTGAACCCCGTCCAATTGTAATATTGCCCAAAATTTTAGCTCCAGCTCCAATAATACAGTCGGCTTCAATAGTGGGATGCCGTTTACCGGGATTAAGGGTAACTCCTCCTAAAGTTACTCCTTGATAGATTGTGACATTATCTCCGATTTGGGCAGTTTCTCCAATTACAACTCCAATGCCGTGGTCGATAAACACATTCCGTCCAATTTGGGCACCGGGATGGATATCGATATTGGTAATAAACTGATTTATTGCCATAATAAATCGGGCTAATCGGCAAAATCCTCGCCGGTGGAGAAAATGGGCAATTCGGTAATGGAATAGGGCGATAATTCCGGGATAAGCAAAAATTACCTCTATCCAATTTTTAAAGGCTGGGTCCCGGTTTTTTACTGCTTTAAAATCTTCAAAAATTTGTCGCAGTAGTTCCATTCCTCCCCTTTTTTAATCCGCTTTTTACTCTGATTGGCTTATTTTCAGCTAATTTTAACCAATAGGAGGGCACCGGTTCTGGATATAAACTAAAAGGGAAGGGTCAAGTTCGATTTTTATTAAAAGGATAGAAACAAAGGGAAGTTGGAATCGGAAAATAAACTTAAATTTGGAAGGTGTTAAGGTGAAAATTGGGAAAAAAGGGAATTGGTAGAAATAGGGAGAGGTTAAAAACCGGGTTAAATAACTTCATTTTTTTCAATTATAAAATATCGGAGGAAAACAATGATACCACTTCCAACTATAATCAAATTAAAGAGAGGAAAGGGAAAGAAATAAAAGTTTTTATTTTATAATTTTTTTATAGAATTTTGGAAGGAGGATTTTATTCTCCCAATCCAACTCTATTTATTTTTATCGGTAGAAGTAGGGACAACTTCTTTATCATTTAAAAATTGTTTAAAGCGCTTTGATAGACGGAATTTTACCGATTTGGATTGGGGGATTTTAATTTCCCGATTAGTTCGGGGAAGTTTAGTAGTGCGACCCTTCCGGATAACCGGCTCGAAAACTCCAAATCCAATAAAATTTACTTTATTTCCTTTTTTAAGTTCCTCTTTTGTAATATTGCATAAAATTTCAATTAATTTTTTAACATCTTTTTGGTTTATTTCAGCTCGACTGGCAACTTTTTTAATCAACTCCGATTTTTTCATTGTTGCTCCTTTTAAATGGTTGTGAAGGGAATTTTAACTATTTCGCTCCTAATAATCAAGAAAATTTACAGAGATAAGGAGAAAAAATGGACTTTCCAATTTAAATTTTAATAATTGTTAACAACCCTTCAAAATGGAAAAGGGAGAAAAAAAAGAAAAAGAGAACGGTAAAAAAATGGTTGTTAGGGACGGAAAATAGGAGTAAGAGGACGTTTCCAGCTTTTTAATCGTGCCAATTCCCGTCGACTTACCAGTGAAACTGCCACCCCAGCACTACCTGCCCGTCCAGTCCGTCCAATCCGGTGAATATAATTAGCCCGATTTTCTGGAAGATGATAGTTAAAAATATGGCTGACTCCCTGAATATCAATCCCTCGGGAGGCTACGTCGGTAGCCACCAAAAATTGGACTCTTCCTTTTCGGAACTTTTCCATTACCCGTTCCCGTTGCCGTTGACTTAAATCTCCGTGGATTCGCTCCACCGATACTCCCTGTGCCTCCAATTCCCGATAAAGCTCTTCTACATCCCTTTTCCGTTGGCAAAAAATTATTCCCTTTTCCGGTTTTTTTTGTTCCAAAAGGTAGAGGAGAGTCTCCAATCTTTTATGATGGGAAGTTAAAATTGCCTTTTCGGTAATTGGAGGCGCTTCCTCAACCGCTTCAATCTCCACCGGCTTGGTTAAAAATTTTTTTGCCAATTTTAAAACCTCCCGATTTAAGGTGGCACTAAAGAGAAGGGTCTGTTTCCGATTGGATAAAAAATGTAAAATTTCTTCAATTTCTGAGAGAAAACCCATTCCCAACATTTCGTCCGCTTCATCCAATACTACATAGGTAGGGTTAAATTTGGGACGATATCGGGTTAATATATCCTTCAATCGTCCCGGAGTAGCTACCACTACCTGTCGATTTTCTATCCCTCTCAATTGGGCGTGGTAAGGGACTCCACCATAAATTGTAATTCCTCGGATACCTTTAAATTTACCCAATTTAAACAACTCTCCTTCTACCTGTTTTGCCAGCTCCCGGGTGGGAGTTAAAACTAAAATTTGCTCTCCCTTTTTTAATTTGGAAAGGAGTGGAATTCCAAATCCAGCGGTTTTCCCACTACCGGTCCGGGCTTGTCCTATTACATCCCGCCCTTCCAAAATCACTGGAATTACTTCCCGTTGGATTAAAGTTGGAGTTTTATAACCCGCCCTTTCAATTCCCTTTAAAACTGCTTTATTTAAATCAAATTGCCTAAAACCCATTTAAAACCTTTAAATTAAAACTGTTTAAATTAAACTATTGATATAACTTTGATTAATAAACCTTTTTTAAACCTTTACATTTTGCCCTTTGACCCTTTTTTCTTTTCCTGTGGATTCTGTTTAACCGATTATCCATCTTTTATAACTCCTCTCTATCCCATCAATTTGATTCCTATCCAATTAATTTGACCTTCCGACTAATTCTACTACCAATTGCCGGAATTATAGGAAATAATCGAATCTCTAAATAGTCCATTTTTTAAACTAATTGGCGATAAACTATTGGGCTTTAATCCTTTTTTTCTCCCTTTCCTGTTTCTTTTTGTTTCCGTCTTTTCTTTTCTTCCAACCCACCTATTCCTTCTCGTCTTTTTAACTCTTCTACCAACCGTTCCGGATGGATATTGGAATAAGCGAGGGCTACAAGTGTATGAAAGAGTAGGTCAGCTCCTTCATAAACTATTTCCTCCTCTTTTCCATCTTTTACTGCAAAACAGAACTCCCCTGCCTCTTCCACCACTTTTTTTAAAATGGAATTTTCTCCACTGGAGTAGAGTTTTGCCACATAGGAGGTGTGATGGTCAGCCTTTTTTCGCTCTAAAAGGAGATGGAACAATCGGTCTATAAAATTATACTCTATTTTTTGTTCGATTTGGCTAATTATCTCTCCGGTTTCTATTTTTCTAAAAAAACAGGAGTAACGACCAGTATGGCAGGCGACCCCTTTCTGCTCTACTTTCCACAAAAGGGTATCACCGTCGCAATCTACCAACATTTCCACCACCTTTTGGTAATTCCCACTCTGTTCTCCCTTTCGCCAAATTTTTTGCCGGCTACGGGAAAAATAGTGGGCAAAACCGGTGGTAAGGGTTAACCTTACCGCTTCCCGGTTTGCATAAGCCACCATTAAAACCTCTCCCGTTTTTACCTCTTGAACCACTACTGGCACCAATCCCTTTCCCTTTTGCCAATCGATTAACCCTTCCCATTCCCCTTTTTCTCCCTTTTTTTTATTCAATGGTTTTAAACTATTGGGATTCACTGGCAACTACTTTTCGGGGATTTTGGAGGTTTAACCACAAATTGGGATTGGCTTGGGGAGGCATTAAAAAGAGTTGAACATTGGGATTCTGTTTTAACGCCCAGTTAAACTCCCGTTGAACCTCAATCGCTTTCAATTTCAACAACTCTGGGGTTAGAGATTGGGAGATAACTTGGTTGGCTTGGGCTTCTGCCTTTGCTTCTACCAATCGGGCTTGTGCCCGTCCCTTTGCCTCAATAATTTTGGCTTCGGCAATTCCCCGGGCAATGGTAGCCCTCTTCTCTGCCTCCTGTTTTGCCTTTAAAACCTCATATTTTGCCCGCTCCGCTTCCTGTTTGGCAATTTGGACCCGCTCAATTTGGGCTCTAATTCGGGCTGGCAAAATTATATTCCGGAGAAGGAAAGATTCAAATACCACCGGTCGATGGGGTATCTGCTCCAACCCTTGTTTTACTTTAACTTCAATCTTTTTCGCAATTTCCGCCCGTTTTGTCGGTAACTCCTCCGCTTTATACTGTCCGATAATGTTTCGGACTACGTCCCGGACCAACGGGTTTACAATTTTATCCTCCCAATTGAGCCCGTAAGTTTTAATTATAAAGGGAGCTTCATTGGGATTTAATCGATAACCCACTGAAAGTTCGACAGTTATCGGTAATCCTCTTGCGTCCAATACCTCAATCGGTGGATAAGTTTTAATAGTCCCATACCGGTCACTTTGGCTTCCAGCCTCCTCTTTTCCCTTATAATTGATGAGGTGAACCTTTGTGCCGACCACAATTACCCGCTGGATAACTGGAATGTAGAAGTGCATTCCCGGATAAAGGGGATTTTGGGAAAATTTTCCGGTGGTGGAAAGAATTCCGACCTCCCCTTCGTTAATAACCACAAAAGGTTTAAACATAAATCCTAAAAGGAGAATCACGCCCACTATAATCAAAAAGGTACCCCGTTTCCCGGTCATAAAACTTGGGGGTTCAAAATCGTTTCCTCCTTTGGGATGTAAATCAACAGGCATAGTTACTCCTTTTTATTGGGTTTGGATTGGAGTGGAATAGTGCAAATAGTTGGGATTCCGTCGATAAACCACATCGAAATAAGCCTTTTGAAGTTGGGTTGTAACTGGTCCCCGTTTCCCTTTTCCAATAAGTCGACCATCAACTTCCCGAATTGGAGTTACTTCAGCGGCAGTGCCGGTAAAAAAGGCTTCGTCGGCAATATAGACCTCATCCCGGGTAATTCGTCTTCTTTCTACCGGAATGTTTAAATCTTTTGCCAGCTCCAATACCGTATTTTGGGTAATTGATTCCAGCGAAGTATCGTTTGGAGGAGTGATTAGCACCCCATTCCGAACAATAAAAAAACATTCTCCCGACCCTTCTGCCACAAAACCTTCCTCATCCAATAACAGAGCCTCTTCATACCCTGCTTCAATTGCCTCAAACTTTGCCATTTGGGAGTTGAGGTAATTGCCGACCGCCTTTGCCTTCCCAAACATACTTTTAGGAGAAATACGGGTAAAAGAAGAAATTTTTACCCTAATTCCCTTTTCCAACCCTTCTTCTCCCAGATAACTTCCCCATTCCCACGCCGCAATTGCTACCTCCACCGGTGCTCCGATGTGGTATAACCCCATTTTACCATATCCTAAAAAGACCAGTGGTCGGATATAGACATTATTTTTAAAACCATTTTTTTTCAACAGTTGGATTTGAGCCTCTTCCAACTCCTCTATTGAATAGGGTATATCGATTTTTACAATTTTAGCCGAATCGAAAAGACGTTTAGTATGGTCCCGGAGTCGGAAAATAGCTAATCCATCGGCAGTTTGATAGGCTCGGGTCCCTTCAAAAACTCCGTTTCCATAGTGAAGGGTATGGGTCAAAATATGGACTTTTGCCTCATTCCACAGGATAAACTTCCCATTTAACCAGATATATTTACCCTCTTTCATTTTCTACCTTTTTTAACCAAATTTTACCACAGGGTGGAGGAGAGGAAAGATTAGAGGAAGGGAGCGATTTTATGAAAAGTTTCAACTGTCTCCATAATATTTTTATCAGTAAAAGGAGTAGCAATAAATCCAGTTTCAAAAGCGGAGGGAGCAAAATAGAATCCTTTTTTTAACATTTGCTGGTGGAAACGGGCGTAAAGTTGGGTATCTCCCTTTTTAACTTCTTCAAAATTTTTAGGTAGCCGAGGGTTGAAAAAAAAGCCAAACATAGACCCTATTTGGTTATAAGTAAAGGGAATACCCCGTTCCTTTGCAATTAAATTAAATCCTTCCATTAATTGACGGGCTTTTCGTCCCAATTCTTGGTAAATTTCAGGATTTGCCTTCAATTTTTTAAGTGTAGCCAATCCTGCTCCCATTGCCACCGGATTTCCGCTGAGGGTGCCTGCTTGGTAAACGGGTCCTTCTGGGGATAGGAGTTCCATAATTTCCCGTCGTCCTGCAAACGCTCCGACCGGTAGCCCTCCTCCGATAACCTTTCCAAAAGTAACCAAATCCGCTTCCACTCCGTAAATATCGAAACTCCCCCGGAGGGATGCCCTAAAACCACTCATTACCTCATCGAAAATTAAAACCGCTCCCTCCTTTCGACACAACTCTTTCAATTGGACCAAAAATTCCTTGTCGGCAGGGACTAAACTCATATTGCCCGCTATCGGTTCAATAATGACGGCTCCAATTTCACCAGTTTTAAAACACTCCTTTACCGATTGGATATCGTTATATTTTGCCAAATGGGTATGTTTTGTAAAATCGGCTGGCACTCCCGGGGAGGATGGATGTCCAAAGGTAACCGCTCCACTTCCTGCTTGAACCAATAGGGAATCACTGTGTCCGTGATAACAGCCCTCAAATTTAATTATTCCATCTTTTTGAGAGTAGGCACGGGCGAGCCGAATTGCACTCATTGTAGCCTCTGTTCCACTGTTTACAAATCGAATTAGGTCCAAATGGGGAAATAGTTCCAAAACTTCCCGAGCCAGTTCCACCTCTACTGGAGTTGGTGCCCCAAAACTGACTCCTTCTTTAACTGCTTTAATAATTGCCTCTTCCACTTCCCGGTCACAATGTCCAAAAATCAAAGGTCCCCAACTCTGGATATAGTCCAAATACCGGTTTCCCATATTATCGAAAATGTACTGTCCTCTTCCTCTTACAATAAAGGGAGGTTCACCTCCTACACTTTTGAACGCCCTAACTGGGGAATTTACTCCTCCTACAATATATTTTTTAGCCTCTGAAAAAAGTCCCATTGTTCGTCCTTTTTGTCTGAGTTTAGAAATTATATCACCTTCCGATTGTGGTAAAATTGAATAAAAAAAAGGTTTTAAATGGATATAAGAGAGGTTGAAAAATTGGAAAAATTGGCAATGGTAGAGGTAGCGGATAAAGGAAAAATTGCCCGGGAGTTGTCTGAGATTGTAGAGTTTGTAGAGATTTTAAACCAACTGGATGTAAGTCGCGAACCGACCACTTTTTCTCCATTGGAACGAACGACTCCTTTGGGAGAGGATATTCCGGTTAGAAGTAAAGTTATCGATAAGATTTTGGAGAATGCACCCAGACGGGAAGGGAATTTTTTTTTAGTTCCCCAAATTATTGAATAGGATGTTTTTTTTAAATAGGGATAAAACAGGGATTATCCTACAAAAAGGGAAAAAAGGGCAAAAAGGGAAAAAATGGCAGGCTATACATTGGAACAACTGCTGAAAAGTATTAAAAAACACGGAGGCTCAGACCTCCATTTAAATGTGGGAAACCCTCCACGCCTTCGGAAAAGTGGAGCACTGAAACCGTTAAAACTTCCACCTCTTACAAATCAGGATATAATAGACCTTTGTTATTCGGTTCTAACCGAAAAACAAAAAGTCAAATTTGAAGAGGATTTGGAATTGGATTTTTCCTTTGACATTCCCGGAGTTTCCCGGTTTCGGGCTAACTACTACTTTGAGCGGGAACATATGGCGGCGGTTTTTCGAATTATTCCCGAAAGACCACTTACTTTAGATGAAATAAACGCTCCTCAAATTTTTCGAGAGTTGGTAAAACGGGAAAAGGGATTGGTTTTGGTAACTGGACCGACCGGTTCCGGAAAATCCACTACCTTGGCAGCCATGATTAACGAAATTAATGAAAAATATCCTAAACACATTTTAACAGTTGAGGACCCGATTGAATTTGTTCACCAACATAAAAAATCCCTTATTTCCCAACGGGAAGTCGGGCGGGATACCCGGAGTTTTGCCAATGCCCTAAAGGCTGCTTTACGGGAAGACCCAGATGTAATTCTGATTGGGGAAATGCGGGACCGGGAAACAATTGGAGCAGCTATTACCGCCGCTGAAACTGGACATATGGTTTTTGGAACCCTTCATACAAATTCTGCTGCCCAAACCATCAACCGGATTATTAATGTTTTTCCAGCGGAGGAACAGGACCAAATTCGGACCCAGCTTTCAATGGCTCTACTAGCGGTAATTGCCCAGGTCCTTCTTCCCAAAAAGGGAGGAGGACGGGTTGCTGCCCAAGAAATAATGATTGTTACTCCCGCTATTTCCAATCTAATCCGGGAAAATAAAATCCAACAAATTTACTCCCAAATGCAGGTTGGGCAACATACAACTGGAATGCAGACAATGAACCAAGCATTGGCAAATTTAGTAAAAAAAAGATTTGTGGACAAGGAAACTGCAATGGGCTTTTCGACAAAACCGGAGGAATTGGCGCGGATGCTCCATTCGATTTGAGAAAAAAGGGATTTGTAAATAAAAAATTGAAGGGAGTTTATAATTTATAGAGAAAAAATTTTCAATAAGTTATAAGGGTTAAAAAATTAGCTTGAAATAGGGAATTGGATAGATTTTTTTTTATGGGTGGAAGGGATAAAAGGAATTGGGAAAAGGGAGAAGGGATGGAAAAGTTAAAACTTTTAAAAGGTTGGAGAGGAGAAAAGGGTAGAGAAGGTGGAAAATGCGGAAAAGGTGGAAAAAAGTTTCCAAATTAAGAGTTGCCCCGACTTCCCGGTTTTATCGGTTTTGAACCTGCTTTACAAAAAGGGCACTGATGAGGTGGGTAGACCCTAAATTTAAACTCTCCCAAAGTAAAAAGGGGCAGGTTGGACGGAAGTTTACACCTTTCCCCAGTTGATTGGGAGGTGAAGGTTGCCTTTTCCGGTAAAAGTGAATTTCCCTTTCCACTATTATCAGTTTTTTTTACCAATTGAATCCGATTTTGCTCCAATAGATTTTTTTTATCCAATAGATTTTTTTTATCCAATTGGGATAGTTTTCCAAATTGATTTAACTCTTCCTTGCCCATTTTGTTCCTTAAGTTGGGAGAATTTTTCTCTTTCCGATAAAAACCGGCTTTAATTTCTATCTGCGACAATTTTTCCTCTTCCTTTGAAAATTGACTATTTCCTTTTGATGGAAGGGAGTGATTTTTTTCAATTTTATTCCCTATTCCAGTTCCAACTTCCACCCTTTTGTCGGAAATTGGGTTAAAAATTGGACAAATTCCCCGACTGGCAATTGCTCCAAATCCGACTACCACTCCTCCCTGTTTTACTACCTCTTCCATTGCTTCGACCGCACTCCCGCCGGTTGTAATTACATCTTCGCAAATTAAAACCCGCTCTCCCTTTTTAATTTTAAAGCCCCGTCGGAGAGTCATAACTCCCTTAACCCGTTCGGTAAAAATAAATCGAACTCCCAACGCCCGAGCCAATTCATATCCCGCCAAAACTCCACCTAATGCTGGCGAGCAGACCAAATCTACTTCCAACTGGGCTCGACGAATCATTTCTGCCAACTTTTGGGCAACCAACTCTCCCACCTCCGGATATTCTAAAAGACGGGCAGTTTGAAGGTAAAATTGGGAATGATTCCCACTACTCAATAAAAAATGTCCTTCCAATAGAGCTCCATACTTTCGATAGAGTTGCTCCAAATCGAACTGGACCGGCTTTTCTTCCATTTTCTTCCTTTCCAATCCTTTTTAATTCGATTTAAATTATTGATAGAAGTGCCATTCCTTTAAAACTGATTTTAAAATTTTTAACCCTTCTCCCAAAAGGGTAGGAGTGTAGACCAAAGCTATCCGGATATACCCTTTTCCTCCCTCTCCCCGTCCTAAAAATTGCCCTGGTAAAACTTTTACTCCTCGACGATAGGCTTCCCGGGTAAATTCCAAATCGTCTCCCACTTTTAACCAAAGATAAAAGGTGGCTTTAGGAGCTTCAATTTCCAAAATATCCTCTGCCAATTCCATATTCCGCCGATAGAGTTCCCGGAATCGGTCGGCACTTTCCCAATCCAGCCATCCTTCAACTGCTCCCTTTTGGAGAGGTAGAGGAATTGCACATCCCAAATAACTCCTAAAACGGAGATAATGGGAAATTAATTGGCTATCTCCGGCAATAAAACCACTCCTCAATCCCGGTGCCGAATTCCGTTTTGAAAGGGAGTTGACTACTACCACATTTTTAAACTGGTCATTTCCAACCTTTTTGCAAGCTTCCAATAGGGAAGGAGGAGGAGAGTCGCGGTAAATTTCACTATAACATTCGTCTCCAACTATTACAATTCCCTTTTTTAGGGCAAATTCTACCCATTCAGCTAACTGTTCTAAACTCATAATTCCACCGGTTGGATTATTGGGAGAATTTAAAATTACCAGTTCTTCGTCTCCATCCAGTTGGGAGAGCTCGGGGATAAACCGATTTTCGGGAGTTAAATTTAAATAGTTTATAACTGCTCCGGTAATTTTTCCACTCCCTTCATAAATTTGATAGAAAGGATTGGGAAAAGCTATCTTTTTGGGACGGAGAAAAAGGGGGAAACTAAATAAAACTTCCCGGGTTCCAAAAGTTGGAATTAACTGTTCCCGTTCCAGTTTTATTCCAAATCGACGTTGGATAAATTGCCGTTGAGCATCGATTAAAGCCTTTTCTCCGCGACTTTTAGGATATTTATTGAAGAGGTGGAGGGTATTCCGGACTCCTTCCAAAATTGGAGAGGGAGTGGGAAATTGGGGCTCTCCAATCGTAAAATCGTAAATTTGGGAAGGAGGTATAATCCCTTTTAAAAGTTTATTCAATTTTTGGAAGGGATAGTCGGGAAATTTTATCCATCCCATCGGCTATACCTCTGCCAATTCAATTTTAAAACCGGTTTGGGAAAGGACCTTAACTTTTATGTAATCCCCCACTTGGTAATCTCTGATATTTGCTTTTAGTTTGCTGATATGGAGCAACCCTTCCACTTCGGGAGCAACCTCTACAAATAGTCCAAAGGGAGCAATTCGCTTAATTTCTCCCTCAATAACCCTTCCAATTTCAAATTGAGGAGTTTTAGGGCGGGAGGTATTTTTACAAATTACATTCAAAATGTAATCTTTAGCCTTTTCAATATTTTTAAAATCCTCTCCATAAATTTTAACCTTTCCGGTTCCCTTATCCAAATCAATTGCCACATTAAACCGGGCAATAATTTCCTTTACCGTTTTACCTCCCACTCCAATAATATCGATAATTTGGTCTGGAGTAACTTGAAATTTGGAGATTTTAGGGAGGACCTCATCATTGTATACAATCCCTTTAACCGCCTCTTCCATTAATTCCAGAATCCGATGTCGGGCACTTCGGGCTTGATAAAGAGCCTCTTTTAAAATTTCCAGTTTTATACCTCCCAATTTAATATCCATCTGCATAGCGGTAATGCCATCTCCAGTGCCGGCTACTTTAAAGTCCATATCTCCGTCGTGGTCTTCCAATCCCATAATATCGGTTAAAATAGCATACCGATTCCCTTCGGTTATCAATCCCATTGCAATTCCCGCTGCCATTTTTAATAGGGGCACTTTAGCAGCCTTTAAGGCAATAGAGGAGGCACAGACGGTAGCCATTGAACTACTTCCATTACTTTCCAAAATTTCGCTGACCACCCGGACCGTTTCATCAAACTCTGGGGGTATCAAAGGAGCAATAGCCCGTTTTGCCAAATTGCCGTGTCCCAATTCCCGCCGGGAAGGGGGACCCAACCGCTCCGCCTCCCCAACGCTAAAACCGGGAAAATTGTAATGGAGCATAAACCGCTCCAATTGTTCCTCTTTATCGGTTAAAGTTGAATAGACTTGGGCATCCATCTCCCCTCCTCTTGTAGCAACTGCCAATGCTTGGGTTTGACCTCGCGTAAAGAGACAACTTCCGTGAGCCCTGGGTAAGAGATTGGTTTCAATTGAAATAGGTCTAATTTCGGTCGGTTTCCGTCCATCAGCCCGCACTCCCTCATCCAATATCATTTGGCGAATAATGTTCCGTTTAACCTCTTTAACCCCTTTTAAAACCGGTTCAAATTCTTCTCCCAATTCTTCCGCTATTGTTCGGGCAAACTGCCTTAAAAGATACTCCCGCTCACTTTTGGAAAGGTGGGTAATTATTTCCCGTAACTGTTCGCGATATCCATTTTCTATTTTTTTAATTAATTGGGAAATATCTGGTTCAATTCTGGGAGTATAGGGAGAAGGGGCTTTTTTAAACTCCTTCAACTCCCGTTCAAAGGTGGTTGCTCCTTCCCGAATCGCCTCTTGGGCAATTTTTAATACTTCTACCAATTCATCCTCTGAAATTTCATTGGTAAAATAGTTTTTTAACTCCTCAAATACCGGCTTTTCGTCGAGAAACACCCCTTTTAACTCCCTTTTTTCAGTCCGTTCCTGTCCTTGAGCGGCGAATTCAATCATCAATAGTTCATCCTTAGTGCCGGTTACCAAAAGATTAAAATCTCCCTCTTTTAACTGGGATAGGGTAGGATTTATTATAATTTCTCCATTTAGTCGGGTTACCCTCACTCCATAAACCATTTTTCCAAAAGGAAGGGAAGAGAGGTATAGGGCGACCGCTCCTCCATTTAAAGCGGTCAATTGCAAATCACTCTCCGGGTCAGCACTAACTGCCATGAGGGTTATAATTGTGTCATAACCGTAATCTTTTGGAAATAAGGGACGGAGGGTTCGGTCTACAATTCTGGCGGTTAAAGTTTCAAAATCTCCCGGTTTCTGTTCCCGTTTTACAAAACCGGCTGGAATTTTTCCAACGGCATAAGCCCGCTCCACATACTGGACTACAAGTGGGACAAAATCCTCTTCTACTACATTTTCCGGGTTGTAGGTAAGGGTTCCAATAATAATTGTATTTCCGTCTTGAAACCAGACAGAGCTATCCGCTTGTTTTGCAACTTTATTCAGAAGGAGTTTATATTCCCGATTGTTTACATTTATATTCAACTGACATCCCATTTGATTCCTTTTTATTGATAATTTATAAAATAGTGTCTTCCGGTTACAAAATTTTCTATTCTCCTTCCAATGTAGAGTCTGTCTACTAACTGTTCCATTACCTCCAAGGATTCGCTGGAAATAATTGGGACAGCCACTGCTACCTGCTCCACTCCACTTCGGTAACAACTCTTTATCCCGCACAACATTCCTAAACCGGTTTCCACTACTTCATCTATTAAAATCACTTTTCGGTGATGTAACGGAATTATAACCTTTCGACGGTTTAAAACCATCGGTTTTAATTTTTCCAAATACAAACGTTCCAATTGATCGTAAATCAGTTCCCATTCAATTTCAAAAGCGTTGATTAACTCTTCAATCAAAATATACTCTTTTGTCTCACTAATCGCTCCCAAGGTTGTTTCTGGATTAACCGGTGAATAGAGTCGTTGAATGAATAATCGGTTCCATTCCAATCCCAACCGTTTTCCCAATTCTTGAGCATAAAATTCTCCAATTGGAGAAATAGCCAGTAAAAGATGGTCGGAAATTTCTTCAATTCGGAGTTGGGCTTCCAAATTTTCAAGAGCCTCTTCCCTATCCCTAAAAAGTTTTATACCCATATCTCTAACTCACTTCCTTTTGAGTAATTTTCGGGAAATTCTTAACTTTTTCCAAATTTTACCAATTTGTTTTGCTCCCTTCAATTTTATTTTTTTAACTCCAGTTGGGAACTTGAAAGGTTGGAAATTGGGCTAAAATCTCCTCCTCTGAAAATTTAAACCGATAGTTGAAAATATAATCCCGGAGAGTATGATAAGCCCAGTTGAGTTGAGCCATTGCTTCCCCTTCTCCTCCCAAATCGGGATGGAGTTCCTTTGCCCGACGGCGGTAGATGGTTTCAATTTCCCGCCACGAAGTAAAAGGTTTTACCCCTAAAATTTTACACGCTTCTTTAATTTGAGCAACCGGAGAAAGGGTTATTTTAGAAGGGATGAGGCACCTCCGACTGCAATGGTTTTTAGGTCATTGTCTTGAAATTTAATTCCCGCTCCTACAAAAAAGTTTCGAGTTTTGGGATTTAGAAGATTGTCAACGCCCGTTTGAAGGTAGAGATGTTTTAAAAAGAGATATCGACCAGCTACCCGCATATGGGGATGGGTTCCTCGAACGTCGTTATCTCCGTTAAAATCAAATAACTCTCCACTTAACTTTAAACTATCTTTAAAGGCAAAATAGTCCATTCCAACCCCTCCGGTATTTTCAATAATCCCTCCCCGGAGCAACCAGTTTCCATATCTTTTACCCAATTGGGCAGAAATAAGGAACCGGTCCTTATTGTCTGTCGCCACCTTTTGCCAAGAGGAATAATCCCGGCTGTTGATAACTGAAAAAATATAGTATTTGGTGGGACGGGGAATGTAGGTTAAAGTGGCTTCGGTTCGGGCAAATTTATCCTTTGTAAAGTAACCTCCGCCAATTTCCACATCCAATACCGATTTGGTAACGGACCCTAAAAATTTATCCAATTTTTTAAAACTTTTTCCTCCCTCTGCAAAAAACTCTTTAGCGGAAACAATTGCTCCCTTAATCTCTCCTTTGTTTTCAGTCAAAATGGAGTTGATATTTTCTCCGACCTTTTTATACTCTCCAGCCAATGAAGTTACATTCCTGTCCAATGTGCCTATTAGCCGATTGGCATTTTCCAAAATTGATGGGAGTTTTTGATTTAAAATCTGTCCAGTTTTGGTATAGGTTCCCACTAAATAATCGGCGTGATTTAAAACCCGATTTAAATTGTCCACAACGTTGGGCACTTTTTGGTTTAAAGTGGCTAAAAGTTCCTTTAAATTTTCAGACCCATCTTTTATATTTGCGATTGTGGTTTTTAAATTGTTTAGGGTAGTTTTATCCAGCGTTTTATCAATTTTGGTTAAAAGGGTTCGAATTTGGGAAACTGCACCATTTACATTATTTAAAACAGTCTCAATTGAAGCGGAAGGGGTAAAATTGGGAATAGTAGCTCCCGGGGGATAGAAGTCGGGATTTTGGGAGGGAATAATTCTTATATACCGTCCTCCCAACATTGTATCCTGCCCTAAAGTTAGATTTGAATCCTTTGGTATTTTTATTCCCGGTTGAATGGCAAGGGTCAATAAAACTTTTGTCCCATTTAGTTCAAATCCTTTTAAATAACCGATGGCTACTCCTTGCATTTTTACCTTTGAACCGGGATTTAAACCGGTTACATCGGTGGCATAACCGTAAAGGGTATACCCACCTTCCCTCCAACTTTGTAAATCCTTTACCCGTAAAGTGAGGTAAAGGAGTGAGAGAAGTCCGATTAACAGGAAAAGTCCCACTTTAAATTCCAAACTTCCCTTCCGCATTTCAATCCTTTTTAAATAATAAACTTTGTTTTACTCCTCCAATTGGGATTAATTGAATTTCAAAAGAGATAATTCGGTCTGCGATATACCCTCCACCTCCCTTTTGGAGAATTGGGATTCTGGCTTCTTTATAACTGACCGAATATTGAAGACATCGGTGATTGTTGAATTTCATCCCAATCAACCAATATTTCCGATAATGGTTATTTAAATCGAAACTCTCTTCCCAGTAGTATCCCCGCCGACTGGAACTCCAATATTGGAGATTGTAGGTAACGGTCCGCAACCGGTTTTGTTGGTCTACCAAATGGCTGATAAATCCTCCAACTCCCTTCCGATATTCTGAGTTCCATTCCATTTTTAAATAGTTGTAAACCGACCGGTGGATTTGGGTATTGTATCGATTCTGTTCTTCCAATGAAAACCGGCTTAAGTGGAATTTGAGCAAATTGTCCATAACTCCCCATCGGCGGGCAGACGGAAGGTAACTCCGTTTAAAGGTGTGCTCCAATTCCCATTTTTTGCCGGTAAAAAGTTGGAACAGTTTTACTTCTACCGAATTATCGATGGTGGGTGCTGATAGGAGCTCTTCCGTATAAATTTTTTCCCTATCCCAGTTTTTTAGAGTTACAATCACTTCCGGAGTAATAGAGTGGTAAAATTTTCCATATTTTTTTAAAAGGGAGCTGGAAAGGGAGAATTGGGAAATCCAAATTCCGTAACTGGAAGGGGGAATGAGGGTTTTATTTCCGTAAACTCCACGCCCACCGTAAAAAATTTCACTAAACCGGAAGTTGAAATAATTCAAAATACCGGCACTATATAGGGTTATAGGGAGATAGAGGGTAGAGGAGTAGTAGTGGCGGTTGTGGTCGTTCCAATAGTTATAGAGACTTAAATCTCCCGATAGAAGTAAATGGTTATAAAAACTTTGGGGAAAGTAGTGGAAGTTGAGTTGGGGAGTATTTTGCCAAGTGTTTCCATTGTCCTCTTTACTGGTATCGATAAAATAACGATTATAAACTCCGATTAAATACCGGTTGTTTTGATATAGATAATTTAAGTCCGATTCGATAATTTTATCGGTCAAATAACTGGTGTCAAATCGGTAATTTTTAGGGTTTAAGTAATAGTAATCCACGTCATTGGCATATTTTAAATCCATATAGAGGGAATCCCGGTCGGGAAAAAAGAGTTGGCTCCGGGAATATTTAAAATTCCAGCCATAATGTTTAAAATTCTTTAATTTATACCGCTCTTGATAGCTAAGCCGGTCCCTAAAAATTCCCATATTTAATTCTCCCTTCGAATAGGGAGAATCCATAAAGCGAAAGGAAGAATAGAGTCCCGCTCCCCGCATTGTCCGAACCGTCGGAATAAAGGTTAAATCTGTATGTTTAGAAGTAACCACAAAATAGGGTTGAGAGTATAAAAAACCCTCCCGTTGGGAAAATCCTACATAAGGACGTAAAAAACCGGTTCGTCGCCGTTTATCGGTTGGGAACTCCAGCCACGGAAGGTATAAAACCGGTCTTTTTCCCATATAAAGTGTCAGATGGTAGAGTTTTAAATAGTGTCGTTTTCGGTAATAAATCCCACTCCCTGCCCGGAAAAACCACGCCGGCTGGTTGGGACAACAACTGGAAAATTTTATCCCTTTAAACCGGATTAAATCTCCTCCAATCTCTCCCTCATCCCCCTTAATCCAACCGTTAATTTGGGAATTGTAAAACATTACATTTTGTCGGAGGGTAATGTTTTTATCGGAATAGGCTTCCAAATAGTCTCCGGTTGCCCGATTCCCTCCCCGTTCCAATACTACGTGTCCTTCAATAATAATGTGATGCCGGTCTATAATTTTTCCCTTATCCCCTTGAATAATTCCACCCTTATAAATAACCATCGGTTTATCGATTTTAATTATATTTCCAGTTCGAACTGCCGATTTACCTAAAATTTGAATATAGGCAATTGCCGGAGTAGAGGTAAAAAAAGGCAATAGGAGGAGTGATTTTGCAGAAAAAAGTTTTAAAAAGTGAGATTTTTTCACCCTTTCCCTTTCCTCCAGATTAATCTTTTTTGAAATTTTTCCTCCCTTTTCCAACAGGCTCCCTCCCTCCCCAATTTTTGGAAATTTCCATTGGTAAAGCTATGTTTATTTTTCTCTCCCATTTTCTTCCCCTTTTACACTCTGTTCAATTTTTTTCTTCCCTTTCCCTCTTCCTTTCCCTTTCCAGTTGGAGGGCTTGATAGGCAATATCCCGTCTAAATTTCTTTCCAGTAAAATGAACCTTTTCCACCAGTCGATAAGCTTCCCGTCGGGCTTCTGCCACTCCATTTCCAAAGCCCACACATACCAAAACCCGTCCACCGGTTGCCCACAATTTTCCCTCTTTTTCAGAAACTCCTCCAAAAGCAATATAACCATCTATATCTGAATAATCCTCTATTTGAATCGGACTTGGTTCAGATTTTCCGTAGGGATAATTTTGGGAGGCACACACAACCCCTACCGCTGTCCGATTTTTAAACTTTAAATCAATCTCTTCCAATTTACCGGTCGCCCCTTTAAAAAAGAGGTCGAAAAGGGAGTTGTCCACCAATGGGATTAACTCTTCACATTCGGGGTCCCCAAATCGGACATTATATTCCAAAACATAAGGGTTCCCATCTACCACCATTAAACCCAAAAAAAGGATACCAGTGTAGGGATAGCCTTCCCTTTCCATTCCGACAAGGGTCGGTTTAATAATCTGTTCTTCTACCTTTCGGTAAATTTGGGGAGTGGCTAAAGGAGTGGGTGTATAGGCTCCCATCCCACCGGTATTGGGTCCTTGGTCTCCATCTAAAAGTCGCTTATGGTCCTGGGCAGCGGGAAATAATTTATAATTTTTTCCATCACATAGGGCAAACATACTCAATTCAAATCCCTCTAAAAACTCCTCTACGACAATCCTTTTTCCAGCTTCTCCGAATAACTCTCCTCCCAACATTTTTTGGGCAACCTCTTTAGCTTCCTCTTTACTTTTGGGAATTATTACCCCTTTTCCTCCACATAAGCCATCCGCTTTAACAACCACCTTTCCATCCAATTGGTCGATAAAGTCGGCTGCTACCGAATAGTTATCGGTTTCTACAAATCGGGCAGTCGGAATATTATATTTGGCTAAAAACCTCTTCATAAACCCTTTACTTCCTTCCAACTGGGAGGCTCCTTTGGAAGGTCCGAAAATTATCAGCCCTTTACTTTTAAAAAGGTCGACAATTCCGGCGACAAGTGGAGCTTCCGGTCCCACAATTGTTAAATCTATCTGTGCTCGATGAGCCCACTCCGCCAACTCCCGGTAATCGGAAATGGAAAGATTGGTGGCAAATTGGGCGGTTGCTCCATTTCCGGGAGCATAAAACAGTTCCACTTCCTCTTTTAAAAAATAACCGATACTGTATTCCCGTCCTCCTCCTCCGATAATTAAAACTTTTGGTTTACCCATTTATCCTCCTTTTTTTCAAAATTTAAATTTAATTGACCAATTTTCCTCTCTTCTCCCTTTTTTTGAATTGGCACCTATTTTTTAACCAACTATATTCCTTTTCCTTGGCTTTCAATTTCCAATTTTAACTGTTCCGGAGTAATGGAGTTCCCATTCCCATTTTTATAACATCCATAGGTTTTATAAGGTTTTTTCCCTTCCCTCATCTCTTTTTCTAAAGAGGTAACAGTCCTAAACATTCGATGCCACCTAATTACAAAATTTTTATCCCAACTCAAATAGATAAACCACGGTTTTCCCACAATGTTCCGATATGGGACCACTCCCCACCACCGGCTGTCGTTACTGTGGTCCCGATTATCTCCCATCATAAAATAGTGGTCCGGTGGGACAATTATTGGGCCATAATCAAATATTGGAGCTAAAAAGGGCTCTTCCTCCGCTTGAAGTCGGGTAATTCGGGCATCATGGTGGATGCCGGGATGGAGTTTTTGATAGGGATTTTTAACCCAAATCTCTCCGTCCAGTTCTACCACCTCTGCTCCCATTTTTTTTGCAAATTGGACAGTCTTTTGATTATTATTTTCAACTCTGAGATAGAGGTTTTTATTCCGAACCATCAATTTGTCTCCTCCAACCGCTACACATCGTTTTACAAAGTGAACCCGTCTATTTTTGGGATACCGGAAAATAACCACTTCTCCCCGTTTTGGACGGGGACCGTCGATTAAATGCCCATCTCCTCTAAAATCGGGTAAGAGTGGAAGCTCTACCCATGGCAAATGGGGAATTGGGACCCCATAAGCAAATTTTTTAGCAAAAAGGGCATCTCCAATTAAAAGGGTTCGCTCCATACTGCCAGAGGGAATTATAAAGGCTTGGGCTAAAAAAAAGATAATCAAAAGAACAATTACAATCGTTCCGGTCCAGCTATTACTCCAATGGTAGATTTTTTTTAAAAACTCTTTCATTCTGCCACTTTATGGATTAATTTTGTGGCTCGGAGGGTATTTTTTAACAGCATCGCAATTGTCATTGGACCCACTCCACCGGGTACAGGGGTAATATAAGAGGCTTTCCGGGCAACCCGGTCAAAATCCACATCTCCAACCAATCGGTCTCCTTTCCGGTTAATTCCAATATCTATTACTACTGCTCCATCTTTTACCATATCCTCAGTGATTAAACCCGCTTTTCCAACTCCGACGATTAAGATATCGGCTCGGCGGGTGTGTTCCCGTAAATCCCGCGTGTAAATATGGCAAATATCTACTGTTGCAAATCGGTTTACCAGTAAACCCCACATTGGTTTTCCAACAATATTACTTGCTCCAACAATACAGACATCTTTTCCCTTTACTGACAACTGGTAACGGTCCAACAGTTCCACTACTCCCAACGGAGTGCACGGGACAAAACCTTCCAACCCTTCTACCAATTTTCCCATGTTGTAGGGATGGAACCCATCTACATCTTTTTCTACCGCTATTGCCTCCAAGACCCGGCTGGTCTCTATATGTTTAGGTAAGGGTAACTGAACTAAAATGCCGTGAATTTTGGGAGAATTGTTGAGAGTTTTGATAACCTCTATTAGGTCGTCAGTTCTGATTGATTGGGGGAGTCTATGCACCAAACTGAAAATTCCAACCTCTTTACAGGCTTTACTTTTCATATTCACATAAGTTTTACTCGCAGGGTCGTTTCCTACCAATACTACCGCCAATCCGGGAGTTATTCCCTCCTTTTTTAGCTCTCCCACTTCCCTTTTTATCTCCCCTTTTATCCTTTCGGCTATCTCTTTGCCGTTTAAAAGTTGTGCTTTTTTTCCTCCATCGAAAAAGTCGAAAAGTGCCATTCCCATCCTTTTAGGGATTATTTGCAATTTTATCACACTTATTGTAAGTAATACCTTTATTTTATTATCACATTAATTAATTTTATTTTTTATAAAAATTGGTTCAATTTCTAAAA
>Ga0256828_1000459_pt1 | contig 27111 bp, 24 predicted proteins | sample CV88metaG_FD_185993 | JGI IMG/M metagenome (GOLD analysis project Ga0256828, IMG submission 185993) | Hydrothermal vent microbial communities from East Pacific Rise, Pacific Ocean - CV88 | ecosystem: Environmental > Aquatic > Marine > Hydrothermal vents | place: Pacific Ocean: East Pacific Rise...
CAATGAAGCAGATCGCCCAAAATGCCGGATTTGATGCAGGTGTGGTTGCAGATAAGATCGCTAACGCAAGTGAAGCAAACCTTGGATTTAATGCAGCAACAGGTGAATATGTAGATATGCTTGAAGCTGGGATCATCGATCCTCTTAAAGTAGAAAGAGTTGCACTCCAGAATGCAACATCCGTAGCAAGCCTACTTCTCACAACAGAAGCAACGGTTTCAGACATAAAAGAAGCACCAAGTGCTGCACCGGCTATGCCGGATATGGGCGGAATGGGTGGAATGCCCGGTATGATGTAAAGTTTTCCGAAGCTTAGCTTCGGAGAAACTATTACTTCTCTATTTCAACAACTCCTGAAATTCAGCAGCAGGTAACGGTTTGGAAAAAAGATACCCCTGTGCATGATCACACCCCATATCATAAAGAAGTGCTGATTCTTTTGATGTCTCTACCCCTTCAGCAACTACTTCAAACCCCATACTGTGAACCAATGCAATGATCGCTTTCACTGTTATCTGATGGTCAAGATTCGAATAAAGATCAAAAATAAGAGATCTGTCTATTTTGATCATGGAGAGAGGAAGCATTTGTAAATGTTTTAAAGAAGAAGCACCGGCACCAAAATGATCCAAAGAGACAGAGAGTCCCAACTCTTTGAAAAGTTTGAATTCCATAGCTGTTCTTTCTATGTTGGACATCGCTGCACTTTCGGTAATATCAAGATTAAAATCTCTTGGATCAACAGAATGGTCTTCAAACAGAATTTCCAATTTTTGGATCAATTTATCTACATGCATCTCTTTAAGAGAGAGATTAAGTGTGATCTTAAATTTCTTTAAACCTATATCATCCCATAATTTACGTTGCTTGATCGCTTCTCTGAAAACATACTCTCCGATATCAATGATCAGACCCGTTTTTTTCGCTACATCTAAAAATTTATCTGCTGTTATGATCCCCAGTTCCGGATGATTCCATCTAAGCAGAGCCTCTGCTCCTACCATCTCTTCCGTCTTTAAATTAAATACAGGTTGATAATAGAGAAAGAATTCATGATTTTTCAATCCATGCTGTATCTCTTCATTTATTTTAGCTTCATCTTTATGCATAGACTGAAACTCTGTTGTAAAAAATTCTATATTCGATTCACTCTCTTGCTGTGCACTGTTCAATGTGCTGTAAAGATGATTGATCAGTTTGGCTGCATTCTCTCCATGTTCAGGATATGTTACCCCTCCTATAGAAGTAGTTAAATGTATATTTGTATCCTCTTTATGTATATCCCCTATATCAAAAATCAGCTTTTTAGCGATCCTTTTACCTTCTTCTTTATCAGAAATTCCGTCAATCATTATCAAAAATTTATCACAATCCATACGATATACACGTCTATTCTCTTCCGGATTATCTATAAAATAGCTTGCGATCCTTTTTAGTATTTTATTGATATAACCATGTCCTAATGTAGCCTGTAAATCGGAAAAATGATCTATACCCAACAATAATAATATAAATGAATTTGAATTCTTTTGGCTCTCTATCACAAAAGTATTTATATCTGTTAATGCTACAAATTGGCTGGGAAGCCCCGTAAGGAAATCTGTACCTCCGTCTTTAGCTTTGGATATCTCCTTATTTGGAGTAATTGCCTGCATATCAATAATACAAGTCACTGTTTCATTGATATTCCATTGGCTTTTATCTACATAGATATTTACCTGTTTCATTTTACCTGCTATTACAAGCAATACATTTTTTAAATGGAAATTATCTTCTTTTATATTGCATTGCTGTTCCAGTACTTCAAAAAAGTCCACAGGATCAGACGTGTCTATTTTAAGTTCTATCTTTTTACGAATAGCAAGTGTATTATTGTTTTGATCCAGTGAAAACAGTTCTCTGGCTGATTGATTCGCAAAAATAACATCAAAATCCCTGGAGAGGACCATCATAACTTCATCCGAATATTCTTTCTCTTTTTTAAAGAACTTCAACTCTTCAGATACAGTTGCAAACTTTTTTTTATAATATCTGTCTAACCAAATATATATTAGGACAAGTATAATGAGGAACAAAGCCCCAGTTATAATGTTCATATCCATTTCTTTTTCCTTATCGTAATAATTTTTGAAATTCAAATACCGGCAGCGGCTTTGAAAAGTAATAACCTTGCATAAAATCACATCCGAAAGATGCTATCAGTTCATACATTCTTTTATTTTCAATTCCTTCAACAACGATCTTCACTCCCAAATTATGTCCCAACTCTATCATTGCCTTGACAATTCGTTGATCTTCTTTATTCGTCAAAATATAATCTACTAAAGTTTTATCAATCTTTAAAACATCTGCAGGAAATTTTTTCAAATAGGAAAATGAAGTATACCCTGTACCAAAATCATCAAGTGCAATAGGGATCCCCAGTTTTTTCAGTGCCAAAAACTGTTTGCGTGTTAATTCTTCACTGATCATCGCTGAACCTTCTGTGATCTCATATTTGATCAGTTCAGGATTTACCTGATGGAATTGCAATTGTTTTGCCACATTTTCAACAAATCCTTCAGATTCTATCTCCAAAAGCGTAATATTGATAGAAACTTCTATCTGTTTGAATTTAAAGAGTTCCCAACGTTTTTGCTGTTTTAACACTTCTTCCAAAATATATCTTCCAAGTTCAATAACAAAACCGGTTTTTTCCATCAGAGGGATGAAGACAACAGGCGGTATAAGACCGTATTTTGGATGATTCCATCGTATCAGTGCTTCTGCCGCCACAACTTCTTTGTTTTTAGCATTCACTATGGGTTGATAATAAACTTCAAATTCATCCTTCTTCAATGCCTCATGCATTTCATTGTGCAGTATCAATTCATTATAGTCATGCTGCATATCGCCGGGGATATAAATATGTACCCGTCCATATCCGTTCTTTTCTGCCTGTGCCAATGCTTTATAGGCATTATCAAATAAATTCAGAGTTGGTCCACTGTCAGGATAGATACTGATCCCTACAGAAGCTGTCAGATGCAATCTTGCATCTTCCATTTTATAAAATGATGCCAGTCTCTTTTGTATCTTTCTAACGATAGAAAGTACTTCATCCGAAGAGTTTATATCCGGTATTGTAAGCAAAAAGTTATTATGATAGGTATGATAAACAGAGAAATCATGCTCTTTTGCCAAAGCATTTAAATAATCGGCAACTTTTATAAGAATAATATTTGCCTGTTCATGGCCGATAATAGATCGCAATTTTGAAAAATTATCTATATCAAGCATTACTAATGCAAGTTTTTGGTCTTTTAAATGTATCTTGGAATAGAGTGCATTCAAATCATGAAGTGCTTGCGCCTGATTAGGCAATTTAGTTAACTTATGCCGATAACCTAAGGCTGTTTTTTCCTGTTCTTTGCTTAAATTATGTATTGAAACGATAGTGCACCAATGCTGATATTTATCATCCATCGGAAAAGTATCCAGATAAAGATTAATGGGTATCTCCTCAACACTTTTATCATCTATTAACAACTTTGTCTGAAGAAATGATTGCATCTTTTCTTCTATACCTTTGTTATTATCTTTTACCAATTGATCTAATGTTACCCAGTCACTTTTTACCTTTATCTTAGGTATGATACTGAGTGGTTTGGATATGCCTTTTTCTCTAAGGTTCAGTAATTTCATCATCGATCTGTTGGCATAGACTACTTCATTTTGGTCTGACAACATTAAGATAGCATCTTCAGAAATATCGAATGCTTTTTGAAATGCTTCTACTTTCTTTTCTATTGAGTGTTTGACTTTTTCTTTTGATTTGTTAAACGCATAAATATATATGAGCAAGAAAAGTATAATAAAACTAAACAAAAAAATATTTCCTGCTGTCAATTGACTGAATAACTGTTGCAAAGATGCAGATAGTGTTCCCATATTATTTACTTACCTTCCTTACCCTTCTTAAGGTCAATTATATCATACAAGATTGAAACCTACTGCAACTGTTTTTGTCAGCATTAAATATCAATATCTTTTTTTCTCTAAACATACAGCTTCTATTTTTACAAAAGCATCTGTAAGTATGAATTTCTCATTTACACCAATATTATCCAGCGAAACCGGTTTTCCATGAGAAGATACCTGAACCCAGCCCTCTTTACACTGTAGTTTCGGATCATTCATTTCCACATTTTTAAGCATATACGCTACGTATTGTTCCTTTTTTTCTAAGACAAAAGAGAGATTTTGTCTAAAACTCTTTTGTAAGATCGGAAGTTGTGATTCAAAACGTTCTAATTTATACTGTATCAGCCTTTTGAATTCTTCTTCAAGACGCTTGAACTCTGTACGTTCCTCTTCTAATTGTCGTACGGGAGAACTTCTGACAAAAAGTTCTTCTACATGCTTTAATGCCGACATCTTCTGATGAAACTTCTGTTCTATACCCAAGGTGAACCGCTGTATAACTTCTTCGAGCATATAGAGTATCTCCTGACTGTCAGGCAATATCATCTCCATAGCTGCACTGGGTGTAGGTGCACGCAGGTCTGCTACAAGATCACTGATCATTACATCTACTTCATGCCCTACAGCAGAGACTACCGGTGTCTGCATAGCAAAGATCGCATCTGCTACTGTTTCTTCATTAAAACACCAAAGATCTTCTGCACTTCCTCCCCCACGTCCGACAACAACTACATCCACATTTAAACTGTCTGAATAGTGCAAACTTTTAGCTATTTGCGAAGATGCTGCTTCTCCCTGAACCAAAGTATCAATGATCCATACTTCAACCAAAGGCCAACGTTTCTCTATGATCTTGATCATATCATGTAAAGCCGCACTCTCTTTGGCTGTAACTAAAGCTATTTTCTCAATATGTTTAGGCATTGTTTTTTTTCGCTGTGCATCAAAATAACCTTTTGCTTTGAGTTTCTCTTTAAGTTGTTCATAGGCCAAAGCCAAAGCTCCTTTACCATAAGGTTCAATATGTACCGCATAGAATTGATATTCTCCTCTTGGTGTATAAACACCTACTGAACCTTCTACGACAATATGCATACCTTTTTCCAAACGGAATTTCAGCTTTGAGACATTGGATCGCCACATTACACATTTGACGGAGCTCTCTTTGTCTTTGATGGAAAAATAGACATGTCCTGAAGTATGGTAGGTAACTGAAGCCACTTCACCCTCTACAAGGATATGCATAAAGGTAGCTTCAAGGAGAGATTTTATTTTAGTGTTGAGAGAGCTGACGGTCATAAGATTTTGTGACATTTTAACCTCGTAGGGTGTTGTATCCTTACAACACCATAAATTTGATTTTGATTTGGTGTTGTGGGGACACAACACCCTACATTATTTTTTCTGTGCCACCAAAAGTGTACTGATACCCATAGAAAAAGATTTTGTATATTTCATCTCAAATCCGGCTTCTTCTAACTCAGTCGCTAACATTTCTGTAGTTAAAAACTCTTCAATAGACTCAGGAAGATACTGATATGCTTCATAGTTTTTTGAGATAAAGCCACCGATCTTCGGTAACACTTTTTTCATACCGAAGTCCACAAATTTATCCAACATACCTGCACGCTCCTGTTTGGTAAATTCCAGTATCATGACAATACCCCCCGGTTTTAGAGCACGGTAAAATTCTTGCAATGCCTCTACCCTGTCTACCACATTACGGATACCGTAAGAGATGGAGATCACATCTGTACTTTCATCTTCTATAGGAAGTTCCTGAGCCTTACCTTCTATGAATTGGGCAAAGTCAACCTTTTTACGTGCGACATCAAGCATCCCTACAGAGGGGTCAACTCCTACGAACTTTTGAATATTCACACCGTTTTTACCTGCCTGTTCTTTCCAGTAAATAAGCAGATCTCCTGTTCCCGTAGCCACATCGGTCACTTGTCCCAACTCTTTTTGTCCAAGTATCTCAAATGCTTTATCACAGCCCTTTTTGCGCCACTGAATATCGATCCCCATACTCAGTACTCTGTTTGCCAGATCATATGTTGATGCTATATCATCAAACATCCCTACTATTTTATCCTGTTTTTCTTGCTTGTTTGTCAGTTTTTTAATGCCCAACTTGTCTGCTCCATATCATGAGGTCCACATCTTTTTTTTCTGTATGCAGAAACTCTAAATTCATTGTAGTATTATAGGTTAAATTGTTGGAAGAGAGCTTAGGAGTCTGGTAGATCAGCATCCAATCTATTTTATCTTTAACTGCCTGTAACATTCCCTCTCCGCCTTCTACCATTACAAAAGAGGGGTTCTCTAAAAAATCTAAGTTATCACTTACTTTTACTTTTCTTTGTGCTACATTGAAAAGGGGGATATCTCTATCAAAATCATCTTTTTTGGAATATATTATTACATGAGGAGCTCTGCCCTCAGTAAACCTGCAATCCAAAGTAGGTCTGTCAACCCTTACCGTATTGCCGCCTATAAGCAAAGTATCACATACCTCTCTTAAGCGGTGTACATGTTTTAAAGAGGCTTGGGAGCTGAGATATCCTCCTCCTATACGTCCATTGGTCGTTTGAGCCAGTTTAAAAAGTACAAAGGCTCTCTTCTGCCATAGAAGAAACGGTTCAATAAGTGCCTTACATTGCTCTTCAAGCACTCCCATAGCAACATGAGGAAGCAACTTTGCACCCCCGTCATGTCCACTGATAGGATCGATTATACCGATAACCACTCTTTTAAGATGTAACTTCTCAAGCAGTAAAGCACATGAAGGGGTTTTACCTCTGTGGGAACACGGCTCAAGCGTCACATAGATCGTACACTCGGAAAAAAATCCTATAGGAAGATCCAAAAGAAAATCATGCACTTTGGTTGCATCAAGTTTGTCAAAATCAATTCTGTTCTTTGAGATAGTTTCATAAGCAGTGAGCAGTGCCAATACCTCTGCATGAGAAGTACCTGCTTTTTGATGGGCTTCAATGGAGAGGATCATGCCATTTTGAACAACCACTGCCCCCACAGCAGGGTTTGGATAGGTTAAACCTTGGTATTGCCAAGCTTTATTTAAAGCAAGTTGCATATATATCTCATCAACATGCATATGCAACTCCTCTATATAGTTATGACTAATTATTCCAGTCGTAATATGTTTTTGCAGTACCGACTTGACTGTAGGTCAGTGTTTCATCACCATGTTTGGTTTCTACAACAAACCCATTCTCATCGGCACTTTTCAAGACACCTTTAATTCTTTCAATTCCGGGTATTTTAATCTTGACTTTTTCACCGATCGCATTTTGGAAATGCACAGGTTTGGTCAGTTTTCTTTCGATTCCCGGAGAACTGACTTCCAATCTGTAAGCACCATTCATTGGAGGATGAACATCCAAAAAAGGAGAGAGTTCATTGGAGATGGTAGCACAAAGATCTAACTCTACACCACCGGTTTTAGTGATATAGACACGAAAGATCGTTTCATCAAACTCTGTAACTACTTCGGTATCGTACAATGCTGCACCGTTGGCTTCTATGATCTTTGCTATCTGTGATTCAAGACTCATCTGATCCCTCTTCCTCTTTTTTCGTACTGATCTGCTTAAAAAGCTCTTCCATACGGCTCTGCTTCTCTAACTGTTCATCAAACTCAAATGTGAATCTAGGTGCTTTAAACCACCCTTCATTCTGTTTACAATGGTTTTGGATATACCCTGCTACAATTCTTAGTTGTCTAAGTGCTTCACCCTGCTCTTTGGGAGTTAAAAAAGATTTGTCCAAATAGACTTTGGCATCTGATCTACCCTTTGAACAGACCACATCTGTCACCAAAAGAGAGTTGATACGTGTATCATCGAGTGTTGCCAATGCTTCAGGAATGATCTCCTTCAACACAGACTCTACTCTATGCCGTTTGATCTCTTCATGTGTCATTTTACAGTTTTACCTGCTCTTCTACATCTTTGAAGGTTTCAATCACATCACCCTCTTTGATATCATTGAAGTTTTCAAGCATGATACCACATTCATATCCGTTCTTCACTTCTTTGGCATCTTCATTGAAACGCTTGAGTGAAGAGATAGAACTCTCATAGACAACCACACCGTCACGGATAAGTCTTGCTTTGGAGTTTCTTGTGATCACACCGTCACTTACTTTACAACCTGCAATCGTTCCTACTTTTCCGACTACAAATGTCTCACGTACTTCTGCCTGTCCGGTAACCTCTTCTTTGATCACAGGACTCATCATACCGCCAAGAAGTGCTTTCACTTCATCCAGAAGATCATAGATAATGGAATAGGTTCGGATCTCAATTCCAAGCTCTTTTGCTTTCTTCTTCACTGCCCCTGTCGGACGGACATTAAATCCTAGTACCACTGAATGCTCACTGGCATCCGCAAGCGTAAGATCACTCTCAGTGACTCCACCTACACCTTCATGGATGATATTCACTTTAACTTCTTCATTTCTCAGCTTCTCTAAAGAGCCTTTGATCGCTTCAAGAGAACCCTGAACATCTGCTTTGATGATCACCGGAAGAGATTTTAGCTGCCCTTCCGCAATAAGCGCAGAAAGATCATCAAGTGTTGCTTTTGTCGATTTGGAGAGTACTTTGGCTCTTTCAAATTCTGCACGTTTTTCAGCAAGTTCACGTACTTCTTTGTCCGTTTTCATTACAACAAGTTCTTCACCTGCTCCCGGTACATCGTTAAGTCCAACGATTGCTGCCGGTGTAGATGGTCCGATCTCTTTTGTATTGGATCCATCATCAAGCCTAATAGCTTTGATACGTCCATATGTCTTACCGACGATCACGTTATCACCGACATGTAATGTACCGTTTTTAATGATTACATTGGCTACAGGACCGAACCCTTTTTCAAGTGATGCTTCTACAACTACTGCTTTAGCCGGTCTGTCAGGATTTGCTTTCAGCTCCATGAGTTCAGCTTGTAAAAGGATAGTTTCAAGAAGCTCATCTATACCTAACCCTGTATGTGCAGAAACCGGTACAAACTCATACTCTCCACCCCAGTCTGTTGCCATTACATCTATTTCGGCAAGTTGTGCTTTAACATTATCAGGGTTTGCAGATTCTTTATCCATCTTGTTCACAGCAATGATCATAGGTACACCTGCTGCTTTGGTATGAGCGATCGCTTCTTTGGTCTGAGGCATTACACCGTCATCTGCCGCAACCACGATGATAACAATATCGGTTGCCTGTGCACCACGGGCACGCATTTCAGTAAAGGCTTCGTGACCCGGAGTATCTACGAATGTGATCTTCTTACCGTCTTTTTCCACTTGGTAGGCACCCACGTGTTGTGTGATCCCACCTGCCTCTTTATCTGCCACTTTGGCAGAACGGATCTTATCAAGAAGTGAAGTCTTACCATGGTCAACATGCCCCATAATAGTGATGACCGGTGGTCTCTCAACTGCATCAGCATCTTCTTCTTCATTATATTCATCTTCTACAGTAAGCTCATCCAACGGGTTAATAGTTGTAACTTCTACCTCAAACTCTTCTGCAAGGATCTCGATCTCATCTTTAGAGAGGAAATCATTCTTCGTTACCATCATACCTAAAGCAAAAAGACATCCGATCACTTCACCCATAGAGCGGTTTATCTTCTCGGCAAACTCATATACTCTTACATTCTCAGGGATCTCTACTGATGTTACAACTTCTGTATTCTCTTCTTTTGTATATTTCTTACGTTTCCCACCACGTTTTAAAGAGCGTCTTTGCTGAGGACGGAACGGTTGTCTACCTTTTACAGGTCCTCCGTTTGCCGCTTCTCTTTTCTTCATCTCTTCTTTACGCTTCTGTTCCTGACGCATCATCTCTTCGTAAATGTTTTTGTCAGAGAAATCCAAAAGTACTACCTCTTCATCACCAAATCCGCTGTCAATATCACCGCTCATACTGTCATGATTGAAAATATCGATTTTTGTACCGCTCTCTTTTGCCTGAGCCGGACCTTTTTTAGGTTTCTTTTTAGCTATGTAAGGTGTCTGGTCTCCCATAGATATCTTTGTTGCTGCTCTTACCGGTGCCGGTTTAGCTTTTCGGACGATTTTGATACCTGAACGTGAAAGTGTTCTTCTCTTCGGTTGTGCTTCTTTATTTTCCGCATTCTCGACAGTTTGAACTTCCGGCTCAGCCTTTTTACTTACAACAGAGATACCCTTACGTTTCTTAGCTGTTACTTTTTTTACAGGCTCTTCTGTTGCAGGTTCTTCCTTTGCAACCTCTTCTTTTGCAGTTTCTTCTTTTACACTCTCTTCTGCTTCCGTCTCGACATTTGCTGTCTCTTCTGTGATTTCAGAAACTACTTCTTCAGGAGTATTTGTTTCAGTAGTCTCTTCAACCACCTCATCAAGCACTTTTTCTTCTGTGGTCTCTTCTGTTTTTTTCTTTACAACAGTGATCTTCTTGGTTTTGCCTGCCGGTTTTTTAAATCCTTTTGGCAGTGTCCCGCTAATCGCATAATCTACGAGAATACCGGCATCATCAAAACTGATGGTACTGTTTGCTGCTTTGACATCAAAGCCTAATTCTTTAGCTTTTTCTATCAGGTCTTGGTTAGAAAGTCCTGCTTCATCTGCTATTTCTTGGATTTTAACTTTATCCATTATTAATTAACTCCTTTAAAAGCTTAGTGAATTGCTCCGGATCCTGATTAAAGCGTTTCACTAAGCCTTTGATTTTTTTTTCATCTTCACTGCACATTGCACAGAGGTAAAAACTCCTGCCGTTTCCGTCATATGCTATCACATCTTCGGCTTCTAGCTTCAATCGTATCAAAGTGTTTTGAGGATGTCTACTGCGGCAAGTGATGCACATTCGTATGGGCTGTGATTTTTTCATGCGTATTATACCTAAAAAGAGATTAAGAGCACTTCTTAATATTTGGTTGTGACACCATAGTTGTCCAAAGAGAGGGTAAAAACCCTGAACTGAGGGAAACGTGATTGCAATACCTGTGCTATTTTGTCTGCATCTTTATCATATGTAAGATTAAAGAATGTAGAACCCGAACCCGAAAGCGTGCTCATAAGTGCACCATGTTTGAGTGCCAGTTTCTGCACATCGAAAAGTTCAGGCATCATCTTCATACGTCTTGCCTGATGCAACTTGTCTTTTGATGCAATACGCAAAAGATCCCAGGACTCACTCATAAAAAGTGATGTCATATAAGCTGCACGGGAGAGTGAATATATTGTTTCCTCTTTTCTATACATTTTTGGCAATATTGTTCGGGACCTTGCTGTAGAGATCGTACGGTTGGGTACGACGACCACAGCTTTAAGATACTCCGGCATACGTCTTTTTTTACTATATACACGGTCCCCTTCAATACATGCAACGTTAAATCCGCCCATCACTGCAGGTGTAATATTGTCAGGATGATGTTCATAACGAAGTGCCTGATTGAGTATCTCCCGCTTATTGTATCGTGTACCTGCTGCCATATAGGCACCGCTGAGTGCCGCAACGATCACAGCTGAAGAACTACCAAGACCCCTTGAGATAGGAATACGATTGTGAAATTCAAATCTGAAGTTATCATTTTTTCCGGTAAGCCGCTTGTAATTTTCATTGAAAATACTTAAAAAAAGAGAGTTCTTTTTGATCTTTGGATTATCCGCACCTTCACCGTGCGTAGAGATACTTAAAAATTTCGAAGGTTTGATAATAATCTCGTTTTTGAGGTCTATTGCAAGTCCTAAAGTATCAAATCCGGGGCCGAGGTTCGCTGAAGTAGCAGGTACGCTTACAAACATAATGTCTCTTTTCTTCTATACAGCCGGCAGTACATATTCAGGTGTTGATTCTTCATCTAACTCAAGATCTTGAATACTCTGGGGTAATGTAAACTTCATATTTACCGGTTGTTCAAATTTTTTTGTAATTATAGTCTCTTTTTCCTTGATAAAATAGAGATTGCCTATAGCTTTGATAGGTTCTCCTCCATTTAGTGCAAAACCGCTACAGCCTATACATTCAATATTGCGTATTATCTCAATGGTTTTAAGCATGATATAGGTAAGCTTGATCGCCATATACGATCCCGGTCCTCTTGTATAGATGATCTTTGAAATATCATAGGTATCCAGACATTCCATGATCAAAGGCAAAAGCACTTCAGAGGTTTTCAATTCACTCGAAACTGTTTTAATAAGATTATTATCTTCATACACCCCGATAAGAAGAGGCGTAGAAATAGAAATGATCAGAAGGGTATATCGTTTATGCGAAGGATTTTGCAAACTCTCTACTTTGTAACTCTTCTACCGCTACGAGTTCATAATTTTTACTGTCTGCAAGCAGTTTGGATGTAAGCTGATAATTAAGATTATGACTTCCTGCAAAAGATTCATATTTTGCCAGAATATTATATCCTGAAACCATCATATCACCCATAGCATCCAAAATTTTATGTCTTGCGAATTCATTGTCAAAACGTAATCCTTCAGGATTGAGTACTTTATGGTCATCCAGTCCTATGGCATTCTGCAATGTTGCACCCAGTGCAAGATTCTGACTTTGCAGATATTGGATATCTTTGGCAAATCCGAATGTTCTTGCTCTTGCTATCTCTTCAACAAAATTATGGGTACTGAATTCAAATCTTTCACTCTGTTCACCTATGACCGGATGATCGAATTTAATTCTAAAATCAAAAGATGCACTTCGGCTCGGTAAAAGCCGTACGAATTTCTCACCCTCCTGTATCTCAACAGGTTCTTTCACACAAATGATCTTTTTGGGTGCATCCAACTCTTCAATGCCCGCTTCATCAAGCAAAAGACAGAATGAAATGGATGAGCCGTCCATGATAGGCATTTCATTACCGTCAACGATCACACGAAGATTATCTATTCCGTAAGCATATATCGCCGAAAGAAAATGTTCAATTGTAGAGATGAAGCCTTTATCATTTCCTATGACCGTTGCCATACGCGTATCAATCACAGAAGAGGGAGAGAGTGGGATACTAAGTGCTAAGTCTTCACGGTAGAATATGATACCTGCATCTGCTGACAACGGCTCAAGTCTAAGTCTGATCGGTTCACCTTTATGTAGACCGATACCCACGACTTCAATCGGCTTTTTGATCGTTCTTTGCTGCATCACTCTCTCCTTTCCAAAGTTTTATATTTTTCAATATTATACTCAAATAACATTTATTATACAAGTATAACACTTAACTGTGAATTATTTGTGAATTATTTTCCTACAATGATCTTATCTGCAGCCTTGAACACATTATCGATATTCGTCTTGATCCAGCCTCCGTCAAACCACTCTATAGGTCTTACTTCGATACCTTGTATCAATATACCGAAGTGAAGGTGGTCTCCCAATGCCAAACCGGAAGTACCTGTTCTCGCAATGGTCTGTCCTGCTTTTACTTTATCACCTTCTTTGACAAGCAGTTGGGAACAGTGTCCATAAAGAGTATAGAGTCCAAGACCATGGTCTATCATAGGCATATTCCCGTAAATACCGTTTTCATTGGCATATACTACCGTCCCCGGATTTGATGCCTTGATCGCTGCCATTTTTGTACTTGCCAGATCATATCCCACATGATAGGATTGGGAAACTTCATTTTCTTTTGTTTGATAATAGTAATGTCTCTCATCCCCGAAATTCGCTACTTTCTTTCCGTTTTGAAGCGGATAGAATTTTCTTACTTTCCAACTTTTCAGCATTTCATCTGAAACCTTGGACGACAGAGTATGTATCCGCTCTTCATTTTTCAAACGCATGGTTTCATTGATCGCTTTAAGTTTTTCTATTTTGTCATCTATCTGGGCATACTGCGGATCACTTGAAGCCAGATCTGTGATCTTTCCGTTAATAAACTTGTCTGTAGCTCTGATCCATGAAACCCGGTAATGATGATTTTTCAAATACAGCGGAATCTCTGTAACACGCTTGTTACCTGCTTTGTCCGTAGCAATGATCTTGGCATTAAAATGATCCTGATTGAACGGCCATGCAAGCAAAGAGACATAATATCCCTCTTTTTTATAAGGTTCTACTTTAAATTTTTTCCCTGTTGTCTGGATATACAGGTTATCCAGATTTTCATCTTCAGCCTGAAAAACAACCAGGGCGCTTCCCCCTTGTGTAATGCTATATGAATTTGCAAGTACATTGACATTGGGTCGCTTATGATCGATCTTGATATGAATCGTTTTCTCAACCTTATTTCCCTGAAAAAAATTCCATAAACTGCTGTCATTCACAACTACTTTGAGGTTTAACGCTTCTGCCTTCGGATTGAGTCTGTTGCTTTTTGGATATTTAACCAAAAGTGTCTGCTCTTTGGTACCTTTTTCAAACTCTCCCTGTCCCACCATCAGACTTTGCTGTCCGTCATTTAAAATCAGTTCAAAGTTTTTGAGTCCGACATTGTCTGAAAGTTTGATTTTTAAAGGATCTTTACGGTTCCAGAACATATTTTCACTGCTATGTACAACCGGTGCTGTTCTCTCGAACTCCGGAGCTGTATAAATATATCCTGCTCCTGCAAGAGCGACCAATAAAAGCAGTCCGCCTACTACTTTACTACTACCATTTTTCTTATAACTACGTCTACGTTTCATTTAAAATTCCTAACTCTTCTATTTTCTTTAAAATTGTATCTATTGTTTCTTGTAAATTGGTTTGCTGTAAAATAAATCCTGCAGCTACTTTATGTCCACCGCCGCCAAATACAGCAGCTACCTGCGATACATCCAGCGTTTTACTACGCAGCGATATACGTATACCGTCTTCCAACTCCATTGCAAAAAGCCCTATCTCTACTGTTGCTAAAGAGCGGGCATAATCCACAATGCCTTCCATGTCAGGCATACGGGCACCCGTTGCGATGATATCACTCTGTGTTACCATCAGCGTTGCCACCTTCCCTTCACAACAAAGCTCTAAATGACTCAAAGCCCTTTCCAAGATACGTAAAGAACTCAGTGATCGCCTCTGGGTAAAATGACATGCCACCATGGCAGGATCCACACCAATGGCAACCAGTTCTTTAGCTACCTCGAATACTTCCTGATCTACAGAGCCTGTTGTAAAATATCTGGTATCTGAGAGTAATGCCGCATAAAAGCATGTAGCACTCTCTTCTCCTATGGAGTAAAGTGCTTTAAACAGTTCGTATGCTACCTGAGAAGCTGAAGCATACTCCGGTATCACCACATTCACTGCACCATACTGTTCATTACTCTCATGATGGTCAATATTCAGTATTTCCCTGCCTCCCAGATCAAAACCCAATCTATTTACACTTCCGCAATCACACGTGATCACAAGGCTCTCTTTAAAATCCATGGTATGTTTGATCTTTTCAAAAGAGGGAAGGAAATCCAGATAGTTCGGGAGCATATTGGATGCATTGACTATCTCTACTCTTTTTGTTCTGTCTTTTATAAGTAAGTTAAAGATACCTAAACCGGTACCTATGGTATCGGCATCCGGATTCAGGTGTGTCAATATAGTAATACTCTTAAAACGTTCCAGCTGCTCTTTTACTTCCGAGATCGGAAATCTCTCTTTTGTCATATTTGTACTTTCTTTTGTGCCCGAAAGTGTAATAGAATTCTATTACCCATCTATTACTCTACTCTCATAGAGAGATCGATCCAATTTGCCTGATGTATCACAGAACCCGAGCTGATAGCATCTACACCCGTTGAAGCGATCTGCTTTATCGTATCCAATGTAACATTTCCACTTGCCTCAAGCAGTATATGGGGGTAATTCTCATTTCTGAACTTCACTACTTCTGCCGTCTCATCCAAACTCATATTATCACACATGACTATGTCTGCTCCGGCTTTCATCGCACGTTTCACCATCTCCAGACTTTCACACTCTATCTCTATTTTGGAGGTAAACGGGATCTTTTGTCTGACCTCCTGCATAAAAGTATCCAAATCATCTATGGTTTTGAGATGTGTATCTTTTAACATCAGACAATCATCCAGGCCCATACGATGGTTGATCCCCCCACCGCAACGTACTGCATACTTCTCAAACTCTCTAAGCAACGGTCTGGTCTTTCTCGTATCAAGCAGTTTCACACCGGTATTTTTAATCGCTTCTACATATTGTGCCGTCAGGGTTGCGATAGAACTTGCATGTAAGACCATGTCCAAAATGGACCGTTCCAAAGAGAGAATAGTTTTGGAATCACCTGTAACAAAGAGTAGTTTTTTACCCTTGGAAAAAGCATCACCGTCTTTGACTTCCCATATAAGATTCAAATTATACATCCCTGCCAAGACATCCACATATTCCCGTCCCGCAAGAACACCGTCACTTTTGGCAATAATATAGGCACGTATCTCTTTACTCTCGGAAATGCGGGAAAAAAGATCACCTCTTCCTATATCTTCTGCAATAAGGTTTTTTAAAAATTCTTCTTTTAACATGATGTGTTCCTCTTAGGTAGGATCCCTGTCCTACCAATAAACTTTATTGTATCACCTGACGGTAGGCAGGAATACCCATTCTACTTAATGGCAAGCATACGCTCCAAAGCAAGATTAGCATACTTAACAGTGTGCGGATCAACCACGATCTCATTGATCGGCTTGTTATCTTCTATTGACTTGAGTGTCAAATAGAGATCTTCCAGTGTTGTTTCATTCATGGTCGGACACTCAGGCTTGGTGGATGAGAGTACATAGGTGTTACCCTGTCTCATTCTGTTTACAAGATTGTATTCTGTTCCTATGGCAACTTTCTGTTGGGGATCAAGGTCATTCACATATTTGATGAGCTGAGAGGTAGAACCTGAAAAATCTGCTGCTGCTACGATCTTGGGATCACACTCCGGGTGTACAGCTATTTTGATACCGGGATATTTGTTACGGTAAAACGCTATGTCATCCAGTGTAAAAAGCTGATGCACAGAACAGAAACCGTTAAAACAGATCACATCTGCCTCTTTGGGATCACACTCACCCTCTCCGATAATACAGGATTTCAGTCCCATCTGGATGGCAAAATTCTGCCCCAGACATCTGTCCGGTACAAAAAGTATCTTCTTCCCGCTCTCCAAACCTTTTTCTATGATCTTAAATGCATTGGAAGAGGTACAGACCAAGCCGCCCATCTCACCTACTTTTGCTTTCACTGTTGCATCTGAATTAATATAGGTAATAGGCAGGATATTCTCTTTGGATATACCTCTGTCCACCATATACTTCACAGAGTCATCAAAATAGCTTCCGTCTATCATTCTGGCCATGGCACAGCAGGCGATCTTTGGCATGAGTACACGTTTTTCCGGTGCGATCACCTTCACACTCTGTCCCATAAAACCTACACCGCAGAAGACTACCCAAGGATTCTCATCAGCTTTACATTTACGTGCAAGCTCTAAGGAATCCCCTGTAATATCTGCCATTTCAAATACTTCATCACGTTGATAGTAGTGTGCCACAACTGTGACATCAAGCTCTTTTTTTAGTCTCTCTATCTCAGATTTATAATCTATACTCATACACATCCTTCGTAAATTGTAGCTATTTTAGCAAAATTCGGCTAAAATTGTACACTAACTTTAAATCGTGGAAAAATTATGAATATAAATCTTATACTTTACCTTGCAGCTTATCTCATCGCAGGTATTCCTTTTGGATATCTGTTGGCAAAACAGTTTGCCGGTGTGGATATTAAAAATGAAGGCAGCGGTAACATCGGTGCTACCAACGTACTTCGTGTGGTAAAAGAGAAAGACCCTGCGCTTGCTAAAAAATTAGGAGCAGCAACACTCTTTTTGGATGCGATCAAAGGAATCCTTGTGATCCTTGTTGCCAAATTGCTGGGAGCTCCAGAAAGTGTACTCTGGACAATTGCTGTTCTCGCAGTTGTAGGGCACTGTTTCTCGGCATTTCTCTTTTTTGAAGGCGGGAAAGGTGTTGCAACAGGATTTGGTGTACTGCTTGTGATGATGCCTGTTCCTGCCCTTATTGCCATTGCTGTATGGCTGGGTGCTGCAAAAGGCTTAAAAATCTCTTCACTCTCCTCACTCATAGGGCTTGGAGCATTCATTGTTGCCTCGTATATTATGTACCCTGAAGTTCCCGGGATCGGCTCTCATGCTCCTATCTGGATCATTGCTTTTATCATTTTTTATAAGCATATCCCCAACCTTGTAAGACTTTTTAAAAAAGAGGAAGGCAGGGTTTGATGACGATCCATATAGAAGCACTTACTTTTAATGTGATCATCGGCCTGCTTGATTATGAGCGTGACAGACCGCAACGTGTTATCATTGATCTGGATGCCTCTTATGACTATAGTGATGAAAACTTCATTGATTATGCCGATATGGTATTTCTCATGCAAAAAGAGTTAAGAGAGAAACGCTATAAACTTCTGGAAGAGGCTCTGCTTGGTATCAAAAATGTTTTGTACTCTACCTACCCCCAACTCAAAACTCTCTCACTTAAAATTGCCAAACCTGATATCTTATCTGAATGCAGTGTTGCATTAAGTAACTCCTGGAAATTTTAAATCTTAAAAAAACTTTCAGAAACCCCATTTTTATGTTATAATATTAAATAAATCTTAAAGATAAAGGGTCACTTATGCGAGTATTGATCATAGAAGATGAAGTTGGACTGGGGAAAACACTTTCCCAGTTGCTTACGGAAAACAGCTATCAATGTGACGTGGCAGAAAATCTAGGCGATGCCAAATACTATCTTGACATTCGAAACTATGACCTTGTATTGCTCGGCTGGGCAAAGGTAAGCGGCAATGATATCGGTCTTATTTCTGATATAAAAAAAGATGCACACAAGACTTCTGTGATCGTACTCTCCGAGCGTGAGGACAAAGAGAGTGAGATAGAGGCTCTCAGAGCCGGTGCAGATGATTTCATACGTAAACCTCTTGATAATGATATTCTACTTGTACGTATTGAAGCAAAACTGCGTTTTGGTGCCTCCAATATCATTGAAATAGAAGATCTTATCATTAATCCGGAAGAGGAGAAGATCATCTATCAGGGTGAAGAGATAGAACTTAAAGGTAAACCTTTTGAAGTTCTGACCCATTTAGCAATGCATAAAGACCAGATCGTCTCTAAAGAACAACTTTTAGATGCCATTTGGGAAGAACCTGAACTTGTCACTCCCAATGTTATTGAAGTTGCGATTAACCAGATCCGCCAAAAAATGGACAAACCTTTGGATATTACAACGATCGAAACTGTCAGAAGACGTGGGTATCGGTTCTGTTTTCCTAAAAAAATATCTTAGCAACTTTTATAAAGGAAGCGTAAAAACGCTTCCACTTCTTAAAAAACAACCCATATAAAAAAAAATTATTCACTTTTAAATAAAGCATAAGCTTTCTTGGGTTATAACTCGTATAAATAACTTTTAGCAGCCTGATTTTCAGTGCGCAAACAGAGGATAATATGGCCCTTTTAATAACAGATGAATGTATAGCATGTGATGCTTGTAGAGAAGAGTGTCCCAATGAAGCGATCGAAGAGAATGATCCAATTTATCTTATTGATTCAGACAGATGTACAGAGTGTGTAGGTCACTTTGACGAACCTCAATGTATTGCAGTATGCCCTGTAGATTGTATTATCTCAGACCCTGACAATGTAGAGAATATTGAAGAACTTAAATTCAAATTTGAAAAACTTCAGGAAGAAGAGTAACATCCAAAATGGCAAAACGAACCGCGATCATCGATATCGGTTCGAACTCAGCCAGATTGGTAATTTTTGAGAAAACAAGCCGTTACGGTTTTCACCTCATCTGTGAACAGAAATCCAAAGTCCGCATTGGTGAAGGTGCCTACGAAAAAAACGGTTACCTTCAGCCCATTGGCATCAAAAGAGCTTTCTTCACACTTCAATCCTTTCTTCACACTATAGAGAAATACCAAGCCCATAAAATACTTTGTGTTGCAACTTCCGCATTAAGAGATGCTCCCAACGGAAAACTTTTTGTCAAATGGATAAAAAAAGAATTAGGACTCTCGATTAAGATCATTGACGGGAAAAAGGAAGCAGTATATGGCGCTATAGCCGCTAAAAATCTACTTCCTGTGGACAGTGCTATCACCATAGACATAGGCGGCGGTTCATCTGATATAGCACTTATTAAGGATGGAAACATCATCGATACCTATTCTCTTAATTTGGGAACGGTCAGACTTAAAGAACTCTTTTTTGATAAAACTATACCTATTGATGAGATCAACCAAAAAGCAAAACTCTATATACAGGCAGAACTTAAAAGACTTCCTAAGCATTTCAGAGACACTTTTGCTATTGGGATAGGTGGTACAGCAAGAACTCTCAGTAAAGGGATCATGAAGCGTTGTAAGCATCCTTTAGACAAACTTCATGCCTTCACCTATAAAATAAAAGATTTTGAAGAATATCTGCAAGCCATTCCGCTCAGTTCTGCTAAAAATTTAAAAAAATTCGAATTGAAAAAAAACCGTTATGATACGATAAGAGAGGGAACACTCATCTTTAATGAGATACTTTCTCATATTGGAGCGAATTCTGTCATTACAAGTTCTGTCGGTGTAAGAGAAGGTGTTTTTCTTGAGCAGTCGCTCAAACGGGATAATCTAACATTTCCAAAGCATATCAATCCTAGTATCACTTCTATCTTGGACCGATTCAAGCCGTTTATCAATATAGAGGCAAAGAAAAAGAATAAACTAAAAATCGCTACTGCACTCTACTCTGTGCTGCAAACGGATATAAAAGACAAGGAACAATACAACAGCGAACTTCTCTGGGCACTAAAACTCTCTACTATCGGCAAAACACTTACCATATATAAGTCACATCAACATGCATTTTACATAGCAATGCAGGAGTTGAATTACGGTTTTACCCATGAACAGATACTGCTCATCTCTCTTCTGCTTCGCATGAATGGTAAAGAGCTTCTTCACAAACCTCTTTTTCAAAGTTTTAAACCTCTGCTCCCTAAAAAAGAGCAACTGCTTTGGCTAAGTTTTGTCTATACACTTACAGTTTTACTGCACGAAGCATCCAACAGCGCTAAAATTGATTTTATTTACAGAAACAGTACTTTATTGATCACTTCTGACAAACCTCTTTATCTTGCTAAAGAGAAAATAAAAGCATTGGAAAAACCCATACCGTTTGCTATTATTATAGAAGATAAAGAGAAGTTACCGAAGTGTAAAGAATTAGGAATTTAGATTTATAAGACTTTGTGAGATAATTTAGCGGGGGGGGAATGCCCACCCTACTATCTATGTTTTTAAAATTTTGTTCCCATAGAGAATTCAAAGCTTGAGGTTCTGTCTCCGTCTTCAGGATTGATCGCTTTAGCAAATACCAGGTTAATAGGACCAAATGCCGATTGCCATTCTATCACTGCACCGGCAGATGAGCGTTTAATTTCGTTGAAGCTGTCTTGCCCGATCATACCGTAATCATAGAAAAATGCCAGTCTCATTTTTGCTGCTTCGGAAAGCGGAATACTTGCTTCAACTGTTGCAGAAGCACGTTTTTTCCCACCGATACGGCTGTTCAGATCATTTGGATCTTTGAGAGGCGTAAGAGAATAAGGGTCATATCCTCTTACCGATCCTATACCACCCATATAAAGTTTTTCTGCAATAGGAAGTTTTTTATCATCTCCACTGCTGATCACTGTAGCTCTTGCTTTGAAGCGCAAAATAAGGTCATAGTCTATCCAGTCATTCAAACCGTAATAAAGCCCCAATTTACCTGATGTTTTTATAAATTTACCATATCCTCCGGGATATTCCAGTAATTCTGTTGAATTCAGATCACCATCCAGGCTTGCATATTCAACATTCACCGCAGCAATCATACCTTCTCTTGGAACATAGAAGTCATCTGTATTGTCAAAAGAGAGATTAAAGAACAGAGAAGTTTTCTTATATTTATCATCATAGAAACCGTAACGGTCATAAAAAGTTACATTACCGTCTGAAGAGACTATCTGTTTGTCATTTCTTTCCGATTCATTATCCACATATCCTATACCAACAGATGCATGGAAATGTCTTAGGAATTCTCTACCCAATACCAGTGAACCACCCAGTTGATCCTGAGTAAAGTTGTAATATTCATACTTTTTCTTATATACATTGAATCCTAAACTGTAAAGGCTGTCCCAAAGTCTCGGGTTTGTAAATGAAAGATTATAATTCGTTGAGATTTTGGAGATATCAAAACCGACACTTGCATTGATCCCTGAACCAAAAATATTTTTATCTGAAACTGAAGCATTCAACATAAGACCTTCATAACTTCCGTAACCTCCACCTGCAGAGATCGTACCGGTTGCTGTCTCTTTGACTTTTACAAGAAGATTGATCTTGTCTGCAGATATCCTTTGGCTTTGGATATCGACTTTTTCAAAGAATCCGGTTCTTCCCAAAGCATTTTTACTGTCTTTCAGGTCGGTTGCATTAAAAGTATCTCCCGGAGCCAGATAAATGTATCGACGGATCACTCTGTCTTTTGTGCTGTCATTTCCTGATATCAATACATCATTGATCGTAACCTGCATACCCGGCTGGATCACATACTGCAGATCGATTAGTTTCTCTTCGGCATTTTTATGCATTTGAGGTAACACTTTGGCATAGGCATATCCAAGGTTTCCTGCTGCTTCTTGAAGCATCTTCATATCTTTACGCATTTTGGAAATGTTGAAGATCCTGCCTTCTTTTAATGAGAGGTTGCTAACCAATGCTTCACTGTCAAGTCCGTCTATATCTTGTGCAACACTTACTTCTCCTACACGATATTGGGCACCCTCTTTGATCTGATAATCGATCTCTGCACTGTATGAGCTGTAATCCACACGCATAAGCGGTTTACTGACATATGCATCAAGATAACCGTGTTTCATATAGGTATCTTTTACTCTGTAGGCATCATACTCTAACTGATCTACTTTAACTTCTCCACTGTTTAGGAACGGTAACCAGCCAAGAAAATCTTCTTCCTGGTTTGCCAAACTTGTTTCAAGGTCTCCCTTGCTCAATTCTGACGCACCGATAAAATTGAGCTTTTTGATCTTGATCTTTTCACCCTTATTCACATCAAAAACAACAGAGACTGCTCCCTTCCCGACAGGAGTAGTCGTCACTTCAACCACCGAGTCATAGTTACCTTTACTCTCTAATCTGGATATAAGTGTTTTCTTTGCTCTTTTAATACGTGCTTCATCATAAAGATCCCCTTTTTTAAGACCGATACTCTTTAAAAGCTTCTTCCCGTCGTCACCTGTACCGTATCCTTTGATCTCAAGATTGGCGATTGCTGCTTTTTCTTTGAAATGGTAGATGAGTGTACCACCCTTTTTATCCACCCATACATCCTTGAAATATCCCTGTTCAAAGAAATTTTTGATCGATTGATTGATCTTCGCACTATCCATCTGATCACCCACACGGATATCAGCGATCTCCATTGCAACAGAAGGAGAGAGGTGAGCAAGTCCTTCAAACTTGATCTGTGTCACTTTTTGCGCCAACAGAAGTGAGCCTATTAACAGCCATGAAAGAGCTATCTTTTTCATCATAGTTCAACCTTAATATAATTTGCTAATATTTTATCTTTATTCCTATAAGAGGTTCATAATAAACAAAAAAATCATGCTATAATCCTCTAAAAATATTCTGGATAACACATGACAACAAAAATAGGTATCATAGGTCTTGGACTGATGGGAGGCTCTTTAAGTATTGCGCTCAAAGAGACTTCGGACAAATTCCACTTTATAGGTCTTGACCATAATGCAGAACATTGCAAACAGGCACTCTCTATGGGTCTGGTAGATGAGATCGTTCAAACTTTAGATGAGATCAGCCAATGTGATATCATTTTTCTCACTATCCCTGTTGATGGGATCATTGCTATCTCCAAACAGTTTAAAAACCTTAATGACAACTGTACCCTCATCGACCTTGGGAGTACAAAAGAAAAGATCTCCAACGCCATTCCCGAAAAGATAAGAAAGAACTTTGTGACAGCACACCCTATGACCGGTACGGAAAAATTCGGTCCCTCTGCTGCAGTAGCCGGTCTTTACAAAGATAAAGTCGTCGTTCTGTGCGATCTGGAAAAGAGTGGAGAACATCAACGGAAAATAGCTCAAAAAATCTTTGAAGATATCGGGATGAAACTTGTTTTCATGGAGGCAAAAGAGCATGACAGACATGCAGCATTCATTTCACATATGCCCCATGCACTCTCTTACTCCCTTGCCAATGCAGTAATGAAACAGGAAGCCAAAGAAAGTATTGTTGCTCTTGCAGGCGGAGGATTTAAGGATATGAGCCGTATTGCCAAATCGAGTCCGAATATGTGGGAAGATATTTTCAGACAGAACAAAGAGAATCTGCTTGAGTCTATTTATGCTTTTCAGTCTGAACTGAAAAAGTGTCAAAAAATGGTTGAGAATGAAGAGTGGAAGAACCTGAACAGTTGGATGAAAGAAGCTAATACTCTGCATGATATATTGGATTAACTTCGACAGACTCAGCTACCGAGTTTCGTCCTAGATCCATAGGTTAGGGCTCTATCGAGTTTCATCCCGATCCATAGAAGATTACTGAGCCTGTCGAAGTGTCACAACCTATACCTAAATGTCACGATCACCTCAGCCTGCTTATCTATACTTTTAAGTATCGCTTCTTTTAGTCTTGCTTTCTCGTCTTTGGTTAAGCTCCCTGTACTGATCACTTCACAGCGTATCTCGTCCATTTTAGGGCGGTGCATCAGTTCTATATGTGTCAGCTTTACATCATGTTCACCTACATTAAAAGCCAAATTAGAAAGTGTTCTTTGTACCTCTATATCTTCTTTCATTTTAGAGAATGCACTGTAAAGCGGGATGGCAACAACTGCTACAATAACCATCCATATCATCATCCCTTTTCTAGCGATATGTATAGGGGAGAAACCCAATACCGTAAAGGTAAGTGCCGCAGCTAGAACGATCCCTACAAGGTTGGTAATAAAGAGCAGAAATGCCGTGGAGAACATATGCCAATCTCCCCAACCCAAACCTATACCTGCAACCGCTATAGGAGGAACCAATGCCACAGCAATCGCCACACCTGCGAGTGAACCCAGTATCTTTTCATTACTTTTTGCATATGCTGCTGCTGCACCGGAGACAATGGCTACAAAAAGATCAAGTATCGTAGGACTCAATCGTCCTGCCATCTCTGTAGTCAGTCGTTCTATAGGTGTAAAAATGGCAATAAGTGCTGCAGTAACAAGCACCGCAATCACACCTATCAAGATTGTTTTTGCACCGTTTATCTGAAGTGTTGTATCCTGCCTGAGTACTCCCATACTCAAACTGACGATAGGCTGCATCAGAGGGGCTAAAAGCATTGCCCCGATGATCACTGAACTTGAATTGATAAAAAGTCCGAATGTTGCGATCATTGTTGCTAAAATAAGCAGGGTCATAAAAGTTGAGTTCAGCCTGCTTTCCTCTCTTAGATTGGTGAACAGAGAAGCATACTGCTCTTTTGTCGCATGAGAAAAAAGAGGAATAGCTTTACTCAAATAGTTTGCACTCTCCTCATCTGAAGGGAGATGATCTATTTTGATACTGTCTTTACTGCCGGATTCTTTACCTTGTTTTTCCCAGAACTTTTCACCTACCCCAAGGGCTAAAGATTTCTCCTTGACTTCCAGTTCTATGGGAGTAAGCTGTTTTTGAGCCGAGTCTATGAGTACATCCATCGGCTCTTTGGGTTCAATAGTGATCTTACTGCTACGCATATAACCTACAGAATTAGGTAAATGCTTTGGGGTTAGATGAGAAACCAATGATTTGAACAGATATCCCATATATTGCATAATGGAAGTAGGGGAAAGAATAACAATGGAAAGTTTCCCGTCTACAGAACTGAGCTGTGATGCAATAAGTTTGGAAGCAAATGTATTGTTGGGATACTCAATCCCCACGATACCCACAGCAGAGATTTTGATCTCATTCTCTTTGGCATCGGTGATTTTTATTTGGGTATGTTTAAGTTCTTTGACACGCTTCATCGTACGCCAAAAGATCTTTACCCTGTCAAAAAAGCTTTTTTGGTTGAGTGTAGAATCAAAACTGTCCAACGGCGGAGCATCACCCACCACCACCTCTTGCAGTACGATCTCTCCGTTACAGTAAAGCAAATCGATTTTCTTTTCACTTGTATTGAGTGCCTGAACGATCGCATCCTCTTTTTTACCGGGCAGATCAAATGTCTTCATCAGCTCTTTTTGCTCATGTGTAGGAATGATCCCCAGACTCAGATCATTCTGATGGGCGATCCCCATCAAAAGTTTGATCTCATTAAGACACCCTGTTACAAGAAGATGGGTAACCTCAGCTACATTGAGTTCACCCAACTTGGAAAAAGGAAGATAGACTACTTTCTGACCTTCCAAAAAAGGGCGGCACTCTTCAATGAACGCCTCTTTGTCATCTGCATATATATAATAAATCATAGAAGTATTATAACAACCCTACCTAAAACGCTCCACCATCTCTTTGAGTTCTTTTTTATCTATCTGAACAGCTTTATCACCATTTTTACGGGCGTAGAGTTTTCTCACCATTGCTTCTACAGCTTTGTTTTCACTCATATGTCCATAGAGTATCTTCAGTGCTTCATCTTCTTTAAATGGACTCGGTTTTCTTTTGAGTGTCGGGAAGAATTTAGCCAAATACATTGTAAACATTCCCAATACAAACGCCACTGCCAACATCCACCAGGCAACCTTTTCTTCTTGCGTGGATTGAGGAGTATTTTTACTTTCCTGAGTCTCTTGTACTTGTTTTAAATTCGTCTGTACCACGCCTTTATCCGGTGTTGTCTGTGGTGTTGTTACTGCTGCTTTACTACCCTCAACTTTGATCTCATAGGCAGGCACTTCCAGTGTTGTCACTTCACCTTTTTTCGTATCATAGACAGAGATGCTCTGTGCAGGTATACTAAAATCATGATCTGAGATAAAAACAAACTTTTTCACATAGCTGCTTTTGAGTTGCTGGTTGATGATCTGTGTTTCTACTTTTGCATCATCACTGTA
>Ga0256828_1000460_pt1 | contig 27079 bp, 28 predicted proteins | sample CV88metaG_FD_185993 | JGI IMG/M metagenome (GOLD analysis project Ga0256828, IMG submission 185993) | Hydrothermal vent microbial communities from East Pacific Rise, Pacific Ocean - CV88 | ecosystem: Environmental > Aquatic > Marine > Hydrothermal vents | place: Pacific Ocean: East Pacific Rise...
CTGCACTTGAACCATATGGTTATAAAGCTGGTGAAGTGATGACAAATACTCCAGGTACTCTAAAACACTGGGAAATTTCTTTTGAAGAATATAAAAAATCATTAGAACCATATAACTTAGACTATGTAGCAAAACTTTGTAAAGGTGACCCAGAAGAATCATTAGATAGTTTCAAAAAGAAACTAAAAGATTTAGCAGCACTTTATATTGAAGATGGAAGAAAAGTTGTAAGTTTCTGGACAATGGGTATGAACCAACATACTCGTGGTACATGGGATAATACTTTATCTTACAATGTTCACTTTATGCTTAATAAACAAGCAAAACCAGGTTCTGGAGCATTCTCTTTAACTGGTCAGCCTTCTGCTTGTGGTACTGCACGTGAAGTTGGTACATTCTGTCACCGTTTACCTGCTGATATGATGGTTAAAAACCCTAAACACAGAGCAAAAACGGAAAAAGGTTGGCATATTCCTGCTGGTACATTAAACCCAGTTGGTAACCAACATATTATGAAAATTCACCGTGATATCGAAGATGGTATTGTTAAATTTGCATGGGTAAATGTTTGTAATGCTTACCAAGATTCTGCAAATGCAAAACATTGGGTAAAAGCTGCTCGTGAGATGGACAACTTTATTGTAACTTCTGATGGTTATCCTGGTATCTCTGCTATGGTTTCTGACCTTATTTTACCATCTGCGATGATTTATGAAAAATGGGGTGCATACGGAAATGCTGAGCGTCGTTCACAACACTGGAGACAACAAGTACTTCCTGTAGGTAATGCTATGAGTGATACATGGCAATGGGTTGAGCTTTCAAAACGCTTTACTGTAGATGATTTATGGGGACCATATACTCTTAGAAATGGTAAAAAACTTCCAGATGTAAGAGAAGCAGCATATAAAATGGGTTATAAACCAGATACAACTATGTTTGAAATCTTATATGCTAATGATAGAGCGAAAAAATACAAAATTGACTTAAACTCTTTTCCACAAAAAGGGTATGATAACTCTGAGTGTAATGGTGATGAAAGAAATGTTGTAGGTACTGATGGTAAAGTATTTAAAGGATATGGTTTCATGCTTCATCAATACCTTTGGGAAGAATATGCTTCATTTGGTCGTGGTCATGGGCATGACTTGGCAGACTTTGTTACTTACCATAAAGTTCGTGGACTTAAATGGCCAGTTGTTAATGGTAAAGAAACTGCATGGAGATTTAACGTTAACTTTGACCCTTATGCAGCAAAACATGCAAAAGAAAATGGTAGAGGCAGTGAGTTTGCTTTCTATGGTCCACTTGCAAAAGCATTACCATCAGGTACTTTAACAGGTGTTACAGATAAGAAGAAAAAACCATTAACAGATAAAGCAAAAATCTTTGCTCGTCCGTATATGGATCCACCAGAAATGCCAGATGAAGAGTATAACTTATGGTTATGTACTGGTCGTGTACTTGAACATTGGCACTCAGGAACAATGACAATGCGTGTGCCTGAACTATACCGTGCAGTTCCAGAGGCTCTTGTATATATGAACCCTGAAACAGCTAAAGAGAGAGGACTTAAAGACAATGATGTTTGTTGGGTTGAATCTCGCCGTGGTAGAGTAAGAGCTCGTGTTGAAACTCGTGGACGTAACAGACCTCCAAAACCATTAGTATTTGTTCCTTGGTTTGATGAGCGTGTATTTATCAACAAAGTAACACTTGATGGTACGTGTCCTATGTCAAAACAAACAGACTATAAAAAATGTGCTGTAAAAATTTATAAAGCATAATTTTAAAAAGAAGGAAGTGTTATCTTGAGTAACCATTCAAAAGCAAAAAAGCCTCTCAGTGAGAGAAGAAAATTTCTTGTAAATATGGCAAGAGGTGCTGGTTATGCTGCAATTGGTGGCTTTGTATGGAGTGCATACTTAGATGAAGCGAAAGCTTCTCCACTGGTTTTGCGACCACCAGCGGCTTTGCCTGAGGAAGATTTTTTAAAAACATGTATCAAATGTGGTTTGTGTGTAGAAGCATGTCCTTATGACACGCTCAAACTAGCACAACCTGGTGATCATAAACCTATTGGAACACCATTTTTTACACCAAGGGAGATTCCTTGCTATATGTGTGAAGATATACCGTGTGTTCCAGTTTGTCCAAGTGGTGCACTTGATGAACAAAGTGTAACAGTGGATGGTCATTTAGATATAAATACTGCTGATATGGGGCTTGCAGTTATTGATGAAAATAGCTGTATTGCTTTTTGGGGAATTCAATGTGATGCTTGTTATAGAGCATGTCCTATTTTGGGAGAAGCTATAACAGTGGAGTATTCCAAAAATGAGAGAACAGGAAAACACGCCTTTTTAAAACCTATAGTGCATGCTGATGCATGTACAGGGTGTGGAATGTGTGAACAAGCATGTGTAACTGAAAAACCTGCAATCTTTATTCTTCCTCGTGAAGTAGCTATGGGTAAAGCCGGTAGCCACTACATTAAAGGATGGGACAAAAAAGATGAAGCAAGATTAAAAGATGCACACGCAATTCATACCACTACCGAAGTGAGTAAAAAAACAGCAGTTGATAAACTTAATGCTGGATTTGAAGGTTTACTAGATGAGTAAAATATGGAATAATTACAGATATCTCATCTTGAGAAGAGTAACACAAATAGGGATTTTAATCCTTTTTTTTGGTGCAAATGCTTGGGGTTGGAAGATACTTGAAGGGAACTTAAGTACATCAAAGATTTTTGGTGTTATTCCTATGAGTGATCCTTTTGCTGTGATGCAAATGGTAGCTGCTGGTGCAGTTGTTGCAACAGACTTACTGTTAGGTGTAGCTGTTGTAACACTCTTTTATTTTCTCATTGGTGGTCGAGCATTTTGTTCATGGGTATGTCCAATAAACATGGTAACTGATAGTGCTAACTTTTTAAGAAGAATTTTTGATATAGATAGAGCACAGTTGCAAAAACAACCTATTAGTAGAAATGTACGTTATTGGGTTTTGGGTTTGAGTATAGTTGTATCTGCATTTATGGGTATAGCTGCATTTGAATTTATATCTCCCATTTCGATGTTACATCGTGGTATTGTTTTTGGTATAGGCTTTGGTTGGGCAGCAGTGCTTATCATTTTTATTTTTGATTTGTTTGTACTCAAAAATGGTTGGTGTGGTCACATTTGTCCACTTGGTGGGTTCTACTCACTTTTAGGAAAGTTTAGTTTTATTAGAGTGCATCATATTGAAGAGAATTGTACACTTTGTATGAAATGTAAAGTAGTGTGTCCTGAAAAACAGGTACTTCATATGATAGGTAAAGAATCACTTCCTGTACTTTCAGGTGAGTGTACAAATTGTGCACGATGTATTGAAGTGTGCGATGATGACGCTTTAAAATTCTCAATAAGAGATTTTATTCAAAATAAAAAAACGGGAGAGTAAAATGAAAGTTTTAACAAAAATTACAATAGGTTTAGCAACGTCAGCTTTACTTTTTGTTGGTTGTTCTAATGTTGCAACAGATACAAATGCAAAAGCAAATGAGAGTGTAGCAAAACCAACAATTACAGCAGCTAACTTAGGCTATAGAGGAACAGATGACCTTTTAAAAGAAGATGTTATTCCACCTGCAGTACAGTACCATTCAGCTGCACCAGGAACATCTAAAAAATTTAAAAGAGCATTCCAAGATGCTCCTCCAATGATTCCACATGATACAACAGGTATGTTACCAATTACAAAAGATAATAACCAATGTCTTATGTGTCACATGCCAGATATGGCAGCATCTATGGGTGCTACACCAATTCCAGTATCACACTTTACAAACTTTAGACCAAAAACTGAAGTTGTTGGTGATGAAATCTTGAAAAATGGTAAAGTTATCAAAAATACTTCATCTACAAAACTTGCAAATGTTTCTATTAAAGTGGACAAAGATGAACAACATCTTTATGCAGGAAGATTTAACTGTACACAATGTCACGCTCCACAAGCGACAAATACTTTAGTAGATGATAACCACTTTAAACCTGTTTATACTTCTCCAGATGGTGCACATAAATCATCATGGAATCAGTCTAAATGGTTAAAAGATATCAATACAAACGCGCAGTAGCTAGTAATGGAAAGAAGAGAGCTTTTTAGCTTTCTCTCTTCCTCTGCGAAAGAGGCTTTAGGAGAGAAAAAAAAGAATGAAGTGATTTTACGACCTCCATACTATAGCGATGCAGATGCTTTTGCCACAGAGTGTCAAGAATGCGAAGGGGTGTGTGCCTCTTTGTGTCAAGAGCAGATTATAGTTATTCAAGATGACAAAACACCTATTTTAAACCTTAGTGAAAGAGGATGTACCTATTGTGATGAATGTGCGATAGGATGTCCAAAAGATGTTTTGATGGTTGAATCTAAAGAGTTGATTCAAGCATCTATTGTTATAAACCAATCAAAGTGTTTAAGTTGGCAGGGTGTGATGTGTTTTTCATGTAAAGATCCATGCTTTGAAGATGCTATAGATTTTAAAGCAATGTTTATGCCCCAAATCAATGAGAAGTGTACAAACTGTGGTTTTTGTATAGGTCGATGTCCTGCAGATGCTATAGATATTTTAGAGGTGAAAGAGATATGAAATATATAATAATGTTAATGGTGTTATTTTCGAGTGTTTATGCAAAACAGTTGATAGATGCACAGTATATTTATAAAGTAGATTCTGGTGTTGTTACAGATCTTTTATGTCAAGATAATACTCTTTATGTCGCAACCGATGATGGGAATGTTGAGTTATTTGACAGAGTTACTAAAAAGCCGTTAAAAAGTATTCACTTAGAAAAAATAAAAGATTTTATGGGTGATGAGGTAGATTCTAAGATTTTTTCTATTGATATGCTAGATAATAACCTACTTATACTCTCACAAGATAGTGGAGGGTATAGCCGTGTACACCTTTATGATAAAGAGGGCGTACTTAAAAAAGTTGTTTCTAAAGAGGATATGCTAAATATCATAAAAGCAAAATTTATAGATAAAGATACAATTCTAATTGCACTTATTAGTAATGATATCATCTCTTATAATATAAAAACTAAAAAGAAAAACTGGGTGACTCAAGCTTCAATGTCGAAATTTTCAAGTTTTGCACTTAATAATGATAGAAGTTTGGTTGCTATTGCTGATGAAAGTGGTGATGTTCATCTTCTTTCTATAAAAGATGGTAGTGTTGTGAAAAAACTCTCAGGTGAAAATGTAGATAATATTTTTAGTATTGCTTTTAGAGGTGATATTGTCTTAACTGGTGGACAAGATAGACGAGCTGCTGTTTATAATATAAAAAATGGAAATAAATACTATAAAGCTTCAAAGTTTTTTGTTTATGGTGTTGGTTTAAGTCCTAGTGCTGCAATTGGTGCATATAGTAGTGATTTACAAAATAATGTGACATTATTTAATACACAAACAGGTGAACCACTAGGTACATATAAATCAAACAAAACAATAGTAAATGGTATCTATTTTATCAATGAAAAAGAGTTTTTTATAAACAGTAGTGCAAAGAGTGTTGGTTACTATAAAGTTCAATAAATTAGGAGAGCAAAATGGAATTTAATGAAAGTGAATTTTTAGTTGAAACTGAAGTTCCAGAAGATGAATTAATTATATCACGTACAGATTTATCAGGAAAAATTACATATGCAAATGAAACATTTTGTGATATAAGTGGTTTTCATGAAGAAGAACTTCTTGGTAAAAATCACAATATAGTAAGACATCCAGATATGCCAAGTGCAGCTTTTGCTGATTTATGGAGTACTATACAAGCTGGAAAACAGTGGAAAGGTATAGTGAAAAATATGAGAAAAGATAAAGGTTTTTACTGGGTAGAAGCAATTATCTCAGGTGTATATAAAAATGGTAAACTTGTTGAGTATAAATCACTAAGAACTCCTATTTCTTATGAAACAAAGTTAAAATACCAAAGATTATATGATAAAATGCGTGCTGAGAGTCATGAAAAAATAAGAAAAGTTATTTACGAATAAAAAGGAAACAGTATGAATATTTCAAGTATAGTAGTTCAAACACTACCAAAATTTTTAGATGAAGTGGTAGAAAACTTAAAAAATTGTGAGGCATGTGATTATCATATGCATGATGAAAAAGGGCGTGTTATCATCACTATAGAGGGTGAAGATGTAAGTGAAGAACTTGGTAAATTAAAAATTATAGAGGCTATTCCTCATGTAATTGCTGCTGATATGCAAATGGCATATTCTGAAGATGAACTTGATGCAAATATTAAAGTGATTAACGAATCAGATGCTGTGCCAAATCTTTTAAAAAGTGAAGATGTTGAGATAGATAGAGTAACTTACCATGGAGATTTAAAGAAAAAAGATAGTGAACTTCAAGAGTTTGCAAAAAGTTTAAGTAATCCTAACGGAGTTGAGTAATGGCTGGTGTTGTTTTTACTTCAACTATCAAACTTAATGATGATGGGAAATGGTTTATAGAACTTCAAGATATTACAGATGCAGATGATATTCGTACAGAAATTTGTGCTGATTTAGATGAGTATGAAACAAAAATAGAAGAGATGGGTGCTGATTATGGTGGGCATATAGATGAGGTCAAATGGCTTCAAGAAGAAAATGTTCCCCCTGTAGTACTTGATGAAATCCGTGTTCAAATGGCAGAAAAAAGAGCAGCAATTGAAGAAAAACTTGGTGAGCCTATTACTCCTGTTGCTGAGAAAAAAGAGGATGTGTAGAGATATTTAAATCTCTACATGTAAGCTTTTATTTGAGTAATAAATAAACTAAAGCAAAGTTAATAAGTGTCATAAGTGTAAAAGCTCTTTTATAAAAAATTTCTGGTGATTTTTCTATAAGTGGTGCATTTTTTATAAAATAAGGTTTTACTTTTTCAGGGTGTGTAAGTTCGTACTGCATCTCTGAATAGTGTTCATAACGTTGATTTTTATCAATAGCGATTGCGCGAAGTATAACACTTTCAAGCCAGTTTGGAATATTTTTATTATAAAAACTTGGTGGCTTAGCTTCTTTAAAAGTAGGATTTTGGAATGGTTCTATTTCGCCATAAGGATATTTACCTGTAAGTGCTAAATAAAGTGTAATACCTACTGAAAATATTTCACTACTTTCACTAATAGACTCTCCAATAAAACGCTCCGGAGATAAAAAACTGGGTGTTCCAGCTTTAGAGTCAGTTGAAAATATCTCTGTAATACTTCCAAAGTCAATAATCTTAAATTCTAAATTTTCCTCATCATCTTTAGCTATCATAATATTTTGAGGTTTGATATCTCCATGGACTAAATCGAATTTTAAAAGATACTGAGCCATACGTAAAAGTGTGGAAGCTAATTCAACACTATCATCTATAGTAAGGTGTTTGTGTGCTAGATAATGATCAAGATCTTCACCCTTAAAAAGTTGCATAACATAGTAACGTGCTGTTCTTGTTTTTGGAATAACAGCTTTTGGAAAAAAATCAGCTTTAAGACGTTTTGCATTCCAAGCCTCTTTTACAAAGAGGTCAAGTGCTGTAGTATCTTCTATAGCTTCAACAGGTGCAAATTTAAGAACATAATCTTTCGTCTTTTTATGTACAAGCCATGTTCTTTCATTTTCAATAAGAGGTTTAGTTAGTTCATAACCATCTATAATATCACCTTTTTTTAGTGACTCGGGAATAGTGAGTTTTTGACGTCTAAGTGTCGCATACTCATCAGCTTTAAGAATCTCTACAACTACAGCAGTTGTGTCATCAGGGAGATTATCATCTTCTACTTTAGAAGCTTTTTTTACGAGGGCTGTAGCACCATAAGGTATTTTCTCTGTAAGTGTTTTTTCATCAAGAACATTATAAAGTCCATCACTACAGAGTAAGATTTTATCATCTTTTTGTACCATATTTTCAAAATAATAAGGTTCAACTTCAGGGGATATACCTATGGCTTGAGTAAGGACATTTTCAAATCCCTCTTCATCCATGGCATGATCGTGAGAGAGTTGATTGAGTTTTTTATCACGAAGGAGATAAACTCTAGAATCACCAACATTTGCACCATAGAGACGATTTCCTTGAATCACTACAATAGTAAGGGTTGTGACAAGTTCTGAAGACTCATAGTTAATTTGAGATTCTTTGTATAAAATAGCATTGATAGAGTTTATAAAGGTGAGAATGGACTTTTCTATACTCCATGATTTTGGGCGAATTTTGAAGTTATTCATAAGGTGTGCAGTTGTACGTTTTGCAGCTTGGGCACCTTCTGTAGCACTTCCTACACCGTCACATACAATAGCAACTGTTAAATCTCCAATAGTTTTTACATCGTAAAAATCATCACCTGTAAGTTCTTTTCTTTTCGCTAAAGAAAACCCTGAAAACTTTATAGTACTTGAAGCCATAATCACCCTTTTTATATTCAATAAAGGGCAAAGAGATATTGCCCTCTATGAAGATAAATATGATATGGTTTAGATTTTACCACCAGCAGCAACACCCCAAGTTGTTCTCCAACGAGTTTTTACTAAAGAGATACCAACGATAGCTACTAAAACAACCCCTGCAAAGATCATAAAACCAGCAGAATATCCATCAAATGCCCCTTTTGACCAGCCAAGTGTTTTTACAAGTGCTGTACCACCAAGACCACCAGCAGCACCGATAAGCCCTGTCATAATCCCAATATCTTTACCAAATCTTTGAGGTACAAGTTGAAAAACTGCACCATTTGCCATACCAAGAGATGCCATAATAGCAAATAAAACAGCAATTGCTACCCAAAATGGAAGAGGTACAAGGGCATTAATAAGTGCTAATACAGTAACAATTCCAAAAAAGATATAAAGTGATTTAACACCACCCATTTTATCAGCCAAACCACCACCAACAGGTCTTAAAATAGCACCAGCGAAGATAGTAAGTGCACCAAAGTATCCTGCGATAACTTTTACATTAGGCTCATTAAATACATCCATACCAAAAGCACTCATATCAGCTTGGTATGTATTCATAAGATATACTTTCATATAGTTGGCAAAACCAACAAAACCACCAAAACTTACAGCATAGAAAAGACCAAACCACCATGTGTCTTTATCTTTTAAAAGTTTTGCATAGTCTTTAAGTTTCTTAGGACGAGCAACATATACCTCTTTTGGTGCATCTTTTGCTAAAAAGATATACATCACAAAGATAAGTGTTGAAAGAACACCACCCACTAAGAAAACTGATTGCCATCCCCAAAGCTCAGCAATTTTTGGAGCAAACAAGAAGTCAAGAACAACACCAACATTTCCAGCCCCAGCGATACCAAGAACAACCCCTTGAAGTTTTGGTGGGTACCACTGACCAGCCTGAGGAAGTGCTACAGCAAAAGAAGCCCCTGCAAAACCAAGACCAAGTGCAACGACTAAAAGTTCATTATATGTGATAGACTCTCCTCTAAAAAACGCATAAAAAAGTACAGATATAACAACACCCTGTGCCATAAGTGCAGTTTTTTTAGGACCAAATTTGTCTACACCAAATCCTAAAACTATACGTAAAAGAGCACCAGCTAAAATAGGAATAGAGAGTAAAGTTGCTTTTTGAGAAGGACTCATCATAAATCCACTTGCAGCGTGGAGTGATTCTGCTATCTCAGTTGAGAGTGGACCAAGCATAGTCCAGACCATAAAACTAAAGTCGAAATAAAGAAAAGCCGCGAATAATGTTTTTGCATCACCTTGACCTTTGAGGGCTTTGAAGTTTGCCATAAAAATATCTCCTGATAAATTGATGAGATAATTATAGTAAAAAGAGTGCTTTTTTTTGTGAGATTAGTGATTAAAAAATAACCACTAATAAAATTTTAGATGATTAAAAATTAATCATTTGCTTACATGTAGGCATTCCCACTCTTCAAATGCTGGAGTGAAGTACTCGATGCGAACTTTTTTAAACTCTCGTGAAGAGTAGAGGGGCATATGTGACTTTGAAGGTATTTCCTGAGCCATCTCTTCTATGATAGCATTAGTTTCCTCTGTTGTTTTTCCATGTACCATAGTAAAGAGATTATAAGGCCAGTTTTCATATTTGGGTCTAAGATAGCAGTGACTAACAGCTGAAAATGCAGCTGCTTTTTCACCAATACTCTCTCCGTTAGCTTCATCAACATCCCACACTACCATGGCATTAGCATTAAAACCAGCTTTTCTATGGTTGAGTATAGATGCAAAACGGCGCATCATACCACTTTCTTGAAGTTCATTGAGTATGTTAAAAAAAGTATCATATGAGATGTTAAGTGTATCTATTATTTCTTTAAATGGCTCACTTACAAAGTCGATGTCATACTGTATTTTTTGGATGATTTGATGATGTAGAGGTGTGAGTTCTATCTCTTTATGCACAACCTTTTTTACTTTCTCTTTTTTCTCATCTTTACCTGTCGTGTTGAGTTTAACATTGATTTTAAAGAGTTTGAGTGTTGGGAGCATAATGTAATCATCTGCTTGTGTGAGCTCTGCCAAAATAGCTATTGTTTTTTCAAGTCCAAGCTTTGAATCAGGTGCAACAGCCATTGTAAACCAGATATTAAAGTCGTGATTTCTTTCATAGTTGTGTGAAACACCAGGGTGAGCATTGATAATTTTTACTGCATCATCTATTTGATGAGGTGCTATTTTAAAAGCAACGAGAGAAGAACTGTAACCAAGTCTTTTTGTATCGAAAATGGCTGAGGTTTGTCGGATGATACCCGCTTTTTTTTCTTGGTTTAAAATTTTAAGGACTTCCTCTTCTGTTGTATCTAATTCTTGTGCTATTACTTCAAAAGGGCGAGGGGAGAGAGGAAATTTTTTTTGTATTCTTGAAAGTATCTCTTGTGTCATTTTCTATCTTTTTTTAGGGGGATTGTAACTAGCTTTTGCAAAAACTAAGTTGATATTTATCAATAAAATACTACTCTATAAGCAAAATAGGTTGTATGAGGAATATTTATGGATTATTTTCCAGCTTTTTTGAATTTTGAAGGGAAAAAGATACTCATAATTGGTGGAGGTGAGGTAGCATATAGAAAGCTTAATTACCTTTTATCTTTTACATCTTCTTTACATGTAATTGCTCAAGAGTTTTCTCCTGAGATGCAAACAAAACTAGAAAAACAACAAATATCTTTTGAAAAAAGATCTTACAGAGATGGTGATGTTCAAGGGTATCAGATGGTTGTTGTTGCTGTTGATAATCTAAATGTTCAAAAAGCTGTATATGAATCTTCAAGAAAATATAACTGTTTATGTAATGCTGTAGATTCTACTTCATATTGTGACTTTATTTTTCCGTCATATATTCAAAAAGGTGATTTACTCATTGCTATCTCAACATCATCAGCATCTCCAGCAATGGCAAAACAGATACGTATATTTTTAGAAAAGATTATTCCTGATTCTATCATCCCTTTTTTAGAAGAGATGAAGAGATTACGTAGTGAACTTCCCAAAGGGAAAGAAAGAATGCAAATGCTTAATCAAAAAGCAAAAAAATTTATAGAAACTTGGTAGTTTATGCGTTTTGAAGCATATCGTAGGCTTGGTCTATATTTTGTGCTTTATCAGCAACGAAGAGGTAAACTGCAGCATTGAGTTTTGCTAGTTTTTGAAACTCTTGTGTTGGATTTTTGACAAGAGCTAATGATTCTTCAAGAGTAATTTTTTCAAGAGATTTTTTATATTCGATTCCATAATGTTGAGGATCTATGATGTACTCTTGTGTTTGTCCATTTTCTGTAATCCATAGTCTTCCTTTTGAAAAAAGCTCTGGTGTTCCTTCATTTCCTTGAATAAGTGCAAAACGTTTATACTTATCACTAAAAATTTCAACGTACTTTTGAACATAAGGTTTATGAAATACTCCTGTAATGGCAAAATCACTTTGTGCGACATTTGGAAGCTTTTCGATTGTGTTGAAGCCTGTTCTTAAGGAAAGTTTTGTACGAATCTCTGTAAGTTGGTGCATTTTATGAAAAAACTCAGCACGATCAAAAAAATGGATATTTTTTGCAAATTCAAGATGTGTTGCTATCTCTTTTGTTGTAATACCATTTTTTGCAGGTTGTTTCTCATCACCAATGATGATGAGTTGAAGATCTGTTTTTTGTAATTCTTGTGCTATAAGTGGAAAAAGATAAGGGTTTTTTGCTTTACCATCAAATGGGTAACCAAGCTCAAGAGAGTTTTTTACGTGATGATGTGTAATGTAAGGTTGCGATGCTTCAATAGCACCACGAAACTCCTCTATTGTTTCTGGTTTTAAACGCCATCCGAGTAAAAAAGCAGCAATTTGTTCAGAAGGGATAGATTGGTTTAAAATTTGTTGCATCATATCTTGTGCTTCTGCAAATGTTAAGTCTCTATTTCCCTTTGGTCCTGTGCCTACAGCATGTATATATTTAGAAAAGTCCATAGTCTCTCTTTTCTTTCAAGTGTAGCGAAAGAGGGTAAATATAATTACTCTTGAGAACTTTTATGAAGAGCATTTTCAAGGGTATCATAAAGGTCATCATCGTAAGGCTCTAAGGAAAAACTATCGTTTGAAAACTTAATTGTGACTGCCTTTGAGTTATTAGTATTGAATTTTTCTGCAATGAGAGCATTTTCTTTAAAGTCTGTTACACGCCAACCATCTTCAATAGCAGCTTTTTTTATAATGCTAGACATTGTTTTAAGTGGTCGATGTTGCTCAAATGTTGCAAAATTAGAGTGTGTAGAACAGCCACTTAAATAAAATGTTGTACTTAAAAGAAGTGCTGCTAAAATTTTTGTATTGTTTTTCATATTTATTCCTTCATCAAAAAATGGGATGCTAGAGGTATGATATAATAATAAGAATAAAGAGAATTTGAATTCTTCTTAGATTTGAATACAACTTTTCATAAGGGGAATATATGAAAAAATATTTATTAATATTGAGTACATTAGTAGTATTTTTATATGCAAATGATGCAACAGAAACTTTTGACAAAGGGATGGCTTATCTTCTTGGAAATGGTGTTACTCAAAGTAAAGAAAAAGCATTTGAACTTTTAACAAAAGCTTCAAAGCAGGGAAGTTGTGAAGCTCAATATAATTTAGCACTTATGTACTATATGGGAGATGGTGTAGAGCAAAATATTTCAAAGGCTGCTGAACTTTTAGAACGTTCTGCTCAAAAAGGGTATCTCAAGGCAGTAGATAATGTAGGTAGAGTTTATATGCAGTTGCTTAAACTTGATAAAGCACTTCCGTGGTTAGAAAAAAATGCCAAAAATGGGGATACTGAAGCGAACTACTTACTCGCTGAAATTTATGTTGAAAAAGAAGATTTTCACCAAGCAAAAAAATATGCAAAAAAAGCGATAGAAGAGGGAAGTTTAGCTGCAAAAGATTTGTGGGATACTTATAACCTTTCTAGCTACAAGTAAACCACTCGAGTTGTTCTCGTAAACGAACAACTTCACCAACAACGATGAGTGCAGGTGTTGGTAACTCTTTTCCTTTTTCAACAATATGTTCAAGAGTAGAAACAACGACTTGTTGCTGAGGTGTTGTTCCTTTTGATATAACAGCACATGGACAATCTTTTGGTTTCCCAACCTCTATGAGTTTTGAAGAGATTTTTTCCAAGTTGTGTAAACCCATTAAGAAGATGATAGTATCATTACTGCGAAAATTTTCCCAAGGTATTTGAGATTCTTTTTTATGTGGTGATTCATGCCCTGTAACAACACGGAAACTTACAGCTATACCTCTGTGTGTTACCGGAATACCTGCATATGCAGGAACACTGATAGCAGAGGTGATTCCTGGAATAATTTCAAACTTAATATCTCTTTCTTTTAAGTATGCTGCTTCTTCTCCTCCACGTCCAAAGACAAAAGGATCACCCCCTTTGAGTCGTACAACAGTTTCGTACTTCAGGGCATTTTGATAAATAACTTCATTTATTTTCTCTTGTGGAAGAGTATGGCGACCATCCTCTTTGCCTACATAGACAAATTCACAGCCATTCTTTGCCATTTTTAAAATTTCAGGATTGGCAAGTCGATCATAAATGATAACATCTGCTTCTGTAATCACACGATATGCTTTCATGGTTAAAAGCTCAATATCTCCCGGACCTGCACCAGTTAGGTAAACTTTTGCCATTATTTTCCCTCTTTAAGATTATATATAAAGATGCCAGATGGTTTTTGAATTGTTAAAATTTCTCTGTTTATCCACCATCCATTTGTATTGATAACTACAATTTTATTTGCATCATTAACTGAGACATAAAGGAAAGGTTTATTTTGAGACCATCTTACATGTAAGACTTTCCCTTTGAATTGAAACCGTTTAATCACCTTGAGTGTTTTTGTGTCTATAATCTGAATAACTGGAAATTTCTTTCCAGAAAAAGTGACAGCAAGGTAGCGTTTATCTGGAGAAAGTGATGTAAAAACAGGCATCCCTTCTGTTTGAATTGCTTTTATAAATTTAAACTCAGGGGTAAAAACAAATACTTTATTATCCCCAACAGCAGGAATAAAAACTTTTGTATTACTAAGTGACCAAAAACCAAAATGGGGTACTTTTAATACAGGTTGCCTTTTTCCTAATTCTAAAGGAATTTTGGTAAATTGCATTGTTTCTAAATCAAGTTTGCCAAGCCAAGGTGAACTGAAAAAACCATTGATATAAATGTGTCCATCTAAAAGAGCATCAAAGGGCATCACACCAACATCTTTAAACTCTTTATACAAAACAAAATGAGGTTGCTTTTTCCCCTCATTTATATCTTTATAAACAGCAATAGTATCTTTATCCATTTCAGAAAAAATAAGATAATTTTTATATATTTTGATACCAACATTTCTAGAATCAGTTTTTATTTTCTCTAATGGTTGAAGATTTCTTGAAAGAATATCAACACTTTTATCATCATAGTTTGCCACAGCCACAAAATTTTTGGCAATAACAAAGCCAATAGCACTTTTACTTGTTTTGTACTCTGCTAATTTTTTCTCAGTAATGGGGTTAAAACGTATAATATATCCATCACGCGAAATAAGATACGCATCATCTTCATAAAATTTCATAACACCATGATTCATATTATGCATTTTTTGCATATGGTTTCGAGGAAGACCGTTTTCTATAACAGCTACAGAGTTACTTTCTCTTTCTACAACGAAAATTTTATCTTTTGTTGGTGTTGCAGAAGCATTTGTGACAAATGTAACACCTATGAGTATATTAAGGAATAATTTTTTTATCATTTTTATAAATTCTCTCTTTCTTCTTTCGTTAAGTAACAAGATGGATCTTCTGCCCATAAGTCACCACTAATGGCATAAGCTCTCGCTCGACTACCACCATTACAAATATCTAATTGTTTACATGTAGCACATATACCACCAAGTTGTTTTCTTGGATGGATGCGAAGTTTATCTAAAAGTTCTCCACTTTGCCAAATTTCACTAAAATTTTGGTGTAAAATATTACCTATAACAAGAGGGAAGAATGGATCTGGTCGTACTTCACCCTCTGAGTTAATGTTGAGTAGTTTTCTTCCAGCTGAATTCCCACCCCATTGGACAAGCCTTTGTCTCATCTTTTCCTTGAGGTGTGGGTATTTTTCGGCAAATTTATTTAAAAACACTACAGCATCCATCTCCATATTTCCTGTGACTATTTCTATGTCGCGTCCTGTTTCATAGTACTCAAATGCTTTGTCTAATATAAAGTCAACAGCTTTACGTCTTTGCTCTTTTGTTAAATCCATTTTGAGGTTATCAAGACCACGACCTGAGTAAACAAGATGAGAAACATAGATTTTTGGTATATTATGTGTTTCTGCTAAGTTGAAAATATACTCTAAAGAGTTGATAGTATCTTTTGTCATGGTAAACCTAATGCCAACTTTTGCTCCTGTTTCATTTGCCAAATCAACAGCTTTGAGTGTCTCTTTAAAAGCACCTTGAAGCCCTCGAAAGTAATCATGAGTAGGTTCATCACCATCTATACTTACACCTACATAGTTAAAAGTAGAAGTGATACGTTGAATATTCTTTTTTGTAAAATAGAGACCATTGCTTGAGAGGTAAGTGATGATACCATTTTCTTTGCAAAAATCTGCAATCTCAAAGATATCTTTTCTTGTAAGTGGCTCACCTCCTGAAAAGATGATGAATTTTACTCCATTTTCTTTCATCTCTAAAATGGTTTTTTTTATTTGAGATGTTGTCAGTGTATCTACTTCATCAAGAGTTGATTTAGAATAGCAATGTAAGCATGAAAGATTACAACGATTGGTAAAATTCCAAATAGCTATACTACCATTAAGTACCCTCTCTTTTTTATCTTCTACAACTGAAGCGATGAGGTTTGAGAGTCTAAACATTATTTTTTTCCTTTAAATGAAAGAATGTAGTCACTGATAAGGTCTAACTCTTTTGCATTAAGATGCAGTTGTGTCATCACTGTTCTTTTGTAACCAAATGCTTTATACATAGATTTTGGTGAAGCTATATATGCTTCTATTTCTGCCTTGGTTCTTTTGTTTGCTATTTGACTAAAAGGGGGACCAAAAGCCATAGCTGTTTGATGGTGACATCCCCAACAGTAAGTTTCAAAAACTTTTTTTCCTGTAAGTGTTTGTGCTTGGAGGGAAACAACTAACAAAAGTATGAAAGTATATATTTTTTTCATAAAAAACCTTTTATATTTTAAGGGTAACTTTACGCATAAGTAAAGGTTTCTTCAAGTTATTATCTTGAAGGTCTAAAACTTTTTGACAGCTTGGTTTTGCCAATATGACAAAGAGTGAAACTTCTATGCTATCTCCTTTTTGTAGGGAAGGTAGATGATAGATTAATGTTTGGGATTCTTTTGCTTCTAAATTGTGAACAAAAGCTCTTTTATAAGCAAAGGCAGGAATAGCAACTGGATTATTTTGTTTATCTGCAAATTCTATAACAAAGCAGCCTTGTTTATCTTCAAGAGGTGTTTTTGAAAAGTTTTTCCATATAACTTTTCCATCTCTTAGAAGCTTAATCTCTACATATTTCATACGTGCTGCTTGAATAATAAGAGGATGAGACATCTTATTTGTAAGTGTTACATGTAAGGTGTTTGTATCTTGAATTTTAAGTGCAATATCTACAGCTTTTTTTCTCATCTCTATACTGTGTATACCACTAAAGGTATGGCTATGATGCTGTGTTCTTGCTCTTTTATTTGTTTTTTCTGCACCACCATTAATGTAAGGCATATGGCATTGTATACATTCTGTTGTGTCACGAACATTTTTGATAGCATTAAAAACCATAACATCATGAGTATTTCTTTTATGAGAGTGGCATCCAAGACAAACATTTTTTTTATAAATAGGGTTATGCAACATCTCATGTTTATCACTTTCATCAGGATTTTTAAGAGAACCAAACATAGCGGGTTTATATCCTGCAGGCTTTTTAGCTACGTAGATGATATCTTTTTCGTGTGCTTCTTTGACGTATCCTATTTGGTGGCAGAAAAAACAGCTAATAGCATCACTCTCTTGTACATCTGTTTCGTCTAGTCTTTTTTCGCCATTTTCAAGTGCTTTTATGTTTTGAGCAGCAGGCATATGACATGAGGCACATTCGTATTTTTTTGTATTTACAACATTTGCAACTTTTCTATGCAACTCATCATTAAAGTAAGTTTTTGCGTGGTATGAACTTTTATATTCATAGTAGATATCTTCATGACACTCTTTGCAAGACTCATTTGTTAAATACTTTGCAGACAAAAGTGAGCTAAAAAGTGTAAATAGTAAAAAAAACAATTTCATTGCCATCTCTTTTGTGATTTATCTAAGAAAATGTACTCCCCAAAAGAGGGGAGAGGGGAAGATTATGCCCCTGGAATAGTTTGTCTATGTTCTATAGAGTAAGTAAAAGTTGGTGTTGTTAAACCTTTGATATATTTTACAAATTTACCAGTTTTTGCTTCATAAATACCGATACGACCAGCATTCCATTCTGAAATCATTGTCCAGTGACCATGGTTTGCAGGTTCTGCATGTAAAATTCTTGGAATAATCACCTTACCATTTTTATCTTTTACAGTAGGTACTCTCCAACTGTAAAGTTCTTTGTGTGTAACAGGGTCTGTAACTGTTCCCTTTTTTGTACCAACAGTGATGATTCTATCAGTTTCAAGAGTTTGTTTGTTGATGAGGTACATTTTATTCCAGTTTGCTGGTCCACCAAGAACACAGTCTGACCAGATAAATGGAGTATGCTCACTTGTCCCTATGAAAAGACCACCACCAGCAGTTCTTACCTCTTTGACAACGTTCCACTCACTGTCCCAAATAACAGCAAGACCAACATTCATACTGTTTGTGGCAAAAAGTTGACCATATTTGTCGTTATACCATGATGAACCTTGACCTGGGTGTGGTTTTGTTCCTGGACCTGTATACACTTTAGCAACAAGTTTTTTTGTTTTGAAGTCAACTACACCCATAACATCGCTTCCTTGAGAAGCTTGCATTAGGTAACGACCAATCTCTTTTCCTTCATTTTCAAAACCATCATGTAAAATTTTACCGATGTTTGGAATATCTCCAACAATAGGAAAATTAGGTTTAGAATAATCTACGATGTAAACATGCCCAGCATCTTTTAGTGCAAAAGCGATATATGGACCATATGGAGTGTCATACACACCAGCAACACGAGAAGAACCGATGTTTCCATCCATATCTATAACACTTGAAGTAGGGTACACTTTTAGTGGCTCAAGTGTCATAGCATCCATTAAGATTGCACCACCTGGAACATAGTTTCCTGCCATAAGGTACTTACCATCTGGTGAAACAGCTAATCCACGAGAGTCTGAACCAACTTGTACTTGAGCAATTTTTTGTTGTCCTTTTGATGCAAGGTCAAACATAGTCACAAGCCCTGAACGGCTGATAGAGTATGCGTAGCGTGGCTGACGTTTATTTGTAACAGTTACATGCACTGCAAATCCAGCAGGGTGACGAGAAAGAATCTTACCTGATGTACCATCGATAAAAGTTACTCTTTCTGCATCTCTTTCTGTAACAAAACAGATATCTGTTACTCTTTTTACATCAACAGCATGAGGAAACTTTTTCATAAGTGCCATTCTGTCGTTGAGTTTTTTCCATCCTTTTTTTACATTTTCAAGGGTAAGAGATTCCATCTTTTTCCCTTTAAAATGTTGTAAATAGTCTACCATTTTTTGAGCATCTGTTTTATCCATGCTACTTGCAAATGGAGGCATAGCAGTACCTGGACTACCATTTAAAATAACTTCTGCTAACATGTCTGCATTTTTCTTTGCAATTTTTGAAGGGCGTAAGTCTGCACCGACACCACCTTCATGGTTTGGTCCATGACAACCTTGACACTCTCTTTCAAAAACTTTAGCAACATCCATATTTGATGTGCCAGCAAATAATCCTGTTGCAACAACTGATAGTGCTGCGATTGATATAACGAGTTTATTGAGTCCCATTTTATTTCTCCTTCTTTGTATATAAACGTCAAATATCTCAAGAAGTCATCAGAGTATTTAACAAGCTTATAATATGAATTATATAAAGAAATATCTGTTTTTAAAATTAATAGTGATTTTTTAGAGATATTTTAGATTATATGTAACGAAATGACATAAAAAATGTTTTTTTTGTCACTATGGTTAAAAAATAATCAGTTTTTTGGTGTAAATGGTGAAAAAAGATACAGTTTTCTTTATGTAATATATAAGTTCTTGATATATATCAACAATTTTTTTTTAATATTTTTTTATACTTCCAAAGTATTTTAGTGCAAAAGGGGAAAACCTTTAATCTTTTCACTAACTATTAGTATTTCTTTTAATAAAAGAAGTCAGTTCACGAAACTACACATAGGAGAAAAAAATGACATTTTCAAACTCTGCTGAGTTATTGTCTTTTCACTGGGTAGCGTATAGTATATATTCCGCGATGATTATTTCCGTTATCGCTTGGTTTGGCTATAACCTTACTCGTAAAGAGGCAAAGTCAGTTGTTCGTATTCCATTTTATGGTTACATAGCTTTTTTAGTTGCAGGTGGTGTTGGGCATCATATATTTACATATAATGCTATCCCTTGGGTTTCTCAAGATATTACAAGAGACTCTATTAAACCAGATGCATCGTATAATTTTGAGATTGCAGATCACAAATGGATAGGTTTACCAAAACAGGTTGTTGTACAGTGTGGACAAACTATTAAGTTTGATGTACACAGTAGAGACTTAGTTTATGGTTTTGGTCTTTTTAGACAAGATGGTTCTATGGTAATGCAGATGCAGGTAAACCCTGGTAAAGATGCAACAGGTATTTTAGAATCAAATGATATCTTATGGACATTTAACCATAATGGTGTATTTGATTTAACATCAACAGAGTATTCTGGACCTGCACAATATACAGAAGATGGAAAAGATTTAATGCTTGTGAAAAATTTTGTAAAAGTTGTAGGTTGTAAAGATGGAGGTGGTAAATGAGTTTTATGAATAACTTAATGAATGGTACAAATTTTGACCATGAAAGTTTAAATGCACTTCAAAAAGTAACGCTTCGTGCAGTTGTAATGAGCTTTTTGTTTTTTGGTTTAGTTGCTATTGAGGGTATGATTATGCGTCTTGTTGTTACAGGACCTGCAAATCCACTCCCTGAAATGTTTTCACATCCTGAACACTATTTCTCAATTATGACAGTACACCCTATTGTTGGTATCTTTGGTTCAACATATCAGTTGGTTTTTGCTGCATTTATGTTCTTAGTACCTTTTTTAACAAAGAAGCCTCTTTATAGTGTGAAGCTCGCAAATGCTGTTTGGATTCTTATCACTGTTGGTACTGCTTTAGCATGGATTGCTGCATTTGTATGGCAATATGCTCCACTTTATACATTGTACTGGCCACTTCCTGCTGATACTAAACAGTTTAGTGTTGTTGGTGGTATTGTATTTATTATTGGTGTTGCTTTAATTATGGTTGGTACACTTGGTTTTATTTATAATATCTATGCGACAATTTTTGCACGTGTTGGTGTTCATAAAGATAAAACAACTAAAGAGCTTTTAATCTCTGGTTTTGGTATTGATGGTATGTTAAACCTCATTAACAAACTTCGTGGGAAACCACCATATACTAAAGAACCTGCATTAGCATTACCCGTTGTTGCTATCTTCCGTGGTACGGTAGATACATTCTTAGATGCTATTGTTATTTTAAGTGCTGGTGTTTTAGTACTTGTTTATCTTATTTTTGATGCAAGTGGGCATCCTTTAGATGTAGCAGCTATCGATTCACTTCTTTATAAGAACTATTTTTGGTGGGGTCTTGACCTTGTTGCTGATGGTCTTGTTCTTATTTATGTTGCTGGTTCTTGGTATTTACTTGCTACACTGATTACTGGACAAAAACTTTTCATGGAAAATGTTGCTCGTGCTGCGTTAATGCTAGAGCTTCTTGTTTCTTGGATGGTGTGGTCTCACCACCTTTTAGCTGATCAAAATCAGCCTGAAATGATGAAACTTATCTCTGGTGAAATGGTTACAGCGTTTGAGCTTTTAACACAAGGTTTAGCACTTTTCATTACACTTGTAACATTATGGAAAGCACGTCCACTTAAAATGACTATGGAGTTAAAATATCTTCTTGGTGGTTTAGTTGGTTTTGGTTTAGCTGTTCCTGCTGCAATTATTCAAGCAGATATGGGTATGAACCGTGTTTTACACAATACTCAGTGGATTATTATGGCACACGTGCATATTGCATTAATCGTTGGTCTTTATATGACACTTTATAGTGCATTATATGTTCTTTGGCCAATTGTAACAAACAATACAAAAATGTACTCAGCGAAACTTTCAAATGTTCACTTTTGGATGTACCTTATAGGTGGTATCGGTATGGGTGCATTTGGTGGTATGGCTGGACTTGACGGTATGCTTCGTCGTCACCTTTATGTAAATGGTGAATTTAATACACTGATGATACTCGCTGCTGTTTGTGGATCTATGGTTCTCATAGCATGGGCAGTATTCTTATATAACATTGTTATGTCAGTTGGTATTAAAGGTTTAATTGGTATCTTTTTACCAGCAAAAGACCCTTCTGCGTCTTATGGTATTGAGCCAGAAGTAGTTGCTGAAAACCATCAGGTATAAGCATCTTTATAAAAAGTAGTGGTTTTTCCACTGCTTTTATAAAATTTTGAGTATTGGACACTTTTGTGTCAAGTGCTAAGAATTTAAAAAAGGATCTTTATTGATACATTTACCCCGAGTTGCTTTAGAGATTAAAACTGTTGGTTTGTATGACTTGATTTTACAAGATGTACAGAAAATAGCAGGAAAATCACGAGTAAGTGAAGATGAGATTTTAGAGATACTCCAGACTCATCCTGAAGTGTTAGAAGAGTATAAACAAGTTAATGTTGAATATAATCTGAGTAATATCCATCTAAAAGATATAGATTTAGAAAAAGTGGATGCTACATGTAAAGATGATGCAAAGAAAATAAATGAAAATCTTCAGCATCTAAGAGAGATAGAAAAGTATACTTTAGACTTTGAGCAAAGTTCGACACTTGTCATTATCTTTTCGATAGAGTTTTTTGTTCTTTTCTCTGTACAGTATTTTATTGTTTTACTTGATTTAAAAGAGTGGCAATGGTGGATATACGGTATGTTTGCTCTTTCTATAGTTGTTGCATGGTGGTATGCGAATAAAGAGAGAAATGTATATGCTATAAATAATGAAATTTTTGAAAAAAAATATGAACAAACACTTAAAATGATAGCTGAGCTTGAAGAGAAAGGGTGTTTGAAAAAAAGTGATTTAATTATACAAGAGTGTGAAGAACATGTCTAAAAGTGTAAAAATCTCTTATGTATGGAGTAAAGATATTGCTCTTAAAGCAAGTAAACTTTATTACGACTATGATATGCGTAACTCTTCAAAACGCTATATTGGATGGCTTTTTGTCGCACTTACACAGTTTGGAATTGTAGGAGCTTTAAAACACGATGTTTTTGGTTTACTCTATCTCTCTACATTTTTAGTACTTTATTGGTACTATGGTCGTTGGTATCTTCGTAAAAGAATGTTAGAAAAATTTTATGAAAAAAATGGCGTAGAGGGTAAGAAAATAGAGTTTATTCTCGATGAAGAGGGGCTTCATTTTGAAGGGCAACTTGTGTCTTGGGAAAAGATAGAAAAAGTAATAAAGTTTGATGATGGTATTTTAATTCAGACAAACGACGCTACACTCTTTTTTGAAAACAGTTTTTTTGAGTCTTCTTCTGCTCGTGTACGTTTTATGGAACTTGCCAAAGAGAAGGGTAAAGTTTAAAATGTCTTATTTTTACATTATTGCCGTGAGTTTGTTTGTTGTTGGGCTTGTTGTTGTAGCTGCTACAATGGATAAAGAAGATATGGATGAACGTGATTAAATTTTAAACACTACATGTAAGATTTTCTCTTTGAAAAGTGGATATAATTTCATCACTTTAAAGATATAAGAGAGATGAATATGCAAACACCCTTAGAGAGTTTTATAGACCACAAAGCTGACACAGGTATGCAATGTGGTTCTTATTCTATAGATATTCCACCTTTGAAAGAGGGGGAACAGTATAGATTCCATTTTGATGCTGTTGCTTGTGTTGGTTGTCGTTGTTGTGAGGTTGCATGTAATGAACAAAACAACAATCCAGCTGATGTGAAATGGCGTCGTGTTGGTGAAATGGAAGGTGGAGAATTTCCAGCTTTTACACAGCTTTTAAACTCTATGAGTTGTAATCACTGTATAGACCCTGAATGTTTAAAGGGGTGTCCTACAAACTCTTATATCAAGCTTGACAATGGTATAGTTTTTCATGATGACGATGTATGTATAGGGTGTCAGTACTGTACATGGAACTGCCCTTACCAAGTACCTGTTTTTCATGAAGAGAGAAATATTGTTACTAAATGTCATATGTGTCATGAAAGACTCGATGAGGGGCAATCTCCAGCATGTGTACAAGCATGTCCTGCAGGTGCTATAGAGATAGAGGTTGTTAAAGTAGATGAATGGCTTGCTCGTGATATAGATGAGCAAGCAAATATGCCATTTCTTCCCGATGCTCGCATTACAAACTCAACAACTCGTTACACACTTCCAAAAAATATGCCAGAAAATATGAAAGAGGTTGATGAACACATTTTAAAACCTGCACACAAAGAGATACCTCTTGTTTTTATGACAGTTCTTACACAAATTTCCTTAGGTGGTTTTTTAGCACTCTTTTTAGGTGATATGATGAGCTTGTTTGGTTTTGAAAGTCCAAACTGGATTATGGCACTTTTTGTCTTTTTGCCATCAGCTATAGGTTTACCTCTCTCTGCACTTCATTTAGGACGACCATTTTTAGCAATGACTGCTATGAAAAACATCAAAACATCTTGGCTCTCTCGTGAGGCACTTGCATTGGCTGTATACACATTTTTGATGATAGGTGTTATTTGGAGTTACTTTAGTGAGATACCAACATTTATAAGAGTTGTTCTTGAGATGCTTACTTTAGGTGCTGGTGTTTATGGGATTTATGCACAGAGTATGATTTACCGCATTAAAGCTAGACCATCATGGAATAGATTGACAACAAATTTGAAATTTTTTGGTGTGGGATATATAGGTATATTTTTAGTAGCATTTATTAGTAGTGTTTCAGGTATGTATGATGCTATAGTACCATTGACAACTATGGGGATGATAGGTGCAGTTGCACAACTTTTCTTTACTTATGAAGATATAAGGACACTTGATTCTATAAAAGAGAATGAGTATCAGCTTCAAAGAACGAAACGTCTTTTAAATGAAAACTTTAAAAATGTAAAAGAGTATAGATATATTTCACTTATAATTGGTGGTGTTTTCTTACCTCTTTTAGCCCTTGTTTTTACAAGTGTATCACCGACTGCAACAGCAGTTACACTCTTTTTAGCAATGATGGTTGTAATGTTTAGTGAATTGACAGATAGATTCTTATTTTATACTACGGTTGTACCTCTTGGTATGGCAGGTGGTTTTTTTGTAGGAAAACAAAGGTAGATTATGGCAGTAATAGAGATAGATGGAGAAAATTTCCAAGAGGTTTTACAAGAGCATTTAGAAACATATAGAGTTGTTATACTTAAATTTGAATCTCAGTATTGTGATGGGTGTATAGCCCTTGGTTTTGAGCTTGAAGAGCTTGAAGAATCAGATGAAGAAAATATAGCTATTTTAGAGATAGATTGTGCAGATAATGAACTTGTCGCACAACTCTATAATGTAACAAGAGTACCGGCAATGGCTATTTATAAAAATAAAGAGTTGATTTATAATGGTGCAGGTGTTATTCTTGCTGCAGATATTTTAGAGATGATAAAAGAGTAAAAATGATAAGTAAAATAAAAGATTTTTTAGGGTTTGACATAAAAGAAGAGAAGTTTAAACTCTCTTCTGATGAGATATTTGGAAAAATAGCAGATGAAAGAAAACCAGATAAGTGGGTGTTTTCTACTTGTGGTTACTGTGGTGTTGGGTGTGGTCTTTACATTGGTGTCAAAGATGGCAAAGCAGTCTATACAAAAGGTAATCCTAAACATTTTGTCAACCAAGGAACACTGTGTCCAAAAGGGCTCTCTGAACATCAGATGATAAACTCTCCTCATAGAATAGCAACTCCAATGATAAGAAAAGATGGTGAGCTTCAAAGTGCTTCATGGGATGAGGCTTTTACAAAAGTAAGCAGTGAATTCAAACGGATTCAAAAAGAGCATGGCAACAAAGCTGTAGCAGTGATAGGAACAGGACAGTTTTTAACAGAAGAGTTTTATACACTTGGAAAGTTTGTGCAACTTGGTCTTCGTACAAACAACTATGATGGTAATACTACTCTTTGTATGGCATCTGCTGTGATGGGGTATAAACAATCTCTTGGAAGTGATGGTGCAACAAGCTCGTATGAGGACTTTGAAAAGGCAGATACTATCTTTCTTATAGGGGCAAATATCGCTGATAATCATCCCATTTTAACCTTACATGTAAACAAAAATAAGCGTGAAAAAAAGAAGGTTATTGTTATAGACCCTCGTGCAAGTAAAACTTCTCAGATGGCTGACTTGTATGTGCCTATAAAGCCACGAACTGATTTGGCTCTTTTTAATGGTCTTGCGTATATTATTTTAGAGCAGGGTTGGGAAGATGAAGGCTACATCAAAGCTAATACCAACGGTATAAAAGAGCTGAGAAAACATCTGCAAGATTATCCACCACAAGAGGTGGCAAACATTACAGGTATAGATGTAAAAACTCTTTATGAATTAGCACGAGAGTTCGTTTCTCAAGAGAGAGTGCTGAGTGCATGGACAATGGGTGTTAACCAGTCGTTTATGGGAACAGATACAGTAAGCTCTATCATCAATCTTCATCTTTTAACGGGGCATATTGGTCGTGAAGGTGCTGGACCTTTTTCTATAACAGGGCAGTGTAATGCGATGGGGACACGAGAAACTGGGTTTACTTCATCACTGCCAGGGTATAGAAACTTTGGAGATGAACAAGCTCTTAAAGAGTATGCAAAGATTGTAAATGTTCCTGAAGAGATTATTCCAAGGGAGCGAGGGTATAAGTATGCTGAGATTATTGATGCAATAGATAGAGGGGAGATAAAAGCACTGTGGATAACAGCGACAAACCCTCTTGTAAGCTTTGTAAATCAAGAGAAACTGCGTAAAACTTTGGCAAAACTTGACCTACTTGTGGTACAAGATGCCTTTATGGGAGATACTGCACAAATAGCAGACGTGATTTTTGCAGCAGCAACATGGGGGGAAAAAGAGGGTGTATATACAAATTCTGAACGCCGTTGTAATAAAGCGAACAAAGCAGTAGAACCTTATGGTGAGAGTAAAAGTGATTTTGATATTATTTTAGAATTTTCAAAATACTTTGAAGGTG
>Ga0256828_1000461_pt1 | contig 27001 bp, 33 predicted proteins | sample CV88metaG_FD_185993 | JGI IMG/M metagenome (GOLD analysis project Ga0256828, IMG submission 185993) | Hydrothermal vent microbial communities from East Pacific Rise, Pacific Ocean - CV88 | ecosystem: Environmental > Aquatic > Marine > Hydrothermal vents | place: Pacific Ocean: East Pacific Rise...
TTGTATATTTTCTTTTCTTTGTAGTATGTTCATACTCCTTTAAAATAAAAACTCTAGAGTCAAGAAGCTCAATTTCTCTTGAACTAAGGTTTTTCTTAGTTGATTTATTGGAATCAACAACCTCTGTTTTTGTTTTTTGGATTTTAGGTTTCCAAAACCATGAAAAAAGTGCCATTATAGACTCCTTAATTAAATTTTCTGTATACTATTTGAACCTACAGATTCTAATAAGCACACAAAATATATTTTAAAATTAAATATTTTTTTGTCAATATTAATTAAAATATATAATATAATCTAATTGAAAAAATAAACAAAGTTATTATAATAAAGCAAATATTTTATAATACAATAACATGAGAATATTATTTTCTATAATATTAAATGCTTTAATATTATATGCTATCACATATTTATTATCTGCTAACCCAAGTATGTGAATAGATGCATGAGTAATTTTATGATGCTGAGATTGTAGTTATAACTCTATAGATGCTTGGAAAATATACTTACTTTGAGGTATTATTTTAGGATTAATAAATATTACTATTAGACCTATTTTAAACATAATATCAATACCTTTATTTTTTCTTACTTTTTGACTTGTAACTTTTGCAATTAATGCTATAATCCTTTGGCTTTTAAATTATATTATAAATAATATTTTAGTTATTCCATGATTTACATATCAAATAAGTGGATGGCTTAACTTTGCAATTGCTGTTGCAATTTTTACAATTTTGAATATGATTTATTCCCTATTACTTTTTAAAAAATGATAATGTTAGATATACTTCAATATATAGAAATGACAGTTGCTATACTTTTATGTTTAGTAGTATTAGTACAATCTAAAAATGTAAGTTTAAATTTATCTTCTATGTCAGGAGGAATGGATACTGTTACTAAAAGAGGTCCTGAAAAAATTTTACAAAATGCTACTATTATTTTAGGAACACTATTTATAATAAACTCAATTTTATTATATGTAATCAAAGCATAGGTATTTTATAAATCTATATTTTATAGGTTTATAGTGCCTTTTTTTGTTTAAAATAATAAAATATTACCACTTTATCTAATAAAATGGAAAAAAAATTAATAATTTGAAAAATTAAAAAATACTTATTTTTTATAAGTATAGTTTTTTTAGTGTCTACTTCTGCACATTTATGATATAAATATATATATAATGATAGTAAAGAAGTAGCAGAAAAATGATGAACTATTTCAGAAGCAATTATCTGAAAATTTCCTCATCTTAATCCCCTAAAAGTTAGTAATGATTATAATGACTATATAAATAATATTTTATATAGATCTTTACTAACTTATAGTACAAAAACTAAAAAAATAGAATGAGATATAACTAATTGTGATATTTCAAATCTTGCAAGTATTGAATGTTTTTTAAATGATAATGTTTATTGGTCTGATTGAACAGCAATAACTTATGAAGATATAAAAGCAACTTATAATGCTTTAAAAGAAACAAATATAAATCCTATTATAAACTCTTTACTTCAAAATGTAACAATAGAACAAAAAGAGTCTAGTATTGTTTTTAAAACAAAAAAAAGAGATATAAATACTCTTAATATTTTCTTTCAACCTATTTTACCTGAAAAAATTATTTCAAACTTAAATCCAGATGAAATGGCTTGAGACTTTTCACCTATTGATGGAATTTATTCAGGAAAATATGTTATTTCAAAAGTTAGTCAAGATGAAACAATTTGAATAACAAAAATATATTTAGATAAAAACCCTAAATATAATAATAACCCTGCATATATTGATAAAATTATTTTTAAAAACTTTAAAAATCCAGCACAATTTTTAAAACATAAAACAAGTGTAAGTATTTTTAATGATAAAAACAACTTAATTTGAAATTCTATACCTAAATTTAATCAATATAAATATAGTCTTAATCAATATCTTGGATTATTTATAAACACAGAAAAAATTCCCTACCCAAAACTTAGAAATTTCATTTTAAAATCAATAAATACTGATGAACTAATAACTAAACTTGATTCTTGAAATTATAAAAAAATTGACTCTCCATTTTTTAATAATTTAAAACTAGAAACTCAAGATCAAAGTACTCCATTAAATGAAATGTTAGCTTCTCTTGGTTATTACTCTAAAACAGAAATTTTAAATAAATTATGAGCATCTGTAAATAAAAACTATTCAGATGAAGCAGAAATAAAACAAGAAACTACAAATTCTTGAACAATTGAATTAAATTTAAAAGAAATCACAAAAGATAATTATATAACTGATTCAAAAATTATTACTGAGCCTGAATGGGTAGATAATTATAATTATATAACAAAAAATGATTATCTTTTAAAATGAAAAGTTGAAAAACTTATTGATTGAATATATATAAATGACAAAAAATTAGAAACTTATAAACCTTGAACTAATAATTTTAGTTTTAGTTTAAAAAATAGTTTAAAATTAGGTAAAAATGAATATAAAATCTATTTTAAAAGAAATTGAGAAAAGCAATTGGTTGATACTGTTACTTTTTTCTATAATCCAGATAAAACAACTCATGAAAAATATGAAAATGATTTATTAGTTTCATTAAATAAAAAAGCTAGAGAAAAAGCATTAATTAAAAAGATAAAACAAAATTCAAAAAACAAAACAACTAATCAACCAGTAAATAAAGAATTATTTGAAAAACTTAATAAATTAGATCCAAATTTCTATTATAACAAAGATTTAGATAGTTATTCTTTAAGTTTATATTATATTGAAAGTAATATTTATAACAAAACAACAGCTGAATATATAAAAGAAAAACTTGAAAGCCTTTGAATTGAAGTTAACTTACAAGCAATAAATATAAAAACATTAACAAATTCATTAAAAAATTGAGAGAAAAACTATGATTTACTTATTGCTTGAATAAATCTTTGATATTTTGATTTTAATATTTTCCCATATTTTCACTCTAGCCAAGCTAAATACTGATACAACTTCTCAAATCTAAAAAAATTAAGTTTAGATCAAATATTAGAAGAATTAAAATCCCATAATTTATGAGAAGACAAACTAAAACTATTAGAAGAAAAAATAAATACTATATTAAAACAAGAAGCAGTATTTAAACCTTTATTTACTCCTTTATATTCTAATTTAGTTGATAAAAATATTGAAGGATACAAGTTACCAAACAAAATTCCTTCTGAAATATATAGATTTTCACCTTTGATAAATTCATATATTTTAAAGAAAAAAATAATTAATTATGATGATAAATCTATAAAAAATTATTTTAAATACTTATTTAATATTTTTTTTTAAGAAATGTCTCAAAATGCAAAAAATAAAATAATTCATCAGGCCTGGGAACTAATAAAAGATGACATCAGTATAAAAAAAATGTACTTTTTTCCAGGTCTTTTGTCTATTGTTTTTTTAACCATATTACTTGTATATCAAAGCATTTATACATATGTAGTAATCTTTCACCAAAAAGAAAAAGCCCTTGAAATAATCCTAAACTTTTTTCATTCTAGTTATGCAATTGAAATAATAATATTATTTTTAATATTTATATTTATATATGTTTTATTATCACCTATTTTTGAATGAGCATTAATTAGATACATATTTCAGAAATCTGAAAATAAACCAATAAATACTTGGGAAGCATTAAGTCTTTGATTTTATAAATTTTTCCCATTATTTAAATTCTCAAATCTATTTTCTGAATTTAAATTTATAAGTGTTTTTAACTGATATTTATTTATTATAAGAATGTTTGATTGAAAATATATAGAACAAATAACATATGTATTTTTAGTTTTACTTTTTCTAGCCTCAATGATAAATATAGTTGTTATTTATGCTAGATATATAATTATTATAGAAAACAAATGAGTATTTGCTTCCCTAGCAAAATCAATGAAACTTTCAATTGCTACATTTGCTACTACATTTAAATTATATTTATTAATGTTTATATTAAATACAAGAGTAATTATAAATTTTATAATTTTCTTAGCATTCCCTGTTACAATTATTACATTAATATCACTTATAACTTCAAAAATATTTTTAACTATTACAATAGTTATATTATCTATAATATTTATTTTATTTATTTTATTCTTAGGTTACTTAACCTGAACTCTTGAAGTTTTCAAAGCAGCAATATGGTTTTATGCATATAAAAATGCAACTATTAAATTAAAAAAACTTGATCAAGAATTAAATTAAAAAAATATCTTCATTTGAAGATATTTTTTTAATTAGCAGTAAGAAAATGTTTTTTATAATAAGATTTAAAATAACCTAGATTTTGTAATACTTTTTCTTCAGTACCAACTCAGATTTCTCTAGGAGTAACCTTTAAAGTTATAAATGCAGCATAACCAGAAGCTCTTAATTTCATTAAAAAACTTTCAAGTGGCAGATAAGAAGTTCCACCTCCTGCTAAACCTGGTAAAATCCCTTTTTTAGGTCCATGTTTATCTGAAAAATAAATATTTTTTAAGCTACTACCTAAATGCTTTTGAGCTTTTAGTATATCTAATCCAGAAGAACTATCAATAGAAGCTAAATCAAGTGCAGTATCACCAGTAATTCTTTTAATTTCAAGTAAGCTTGCATTTTTATATTCAGGAATAACAAAGAAAATAAATTTTGGTTCTACATTTGCAATAGAAATAGATAAGTGAGTATCTCTTTTAACTTTTGATAAATATCTTGTATACCAAGTTGTGTTTTTATCTGTAACATATGGTGGAAAAAAAGTAATATTTTGAGCTCATACTTTTTTAGCTATATCTACTATTAAATCTACTTTTTTTTCATTTAATCCTCTATTTGGAGCAGTAATTGATAAAACAGGTACTCAAAACTCATCAATTAATGATTTTATATAATCAGCACTCCAAGTATCAAAATTTTGTTTTGTTAAAACTAAATCAATACCATCATATCCAGCTTGTTTCACAAAAGAAAAGATTCTATGTAAACCATAACCATTTAAACTAGATGTTGAAACTAATAACATAATTTTTTCTAATTACTAATAAATAATATGTAATTAAAGCCTCCTTTAATTAACTTAAATATATAATATCATAAAATAAAAAATACTGCCAATTTTTTGCAGTATTTTTTTATAAAAACTTTTTCATCATAATTTTTGCTTGTTTATCCATTGCTCTTTCCTTTAAAATTTGCTTTTTTTGATAAGCCTTTTTACCCTTTGCTAATCATACTTTTAGTTTTATTAAACTTCATTTAAAATATAATTCCAAAGGTATTATAGAAAATCATTTTTCTTTAATTTTTCAAAGTAAAAAATTGATTGTTTTTTTATGTAAAAATATTTTTCTTATTCTATCTGATTCTATACTATTGTTCTTTGGTAAAGCCTTCCAAACTGCAATATTCATTCACTTTACAAATAATTCATTTCAAATTCAAACAATATATGCTCATTTTAAATTTACATGTCCATGTCTAATACTTTTAGTTTCATATCATTTTAACTCTATTGCTGCTTCCCAAGTGTCTATTATTTCATAATCAAAATAAGCTTTTTTATTTTTTATTATCAGTTTATGAGTATCTTTATTAATCATGTTTTTTTAATTTTGAAATAACTCTGCTTGATGTTGTAAAATATAATCAAAACTTTTTCCTTTATAATACCAATCCCAATGCATATAATCATTAATATTATATTTTCATACTTTTGAATTTATATAAGGATTTTTATGAATAGGTATATGCATATGATAGTCCTTATAATTTTTATCTGGTACTCAAGTAATTCAAACTTTTCAAATTATCTCTCCCTTATTTACAAAAGTTCAAACTTTTATATTTGGATTTAAATAATCAAGATGACTATAAAAAACTACATCCCCTTTTGCTGTTTTTAACCATATTTGATTTCATCTAAGTATATCCAGATTATATAATTTATCTTCATAACTAAGGTTTTTTGCTCTTTTAATTTTAAGTAAATCATCAAATTTAAAATCAGAAATAACTCTGACTATTACACCTGAATCAATAGCTCTTACATCATGTCTAAATTCAGTATCAAAGTCCCATCAATGATGGATTCAATCAGTATAACTAGCTCTATATGGTCTTGCAGAATTTGGTATTTTTGAATATTTATGAGGTAATCAAACTCCAGATACAGGAGTTAAATATTTTTGCTTTCTTAAATCTAAAATTTCATTAATAATAGAAAGTTTATACTTATTTTCTTGAATTAATCTTTTATTTTTTATTTTAACAAAACCATATAACTCTAATTTTTCTTTTTGTTTAGTTTGTTTTTCAAGTTTTTCTTTTATTTTAAGTAATCATTTATCATCTAAATCTGAAAATAATTCAAAAATTTTAGCATATGAAAAAATATTTAATTTTACTTTAGAACTAGGTAAAATATCTCAATTAGATTTATTTTCCAAAAACAATATAGGATTTAAACAAGATTTATCATATTTTACTTGAAAATAATACTTATCTAATTTATTTGTAACATATTTATAATCTATTTTACATCATGTTCTAAGTTTATATCAACTTAAATCAGTACTTGATGTATATACAATTAAATTATTTCTTAAATTATCAGAATCAATAAAAATATTATTTGAAATTTTATCAATTTTTGAAATTTTAGCATCAAAAACTAAATCACTTCAAAAAACAACACTTACTCATAAAAAAACAACTATGAAAGTAAGTATATAAGAAAATAATGAATTATATTTTAGAAATTGAGGCATTTTTTGATATTTTTTATTATAAAAGCTATGTAATTATAGTAAAATTCTAATTTTTTCAAGTTTTTCTGGATAAACTTTAATTTAACTAATCTTTTAAACTACATCATTTTTCTAGATATCTATAAACCTTTATATTATTAAATCATTGTTCTTTTAAATATTGAGCATGAAGCCTAGATAAAACTCATTTATCACAATAAAATAAATATATTTTTGATTGATCTAAATCTGGAAATTTAGAATTTATATCAAAAAATGGAATTTCTAAAATTTCTACCTTATCTAAAACTAATTTATTTTTCTTTTTATCTGCTTCTTCCCTAATATCAATAACTATTTCTCATTCTCAAGGAACATAACAAAGTTCTACATCTTCCCCCTCAACCTTATCACTTAATACTTCATCTATTTTTTGAACTTTTTTATTTTCGATAGCTTTTTGTAATAATTCAAAATCAAAATTTTCTTCTTCTTTTAATACTTTTTCTAAATCAGCTGCAGTAGCTGGTTTATCTGAAATTACTCAACAATATTCAGGCATATTACAAGCAAATTCATAAGTTCATATTTTTTTAGATAAATCAACAATTTCTTGCTTATTAAAAGAAATTAAAGGCCTTAAAACTAATGTAGAACTAGCTTTATCTACTATAAACATATTTTTTAATGTTTGACTTGAAACTTGTCATAAACTATCTCATTTAACTATTGCATAATACTTATGCTCCTTAGCTAAGCTATCAGCAGCCATTAGAAATAATCTTTTTAAAATTATTCATCTATATTTATGATCTATTTCAGTAACTAATTTTTTTACTATTTCATCAAAATTTATAGTTATAAACCTAGCATTATAACCTGATGAAAAGTTTTTCCATAAATAATAAGCTACTTGTTTTACTCATAACTCATGAGCTGTTCATCATAAATTGAAAAACAAATAATCAACTTTTGCTCATCTTTTACAAAGTGAAAAACTTGAAACTCAAGAATCAAATCAACCTGAAATCAAAGTCAAAACTTTGTCTTGTGTTCAAACAGGATAACCACCTATTCAAAAATGTTTATCTACCACTAAAAATAGTTTACTATCTTTTATTTCAATATTTACAGTTATATCTGGATTTTTTAATTTAACTGAAGCATTTTTTGAAAATTTTAAAAGTCCCCCTCAAATATATCTTTCTAAATCAATAGAATTATAATCATGTTTTCATGATCTTTTTACTCTAGAAACAAAAGATTTATTTTCAATTTTATCTAAAAAATAATCTTTAGCCTTAGCAAATATAAAATCAAATTGTTCTTGTTTAGTTTCTCATACTATATCAAACTCTAAAACCTCCAAAAAAAACTCTATTCAAGGTATTCTTGAAAGTATTTTTACAATAGTTTTATTTGATTCTCAAAGTACACTAACTTCTAGTTTATCCCAAAAAACCTGAACTTTAAAATCACTAAAATCTTGTTTTAATCTAGTTCTAATATTATTTCATAAAATTTGCATAAACCTTTTTTTAACAGGCTTAGACTTAATCATTATTTCTGGAAATGGTTTTATTAAAAATTTCATATAATAAAGTTTAAACAAGTAGAATTTAGAAGAATAGTATAAAAAAAAGCCAAAAAATAAAGTTTTTGTTTAAAATTTAAAAATTCTTTTTTATTATAAAGAACTAAAAAAATCTTTCTTTTGTAAAAGAAAGATTTTTCAAATTTTTTAAGTTCTAAATTATAAGCTCTAAATGCTTTTTTATTGAAATACAGTAAAATCAAATGCTTCATTAATAGTTTGTTGAGGAACTTTTGCATCAAGCATCTTTTTAAATCAGTATGACTTTCATTCTGTATGAATTTGAGTATATCTTAAAGGAATTGTATTAGATCAATTATTTAAATTTAAACTCCAATCTAAATAAGGTAATGGAATATTATCTCCTCAATCAGGATTTAGAACTTCTAATTTATTTAATAAAGACATTTTTAAAACACAAGAATTTCATGCTAAACAGTTAGAAGTATAAAAATTATTAAAGCTTGTAGTATTTCAATCTAAATCAACTCAATTAGAAATTGTAATTCCTGCATTATTTGTAGTTGCTCAATTAAATAATATAGAATTAACTAATCATCTATTAGTTATATCATCAGCTAAAATTTGAGAACTATCTGCATTTAATATTCAATTTGAAGCAATTAATTGCCAATTAATAATTTCTGTATTTCATCAAACAAGTATTGATCAACTATCAATTGAAGGTCAAATATCAGGAATTTTAAAAGTAAATTGAGCATTAGATCAATTAAATTTACCATCTCAAATTTCTAATTGTATTGGTTCACTAATTCTTATTCTATTATAATTACTAGAAAATTCACTATTTCATTGACCATTGGGAGGTAAAAGAGAACCTAATGCTATAATAGATATTTTATCATCAACTGCTAAAGATGAATTAAAGTTTTTTGTATAATTTAATCAAAAATTATTTTTTATATAAAATAATGAATTTTCTATTCATTTTTCAGCTTGATAATATGCCTTAGAGACATTTTCTATTCATTTTACATTTCTTGAAAATGGAATTATATAATCAATTAAATAAAGAGCAATTAAACTCATAATTACTGTTAAAATAATTGCTAAAATAATTGATAATGCTTTTTTATTATTATTTTTCATATTTTTATATTTTATCTACTGTAAATATCACTTAAAGAAATAGTTGTAGAATACTTGAATTCTGGAACTTTTCATTTAATTCTCTTTTTAACAGTCCAACTTGGAGCTAAAACAATTTCTAATCTAACATATGGTGCAAAATTTGTTCATGTTGTACTATCTTTCCATGCTTTATCAATATCTTTATTTGGATATGGATAAATCTTAAATGATTTTACATTAATATTATCAGAAAACAAAGATAACCAAAATCAAGTATCAGATGCACTTCATGCTATTATAGGTGAACTATAATCACTAGCTCATGCAAATTCTTTATCAATAAACCATGTATCTACTACTCAATCATATTGACTACCATCTGAATCTGAATTTCAAGATATAGTATGATCCATTCAATAATCAACTCAATATAACTTTAAAATTTCTATTTTTCAAATACATCAATTTCAAGTATAAGTTAATCAAGAATCAGATGTTGTACTAGATGTTGTACAAGTTGATCAGCTAGGAGCTTTGGGATCTAATAAATAATTTAACCTAATTAAAGTTCTATGTTTTTTATCTGCTGAAATTAAATATAATTCTTTTACATTAGTTCATGCTGTAAAAACACTTGGTCAATTTCATAAAAATTCATCATCATCATCTCAAACAATTAAATTGTTAGCATCATTATCTTCATCTCATAAATCTGAATCACTATTAGAATTATAATCTATAAATTGAAATGAATATTCTCAATACCTTTGAGGACTTCAACTATAATCTTGTCCATCAGAACCTTGAATTCAATCACTATCATTTAAATTTGAATTATTATAACATCAATTTATACCTAATGAGTTTCAATTTCAACTTCTACAATAATAAAATCAATTTCAATAGGCATTAGTTCAAACAGTTCAATTATATCAAAAATTTCAATATCAAGTAGCTAAATTATAATGACCAGAAGAATAAGTAGTATCTCAGACAACCTTTCTATTCCAATATTCTTCATAATCTATAGTTCATCATTTTTTTATAGTTTCATAAAGTCTTTGTGAAAAGAAAAAAGTTTCTTTTTCAATATTTGAAGAATCAATAAGCTTTATTTTTCAAAAAGAAACTTTACTAACTACATCAAAACCAATAATTAATACTCAACTTACAATTAAAATTCAAAACATTATTTCAATTAAAGTGAAAGCTTTAATTTTATTTTTTATTTTCATATTTTAAAATTAAATAATCAATTAAATCTCCAAAAAAAGAAAAAAATCTATATAAACTTGGATTTTTCCAAAACTTCTTTGGCCATAGTTTAAAGATAAATTCTAAAAAATCAAAAAATAGATTATCCTTATTTTTTGAGTTATCAATTCAAAATAAAAGTAAAAAACTTCTAAAAAAATCTAAAATTAATGATATAAATAAAAATATTAAATTTAAAAATGAATTGTTTTCTTTTTTTTCCATAAAATAATTAAAAAAATTATATACCATATATAGTATATATTAAAAACATAAAAAAGCTAGAAAATATGGCTTTACTTTTGCATAAAAAATAATACATTTAAAAAATATAAATATACTTAACAAAAAATTATGTATAATTCAAGAGTTAAAAATAGAAGATTTAAAAGATTTTTAATTAAACTAACAAATCTTTTTAAATTTAAAACAAGCAATTTTTGTATAAATAAAAAAATAATACTTATATCAGTCATTTTATGATATATAAGTTTATTTTTAAATTGGATAAAAATTACTGAAGATAATACTACTAGTTATTTAAATTCATTTAATAAAATTAATATATTTAATAGTAGTATAATTTTCATTATATTAACAATAATCTTATTCATCCTATTTTCATCAACTAAAAAAGAAAAATTTAAATTATTTATACATTTAAATTTAAAAGACTGAGTAGTTTTAGTTTTATTAAATATTTTATTATTATTATTATCCATAAGTTCACTTTCAACTATTATTTGACTAAAAATATTTTATTTAAACATAAATTATGATTCTTGAGTAATTTTTACAATTATAGCATGAATAATATGATTATATGCTAGCCTAAGGCTTAAAAAAGAATCTAATAATAAAATTATACTAAATGAAAGTGATGATAAAACTAAAATAGTTGACAATAACAATATGAAATTACCAATTTAATTTGACTTTCTTTCTACAATAATTATATTAGACTATAATAAATTTTACTTTAAAAAAATAAAGAAAATGGTAACTGCAACTTTAGATAAAAATGTAATTGAAACAACATTTAAAGACATAATAGAAAGCCTTTCTGAAAAAGAAAAAATTGTTATTTCTGAAAGAGTTTGACTGAACTGAGAAAGAAAAACACTTCAATATATTGGAGCTTCTTTTTCACCTTCTATAACTAGAGAAAGAGTTAGACAAATTGAAGATTCAGGTATTAAAAAAATCTGAAGAATTATTAAATCTTCTACTTTATATGACATTCAAAATAAAGCTAGAGATATTATTAAGTTACATTGAAATTTAATTTCAAAAGAAAAGTTAATAAACAATATAATTAAAGAGTTATCATTAGATCCAAGTATTAATGCTAATATACTTGAAACGATCATTCAAGCAGATGTTGAAATATCTAAATCAAAACCTAAATTAGGTACAAAAACATATTTTTACTTTCCTACTATTAGTAAATCACTAATTGAACAAATTCATAAAGAAGGAGTAAAAATTCTAAAAAAGAAAAAAGATGTTATGAGAAAAATTGATTTGTATGAACAAATCAAACATAATATCTGAGATACTACAATCTCAAATGTTCTTATAGATAATATAATGGATGTGTTTGATGATGTAGTTGATGGTGAAGAAAACTTAATTGGATTATCAAAATGGAAAATTTTAAATCCAAAAACACTTAAAGACAAGGCTATTTATGTAATGAAAAAACAAAAAGTGCCAATGCACTTTGTTGATATTTCAAATAAAATTACTGAATATCTTTGAGATGAAGTAAAAATAAACACTATCCATAATGAATTAATAAGAAATAATGAATTTGTTTTAATTGGTAGAGGTTTATATGCATTAAAAGAATGGGGATTCAAACCAGGTACAGTTATTGATGTAATTATTGATGTTCTAAATAAAAACTGAGAACCTATGAGTACAGAAGATATTATAAAAGCTGTATTAAAAGTTAGAAATGTTAAAAAAACTACAATCTATATGAACTTACAAAATAAAGATGTTATAGAAAGAGTAGGTAGAAATTACTATGATGTAAAAAAATAGAAGATTAAAATCTTCTATTTTTTTTAAACTAATAAAATTTATTATTCATGATTTCAAAACATTTCTCTTCTTTTTTTATACTCATTTAAAATCTCTGAAACAATATTTTCTAAATCATAATTTTCACCATCTATATCCAAGAAAAATCTATCACTATATTTATCTTGATTATTTTTTATTCATTGAATTCTCTCTTGTTTTGAAACCTGACTTTTTAATCTATGCTCAATTTGTTTTTTAGTTAATCAATCCCTTTTTTCCACTCTTTCTCTTTGTTTCTCAGGAGAAACTCAAATATGAATAATATTTTCATCAAACAAATATGTTAAACCTCTATCAAAAATAATAGCTCATTCAACTAAAATAATTCAAGGAGTATCTATTTTAGATATTTGTTTTTTTAATAAATGAATAAGAGGCTCTAACATAATATCCATTAATTTTTGCATCTTTAGTTCATCTTTAAAAACAATATCTCAAAGTATTTTTTTATTTGTTGTTCAATCAAGCAATAAAACTTCATCTCAAAATTGCTCTTTAATCTTATTTCTAGCTCTTACACAAAATTCTTTATCACTTGTATGGATTATATTTGTAATTTTATCTAAATTTAAATAATGAATCTTTATATCTGTTTTTTCTGATAGTTCTTCTAGTCATTTTCAAAAAGTAGTTTTTCAAGATGCAATTCATCAAGTTAAACCTATAATCCATTGTCATGATTGTTTCATTCTAAGTGCTTCTCTAACTACAGGACTAGCATCTGAATATACATCTCAACCAAAACTAAATAATGCCTTAAATGAACTAGAGCTAATTCCAGCTTTTAAACTATCTATTTGAGGTATAAAACTAGTCATTACATCTCATGAAAATCTTTTTGATAATGTTGCTATATCTTTTTCATAAACAAAATCAACATCATTTCTAACTCATTTTATAATATGAGAATATCAATTTTCATAAACATAATCTGCTATCAAACCAGAATAAATATCTACTTCTACCCTATCTTTTAAATCATCTCACAAAGTCTTTTCAATTAATATTTTTCTCTGTTTTGGAGTAAAAGTTCCTTTTTTATTTGGATTTACTCAAAGTACAACTTTTACTTTTGAATTTGGATTCATTCTTAGATAATCTCTAACCACAGCTTCATGTCCATAAGTCCAAGGGTCAAAAGAACCTGAAAAAACAACAACTTGTTCTTCTAGCAATATATCAATTCTTTTTACTATTTCACTCATAGAACTATTAGGAAACTTATTTAATATTTTTTCAACTATTTTTTTTACTTCTTCAGGATATATATCTATTATATTATCTACTATTTTCTCTTTTTCCATAATACTAAAAATTAAACATACAAATCATTTTTCAATATATAATCTCTAATTTCAGGAATAATTAACTCAGAAACTTGAGTTTTATTTGATTTTAAAAATTCTTTTACTTTTGTACTTGAAATATCTTTTAATTCAGTTTCTATAATTTGATAATTTTCAAATCAAGTTAAATCATATTCACTACCTGGTCTTTTTATAAAAATTTTTGCTAATTTTTTCTCTATATATTGATTTTCATTATCTTTCCAATTTGGCATAGCATTTATAACATCAGTACCAAAAACAAAACTTGGTTCAAATCATAAAACTTCTTTATAATAATCTTTTACTTGCATAATAGTAGTATCTCTCCCATTTTTTCAAGAAAAAAAATGTTTATCAACTTCTATATCAATTCAATTTTTTACTAAATGTTCTACAAACATATCTATCATTTTTTCCCTATGATAAGGCTCTATTTTATAATCTTTATCAAGTCTTGGACCATCTGGATTTAATATTATCTTTTCAACAGAAGTTTTTGCTAAAATACTTTCAATTACAAATTTATGTCAGTTTGTAGCTGGATTAAATGCTCCTCAATAAACTGCTACTCTATTTTCTATATTTTTCATATTCTTTTAAGTTACATAATAATTTTATTGACTTTTTTATTTTTTCCTAATAATAAAGATACCAAAATCAAAACAAAAGGAAATACTATGATACAAAAACTAAAAAAGGAATATATACCAATGTACACATTGGGAGGAATAACAATATTCTCAATGATCTACTATGCACTAAAAGATCTATATGAAGTAATATTGTAATTTGAGGTGAAGAGCTGTGTTACAAAACACAGGCTCTTTTTGTTTATATTTAATTATTAAAACCTTGTTCTTCTAAAACTTTATTATCCCATTTATCTTCATATGATTTCTCTATTAAAAGCTTAACTGAAAACTTTGATTTTTTTACAATAAGTTTAATTTTTTCTCAAGGACTTGTTTTTATAAGCTCATTTCAATCAGCAGAAACTATTACTGAATGAATCCTATTTTGATTTTCTATTTTAATTTTACTTGAATTTTCAAGCACTGCTGGAGTTTGTAATTTTGGTTTCCAAGCAGCCATATAAGTCATAACAAAGCTATTTGAACTATGTGGTAATATAGGTCAATGTAAAGAAGAATTGTAACCTGTAGATCAAGCAGGAGTTGATACAAGTAATCAATCAGCTTGTAAATCAAAAGAATTATTTTTATTTACTTTTATGTTTGTATCAAGCATTTTTCAAGCAATATCTTTTAATACAACTTCATTAAAAGCAATATCTTTTAAAATTTCATTTTCTGTTTTAATTTTTAAATCAAGTAAAGGATATTCTCTAGTTACAAATTCACTAGATTTTTTTATGTATTCTTTATCATTTAATAAAAATCATTTAGTACCAAAATTTATAGGTAAAAAAGCTTTTTGCTCTTTATAATGTTTTCTAATTGCTCTTAAAATAGTTCAATCTCAACCTAAAACCATTATCACATCTTGTTTTATATTTTCTAAAATTTGCCTTAATTTTTTACTCTCTAAAAATTTTTGCAATTCTGGTTTATTTTCTAAATTATAACTATCATATACAACAATATGATTATCAATTCTTTTTTCTCTCATAATACTCTATTTTAATTTTTAAATTCAAATTTGTTTTCTAAATTTTTGATAATTTTCTTTAATTACATCATCATTTAAAAATGAACTCATAGTTCAAAATGTAGCATGTTTATCATCATCTCATCAAATCATATGACAATCACTACCAAAGGTAAGTATTAAATCATATTTTTCCCTAGATTCCATAATTACTTTTCACCAAGCATAATCTACTTTTGCATTAAACTCAATAGCATTCACTCAAGCATCTATATAATATGATAGTTCTTTTTTAAATTCCTCTGGTCATTTCTTAAATGTAAAATTTGGATGAGCAATAGACAAAATTGCATTATCTTTTACTGCAAGTTTTGAAATATCTTCTAAATCTGGTTCATATTTTCAAGCTTCTACTTTGTAATCATTATAAAATTTTCATTCTGATTTCATACAATTATAGTAAAACCAACTATAACTAGATTGTTCTCAAAAAATATTTTCAAAATATTTTCTATTATATTCTGCATTTGTTCAATTAAACATATAATTAACTATATTCCACTTATTCATCCCCTCTTCTCAATGACCAATTTTTTTTATAAAAGAAACCACATCATCAATATCTATTTTAAATCACATATCTTGAAGTTTTTGTATTTGTAAATTTAACATTTGTTTTTTTAGAAATAAAACATTTTCTAACAAACTATCTACTTCTCTACTCACTGAATTTGCATAATATAAAATATGAAGTGACTTATCTCTAGTATAATTTTTTGCAGAGATTTCTACAGCTTCTGGAACTGCAATATCTGTATCCACTAATAATTGTTTTAATTTCCTATTTACCACATCATGTTCAGTAATAGCACACATATTTATATTTTGCTCTATAGCTTCTTTTGCAAAATCTTCTACATAATCAAATCAGTCTGATCATTTTACACTAGTATCAAATCTAGATCATTTTGTATGATTATGACAATCTATTCTTATTCTCTCCATAATTCTTTAAATTAACAATTATTTTGTGTAATCCTTACACTTACTATATCTGAAAAATTTTATTTTGCAAGTATTTGCATAGATTTTCAGTTGAAGTTAGCTAATCTAACTTCTAATTCTAATATCAAAGTTTTTAATTTTTTATATGCTTCAGGATTTGTTTTGTAAGCAATTTCTAAAAAATATTTTTTAGTCTCCTCTACTTTTCTTTTTACTTTTTCTGTATTGTTTTCATCCCATTGAGTTGATAAATTGTGTATTCTATCAGCAAATTTTACATTAAAAATATTATCTATAACTACATCTATCTCTTCAGCAGATAGTTCAATATCATTCTCCCAACATAATTCTTCAATATATTCTTGCATATTTTCATAAGAACTTAAATGTTCAAAATATTCTTCATTTCTCATAGCTTTTCACTCTATTTTATCATCTGAATAATCTTGCCAAGGCCTTTTACTCATTGCTTGCACAGCTAAAGCTATTTTTTCTGATCAAGAAACATAAGAAATTACTTCATAACTAGCATCAACATCTTCTATAGAATCATGATATAAAGCAATTAAAACTTTTTGCACACTTGGATTTTTCATATCTAAAACAATATTTGTAACTGCTCTTAAATGTTCAAAATATCTATCTCAACCATCTCTAAATTTCTTTGAAAATTTATCTTTCATCAATCAATAAGCTGTTGTAATTTTTCTTACAGAATCCTTAAATTCATCAATATTATTTTCATTTAATTCATTGTTGTAAATTTTTTCCTTTACATTATCTAAAAGTTTTTCAATTCATTTTTTTTCTTCTAAACTATCATAAACTTCTAAAACATTTTCTAAGTCATATAGATTTTTTATATCAACTACCATAAAATAAATTTAAGAAATAAAAAGACATCTCTATAGTAAAATATATTTCCAAAAAATCAGTTTTATTTTCAAGATATGTAAAAATAAAACTACATTTTTTATTTGATATACTTTAAAATACAGATATTATAATTATACAATAATTGTAATATTTTTTTACACTTTTAAAAATGAACACAAAAATACTAGAAAATTTATGACTTAGTAAAAATGAAATAGCTATTTATTTATTTTTACTTAATAACTGAAATGCAAATATTTCTGAAATATCAAAAAGTACAGGAATCAATAGACCTTCTATATATTCTACTATTCCCCATATGATAGAATCTGGACTTTTAATTGAAGTTTTAAAATGAAAAAGAAAATATTATAGTGCTCAAAATCCAAAAGTTTTAAAAACATATTTAAACAAAATACAAAAAGATTTTGATTTTATTTATACTGAATTATGAACAGCTTATAAAAAAAGAAAAAAAAGACCTATTTTACAATCACTTGATTGAAAAAAAGGTATAAAATATATTTTTGCAGATATAGTTAAAACACTTAAAAAATGAGATGTATATTATAGATATTCTTCAAGAAAAAGTATTGATAAAAGATGATACTTGCCTGATAATTACAAAAAAATAAGAGATGAAAAATTACTTGAAAGATTTGTAATAACAAATGATTTTCTAGATAAAAACAAACAAACTCAAAAAGCTAGAAAGCAGTCAGTAATTATTCCCAAAAAATATGATTTATTTGAAGATGATATTTTAAAAATTATATACAAAGACAAAGTAGCAATAATTGATTATAATTCAGACCAAGGCTTCATAATAGAAAATCCACTTTTTGCAAATTTTGAAAGAAAATTATTTAAATTATTATTTCAGTTTTTAAAAAAATAGACAATATTAAAGACCCTATTTGCATAGGATCTTTTTTGTACTAGCCTCCTTACTAGCCTATTATTTCTCTAATTCCCCCCCGTTCTAACTGCAGAATCTCTAGAAAAGTGATCTTTTTCTTGTTCAGATTCTTCCTGAGAAACTTCTTCAAGATCTTCTTGATAAGTTTCTTCTAGAACTCCTTGTTTTTCAGCAATTTGTTCAAGAAGCTTATCTGGAAAAAGCTCATCAAATTTAATTGCTTTAAGTGTCATAAGCTTATCAGCCATTGCATTTGCATGATTTTGAAGTCCTGTAAAATCATATTCTAATGCTTTATACTTTCTTAGCAAATCTTGATTTTGCTCTGAAAACTCATGAAGCTTTCTTTTAAGAGCACCTTTATTTGCACCAGCCAAGATATCAAAAAGTTCTTTAAGTGCCAAAAGTGCAACAATAAGAACAACAAGATATGTAACCATCACAAACAACTCAGGATTAGACTTCAGTCCTTCTTGTACCCAATCAATACCAGCTTGAATATATCCTTGACCTACTTCAATTACTTTTTCCATTTTTCTTTCCTTCTATTTTTGTTTTTGTATTTTTAAAATACTTCTCCAGCACTATTTGACTGCCAGACTCTTTTATTATCTTCTTCAGAATTTTCAGGTTGATACTTATCTCTAAGTTCCTGAATTTCTTTATCAGATAATCCTCTTTTTTTTAATTCATCTACAAAAGCAATATTATCATCTACTACTTTTAATTGTACATATTCTAGATACTTAATCCTTTTTGTTCTATTTCTTGCAAGAAAAAATACAACTAGCAACAAAATCAAAAAAATAAGCACTAGATAACCAGACACATAAAATTTTTGAGTTAAAAAACTCATACATTTTCCTCCTATAAAAGTCTTTTTTAGACTTATTTTCTAACTCACTTAATAGTAAGCTAGAAAAGAATATAGAAAAAAGTCAATAAAAATCAAGTTTTTTTAATATTTTCTTTACAAAAAAAATAAATGACATAAAATTTATAAAATTTAATTTTTAATAATGTTTAATGAAGATATTTGTATTTGATACTGAAACAACTTGATTTATAAACAAAAAAGAAACAGATTTAGATAAACAACCACATATTATACAATTTGCATGAATTTTTTGAGAAATAGATAAAGACTGAAATTTTACTGAAGAAAAAAGAGTTGATATACTAGTAAATCCAAAAATGCCAATTCCCTTTTGATCTAGTGAAGTTCATCATATATATGATATAGATGTAAAAGATGCTCCATATATAGAAGATGTAATAGATGATTTTTTATCATATATAAACTGAGCAGATGTAATAGTATGACATAATATAGAATATGATGAAGATATGATAAAACTTGAATTAAAAAGACTAGGTAAAGAATTTGAATATCATCCAAAACAAGTAATATGTACAATGAATGAAACAATAAATTTTTGTAAATTACCTAAAAAACTTGCAAGTTCTAGCTGATATAAAAGACCAAAACTAGGAGAACTACATAAAAAACTTTTTGATAAATACTTTGTTTGAGCACATGATGCCATGACAGATGTAGAAGCAACTTTAAATTGTTTTATAGAACTTGTAAAAATCTGAGAAATAGAACTAAAAGAAACAAAACAAGAAGTAATAAGTTTGTTTTAATTAATTTTATTAGAAACAATTAAAATAATAATTAAACAAAATATTAAAAAAATTTTTCCTTTTTGTGTATTATTATTTTAATTGTAAAATTTTTCACTATACTTTAAATATTAATGAAAATAAATTATGTCTAACTTTTGAGATTTAGTAAACATAGAAGAATTTTGAAATAAAAGAGAAGACTTCAATCCAGAGAGATGAGAAGTTGCTTTTTATTGTAAAGATTGTAGACAATTAGTAGAAGTAGATAGACCAAATCCTAAATGATATACTTTTATTTGTAAAATTTGTCATTGAAAAAATATAGCTATAGGTACAGAAGAATGACTTAAATCAAATTATAAAATCAAATAATATTTTTAAAAGTCTAGTTAAAAAAGTTTGACTTAATATATACTAATTATATACTCACTATATACTTTAATTTTATAAATATACACACATATGGATAAACAAGCTGCATTAAGTGATGCTTTAGCAATGATTGAGAAACAATTTGGTAAAGGTTCTATAATGAAACTTTGAGATAAAGATGGTTGAATGCAAGTAGAAACTACTTCAAGTTGATCATTATCTCTTGATATGGCCCTTGGTGGATGATATGCAAAATGAAGAATTGTTGAAATTTATGGTCCTGAATCATCAGGTAAAACTACTCTTACTTTACATGCTATAGCAGAAGTACAAAAAGCTGGTGGAACTGCTGCTTTTATAGATGCAGAACATGCATTGGATCCAAGTTATGCTAAAAAAATCTGAGTAGATACTGATAATTTAATTATCTCTCAGCCAGATTATGGTGAACAAGCATTAGAAATAGTTGATGCCTTAGTTAGATCTGGAGCTGTTGATTTAATAGTAGTGGATTCTGTTGCTGCTCTTACTCCAAAAGCTGAAATAGAATGAGAAATGTGAGATTCTCATATGGGTCTTCAAGCTAGACTTATGAGTCAAGCCTTAAGAAAAATAACTTGAGCTATTTCAAGAAGTGGTACAACTGTAATTTTCATCAACCAAATAAGAATGAAAATCTGAGTTATGTTTGGTTCTCCTGAAACAACTACTTGAGGTAATGCTTTAAAATTCTATGCTTCTCAAAGAATAGATGTAAGAAGAAAAGCAAAAATTGAAGCTGGTACAGGACTTGAAAAAGAAGCTACTTGAAACCTAACAAAAGTAAAAGTTATAAAAAACAAAGTTGCTCCTCCTTTTAGAGAAGCTGAATTTGATATAATGTATAATGAATGAATCTCAAAAGTATGAGAAATTCTTGATATTTGAGCTCAAACTTGAGTTATTAAAAAATCTGGAGCATTTTATTCTTACTGAGACACAAGACTCGGACAATGAAGAGAAAAAGCTAAACTTTTCTTAAAAGAAAATCCAGAACTAGCTTCTGAAATAGAAGAAGTTATCAAAAATAGTTTAGAAGACTAAAAAATATTTCTACATCTGTAGAAATATTTTTTTAATATCCTAACTTGCCTTTTAAACATTTTTTTATATATTTTTATACAATTACTTAACAAAATAACAATAACAAGATGAAAATTTCATATAACACACTTAAAAGATATATTCCAAACATAAAAACTCCTGAAGAAGTTGCACAAGATTTAATAATGCATACAGCTGAAGTAGAAGAAATTATTTATGAAGGAAAAAACTTTGATAATATGGTTATTTGAGAAATTAAAGAAATAAATTCTCATCCAGATGCTGACAAATTAAGTGTTTGTAAAGTAAATATTTGAGAAGAAGAGACTCAAATAGTTTGTGGTTGAACAAATCTAGAATTAGGACAAAAAGTAGCAGTTGCTAAAATTGGAGCTACTGTTTCTTGGCATGGAGAAGAAACTATTACAATGAAAAAAACTAAAATCAGAGGGGTTGAAAGTAATTGAATGATATGTGCTTCAGAAGAAATCTGATTAGATGGACAATTCCCTGCTGAAAGCTCTACTGAAATATTAGATTTATCAACTATATCTAGTGATGCTTGAACTCCTTTAAGTGAAGCATTAAATAAAACAGAAGTTATTTTAGAAGTAGACAACAAAGCTATAAATCATAGACCAGATTTATTTTCACATATTGGTATAATAAGAGAAATTTTTGCTATAAATGGTGAAAAATTTGATTTTGAATATGAAGATAAAAACTTTGATTCTTATCCTGATTTATGAATCAAAAATGAAATTCCAGAAGTAGTAAAAAGATATATTGGACTGAAAATCTCAGGAGTTAAAAATATAGACTCACCTGATTATGTAAAAGAAGTTTTAGAAGCTTCTGGAGCTAATTCTAAATGATTATTAGTAGATCTTTCAAACTATAGTTTATATATGTATGGTCAACCTACTCATATATTTGATGCAGATAAAATTTCTGAAAATATTGTGGTTAGATATGCTAAAACTTGAGAAAAATTTGTAGCTTTAGATGATAAAGAATATGAATTATCAGAAAATGATATTGTTATAGCTGATTCAGAAAAAATACTTGCTTTATGAGGTATTATCTGAGGAAAATCTAGTGCAGTGTCTGACAAAACAACAAATATTATTATAGAATGAGCAAATTTTGACCAAGCAGTATTAAGAATGACTTGAAAAAGATTAGGTATAAGAACAGATAGTTTAAATATTTTTGAAAAAGATATTTTAACTGTTTCTGCTAGATGGTGAGTGAGTTTAATTGTATCTGAACTAGAAAAAGCTTTCAGTGATTTAAATTTTGATGCATATAGTGATATATACCCTAAAAAAACTGAACAAATTACTATTGATTATGATTTAGAATTTATAAACAGATTAATTTGAAAAGATTATTCAGAAGATACAGCTGAAAAAATACTTACAAATCTTTGAATAGAAATAAAAGATAAAAAATTAATTATCCCAGCTTGGAGAAAAGAATTAAACTACAAAGCTGATATAGCTGAAGAAATAGCAAGAATTGATGGTTATGACAAAATAGAAGCCAAAATTCCAGAAATTCAATTAGGAGCTATCAAACAAGAAAATATTTATAAAATAAAAACTATTTCAAGAAATTTCTTTGTAAACAGAGGTTTCTATGATATGTACACTTACTCTTTTGTTAACAAAGATTTAATCCAAAAATCAAATAGCTCAATGGAAAACTTAGTAGAATTAAAAAATTCTCTAAGTGAAGATGCTACTCATATGAAAGATAGCTTAATTCAAAACCTACTTTTAAGTTTAGAAAAAAACATAAGAGATAAAAAAGACTTAAAACTATTTGAAATTGAAAAAGTTTTCAAAAAAGAAAAAGACTCAAACATAAAAGAAGAATATAATATTGCTTGAGTAATAACTTCAAATAAAGATGTAGTTTATTATGAAATCCAAGATATTGTAAAAGACTATTTAAATACAATCTGAATAACTAAATTTAGTTTTGAAAAAGTAAATGACAAACCAGGATATGCTCACTGAGGAAGAACTGCTGATTTAATTGTTAGATGACAAAAGGTTTGAATTATTTGAGAAATTCATCCTAAAATAGCAAAAGATTTCTGAGTAAAATCAAAAATTGGATTTTTTGAAATAAATCTTGAAAAAATAAAAGATATGGCTTTTGTAACAACAAAAGTAAAAGAAATATCTTCATTCCAAGCTAGTAATTTTGATATAAGTTTTGAAATCACTCCAAAAATAAAATGATCAAAAGTAAAAATAACTATTGAAAAAACTGATCCAAAATTAATAGAAAAAGTTGAACTTATTGATATATATAATGACAAAGAAAAACTTTGAGACAATACAGCTATCACATTTAAAATTTACATTTGAAAAATGGATAGTGAAGTAAAAGATGAAGAAAAAAATAAACTTATTCAAGACATAATCTCTAGAGTAGAAAAATTATGAGCAAAACATAGATAGTTAAGAGTAGAAAGTGAAAAGTTTAAAGTAAAAAGTAGTTCAGAGGGTTAAAACCCTCTGTTAACAAAAAATTAATAATTTCCTACAGCTTGTAAACAGCAGGTTTTAACCTGCTAAAAATAACAAATTTAATAATTTATTATTTTTCTAAATAAAACTTTTAAAAATAACATAAAATAATGAAAAAATCTTTTGACTAATTTATGTTTTTTCATATAATCTGCCTGCTTACCACCATTTTTGGTAATTTTAAGCCCCGAAAAAATAATTTTAACCTTTTAAATTTTTGTAAAAATGCCTATAATTAAGTCTGCAAAAAAACAATTAAGACAAAACAAAAAAAGAAAAGTTAGAAATGATCACTTTAAAGCTCTTTATACTGAAGCTAGAAAAGCTTTTGAAAAAGCTATTAAAGCTGGTGATTCTAAACTTGCTAAATCTGTATTTGTCAACCAAAAAGACAAAGATGGAAAAACTACTAAAGCTTGATTACAAGCAATTATTGATAAATTAGTAAAAAAGAATATAATACATAAGAACAATGCTTCTAGAAAAAAAGCTAAATTTGCTAAAATGTTAAAAGCTTTAGAAGTAAAATCTTAAAACCTAACTAACTTTTTAAGTGAGTAAAGACAAAAAAAGACCATTAAATGATGAAATTAGAGCTAATAAAGTTCAAGTTATAACTGATGCTGGAGAAAACTTATGAGAAATGAGTTTAAAAGAAGCAAAAGCTATAGCATCTGAACAAGGATTAGATTTAATGGAAATCTGAAGAAATCAAGATTTAACAATTGTTAAACTTCTTGATTATTGAAAATTCTTGTATAGACAAAAAAAACAAGAACAAAAAAATAAGCAAAAATGAAAAGCTCCTGATTTAAAAACAATTAGAATTACTTTTAAAATTGGTGAACATGACTTACAAGTTAAGTTTAAACAAGCAAAGAAATTTGCTGAAACTGGACACCCATTAAAAGTAACTCTTATGTTGAGATGAAGAGAAAATCATTATGCAAATATAGCTCAAGAAAAAATGGAATCTTTTGTAAAAATGTTAGAAGAGATTTATAAAATTGATTGAACTATCAAGAAAAATTGAAATACTTTTATAGCTATGTTAAAACCTATAAAATAAATTTATATAATTAAAAAATTAATTATGACTTTAAAAACAAGAAGTTGAGTTAAAAAAAGAGTAAAAATAACTTGAACTTGAAAAGTAAAAGTACAAAAAGCTTGTAAAAGACATTTACTTTCAGACAAATCTAAAAAAGCTAAAAAGAAAAACCAATATGGACAAATTTTAGCTGAAGCTGAAGTAAAAAAAGTAAAAAGACAATTACCTTTTGGTAAATAATAAAAAAATATTTATAATTTATAATTAAGATCATGGTTAGAGTAAAAAGAGGTCTAATGACTAGAAAAAGACATAAAAAAATCTTAAAAGCTACTAAATGATATAGATTATTAAACTCTAGAGTTTTCTCAAGAGCAAAAAATGCTTGGATGAAAGCTGGTTTAAATGCCTATATTGGTAGAAAAAGAAAAAAAAGAGATTTTAGAAGATTATGGACTGCAAGAATTAATGTTTCTGCTAGACTAAATTGAACTACATATTCAAAATTAATCGGGGCTATGTATTCAAAAAAAGTAAAACTTAATAGAAAAGTTTTATCTAATTTAGCTATTACAAATCCTACAGTTTTCACAAATGTTGTTAATTTCACAAAATAAGAATTGGTTTTTACTAATTCTTATTTTTTTGTGCTTATTTTTTTAATTTATATAAATATGAAAACAAAAAAATATCCAATAACAATTATTAATGAATCTTGAAATTTTAAATGTGTTTATACTCATCTAAATACAATTGCTTTAAATATAAAAGAATTATTAGTAACAAAAGATATTTTTGAAAAAATACAAAAAGACTCTCTTGATAAAGTAGAAAAATTATTAAAAGAATTATATGAACAATAAAACTTTTGACTTTTTTGCTTTTATTCATATAATTCCCCCACCTGAAAAGGAAGATATGAAAATATCGTTAATACCTTTATTATTTAAAAAAATTATATTATGGCTAAACATGGTAAAAAATATAATAAAGCTTTAGAACTTGTTAATCAAGATATAGCTTATACTCCAGCTGAAGCTGTTGAATTATTAGAAAAAACAAATACTGTTAAATTTGATCCAACAGTAGAAATTCACTTTAATCTTAATCTTGATCCTAAATATCAAGATCAAATGATTAGAACTACTTTATCTTTACCAAATGGTACAGGTAAAACTCCAAAAATTTGTGCTATTACTGATGGTGATGTTAAATCAGCTAAAGCTGCTGGTGCAGTTGTTGCTGGTGGTGAAGAATTAATTGATGATATTGCTCAAGGTAATGTTGCTTTAGATTTTGATGTAGTAGTTGCTACTCCTTCAATGATGAGACATTTAGGTAAAATTGCTAGAATTCTAGGACCTAAAGGTTTAATGCCAAATCCTAAAGCTGGTACTGTTACTCCAGATTTAGAAAATGCAATTAAAGAAATTGCTGCTGGTAAAATTGAAATTAGAACTGATAAACATGGTAATGTTCATTCTATTTTTGGTAAATTATCTTTTGGTAAAGATAAATTAACTCAAAACTTAGAATACTTCTTAAATGCAATCAATGAAGTAAAACCTAGTGGTTCTAAAGGAAAATATATAAATTCTGTAAATATATGTAATGCTATGGGACCTGCAATTAGAATTGAAACTAATACTGAAGAAAAATAATTAAAAACTGCTTTTAAAAGCAGTTTTTTGTTTGCAAAAAAACTAGAATTTTACTAGTTTTTTATTATAATTTAGCAAATTATAAAACTTAATTGATAATTTATGTACAACCACAAAGAACTAGAAAA
>Ga0256828_1000462_pt1 | contig 26955 bp, 27 predicted proteins | sample CV88metaG_FD_185993 | JGI IMG/M metagenome (GOLD analysis project Ga0256828, IMG submission 185993) | Hydrothermal vent microbial communities from East Pacific Rise, Pacific Ocean - CV88 | ecosystem: Environmental > Aquatic > Marine > Hydrothermal vents | place: Pacific Ocean: East Pacific Rise...
AGATGATCCACACCACACTGATGGTACTCCCAGGGAAATCTCCTCATACCTATGAACCCAAAGCGATGCAGATGAAAGCCATTGCCAAAGCTGATCTCTACCTTGCCATTGGGGTAGAGTTTGAACATGTCTGGTTGGATAAATTTCTTAACCAAAATCATCAACTTATTGTCAAAGATATCTCTAAGGACATTAATAAAAGTGCCATGATTGCAGACCATGAGGATCATCATGAAGCCTCAGGACTCGATCCCCATATCTGGGTGGATCCCATTCGGGTCAAACAGATTGCTCGTAATATCTATCAGGCACTTAGCAGTATGGATCACGCCCATGAGAGATATTATAAAGCCAACCTTGATGCCTATCTTCAAGAGTTGGATCTCTTGGATCACACCATTAGAGAGATTCTCAAAATGACCCCCCAAGGGGCTACCTTTATGGTTTTTCACCCCGCATGGGGATATTTTGCAGAGCGTTATCATCTTCGACAGCTCCCCATTGAAATCGAAGGGAAATCGCCCAAGCCCAAACAACTCGTCTCCATTATCAAAGAGGCAAAAAAGGAACAGGTCAAAGCAATTTTTACCCAACCTGAGTTCTCTGATCAGATGGCACAAACCATTGCCAAAGAGCTACACATTGCGGTCATCAAAACTTCTCCACTGGCAAAAGATTGGGAAGATAATTTGAAGCGATTGGCAACCGCCATTGCCAAGGGACAGCCATAGATGTCGATCATCGAAATTAAAGATCTCTCGTTTTCTTATCATAAACAGAAGATTTTGGAAGATATCAATCTCACTGTCGATGAACGAGATTTTTTGGCAATTATTGGACCAAACGGGGGAGGAAAATCCACCCTACTCAAACTCATCTTGGGCATTAATCCCATTCAACAAGGTAGCATCAAGACCTTTGGGGAGAAACCCAAAAAAAATCTCTCCAAAATAGGCTATGTCCCTCAAAATACCAATGTTAACACCGATTTTCCCATCAAAGTGATCGAAGTGGTGATGATGGGGCATATCGGTACCAAACGCCCCCTTTTTGGCTATGCCAAAGAGGAGATTATGTGTGCCATGGGGGCCTTGGCACAGGTGGGCATGGAGCAGTTTGCCAAAAAGAAAATTGGGGATCTCTCAGGAGGACAGCGTCAACGGGTCATGATTGCCAGAGCCTTGTGTGCACATCCCAAGATTCTCATCCTTGATGAACCCACCTCTAGCATTGATGTGGATGGTCAAAAGAGGATCTATGAACTGCTCGAACTGCTCAACAAAACCATTACCATTATTGTGGTAAGCCATGATATCTCCGTGATCCTAGAGTTTGCCAACAAGGTCGTACACATCAACAAACGTCTTACCCAGCATAAAATTACCAAAAAAGAGAAATCCAGTCACTTCTGTGAAGTCGAACTCTTCAACAAACTTAAGGGAAATCAATGTTAGAGGCACTCTCCTATGAATTTATACAAAATGCCCTGATTGCAGGACTTTTGGTCTCCTTGGCATCAGGAATTATTGGCTCCCTCATTGTGGTCAACCGCATGGTCTTCTTAGCAGGAGGGATTGCCCACACCGCCTATGGGGGGATTGGATTGGCTGTCTTTTTTGGCTTTCCTATCTTTTTGGGAGCCTCTCTCTTTGCGGTCGTGGCAGCCTTGATCATCGCTTTTATTACCTTTCATCACCGTAACCGAATGGATACCTTTATTGGACTTATGTGGGCGATTGGCATGGCACTAGGAGTGGTACTCATTGATCTCACCCCAGGGTACAACGTGGATCTTATGAGCTATCTCTTTGGCTCCATCTTAGCGGTAAGCCGCGAAGATCTCTACTATATGGGAGGATTGCTTATCAGCACCATTTTGATCATGACCTTTTGGTATCGGGATATCTTGGCGGTCTCTTATGACAGTGAATATGCAACCCTTCGAGGAATCAATGTCAAATTTTTCTACACCTTGATCTTAATCCTCTCCGCACTTACCGTGGTGGTTGCCATCAAAGTGGTCGGTCTTATCCTCGTTATTGCCCTCCTTACCATCCCTGTCTACATCGCAGAGAAGCTCTCCACAACCCTCTATATGATGATGATTTTATCGGGTATTTTTTCTTCGATTTTTACCGTGATAGGACTCGGGTTCTCTTACAATTTTGATATCGCTTCAGGTGCTTCTATTATCCTTGTCTCAGCCTTTTCACTCTTTTTATTTCTCTTTATCAACAGATTAAGATTACTTTAAAATTAAGTATAAAGTGCTATAATTTCGACACAATTTATCACAAAAGGCATTCATCCAATGAGACAGAAATTTACAAAAATACTTTTAACAATTTTTATGATGACTGGTATCACTCATGCCAGTAGTACGGATGGGATTACCCGCATCTATGAGTTTGTTGGAATACAAGGTGGCATAAGTGACTATGATGGTATCTCCACTCCTACCCTTGCGGTAAAGTACGGGCAACAGAGTAGCCTTTGGAGAACAGCCATCTCGTATAACTTTGCCAAAAAATCTAATGACACCATCCAAAGTATTATTGCACAAGTCGATCGAGGAATACTTACGGAACTCTTTGCCAACGTTCCGTTTAAACCTTATGTTGGATTTTCATTGGGAGTCATGGAACAGAGCAATAATAAGAATGCGGTTTCAAAAGACAGAGGTTATCTTTATGGTCTTAACACAGGCATCAACTATGTACTCAATAATAATTTTGATATTGATCTGGGGTATCGTTACATGATCAGCAATCAATTGGAATATATTGGGAAGACCAATAGCCTCTCTCTCTCCCTTCACTACTATTTTGATTAGCAATTTGGCTATAATACGCCTCATTTAATTATTTGGAGTCACTATTGTCCTTTTTTTCTTATCAAACCGTCAAAAATATTCTCTTTCGCTTTGACCCTGAGACAGCACACAGCATTGCTGGCTTGGGACTTCGCTCTCTTGCCTATGCCCCCATTCTACTGCGTGCATTAAAAGATTACTACTTTGTAAGTAATCCTCTACTCAGACAAAAACTCTTGGGGATTACCTTCGCCAATCCTGTGGGACTGGCAGCTGGATTTGATAAAAATGGAGAGTATATCACCGCCATGCCCACACTGGGCTTTGGCTATACCGAAATTGGAACCATTACCCCTCAACCTCAAGAGGGAAACCCCAAACCAAGACTCTTTCGTCTCAAAGAGGATCGCTCTATCCAAAATGCCATGGGATTCAACAACCGTGGTGCGGAATATATGGTTAAACGGCTCAACAAACTCTACTTTTTTGACTACCCCATTGGGATCAATATCGGTAAAAATAAAGTCACGCCTGAGGATAAAGCCCTCGAAGATTATGAGCGTCTTCTGCATACCTTCAAAGAGTATGGTGACTACATTGTAATTAATATCTCTTCACCCAATACCCCAGGGCTAAGAGATCTACAAAATGAGCAGTTTATTACCGATCTTTTCACCCTGGCAAAAACAATTACCGATCAGCCCATCTTCCTCAAGATTGCACCTGATATGACGGCAGAAGATGCCATTGCCTTATGTACCACCGCGGTTAATGCTGGGGCTTCGGGTATCATTGCAACCAATACCACCATTGACTATTCACTCACCCCACATGCCAAAGATTTTGGAGGCATTTCGGGTGCCTTGGTACGTGAAAAATCTTACGAGCTTTTTAAAGCCATTGGTAAAGAGCTTCATGACAAAACAACCCTCATCGCTGTGGGAGGAATTGAGACAGCAGAGGATGCTTACCGACGCATCAAAGCAGGGGCTTCCTTGGTTCAAGTCTACTCCATGCTGATCTACAATGGTCCCAACATGATCAAAGAGATCAATGAGGGCTTAAGCAAACTGCTCAAAGCAGATGGATATACCCATATCTCCCAAGCCATAGGAGCTGATTGGCGATAACAACAGATAACACTTAGGTAACACTTTCATGCTATACTTCGGTTAAAAATCATGAAAAAGGGTTATATCTCATGTATCTAAAATCGTTTATTTTGCTATTGATTCTTTCTACCAACACACTTTTGGCAGATCACATTAACTTCGATAGCAACGAGTCCAACAGCACACAACATTACTATATTGATCATCAAAGTAATATTAATGATTTGGCATTAAGCCATGATGCCACAATGATCTTTGCCGTTTCTGATGACACACTGGGTCGCTTGTGGGAAGCCCATACGGGTAGAATCCTCAAGCTCTTTCGAGGAGCCACCACAGCACTGACATGTATGGCACTAAGCCATGATGAAAAAAGACTGCTTGCAGGGAGTGCCTCAGGAGAGATTCTCCTTTGGAATACCCAAACAGGAGAACTCCTTCGACATTGGGAGGGACACAGTGCTGCAATTAATGCCATTTTGTTTGATCGCAATGAAAGCTTGATCTATACGGCTTCAGATGATCAGAGTATCAAAATTTGGAACCTCAATCAAGAAGCACCACTTAAGAGTATTGACTATGCTCATGATGAAGCCATCAATGCCCTTGCCCTCACGCCTGATGGGAAAAAACTTCTCTCTGCTTCGGATGATAAGATGATCAAGCTGTGGGATACACGCACCGCTCTCCTCCTCCAAACCTACCAAGGACATAAAGATCATGTCTTATCATTAGCCATTACAGCTGATGGTCACTCTTTTGCTTCAGGATCAGAAGACAACAGCATTAAACTTTGGAATCTTCAAACCCATAAATTGATCAAAACCCTTCGAGGGCATCACAGTGGGATCAATGACCTCTGTTTTACGCCTGATGGATCACAACTCTTCTCCGCTTCAGGCTCTTTTTATGGCAAGGGAGACAACAGTGTTAAAGTATGGAATATCAAAAAAAGAAAACTCAGCAAAACCCTCCAAACCAACCGAAGCTATATCAAAGCACTAAGCCTAAGTCAAGATGCCAAATATCTTGCAGCTGCCTCAGAGGATGCAACCCTTAGTCTCTGGTCTCTGCCTAAAGGAATTGTAGAGAAGAAAATCATGGGTAACAGCAGTCAAGTTAACAGCCTTGATCTCTCTGCTGATGGCAGATATCTTCTCTCTGGTTCCAATGACCATAGCACCCGTTTATGGGATATACAAGAGGGTAAATTGACCAAAGAGTTTAGAGGGCAAAAAGACCCCATACGGGCTGTTGCCTTTAGTGGGAATGAGCAATATGTGGTAGCTGGTTCAGGAAGCCCCAATGGGGAACGGGGTTACAGTATCAAGATCTATTATACCAAAAACAAAAAAGTCTTTAGAACGCTAAAGAGTGATCGTTATATCAATGCCTTGGATGTAAGTATTGGACGTTATGTCCTTGCCTCATTGGAGGACTCATATGATCTCAAACTGTGGGATACCAAACGAGCCAATCATCTCAGTACATTCCAAGATCACGTTGGACAGATCAACAGTGTCGCAATCAGTCGAGATGGTACCTATCTGCTCTCTGGATCGGATGATCATACCATTAAACTTTGGCAACGCAAAAACAAGAAACTCATTCATACGTTTAAAGGACATCAAGAGGCCATTAGAAGTGTTGCCATCAGCAAAGATGACCAATTGATTGTCTCAGCTTCGGATGATAAAAGCATCAAAATATGGGACAGAGCCAAAGGGACCTTACGCCATACCTTTACAACCAAAGAAAAAGTATCTGCTATGGATATCAGTAAGGATGCAGACCATATTCTAACAGCAGAAGGAGATACTGTTCGTTTATGGGATAGACATAAAGGTGAGGTTATCCAAGAGTTTCACGGGGCAAAGGCTCCCATACGGGATGTTGCCATTAGCAACGATGGCAAGCGAATTCTCGCCACCTCAGGCAATCTCATTCTACTGTGGGATAGCAATCATCCACAAAAACCCATCAAACGCTTTATGGGGGCTTCTCACGGACAATGGGTGGTATTTGATGATCAAAACGGGAAAATTTACAAACAAGACCAAGGGCAACTGCTCTATTTAAGAGATCTTTGAGCAAGAACTTGATATAAAATCACCTTTTTTATTCAAAGGAACGTTATTATCTTTAAGTTATTTTTCTTTTTATACTTTTGTGTTATTCTTTATGCCATAGAGGGTTTTTCAATAGAGAAGAATAAACCTCAAAATCAACTGCTTCCTCAAGCTGAAATCTATGTTGATCACAGCCATCAGTTGACTTTTGATGCGATCAAAAAATACCCCTTTAGAAAAATTACCCAAACAACATTGGGGTTTGGGTACTCGCCTAACATCAATGTATGGATTCGATTTAAACTCACCAATGGTAGTGATCAAACGATTGAAAAAATTATTGAATATGCCAATCCCCTCACCTCAGAGGTACAACTCTTTAATCAACATAAATTGCTCCAAACCGATGGACTGCTTCATTTTGCAAAAGAGCGAGAGAGCATCAATCCAATTTTTAAAATCAATTTGGCACCCCATAGTTCTCAAACATTTTATATCAAAGCCTCTTCTCATATTACCACCCTTATTGTTGAGCTTAAATTATGGAATCCAAAAGCTTTTTTTCAAAAAGAGATCAAATATCAGTTTATCTTGGCAATGTTTTTTGGAGCGATGAGCATTATTATCTTTTACAATCTGCTCATCTATCTCTCAACCAAAGATCGTAGCTATCTCTACTATGTACTGTTCTTTATGGGGATTACCCTCCATCATCTTATCTACAAAGGAGTCATGAGTCTCTATCTTCTCCCTCCTGATACCATGCGTTATCTCATAGAATTCTCTTCCTTAATTGTGGCATTTCCTATTTTTGCATTGGCACTTTTTACCCAATCAATTTTAAATCTTAAGCAGTATCCAAGAATTAATAAAATACTCAACAGTTATCTCTTAATTTTTCCCCTCGCAATACTGCTTATTCATATACTGAACATCCCACAATATCGCAACATCTCTTCTGTCATACTGCTGCTGTTGCTCTTTTTTATTACCAACTATGCACTGATCAAAAAAAATCGACAAGCCTATTTCATCATTACAGGCTGGATGCTTTTTTTGACCTCAGGGCTGTTTATGTATCTCTCAAGCCTTGGTATTTATGATATCTTCTCCGTCACCCCCTATTATATTGAAATTGCCTTGGTAGCCGAATCCCTCATCTTCTCTTTCTCGCTAGCCGAAAGAATTAATCAACTCAATCAAGAGAAGATTGCCTTACAAAATAATCTTATTGATCATCAACAACGAGAGCAAGTCACCCTCTCCAAACAGGTAGAACAACAGACCTACGAACTCAAAAAAAGTTTGGCAGAAAAAGAGCTGCTTATCAAAGAGTTAAACCATCGGGTCAAAAATAGCGTACAAACCATTGTGGCATTTTTACGACTACAGATGGATGAGATAGAGGATAAGAGGGTTGAACATATCCTCAAAACACTGGAACATCGGGTGATGGCCATTAGCCACCTCTATGCCCTACTCTATACCAAAGATCATCTCTCTTTTGTCAATACCCATGAATATTTTCTGGCGATTATTGAAGACATCGAAAGTTGCTATCACCCCTCTCCTATCCATATCAATCTCAATGTTGCAGGACACATTGAGTCTGAATATGCCATCTACTGTGGATTTATTCTTAATGAGGCGATTACCAATGCCTTTCAACATGCCTTTGTAGATAGGAGAGATGGTATTATTTCCATTCAACTCAAAGAGAAAAATGGGCATTTTGAATTGAAGATAAAAGACAATGGAATTGGATATAATAAAGAGAAAAAGAAAGACTCATTGGGCTTAACCATCATTGAAACACTGGTGCTTACCCAACTGGGGGGAACATTGCAAATCAATACTCATTATGGCGTAGAAGTGATTATCACATGGAGAGAAAATGGCAAATATTAATATATTAGTGGTCGAAGATGAAGCACTGGTTGCACTGGAGATTAAACGGGCTATTGCCAAGATTGGGTTTACCATTGTTGATATGGTGACCAACTATGATAGTGCCATCCAGAGTATTGAACACCACCAACCTGATCTTATTCTTTTGGATATTAACCTCAAAAACAGTCGAGATGGTATAGAGATTGCACACTATGCACAGAGTATTCCTGTCGTCTACCTCACTGCCTATGCTGATGATAAGACCATGCAACGTGCCATGCAGACCAATCCTCTAGGATATCTGGTCAAACCCTTTAAACGGGAGGATCTCAAATCCATTCTTTTTCTCTCCCTCTATAAACTCAAAAATCATCCCCAGACCAGTACGCCACGTATGAAGATAGGCAATGGATACTGCTATGATACCAGTAATAAAAATCTCTTTTTTAATGATTTTCCCATCAAACTGAGCAGCAAAGAGAAAGCCCTACTTGAACTGCTTATTGAGGCACGAGGCACCATTGTCCCCTTTGGGGTACTCGAAGAGTATATTTGGGAGGGGAACCCCGTATCGGAGGGATCACTACGGGTTCTCCTCCACCGACTACGGGGAAAAATGGAGTATAAACTTATCGAAACCATCCCCTCCTTTGGTTGCCGATTACGACCATCCAATTAAGCTGTTTTGGGTTCTTCTAAAAAAAGTTTTTTGAAGAAGTTGGATATTTTCAAAATATTCCACGAGGTAATCACAAAGGTATTATCCAAATGACCATAGGTGTGTAATCGCTCTTCAATATAAAAACCTCCAAAACGATTATAGAGTTTAAAGTGATCATCTTTAATCACCGAAATGGACGCATCTAAATTGTTTTGTTTGATGACAAAATAGACCCCTTTGGTAAGCAACTTGAACTCCAAATTCAATCCACTGCTTTGGTGTTCAATCACCAACCTAGAGACCTCTGCAATCCGTTTATTCTCCTCTCTAAGATAGTCCAGTGAGTAGTTTTTGTCGATGGGAAGTTTTTTGTCTGAATCAAAAATAAGGCGACAAGTTCCTGTAATCACGCCCTCTTTTTTGGTGTAAAGAATCGCAGCATTCTCATCAAAGAGATCAAAATTTAACCCCTCAATCACATCAGGGAACTCACTGTTATAGTTGAGTTTGGTATAGACTTTACTGCGTAGAAGAAAGATCTCAATAAGCTCTTTTGGGGTACTAACAAGATGAAGATTGGGGGTGTTTTGAGCAAAGGTAAGTGTTCGATTAAAGGTAATGGCTTTACTTATCAGTGCCAGCAAGTTTTTTTTTAGAGGAATCTTTAATCTCAATATCAAAGGCACTAAGTGCTTGATTAATCTGAATTTCGAGAATAGCTTGGTTGAGTTGGTTGTTGACGTTTGTCATAATTGATCCTTTTAGATTAAGTTTGCAAATTAAGTTTTTGCACAAACATTATGACAAATCTCTGTGATAATTCCCGTTACAATTTTTGTAACGCCAACTGTAACGAGAAAATCTTATTATACTGTTATGAGAATCATAGGGGAAAAGGATAGTATGTCTATGAAAACCATAGCTATTTTAAATGAAAATGAAAGTGATATTGACAACCTGCTGTATATTTTGGGAAACCATTATGACATATTGGTGGCACTGAATATTGCGGAAGCCATTGAACTGCTAGAGGAGGAGTCTATTGACCTTTTTGTGGTCAGTTTGGATCTGAATGATCAACAAGGTGTAGAGTACCTACAGATACTCCTCAAACAGAGAGAAATCCCCATTATCTTAAGTACCGAAAAAAACAACAGAGAAAGCAAAGAGAAGAATCTTATCATCCGATCATTTAATAGCACTGAACTCTTGCATAAAATTGAGGAGATACTTTAAGGCAATCATGAGTTTAATATTGTTTGGTTAAAATATCATCTTTCTAAAACTGTAGAGGACATAAAAAATGATAAAAAAAACAGTTATAATGATGATAACAACAGTAGGACTTTTAATGGCAAATTCATTACCAAAATACTATACTAAAACCTTAAAGAATGGTCTACAAGTTGTGGCTATTCCCATGAAGAATGACTCCAATGTCATTACCACCGATATCTTTTACAAAGTTGGTAGCCGTAATGAAGTAATGGGCAAAAGTGGTATCGCACACATGCTTGAACATCTCAACTTCAAATCCACCAAAAATCTCGAAGCGGGAGAGTTTGACAAAATTGTCAAATCCAAAGGGGGGGTCAACAATGCATCAACCTCATTTGACTATACCCATTACTTCATCAAATCTTCAGCCCAAAACATCTCGACCTCAATGAAGCTCTTTGCAGAACTTATGGAGAACCTCAATCTCAAAGATGAAGAGTTCCAAATCGAACGAGATGTGGTGGCGGAGGAGCGACGAATGCGTACGGACAATCCTCCCCTTGGCTATCTCTACTTTAGACTCTTTAACACCCACTATGTTGAACACCCCTATCACTGGACCCCCATTGGGTTTATGCACGACATTCAAACTTGGACAATTGAGGACATACGCGATTTTCACAGCAAATATTATCAACCCAACAATGCCATTCTCATTGTCACAGGAGACATTGATAAAGAGACCGTCTTCAAAGAGGCAGAAGCCAAATTTGGTAAGATAAAAAACCATACCAAAGTACCACAAATTCATCCTGTTGAACCCAAACGTGACGGCAGCATCCGACAGATCATTCACAAAGAGAATAACACCATTGATACCATTGCCATCGCCTACCCCATTCCCAACTATGAAGATCCTGATCAAGTGGTTCTCTCTGCCATCTCTGAGATACTCAGTTCAGGCAAAAGTTCACGCCTCCACAAAGAGATTATTGACAAAAAACAGATGGCCAATCAAGTCTATGGCTACAATATGGAACTGACCGATGAGGGGATCTTCCTCTTTATGGGCTTGGCTAATCCTGATGTCAAAATCGAAGATTTGGAAAAAGCGATTCATGAAGAGATCGACAAGATCAAAAAAGGGGACATTACCCAAGAAGAGTTAGAGAAAGTCAAAATCAATGCCAAAGCAGATTTTATCTACTCCTTGGAGAGTTCTTCGGGGGTAAACTCCCTTTTTGGTTCCTACTTGGTACGGGGAAATATAAAACCTTTACTTGAATATGAAGAGAATTTGGATAAAATTACACCTGAAATGGTCACCAAAGTAGCCAACAAATATTTTGATGATGACCTAGCAACCACAATAATACTTAGGAAAAGTAAATGAGCAGTTTAATTACGGGGGCAACCACTGCATTGGTGACCCCTTTTAAAAACGGATCTTTGGATGAAGCAACTTTTGGACGATTAATCCAACGGCAGATAGACAATGGTATTGATGCGGTATGTCCCGTAGGTACCACAGGAGAGAGTGCCACACTCACCCATGATGAGCATAAACGATGTATTGAGATCGCTGTTGAGACCTGTAAAGGTACCCATACCAAAGTCTTAGCAGGGGCGGGAAGCAATGCCACCCATGAAGCCATAGAGATTGCACAACATGCCCAAAAAATTGGTGTGGATGCCATCTTCTCTGTGAGTCCCTACTACAACAAACCCAGCCAAGAGGGACTCTATCAACACTACAAAGCGATTGCCCAGTCAGTGGAGCTTCCCTTTATGCTCTACAATGTCCCTGGTCGTACAGGCGTAGACATCGCCGCTGATACCGTTTGTCGGCTTTTTGATGATGTGGAGAATATCTTTGGGATCAAAGAGGCAACAGGTTCTATTGAGCGTACCGTAGAGCTGCTCTCCAAACGACCTGATCTCTATGTTTTCTCAGGAGATGATGCCATTGATTATCCTATTCTTGCCAATGGGGGACGAGGAATCACCTCGGTGACCTCCAATCTCTTGCCTGATATGAAGTCTGAATTAGCCCATTTGGCACTCAAAGGTGACTTTATGGGATCCAAAGCGATCAATGACAAACTCTATGAGATCAACAAAGTGATGTTCTGTGAGAGCAACCCCATCCCCATCAAAGCAGCCATGTATATCGCAGGTCTGATTGATACCTTGGAGTATCGTCTACCACTGGTTCCCCCCAGCAATGAAAACATGAAAAAGATCGAAGCAGTCATGAAAAACTATAGCATAGTAGGAGCATAAATGTCGAGTAACAAAGGTAAGACCGTCGTCGTAACAGGAGCCACCAAAGGAATTGGTAAAGCCGTAGCAGAGAAGTTTGCAAGCCAAGGGGTAAATGTTGCATTTACCTACAACTCAAACAAAGAGATTGCCGATGAGATCGCTTCTAACCTAGAGCAAACCTATGGCATCAAAGCCAAAGCCTATCCACTTAATATCTTGGAACTTGATGAGTTTAAACCGCTCTTTTTGGCCATTGATGAAGATTTTGATAGAATTGATTTCTTTGTGAGCAATGCCATGATCTACGGTCGTCCTGTTGTGGGAGGATATGGTAAATTTATGCGTCTAAGACCCAAAAAAGGGCTTACCAATATCTATACTGCGACCGTAGGTGCCTTTGTCAGTGGTTCACAAGAGGCTGCCAAACGTATGGAAAAAGTAGGTGGTGGAGCCATTGTCACCCTAAGCTCTACAGGAAACCTCATCTATATCGACAACTATGCAGGACATGGAACCAACAAAGCAGCGGTAGAGGCGATGAGCCGTTATGCCGCCGTGGAGCTTGGAGAGATGGGCATTCGAGTCAATGCTGTCTCAGGAGGTCCCATTGATACCGATGCCCTCAAAGCCTTTACCAACTATGAAGAGGTCAAAGCAGAGACCATCAAACGCTCTGCTGTCAATCGTATGGGAAGTCCCGAAGATCTCGCAGGAGCAGTCTACTTCCTCTGTACCGATGAAGCTTCTTGGATCACAGGACAAACCCTTGTGGTCGATGGTGGAACCACGTTCCGTTAAGAGAACTTCTTTTAACCCTGTTCTCACCCCTGCGTGAGAGCATGTTCGAGTCAATCGAACCTACAGATTCCCAATTTTTATAAGGAATAACCCTTCTATGCAAAACAACAAAATCGTTAATATCCCCAATATCCTAGCCTTTATTCGTCTGCTTTTAGCCCCTGTCATGTTTATGCTCTTGGTCAACCAAGATGCCTCTGTTTTTGAGGGCATACATCTCTCATGGCTCAACTACTTTGCCGCCTTTATCTTCGTACTTGCCTCAGCAACTGATTTTTTTGATGGCTATATCGCACGTACCTTCAATCAAATCACCACCATGGGCAAGATTCTTGATCCCTTGGCAGACAAGATGCTAACCTTGGCTGGTTTTTTGGGGCTGATGATGCAAGGGGTGGCTTCGCCATGGGCAATCTTTTTGATTCTTACCCGTGAACTTTTTATTACAGGGCTTCGTGTTTCAGCCGTGGCAGAAGGAATTGATATCGCTGCTTCATGGATGGGCAAGGTCAAAACAGTGGTACAGATGATTGCCATTGGTTTCCTACTAATGCGATGGGAGGGGGGGGAGATTTTACTTTGGATTGCCGTTGCTCTGACCCTCTACTCAGGCTATGAGTATGTCAGAGACTTCTTTAAAAAGGTGTCGTTGTAACCAACAACACCTTGGATCTCTTAGGCATAGAGTTTGGCAATAAAGCTCTCATAAAGGGCTTTGGCTTCCATCAATGCCATTTGTGATGCTTCATTGAGTCGTCCCTCTTTGGTAATGGGGGTCATAATAAGTTTCTCAACTCTGTCCATCAATCTATCTGTATCACGCATAATTTGCTGTGAAGTCACATGGTATTCACTGCTCTCTTCGCGTTGTCCTTCAACATGCAAGATTCTTTGTAACTTGGCGTTCTCTTCATCCAAAAGAATTCGATAATCTTCCAAAAGTGGAGTTACTTCATTGATATGGGCATCAATCTTCTCCATCTCTGTTTTGGACTCTTTTTGTTGTGCCACATAATTATGGGATCGCTCATAGGTATTTTTGGCTATTTTAAGATTTTTACTCTCTTTCAGTGAAACCCGTAATTTATACACCAAAAAGCCAACAAACAATGCAGAGAGTCCAACCGTTGCCATACCCAGCTGAGCATTACCTGTACCACCTGTCATACCACCACCAATCCACGCAAAGAGAGGCTCCATCTCCGCAGGTGTTGGAGGGGTTTCTAAGAGTTTTTGAGGATCAAGTGCCGTACCTGTTTTTTGTGCCGCAACATAAATCCATCCCACCAAAGTCGCTGCCATGGCAATAAGTGCCAAGATTAATCCCGTAAATCCTCCTGAACTGATATTACTCACACGCACATCTTCCGTGGTGGTTCCCAGTGAGATCTCAAAGGGTTCCTCTGGCAACTCTTTGGTATAGTCATAAGCTACTTTTTCCAATAAAATCATCGACTGTGTAATCGTAGTATTACTGATGGTCAACTTCTCTTTTTCAAAAGCAGCCACATTTTGAGCCACAATACTCTGTGTCTCTTGTACCTCTTTGTTGGCTTTATTGATCAAGTTCTCAGCCTCTTGCATCATCACTTTGGATTCATCATTTTTGCTTCGTGGCTTTGTCACCTCTTTCTCTTCCTGAACCGTTGGCTGAATTTCCTCTTCCAATACCCCATCAGAGGAGTCTGTCGTACCTTCCTCTAAAACCAACTCTTCTTCAGTCTGCTTGACATCATTAATTTCACTTTTGTTTCCCATTATTTACCTTTCATTTTAGTAATTTAAGTTTAAAGCCCATTTTATCATAATTAATCTTTGGTATAATACATAAAAAAAACAGGATTTTTATGGGTATCTTTATTGCGCTCTTGGTATTATCATTTTTGATATTTTTTCATGAGCTAGGTCACTTTACAGCGGCACGATTTTTTGGGGTGCAAGTTGATGTCTTTAGCATTGGATTTGGAAAAAAGATTTTAACCAAACAGATTGGAACAACCCAGTGGAGCATCTCTATGATCCCCTTGGGAGGTTATGTCAAAATGAAAGGGCAAGATGACAGTGACCCCACTGCCATCAGCCATGATGAAGACAGTTATACTCAGAAAAAACCATGGCAACGTATTATTATCCTTTTGGCAGGTCCTTTTGCCAACTTTTTGATGGCATTTTTGCTCTATTTTGGTATCTCTCAAATTGGCACCTACCCCTCACCTCTGTATAACTATAGCCACTACATTCCAGCTACGGTTGGAGGGTTTTCAGAGGATTCTCCTGCCAAAGAAGCAGGATTAGAAATCAATGATACCGTTCTAAGTATCAATCAAACCCCCATTACAAACTGGGAAGATCTGGGGGAGACCATTCAGAAACAAACAGCTCCTTTACACTTTAAACTCTTACGCAATCACCAAGAGATCACCCTTGATATTCAACCCATTATCAAAACCCAAAAAAACAGATTTGGAGAAGCGGTCGAACGCAAACTGATTGGGATCGCTCCCCACATCAGTGATCAACCTCTTCACTTCTCATTGGTGGAGGGTCTTGGTTATGCATGGAATGAGACACTGCATGCTTCTACCTTGATCTTCCAAAGCATACAGAAGCTCTTTACAGGAGCGGTACCAGCCGATCAACTCGGAGGGGTCGTCTCCATTGTGGACATTACCGCCAAAGCCAGTGCTTCAGGGATTGTGGCACTGTTACTTTTTACCGCACTTATTTCGGTGAATCTTGGGGTCTTAAACCTCCTGCCCATTCCTGCACTGGATGGAGGACATATCATGTTCAACCTCTACGAGATCATCCGAAGAAAAGCTCCCAGCGAAGAGGTGATGTATCGACTTACCCTAATAGGGTGGGCAATACTGCTTGGCTTGATGCTACTGGGACTCTACAATGACATTAATAGACTATTAGGATAATAAATGAAAGAGATATTACGAAAAAATTTAGATGAAGTGATCTGGAACATTGAACAGGCACGTATCAGTGTGAGTGAACACCATATTGTCAAGCTCGTGGCGGTGGGTAAATACAGTGATGAGCAACACATTGCAACCCTTTATGAACTGGGACAGCGTGCTTTTGGAGAGAATCAAGTCCAACAACTTCAAACGCGTATGCAACACCTAGAGGCACTGCCTCTGGAGTGGCACATGATTGGTACACTCCAAAGCAACAAGATCAACAAACTTTTGGATCTGCGTCCCACCCTCTTCCAATCACTGGACTCCTTGAAATTGGCACAAGCTCTCAATCAACGCTTGGAAGCACGCAATCAAACACTCAACACCCTTTTGCAGATCAACAGTGCCAAAGAGCAGCGTAAATCAGGGGTCAATCCAGAAGCCGCCCTCGATATCTATCAAGAGATACAAGAGAGTTGCCCCCATATCAAGCTCAAAGGGGTTATGAGTATTGGTGCCTATACTGAGGATCAACACGCCATTCAAAAAAGTTTTGAACAGACCCATGCTCTGTTTGAATCTCTCCATAAATCAGGAGCCAGTATCTGCTCTATGGGCATGAGCAACGACTATGAACTCGCCATCAAATGTGGATCAAATTTGGTGCGTATCGGTTCAAAAATTTTTAACTAAAGCAAGGGGGAAAAGCACATGAGACAACTGGTACACTACTATAAAGATCTTGAAAACTTTGACCAATGGTGCCTAGAGCATCAACCCATCAACTCCAATAAACTACTTATTGAGATCAACTACCCCAATGACAACCTGCTTGAACTGCAAGTCTTCCTCACTGAGCTACGTGAGAAATTCTCAGAAGCGACCATCATCGGGATGCAGAGTTTTGGTTCTTACAAGGGTCACCGCGTCACCGATCTCAATGTCAATCCTGTTATCTCCATGATGGAGTTTAATAGCAGTAGTATCTCTTCATTGGTCTTGGATCTCTCAGGAAACTATGTCAAAGGAGCCAAAGAGGATTACATGATAGACCTTATGGAGGTGGAGAAGTATCTGCAACCCGATACCCAAGCCATCGAAATACTCTCTAGCTACAATACCGTCCATACCTCTTCGCTGATCAATCAACTCGGAGAGACCTTTTCGCATCTCAAAATCTTTGGAGGGGGAGCCACCAGCTCCTCTCAAGATATGTCCAAATCTTTTGTTTTTCGTAATGGTATTGTCTATCACAAAGCGGTTATCTTAACCTTTTTACATGGGGAAAACCTTGATGTCAAACTCTACCAAGCCTTTGACTGGAAACCCATCAGTAAAAAGAAAAAAGTCAGCAAAGTCAAAGGAGCTTCCCTCTTAAGCATGGACAGCAGTCCCGCACTGGATATCTACAAAAAGTATTTTCCCAATATCGAGAAAGACAAATCTGTCTTCTTACAAGTTCCCCTCTACATCACCAAAGGGAACCTCTCTTATACCGTGCATATCTTGGACACCGATAGCTCCAACCAGAGTCTGATCACCACCCAAAACCTCCAAGAGGGGGATATCGTTCAACTCTCCATTGGGAACTACAATGACATGATGAACCGAACCAAAGAGATCTATAAGTTCCTCTCAGAGACCCCTGCTGAGGCACTTTGGATTGGATCATGTATCTCGTATGAGTATGGATTTAGGATTCCCATTAACTACTATATCTCCAACATCAAGAGCAATGACCATATCTTTGGGTATACCACCTCTCAAGAGTATTTCAACGAAGAGAATCAACCCAATACCTATCACAGTCAAACCTTTATTATGGCAGCGATTACGGAGTCATCGAGTAAGTATATTGAACTGGTTGAGTACAAAGAGGAGAACATTACCCCCTTTGAGATCGCCAATAAAAATCTCTACTCGATCATGCACAAAACAGCCAATGAACTCAACCGTCTCACGGAGAACCTAGAGATTAGGGTCAATCAACGTACCAAAGAGCTAAAAGTACTCAATGCCGACCTTCAGGTTCGTATCAATGATGCCGTACGCAAAGTTAAACGCCAAAACGCCATTATGACCCAGCAGGCTCGTCTGGCATCCATGGGGGAGATACTGGAAAACATTGCCCACCAGTGGCGACAACCTCTTAATACCATCTCTTGGATTATGAACGATACCCTCATCAAAGCCCAATTGGGGAAATCCGATGAAATTGATATCGCAGAAGTTGCACAAAAAGCCAACAACTCCATTCAGTTTCTCTCCAATACCATTGAGGACTTTAGACGCTATGTGGATCGCAGTGATATGGCCCAGACCTTTAATCTTAAAGAGACCATCAACTCTACGGTGATGCTGATCAAAGAGACCCTTGCCAAATCCAAAACCGAAGTCAAAATCGACTGTGCTGATGATATTACCTACAAAGGGTACGAAAATGACTTCAAGCATGTCATCATGAACCTGCTTAACAATGCCCGAGATGCTTTTGAAGAGAAAGGGATCGAAAATGGAGAGATCTCCATTCGTGTCTACCATGAAAAAGATGAACTCATTATCGCCGTGCGGGACAATGCAGGAGGAATCCCCAAACCCATCCTCAACAAGATCTTTGAGCCATATTACACCACCAAGCACAAAACCCAAGGAACTGGTTTGGGACTCTACATGAGTAAAAACATGATTGAAAGGGTCAATGGAACCATCGAAGCGATGAGCATTCTTAATCAGAAGACAACGTTTATCATTAAACTCCCTGATGAGGGAGCCATGCCCAAAAAGAGTGCTAAAACACCGTTAGACAAAGCCACGGAGAAGCAATAAGCTTCTCCTCTCTAAGGGACAGAAGCAATCGTGGGAATCCCCATCCCTTCGGGGAATCCACACATCAAGTTAGCAGCAACAAGTGCCTGTGAACTTGCCCCTCGCAAGAGATTATCAATGGCAGAATTCACAAAAAGTGCGTTACCATTTTTGGCGGCAAAAATATCACAAAAGTGCGTTCCTGCGGTACTTTTGATGTCCACAGGTTTCTCTCTGATACGAATAAAATCATCATTTTCATAGTGTTTTTTCAGTACTTCAAGGGGATCAATATCCTCTTTGAGCGTGGCATACACAGAGACCAACTCCCCCCGTGTTGCAGGGATCAGATGAGGCACAAAATTGACATTCATCTTGGCACCATGTACCTTTTCGATCTTCTCAGCAATCTCAGGAGCATGGCGATGTTTGAGAGGATTGTAGGCGAAGATATTGTCATTGACGGTCACAAAATGAGTGGTCTCAGAGAGCTTCTTCCCTGCCCCACTCACCCCTGATTTGGCATCCACAAAGAGCGGGGCATCCGTATCAAGATAGGGAATAAAGGGCAAAATCCCCAAGAGGGTTGCGGTGGGATAACATCCAGGTCCCGCGGCAAGACGGGCTGTTTTGAGATCCTCTCGGTAATACTCAATGAGGGCATAGACCGACTCATCCAGATGTGCTGAATCCTCATGCTCACAATAATGCTCCTCGTAGGTCTCCAACGCCAAACGATAATCAGCAGAGAGATCCACCACTTTGACCCCTTTATCAATCAACGCTTTGGCAAAGCCCATGGAGGCTTTGTGAGGAAGTGCCAAAAAGACCAATTCACACTGCTCAATCACGGAGTCTACCGAAGCCTTTTCGACAGGGAAAGTCATCACATCTACCAGCGAGGGGTGCAACGCTTCAATCACCGTATCCCCCGTCGTGGTCGCCAAATAGGTCAACGAAAATCGAGGATGATTCAACAGCATCTTAACCAGTTCAAGCCCCGTGTATCCACTGGCTCCTACCACACCTACTTTCATCATTATAACGCTATCTCTTGATAAGAGATGGATTCAATATCAAATGTTTTTTTACCAGCAGGCAAGACGATCTCCACCTCATCGCCCTCCTCTTTGCCCATGAGTGCTTTTGCCATGGGTGAACCGATCGAGATCAACCCTTTATCAGGATTGGACTCTTGTGAACCAACAATGGTATACGATACTTCAACATCATCCTCATCGACCAACTCAACGGTTGAGCCAAAACTCACCCGTTCATGTGCCAGTGTCGAGGGATCAATCACATGCGCACGCCCCACCAAATCGGTTAGATCAATGATACGAGCCTCCATCAATCCCTGCTTGTCTTTGGCAGCATGATACTCCGCATTCTCTTTGAGATCTCCTAGCTCACGGGCGGTATCAATCACCTTGGCAATCGCTGCACGCTCTACAGTTTTGAGTTGCTCTAACTCCTTGGACAGTCTATCAAATGTGACTTTTAACATTGGTTCTTTTTGCACGGTATTCCCTTGTATTTCATTCTGTTTTTATGGTGGATATTATACCACACATGGTTAATTTTAACCCTAATTAGACTACCATTGCATATGAAAAAAATATTGATAACCAATGATGATGGATTTGACTCCCCTGCCTTGCATGCCCTTATAAAAGCACTTCAACCTTTGGGAGAGATTATTACCGTGGCTCCGACCTTGGAGAAATCAGCTTGTGGACACTCCTTGACACTGACCCGACCCCTGCGTTTTGTAGAGTTGGCACCCAATTTTTATAAACTGGATGATGGTACACCCACCGATTGTGTCTTTTTGGCGTTGCACAAGCTCTATCCCCAAGATGCCCAACCCGATTTGGTCATCTCAGGGATCAATATCGGAGCCAATATGGGAGAGGATATCACCTACTCAGGGACGGCATCAGGGGCGATGGAAGCGGTTCTTCAAGGGGTTCCTGCCATTGCCATCTCTCAGGATTTCTCTGATGATATGCGAGAAAAAGAGGGCTGGGAGTATGCCCTAGCAATGCAAAGCATTCATGATATTGTTGCCAAGATCTTTGAAGGCTCTTTTCCTTTGGCTCCACGGAAGTTTCTTAATATCAATATCCCAGCCCTCCCCCCTGCCCAGTCCAAAGGGTTCAAGATCACCCGTACGGGAAGCAGGGTCTATACCAATGATGCGGATGCCCATATCAACCCACGAGGACAAGAGTACTTTTGGATTGGACTGGTCAATCATGAGTGGCGAAAGAGCCAAGGAGAGGTGATGACAGATGTAGAAGCTGTCAAGAGTGGCTATATCTCGATCACCCCCATTCATCTGGACATGACCGCTCATGATGATATTGAGGAGTTAAGCTCATGGATTTAAGATTTGAACGCTGTGCCATGCTCTTTGGGGAGGAGAACTTTGCCAAGATTCAACAAGCCAAAATTCTTATCCTTGGGGTGGGGGGTGTGGGATCGTATGCCTTGGATTGTCTTTGGCGTAGTGGGGTGAGTGATATTACCATTATTGATTATGATCGCTACGATGAGACCAACCAAAACCGACAAATTGGTGCTGAGGCGGTGGGGGAGCTTAAAACCAAAACCCTCAAAAAGCTCTATCCCACCATTACCCCCATCCATCAAAAGATGGACATGGCATGGGTAGCGCAGTTTGATTTTGAGCCATATGATCTCATCATTGATGCAGCCGATACCACCAAAGTCAAGATTGAGATTGCCAAGAAGTGCTACAAAAAGCTTATTATGTCCACAGGATCTGCCAAACGGTTTGACAGCTCCAAAATAGAGGTTGCCTCTATCTGGAAGAGCCATGGTGATGCCTTGGCACGCAAGATACGCAATGAACTCAAACGTGCCAAGTTTGATCGGAACTTTACCGTGGTCTTCTCTCCCGAGGAGGATCAGTGCAAGGAGAAAGGCTCCTGCGTAGCCGTCACAGGGGCGTTTGGCTTAACCATCTGCTCAGAAGCAATTAAGAGGATCGTACAATGAAAAACTGGTATAACAGCGAAATCACTCCCATGGATCAAGACATTGTCGAACCTGAGGTAGCAGAGAAAATTACCTATTGGTTGCTTAAAATTATTATTGAACTGGGAGGACACAAAGAGTTTATTGACAGTGACAATGACTTCGAGCATGAAGACATGGCAAAGTTTTTGGGTTTGGGAAAATATGTTGCACTGGATTATGATGATTTTGAACGTACTGAACCCCTCCTTATCCTCAAAAAAAGATTGATCAAAATGCAAAAGAAAGCCCCCTTTGGGACAGCACCACTCTTGAAAAAAAACATCGAAAGACTCTCAGAACTCATCCCACTCAATGAGCATGAAAAAAAGATTTTGGAGTTTGTGGTACTGCTCAAACAGTATGACATTATTGACAATGCCATCAATTTTATTGGGCAAAATTTGGTCACCTCGCGTGCCAAAAAGATACTAGGAGCGATCTTGGATATCTCATTGGAGCAGATTAATGAGGCATTTGCTCCTCACTCAACCTTTAACCGATCGGCCCTTTTACAGTTTGATAAGGACAACACCTACTCCTTTAGCTCCAAACTCGAACTGCTTAACTATGAGTTTGCAGACAACATGCTCAATCTCGATGAGGAGATCACCGAGATGATCAAACACTCGGTTCGCCCAGCCTCCAAAGGCGTGCTAACGCTTCAAGATTACTCCTATATTCGCAGTGACTTGGAGATTCTGCTCCCCTATCTGGACAAAGCCATTGAGCAGAAGCAAAAAGGGGTCAATATTCTCTTTTATGGACTACCTGGGACGGGAAAAACAGAACTCTGCAAAACCATTTCAGAGATCTTGGGCAGTAAACTCTATGAGATCAGTTATGCAGACAGTGATGATGATCCCATCGAGGGGAGCCGACGACTCAGTGTCTACAAAACAGCCCAAGCCCTCCTCTCCTCCAATCCTAGAACCCTGCTGATGTATGATGAGGCTGAGGATGTTTTTGACAGCTATGAGGGAGGATTTTTTATGATGCCCAAAAAACAGTCCGATAAAGCATGGATCAATAAAATATTGGAAAACAATAACCTGCCCACCATCTGGATCACCAATCATATCGAGAGCATTGACAATGCCATTATTAGACGCTTTGACATGAGCATGGAACTGCCCATTCCCTCCAAATCCAAACGGGCTGAGATCATCAAAAAATACAGCAACAATATCCTCCACGACTCCGAGATTGAAATCCTCTCGGAGCATGAAGATATCGCCCCTGCGTTGATCTCTACTGCGGTCAAAGTGGTAAATCTACTTCCTAGCAAATCAAGAAACAACGCCCTCTTACAACTCATCAACAACACCCTCAAAGCCCAAGGACATGATGAGATCAAAAAAGAGGGAGAACAGAGTCTGCCTTCAAACTATAATTTGGATTTTATCAATACCGATACCAACCTAGAGGAGTTGACCCAAGGGATCCAAGCACATATGCGGGCGAGACTCTGTTTTTATGGTCTCTCAGGCACAGGGAAAAGTGCCTTTGCCAAATACATTGCCAAGATTTTAGACAAACCATTTATCCTCAAAAGTGGCTCAGATCTGATGAGCAAATGGGTGGGAGGTACGGAGCGGAATATTGCCAATGCCTTTGATGAAGCAAGACAAGAAAATGCCGTGCTGATTTTTGATGAAGTAGATGGTTTCTTGGCTGAGCGAGGACATGCCAAGGTCAACTGGGAACGTACCCAAGTCAATGAGATGTTGGTACAAATGGAGAATTTTGAGGGAATCTTTATCGCCACCACCAACCTTATTGACCATCTTGACAAAGCCAGCCTACGCCGTTTTGATCTTAAATTGGAGTTTAAAGCCTTGTCTCTCATACAGCTTATTGAGATCTTTACGGCTCATGCCCAAGAACTCAAACTAGAAGCCCCCAATCAAGTCATACTCCAAGAGCTTCAACACATCAAAGAGGCAACAGCAGGAGACTTTGCAACCATCCTTAGACAACACCGTTTTAGAAAGATCAACAACACCACAGAGCTACTCCAACGACTCAAAGAGGAGATCAAAATCAAAAATATAGAGAACGCTAAAACCATGGGATTTATCTAAAGAACGCCTCTCCCCTGCGTCCTGTGGTTGCTAGGGTTTGACCGGCCATTGTTTATATGTTTTTTCTTGATGGTTCAAACTCAAAATCCAGTCACTCATGCCCTCAATATCTTTGTCACTCATCTGTTTAAAGGGGGGCATAATAAGTGGAAATTTTTTCCATTTTCCCTTGGAACCATTTTTGATACTGTTAATCACTGTTGCACGATCTTCCATGGTATATCGCTTCGCAATCGAGAGAAAGGAGGGAGCAACTTTGTCTTTTTTGATGTCATGACAATTGGTACATCGTTGCTGTTCCAAGACACGCTCTTCTAGGGACATCTTTGCTAGTCGCTGTTTCTCTGCCATGATTTTGAGCATCTTGAGATTGTCATAGGTCTGATACATATGGTGAGCAATGGCTGCGAGTTCATCCTTGTTCACCTTGCCTTTCTGAGAAGGCATCACCCCATAACTGTCCAAACTGGCTTTGTCACAAAAGGACTTTTCTCGACTGGGATGCAAGACATAGTCTTGGACAAATGCCACAATCTTATCCTCATGTTCAGAGGGGTTGGGAGATTTGATAAAATCTTTGAGGTGAAAGGTGACGGCCATCATGCTTGGAGCAACCTCATTCTCATAACTCTTGGGAGGCATATCAAGATTGTGGCACTTGGCACATTTTGTTTGGATCAACTCCTCTCCATCCAACTGTACCTGAGGGGACTCCTCCCCACACCCACTCAACAAAAACAACAACAGCACACCATAAACATAACGCATACGACGCTCCTCCCTTTTTACCGTAAAATATAGGTCACAAACGCATTAGGATTGACCTCTTTGGCGTATACTTCATGTCCTTTTTTGATAAACTCCTCAATCAAAGGCTCTGGTCTAAAATCAGAATGAATCACAATGACCTCTCCCTTATCTAGGGATTTTAATGCTTTGTTTAATTCTGCCAAAGGATTTTTATCATTATCAAGCACCTCATTGGCATCAAAGATAATGCTGGCCTCTTGATTGATCCATGTTGGTTCTGCTTGAGGAGTCGTCTCGGTGCTTGGCAGGGTCTCTTCAAGGGGAGCTTGTCCCACGGCTACTCGCAATTTATTGAGCAGTACCATGGGATCCATTCCCCCCACAATCGCCGCTTGTTTGACTCCTGCTACTTTGGCAATGGTACGTCTCAAAATAGGATTATTAAGCTTCTCAAACTTTGGATTAATCTCAATTAGAATATCTTTCATCCCTTCATAACTGAGAAGATCTGCGATTTTGGTCTCTAGTGTTATCTCTTGCATTCTATGCCTTTATAGGTTAATGTTGGGCATCATGACGAGGGTGTCGTTTTTCATGATGTTTAATGATCTGATCCATATTGGTATCATCCAAAATCTCCAAGGCATTGTTCTCAAATTTTTCCAATACCTCATTGAGTAAAATACGATCAAATCCTGTATGATAGAGGGTTATGGTACCCAATTCTTTGACTTTTTGATAGGGACTTACCCCCATCTCTTGAATCAAAAGTGCGTCTACTTTCATCTCTGTAAGCCATTCAATCACGGCTTGCCCCCCTGATTGACGATTGGGGATAATATTGATCTCTCCATCATTGACAATGGCAAACCATTTGGCTTTGCCAAATAGAGGTGCGATGGCAGGATTCTCTTTGTTCATTTTTACAGGTATTGCAAGTTTCATTTTTAGTCCTTTTTTAATTTTATTGTTGATTAAGCAAAAATCTTTTTCATTTTATCCAATAAGCCTTCATGCTCTTGATGCCCCGTTTCTACGGGTCTAAAAACATCCTCAGGCAAAGCATTCTCCTCTGTTCCATCCACATTAACCACAAACAATTCAGGGTGAATCAAAGCTCTTAATTCGCGTCTCACGACCATATTGGTGGTCATTAAACTCATGGAACATCCATGGCAGGTACCTGTCAATTCTATATAGATAACCCCATTTTTTACCCCTAAGAGTTTGATGTCTCCCCCATGAGAGTTGACATAACTACTAACCTTGGGCAGTACATTTTCAACCGCATAATAGAGTTCTTCATCCGAAAAAGGTATCATAATTACTCCTTATTTATAATCTATAATTATAATAATTATTTGTGTCAATTATAATATTATTATCCTTAAATAGGAGTTATAAACTCCTATTTAATTTTTATTAGAAAAGAGATGAATGGAATCATCCACAGAACGAATATGAATATCCTGCTGAGGAAAAGGAATCTCAATGTCATTGGCATAGAGTGCATCATAGATAATAATCAAAAACTTGGAGGTGGTACGCTTGGGATAAAAAATCTCTTTGCCTGCGATCCATACAAAGAGTTCAAAGTTAACACTGCTGTCCCCCATCCCTGTCATCACCACACGGGTATAACGCTCTTTGGATCTAAAAATATTTTTACACCCAGCCTCATCAATGGCAGCAAGTATCACCTCACTAACCTTTTGAGGAGAAGTCCCATACGCAACCCCAAAGGGAATCTCAAAGCGTTTAATACGATCATTCATACTCCAATTAATGACTTGATTCTCTATCAAACTCTGATTGGGAATGGTAATATCAATATTGGAGTTGGTATTGACCGTAATCGAACGCATCTTGATATCGGTTACCCGTCCTCGTGTATCGCTATCTATCTCAATATAGTCTCCTATTTTGACGCTTCGCTCCAGCATCAAAATAATCCCTGAGACAAAATTAGAGATGATATTTTGCAATCCAAATCCAATCCCCACCGACAATGCACCTGCAACCAAAGCGATGGAGGAGAGGTCAATACCCAAAACATTGAGTACCACAAAAAGGGTTATCAGAAAAATAAAATAATGCCCCAAATTCGCCAAAAGCGTCCGAGTACTCTCGGTCACACTTCGACTCCGTGAGGCAAGATTATGAATATAGTGCTTATAAAACTTGGCAATAAAAAACCCTACCATAAAGATAAACAGTGCAATCAGGAGCTTAAAGATGCTAAGAGGGGTTTTATTGATAAAAAAGAGAGGCTGATTGGCAATATCCCAAACCTTATAGAGCTGAATCTTGACCTCTTCAAAACTCTCTCCCTCAAAGGTCTGAACCTTGCCTAAAATCTTCAACTCCATGGCTCTAAAGAGTCGTTTCAAATCATCTTTGACCAAGGTGTATTGAACCTCATGGTGCTTTTCAATAAACGCTACCATGTTCTTTTTATACGTAAACGTTTTTTTATCTTTATCTTGCAATGCCTGAGAAAAAAGAAGAAAAGAGACAAAAATCTTTTTACGAAAGTA
>Ga0256828_1000463_pt1 | contig 26936 bp, 34 predicted proteins | sample CV88metaG_FD_185993 | JGI IMG/M metagenome (GOLD analysis project Ga0256828, IMG submission 185993) | Hydrothermal vent microbial communities from East Pacific Rise, Pacific Ocean - CV88 | ecosystem: Environmental > Aquatic > Marine > Hydrothermal vents | place: Pacific Ocean: East Pacific Rise...
TAATGAAAGTACACTACTACTCCTCTATGACAAAGATTACTGTTACAGACGGCAAACAAGAGTTCACTGTATTATACTTTAAGAAGAATGAAATCGACGAGTCGTTACCAATCATCGTTACAGGAACACTAGAGATAGATAAAGACATCGTTATCATTGCAAACTCTATTAGACAATAGTAATTTATTATTAATATTGACATTATATGAAAAAATACAAAGGATACAAATGTTATTAGAGAAGAAAGAGCAGTTACTTAGATTACAAGACGAGTTAAATACAGAGCTATGTAATGAGTATAAACACGGAATCTGCAAAAGAACAGGCAAGAAGATAAACTTTGAATTATGTATACAAGCTGAAGTAGGTGAACTCATCGAGTCTACAAACTATAAGCATTGGAAAGATGGAAAAGACGATATTGAAAATGTGCATATTGAGATTGTTGACTTGTTGCACTTCGTTCTATCTTCGGAACTCGTGAATCCGTGTAGTGGTGAATGTGTGATTACAACAAAAGAATTAGACGAACTCTTAGCACTCTTAATCTTTGATAGACGCATCAATACTAGACTTACTGTTATAGAATTGCTATGTGATATGTATAAACTAGATACCAATACACTGTTAAGAATCTATTATGGAAAGTATGCTTTAAACAAACTCAGAAAGAACTATGGGTATGCTGACGGAGAATACATTAAGATGTGGGGTGGTGTAGAAGATAATACCTACATTGCAGCAGCTATAGAAGTTCACAAAGATATTGATAGTATCTATAACGCACTAGAGGAAATCTACAAAGATGTTATTAGTTAGGATTTCCTAACTAATAATGGTTTGTATATTATTACTACGGTGTTAGTACTGTGCCTTATCAAAAGGTTAATGAAGAATATAAGCAATAAAGGAAAACAATAAATGAGAAAAGGAACGATAAAGGCATATAGAGATGCACTAAAAGAGGTTGACACAACGAGCGATGTCAAATTAGCTAGAAAAATTAGAGTAAAAGGAATTGAAAATGTTTGTATCAAATGATGTAAGAGATAGCGTTATAAAAGATTTTATAGAGGAATTTGAATTATATCCAGAGTTCTTAAAAGAGTTAGATGGGGTACCAGAGAAACTCTATCTAGATGACAGTGGAGTCATTAGATTTGAGAAGGTTGAGAATTGTCCATCTATCTACGACGAAACATTTAGAGATGATGCTGCCAGAAGACTCGGTGACAAATTCAGAAATGACGACGTGTATCGTAAATCTGAAAGGATACGTGGTTGTAGTTTAGATTACTATTGGGAAGTATTCTGGTGGAAATGGAATAATTATTATGTTGGAGAATATATATATATATATACAATGGAGAAAATAATGAAAGAGTTTAAAAATTCACAAGATTTACATAATTACACATACAGTTTATCTGGACTTGAGGTAAGTCCAGATAAAAGTTCAAAAATAACAACAGATGATAAAATCACAACTATAATGAAGAAACTGAATAACATCAAGATAAAACCATTAAACAACATTGAAGTTCGTAAGTTCTTGGAATTAAACCATCGCACACCATTAAGTTTTGAAACACTTGTTATAACAGGTGGAATAGAAATATCTCGAAAATCTTGGCTTTGCATAGAACAATATTACTTAAATCTGAACAAACAACAACTAATCTTCGGAAACTTTAGTTTGTTTGTTACTTTATATGTATTGGATTTATCTACTGGTAGAGTCGGTAGTTTAAATTTCAACACAACAAGTAATGAAAGTATATTGGCACTGAACAAATTTCTCAATAAGCTCATAAATCACGAACACTTGGAGATTAAAGCTGAAGATGAAAGAGATACGTGTGATACGTTACTATATAACGATAAGTTATGGTTTGATGTTCTACAACCTATAAGTGCGAGACCACATTCACTCGCTGGTCGCGGTTTAACTATGCCGTGTATGGTTATGGATGACTTTGGATACTTCGACGACGCAGAAGATGATAGGAGGAATTGCTAATGAAAGCTAAATTAAATAAGAGAATGACTTTACCAGGAAATTATCTTGTTATTGGAAGGTTCAGAAAACGATTTATGACTTTCATCTTATCCAAACATAATACACAGTAGGATAATCCTACTGTGCATACCTTTTTTTTTACCTATATATTATTATGGTGTAATTGAATTACTGTTAACACTTTGTCACGCGGTGTTAAGTTAAAAGAGTCATAGTCGTGTATCTGGTAATGCAGAATATAAAGTAAACCTAAAAGGATAACAAATGAAATTAAATAAATTAACGAATAATAGCAAAACAAAAATGCTTGTAGGGGGGACAGGTAGCGGTAAGACATATACCGCTATTAAAGAGAGTAAAGGAAAGACCTTAATAGCAGTCCCAACCAGACAGCTAGCGTACGAGATAATGGTGGATTACAATAAATTCACCATATGCAATACTGGGGAGGTAAATATCAACCTTTCAAGTGACGCTAAAGGAGGCTCTCAAGTATGTGTTTATGAGAGCATTCCAAACGCAATAGACACATATGAAACGATAATCATTGATGAATGTCACTTCATCAATGATGAAGATAGAGGTTTGATGTTACTCAATAACATCATAAAAGCAAAGAACTTAGGAGTTGAGGTTGTGTTGCTCACAGCCACTGACTCTTTAAGCGATGAGTTAAAGGAACTTCTAAATATAGGAGTGATTGAGTTGAAACCCTTCAAGAAGGTGAAGAAAATTCAGCTTGAAAACTTAGAGGAGATTAAAGAGTTGGCTAAGACAAGGTCAACTCTAATATTTAGTAAATATGTACCAGATGATGGTCACAGACGGTACTATGCAAACCTACTAGGCATTGACTTCGAAGATATCGCAACTATATCGGCAGACACACCAACCTCAGAAAGGTTAGAGTTACAACTTGCATTTAAGAGAGGAGAAATCAGAGTGATGATTTCAACCAACGTCCTAGCTCAGGGGGTAAACTTCCCAGCAGAGGTTGTTCTTATAGAGTACAATGAATGGGATGAGTGGGAGATTATAGAGCAGAAGATAGGGCGGTGTGGTAGACCACAATACTCTGATAAGGGGTGGTACTTCCTACACGAAAGAGGTAGAAAAGAGAAAAAGCACTTCACAGTAGAGATGGATGAGTTTATAATCGAAAGATATAGAGGAATTAATATATCGGACTTGAAGTTACAAGACTTCGAAATCCCGTATGACTTAACATCATACAGTGGGTACAAGTACAGTAAGAAATTACTTACGTGGCTTGATGGCGTTGGTTATGCGAATAGGGAGGAGAGGAAAGCTCTAAAAATGATACATGACGAGGAGAAGAAACTCCGGTATCTTATTAAGAAAGAACGAAATATAAATGATAAAGAAAGAAAGAGAAAGGAGAGAAACAAGAAACTATCTGAAAAGGTAGGAATCGAAAATCCATTTGTCTCGTTCTTCAACCGTTAATACATAGCCCACTCGTTGGGTTGTGTATACGATTATTTTTTTTTATATATTATTAATGCAAGAGTGTGATGGATAGCGACTGCTATTGTATAAACTCTATATCTTCTCTGGAGAGTATCCCATAACTCAGGATATGATGACCCAAGGCACACCTGCTCTATGGTGATTGAAGATGAACGTTTATGAACACATAAACATGGGTAACGCCAGACCGAAGTCTACCATTGGTAAACTTTGTTATAGTTAGTAAGCATCTATTGATGTAGAAAGTAGCTACCGAGCCACTGGCAGGAGTTACAGAGAACACTATACAAAGTACTGATGGATTAATAGATACGTGATGTGAAAGCTACACGGTATTCGTATAGGTCAAATAGTGAAAGGTCTCGGATGAGACAAGTTACAAATAAAGATATTTATTCTACATTCCTAGGAGAGTCTACAGGCTCTCCTAAACTTTCTACTAGAGGAGCTTCTGCTCCTCTAGTAGAGGAGGTAATTAGTGCTGACTTTAAGTCAGCACTAAAGGAGGCACGTCTGCGAAGACGTGCCAATTTGGCACGGAAACGTGCCAAAAAGAACAAGACTCTCTTTGCGTCTTATGACGCAAAGAGAAAAGCAGTTAAGGCTGCCTCAGCTACGAACGCGAGAGCATTCGTAGCTGAATTTCTTCCGAGCAGGCACTCGGAAGAAGTAAAAAACTGGAGTGACCCAGCCCCAGTGTGGGGAGACGTATGGGTATCCCCATTGGACGAACGTCCAACTATCACACTTGACAAGGTTGTCAAGTGTGATACCAGCTATGGGTTAAGAAAGCTCTGGTCAATAGCTGGTGGTGATATTGGGAATATATACCCATACTTCGAACACAACACGGTAACGGAGTTCGTCCGTAGTGTTGGGTTCGAGTATGGAACTGAATGCAGACACTCTGAACGAGGGATGAAAGTCATAAAGCTCAGAGAGTTTGTTGGGTTCCACAAAGCCATTTCAATGGCTGATGGGTATAGCCCCCTGTTTGAAATCCAGAGAAGGGCATACTCAGGGTGTGGTGCTAACAGCCCACATACTGGAAAGCCTCTCTTTGAATACGCTCTATTCAAGGAGCGTGGGTTCTTCGCTTCACCACAAGCGATAGACAATATGCTCTGGAAAGTGGTTGATGCATTCAAACGCATCACGGGGCGTAAGGTGTCATATGAGTTGGCTCTTGATGCTATGAGTTACAGTCTTGTTCCAAGAAAGGCTGTAATCATTATGCTAGCTAACAGAGCTGGTGTAGTGACATCAAGCTACCAAAGAGCAAGACAAGCTCTGGTAGAGTTTATGCCTAAGCTTAAAGAGCTTAACCTAAAGCTTGGTGACCTGCTCAATCGCCAATCTTGGTGCGAGGGGTATTGGCGTGGAACCTTTGACTATCACAAAGCGTCAATAGATAAGCTGGCAATCCAAAAAGCCAGTAAAGGCAAAGTTGTAGACTTTTGTGGTAACTACAATGATGCTGTCTATTGGACTAGAAGAATGAGACATGATGACAAATGTCTTGTTCCAGGGTGGTTAAGAGAGGACTCTGACTGGAGGCACCCATCAAAGAGAGGGATTTTTGAGGAAACTTCATTAATCCTGAGATGGTTAAAATCTAAGAAGGCTCTCGTTGATGGTGTTGAAACAGCGATATTACGTACATTTGTACGTGGTGGGCTAAAAATACACAAAGCCCAATGGTTTATTAGCCCATACATATATGATGGATTCGTTATCGAGTTCGATGACGGCTTCACATACCACTCGACTATTCATGGTGTGACCAACACTGTTAGTAGTGCAAATGAGGCTCATCTGAGATGGTTAGATACTAAGCCTGTATCAATGATAAAAAGAGAATTTGATAGAATATCTGAGTTAGCATGTCCATTGGTAACGATGGAGACCAGTAGAAGTGCAGGTAACTGTCTTCCAGGCACACTCGAGCGGTTAAGGCTACGTGGGTTACCGACTGATGGAATTATAGGGTTAGAGAAGATTATAGACCATCTAACGGATGAAGATGGACGGTTTAAGATGGTAGTGATGGAGGCACTACAAAGAACCAAAAAAGACCTAGGGATGTAAATCCCCTAGGCACTACTTTATTTTTTTCGTATTCATATCAATCTTGCATAACAGTGCTTCAATCGCTTGTGCAAACCAGAATATACCAACTGGCGGGACTGCATTTCCGATTTGCCTTCGTACAGATTTTCCAGTACCATAGAATACAAAATCATCTGGAAACGATTGCAACCTTGCACGTTCTCTGTTTGTGAGTGGTCTATGTTCTTCGTAATGATACCCATATGTCCCACCACCACCAGATGCAATGACGGTTGTGCTTGGTTTATTCCTGTCTAACTTTCTATATATGTTAGACATCATTCCTTTAACAGATAAGTGAACAGGCAAATCTTTAAAGTTACCACCCTCAGGAATATGTTCTAACTTCTTCTTCACATTATCAGATACAATACCAATTTCATTATTTGCAATATTATCACTTATGGATGATAATGCTTCTCTTGATGTGGTATGTTTTGTTGTTATCTTTGTTGGTGGAATAAACTGCTCTTTAATATCATTACACACTCCAATAAACAAGACTCTTTCTCTCAGTTGTGGGACACCATAATCTGCAAAGTTGACTAGATATACTGATACAACATACCCTAAATCTTCAAATGACTTTAGTATAATCTCCTTGTCTCTCCCTTTATTAGAACTTAGTATTCCTTTTACGTTTTCAGCCACAAACACTTTTGGTTTGTAAAAAGTAATGTAGTCAACAAACGATAGATATAACTTACCATTAATATCATCATTTACACCATTCCTATTCCCAACCATACTAAACGTTACACACGGAAATCCACCTATCAATACATCGCAACTATATTGTTTCTTATCCATTGTTGTAATATCTGCATTCTTTATATCTGCATCTTTAAACCATTTATTGTTCTTTAATGTATCACAGGCTTCCTTGTCTCTCTCAACCATCAACATTGTCTTAAACTTCAACTTTCTATAATAGTTATCTAGGTATCGAAAGCCACCACAAAACCCTAAATCCATCCCACCGGCACCACTAAATATTGAAATCACATGAAACATTTTATTATCCTATTATTTATTATCACTTAAGGCATACATTAATAATTTAAGAAAGATTTTAGCTGACTAAATCAGACTAAAAAGGACTATAATGCAGCAATATGTAATTAAACAAAATGGGGAGAAGCAACTCCTCGATAGAGGGAAAATTGACAGGATGATTGATTACCTTTGCCATGGACTCAAAGTACCAGTCGATGAAGTGAAGAAAGAGATGTCTTTCCATTTGGATAGTGGAATACATACAAGAGATATTCAAGATACCCTATCGACGTTATTAAAAGACAAAATATCATTGAGATATCCTGACTTCCAATATGCTTCGTCGAGAGCATTAATGATAGGTGTTTATAAGTCTGTCTATGGTGGTAAAACACCATTGCCACTATTAGATATTGTAAAGAGAAACATTAAAGATGGGTTCTATACAAACAAGATACTAGAGCTTTATACGGAAGAAGAGATAAACGCTTTTGGAAATGAGATTGATTATACTTATAATAGAAACATTAAGTATATAGGCGTAAGAACATTCATAGATAAGTATCTCGTTGGAGATAAAGATTCTGGTAGGTTTATCGAGACACCACAAGAGGCATATATGCTTATCGCAATGATGGCATTTTCAGATACGAAAAATAAAGATGATATCATAGATATGTATCACAGTTTTAATAGATTTGAAATCAGTTTACCATCACCAATTATGTCAGGATTTAGAACAAATAAAGATGGGTATGCCTCGTGTTGTGTTATTGAAACAGGGGATACGAAAAAAGGTATAAGTGCAACTGTCACAATCTTAACAGATATGGGTGCATTACGTTCTGGTATTGGTCTATCAAGTGCGAACATTAGAGGTGATGGTATGCCTATTTCAAATGGAACTATCAAACATACTGGAAAGATACCTATATTGAGGTGGTTTGAAGTATCGATTAACCCATTCTCTCAGGGTGCTAGAAACAACTCCGCAAATAACATTAATGCAATATGGGACTGGGATATTGAGAAGCTTCTTACTCTAAAGAGTAATAAGTCAACAGAGGAGAACTCTGTCAAAGGTTTAACATATTCTGTTTTGATTCCTAAACTATTATTAAAGAGAGCATTAAACGATGAGATGTGGACACTCTTTAGCTCACATGAGACTAGGTTACTTTTAGATAACCTTTATGACACAGAACTATGGGAAGAGACGTATAAGAACTACGAGAGTAATGAGAGTATCAAAAAGAAACAAATCTCTGCAAGGGAACTATTAGAGAGATATGCTGTTGAGTTCTTCGAAACAGGTAGAATACACCCTATCTTTATTAGCAACGCAAACGATGGACCATTTAAAGTCGCTATCAGAACCACAAATCTATGTGTAGAGATATTCTTACCGACAACCCCTATCCAATCTATTAATGATACAAATGCAGAGTTACCACTTTGTATATTGGGTAATGTTAATATGGGATTCTGTTCTTTAGATAGATTAAAACGAGTGTGTGAACTACTTGTGAAGATGGGAAATAGAGTCATAGATATGCAAGAGTATCCACATGAGATGATTCGAAGAACAATGATGAATGGTAGGTACTTAGGTATGGGCGTATCGGACTTGTCACACTTTACAGCTAAGTCTAAAACGAAGTTCGGTACAGATGAAGCAGATGCAAAAATAAAAGAGTATATTGAACACTTTCAGTATTGGTTGTTGGTTGCTTCTTGTAAACTAGCAAAAGAGAACGGTGAAGCTAAATGGTTTAGAGAGAAATCTAGATACTCTGATGGGTATCTCAAGACACTTAATTGGGAATACGTATCAGAAGACGATATCGATAAACTAAACACTGATATTATTCAGTATGGATTATATAACTTGTCGTTGAGTGCTATTCCACCAGCTGGTACATCTGGAGATATCAGCGGTGCTACGAACGGTGTGAAAGTACCACTATCCCCATTCTACTTAAAAGCAACAAAGTATGGTGCAATTCCTGTTGTTGTTCCTGAGTTTGAAAAGTATAGTGAGTACTATGTATTCGGAACAGAGATAGATAACAAGAGGTACTTGAAAACCATTGGTGTGATTAATGAGTTTATAGACCAAGGGATATCAGTTGACGTTGATTGGTTTGAGACAGACATCGAGAAAGAGGGTGAGGATGTTGATAAGTTTAAGCTCTTTAAAATGATTGAAGTACTTTATGAAGCAGATGCACTAGGGCTGAACTCACTCTATTACTCTACATTTAACAATGGTGATGTGGTTATAGATAGTGGTTGTGCTGGTGGTGGATGTGGTGTATAAGATAAATAACAAACTGAAGGTAGTATAAAAGATGAATATCTATGACGAATTAAACAAAACAAACCCACACGAAGAGAAGATTTTCTTCGGTAGTGGTAAAGGTATACAGAGATATGATACTGTAAAGTATTCTAGATTTGAAGACATAAGCGAGAGTATGTTAGAGGACTTCTGGAAGAAGCAAGAGGTAAAACTTATTAACGATAAATCGGACTACGATAATGCGGACTCTGCTATTCGTAGGGTCTTTGATTTAAACATTAAAAGACAATCTATTATGGATACCATTCAAGGTAGGAGTTTGCTATCTACTATTGGTAGAGTGCTCTGTAACACAGAGATTGAGAAAGCACTAACAATCCTGCAACAACAAGAAGTAAACCATAGCGATACTTATACATATATCTTACGTAATGTCTATAACAACCCATCAGATATCTTTGACCAAATTGCTGTGGATAAAGTCATTACATCACATGCTAGTAAGATTAAAGAACTCTATGAAGACTTATATATCAAGTTAGCTAAGTGGGAAGCTGATGAGTATGAGAAGTCCACCAACTCTAACGAATATAAAGTTAAACGTATCTTATCTAAGATTGGACTCTACCACTTTATAACAGAAGATGAACTGAAGGAGTCTGTGTACCTTGCTATTATTGCATGGAACATCATTGAGGGCATACGGTTCTTTGTCTCATTTGCATGTACTTTTAAGATGGCGGACAATAAGATTTTCAGTGGGAATGGTCAAGAGTTGAAGTTGATTGCTAGGGATGAGCTTAATCACTTGAACATCTCCCAGAAACTCGTCAAGATTCTCAAGACAAACGAGAGTGAAGGATTTGTAGAGATAGCACACCAATGTAAAGATAAAGTGCGTAGACTCTATGCAGAAGCTGTTCAAGATGAGATTGAGTGGGCTGGTTACCTATTTGAAAACGGCCCACTGTTAGGACTAAATACCATTGTATTGACACGTTATATTAAGCACTTAGCAAATATACGTTTACGTGCAATCAAAGAGGATATTATTTATCCTAGTGATGAGTGTTCAGACTTACCGTATATGAATAAGTGGCTAGGTGGAGATAGAGTACAAGAACTCTTACAAGAGATGGACCCCACGCAATATAAGATTGGAATGACTATACCATTAGTAGATGAAGACTGGGAGAACCTAAAGTCCATTTATATGACCGTGTAGAGTTCACATTTTCTCCGAATGATTTACAATTAACTGCTCTGCTTTTTCTACACGGTGTTAAAAAATGACATACTGTCTTCGGACAGTATGTTAAATTGTTTTCACTTTCTTTTCTTGACATATCGTCCTAGGAGAAATAATGAAAGTAATTGAAGTAGTAAATAATATTGTTAGGTCTACACCATACACAGATTACATCGAAGAGTTGTTGGTTAGTTGTTCTGAACTTAACCTATATGAGATTCTAAATGGATTAGAAAGTGATGGGTCAGAGAGCATTGAGGATACTTGGCTTAAAAGAGAAGCGATATTCTCTACGTACTTCTCATTAACACTACATAAAGAGGTTCCAAATGAGGTGAGAAGATACATTGAATCGTATAATGAGATTTACAAAGAGTTCATCGATGATACGTTATCTAAAGCTGTCTTAATTCCAGAGCTTGATAAGTTAACTCATGAACAGTTTATTGTTGTTGCTTTCTTTATCAGAGAGACAATCACAGCATAAAAAGAGACTTATATATTATTGGTGTGTGTGATAAACACATAAACTAAAACAACGTCTAAAGGAGACAATATGGTAAAATTAAGAATCATCGCATTAGGTGGGACAGGTGCAAATATTGCATACGAAATCAAAGATTACTTCGACGCATTAGATATTACTGGAAATGGGATTGCTGATATTGAGTACTTAGTGCTAGACACAAGTGAGGCAAACAAACATAAAGCAACTGCTATTGATGCCGAGTTCTTCAAGATTGACGACACCAGAATTGGAAGTAAAGGTGTTGTTGGTAGTGGGACAATTCGTGGGGAGAACTTAGATGTGATTAAGAATGGAGTTGTGAAGTTCTTGAATAATACTGGAATCTTTGAAGAGAACGAAACAAACTTTGCACTACTTGTACATAGTGCTAGTGGTGCAACTGGTTCTGTTGCGGCACCAATCATTGTGAAAGAATTCCTAGAGAGGGATGTGAACTTTGGAACGATTACCATAGGTGATAGTAGCACATTGCATGTAACATCTAATACCATTGACACACTCCAGACATTCCACAACTTGGCAAAAAAGAACAGAAAAAATATCAGTATGATGTTCAGGGACAATGCGATGTCCGATACACTCACATCTGTAAACTTAGATGTAGTATCATTTGTTGTTGCTACGTCAATCTTTGTGAGTGGCGAGAATGAACAGTTAGACCCTGCTGACATGGCAGTATTCTTCAAACCACATATGCTCGCTAAGAAGTTCAATGTACCTAGTGGAATCTCTATCGTAGACGTAACAAGTGGGGATAACTTTGGAGATGACCAATACGTCGTAACGAGAGTATTGACGGACAATAACAACACAACCATTGATGTACCATCTATGTCAAATAGACAAGGTGTCATTTTAGATAAGTCTGTCTTAGATAACCTTGGAGACAAAGGTAGCTTACCACTTACTATGCACTCACGCATTGGTCTAATGGGCACAATCATGACAAACTTGAAGCAGATTAAAGACGCACAACAATATACATTCGAAGATGATGATATGGAGGTCACTGACGAAGAGTTCGTACTATAATATGATACTAGGACATTTGTCCTAGTATCAGACTTTTCTTTTTTGATTATACAAAGGGGATAACAATGTTAGATGCTTTCAGAATAGGATTTACTCCAGATAAGATATTAAATATCTCTGGGTCTGGTAAAGTACCACAATACATAGAGAAGATAAAAAAAGATATTTCAAAAGTAAAAGAGTATTACAGTGGAAGGATAGATAGAGTATCGCATAACGATACTTTATATAAGATTTTACACGCTATTGGTGTAGAGCCAACATTGACAAAGTTTGATGTCATTGATAGGTGCGAATATATGATACCGAAGTTAGTAAGGTTACATAATATAGCGAGTCGTGTTTCATATACCGACTACGACGACAGAGATATTTTTATCCATACGAAAAGTGATTATCTAAGAGATATAAAGTATGATAATGCTGTTGCGTTAAAGCCATTATATTCTGACCATTGTAGTTTCACACACCCACATCCACTAGACGCGTCGTATTCGTTCTGTTTTTATACCATTGACATTACGTTAATGGCACTGCAATATTTAGATTTTTGTAGGGTAAGAAATGGTAGTAACTTAGGATACTCAGAAAGAGAGTTCTTGTATAGATACGTCTATACAAACGCCATATGTGGAATGTTTAATATATCACTGATGAATTTCTACCTCTTTGATGCTTCTCCTTTTAATGTAAATTTACATCCGTTCTATGTTACAGACTACACAGATATCTTTGAAGAGGATAAGAAACTACTATTGCGTAAGATAAAGGACAAAAGTGCTACTTATGATTCTGTCTTGCACAACATACCGAGTACCCATAGTACGGCACTAGAATATATGCAAGTGAGTTTCCCATACTTCAATAGGTATGATACACTACCATACTTTATTATTTATGGGTCTCTTGTCATGCGTCTCTATGATACATTGAGTCGCGTGAGTAAAAAGCAGTTCTTCAGTAACACACGTGGACTAAAACAGTTCTTTTTGGTAGCAAAGTCAGCCGATGTTGGAAAACTTGAGTGTTCGTTATTTGAGATGGATAGAGACACTATCTATTCATTCTTTAAAAATATAAAAGGATAACGATGAGTTTTAAACAGTATTGTTTAGGTGTCATTCGTCAAGGTATACCTGAACAGGTATTGCAGATGGCATTCTTTAATAGAGAGATTAATGACAGCGTCTACAGTTTAGATTATAAAATAAGCTCTAGAGCATTGGAACCGAGGTTCTTTCTGGATATGAACTATATCTCTGGTGTTGAGATAACAGTACCGTTAGATGTTTGTACTGTTGTATATGAGACAGATAGGTCTATGTTAATGCGAGTGCCAGACGAAGCACTAAATGGAAGATACATTATTAATGTGCTTAACTTAGTCACAAGTTACGATTTCGACATTGATATCTATGGTTCTGGAATTGATAATGTTGGAAGAAGAGCATTTCAAAAAGAGGTAAGGCAAAACTCCTTTATGACAACTGCCATTGAGAAAATAAGTGGCAATGAGTTTCTTGTAAACGAAGTCATCAGTGACTTCTCAAATACTGACGTGAAGATACTCGTTAGTTACTCAGAGTCATTTAGCGAAATAGGAAATGGGTTTTATCCTGACCTTGCTTTGACAGCAATGAAAGCTGTTGAGTTATATATCTACAATACACTCATTATTAGAAAGGGTACTGCTCACTTATATAATGGTTATGAGCTTGGTGAAGTAGATAACATTATCAATAGCTACTCTAACTCCTTTAATGAATATTTCGAACTCATTAACAAGAAGACAAAGAAACAGTTATTTATGGCTGACAGAACACGCATGAGGAATTACACACGTTTGTGTTTTGGTGGATTGAGTTAATAGTCTGTGTGCAGATGCACACAGACTATTGTTTCTTTTTAGTCATATATTATTATAGTGTCTAATGAGACAAAAACAACGTATAAAGGAGATAAAATGATTGAAGAGTACATAAGTATAGATAGTACCTATTTTAGATAGGAGTAGGCTTCTATGATAAAGGAGAACAATGAGAGTTTTTAATTTCGAGACAGAAGTAATCAGGATAGCATCATTGTGTGGTATGTCAAACTTTGATGTAGATATTGGTATCTATCTTCCAGATAGGAGAGATGCCATTAAACTAGGCGGACTGAGCTACGACAATGGTGAACCTATTCTGGACGAGAACAAACAGATTCGGTATCTATATCTTGATATTGTAGATGAAAGTAAGCACGTTATCGTACGAAAAGAGGATAATCGAAACTTACGCCTGGTTCCCTATCTTCACATATCGCCAGCTATGCTCATTGTTGATGCTTTAAACTTAGCACAGTATTTTAGGCACGACCATAAAGAGCTTATTATGTTTAATCCCCTAACCAATGAAGATACACAACTCATACCTGTGATTCCAACAACGGAGACACTTAATGATGCACTCATATCATCTATACACTCATATTATAATATCGACGACGAGACACTTGCTATTGTACATTATATATTGGCGTGTATTATAGACACTGTTCATTTTGATAGTTCTATTGTATACAATGTTGACTATGGTGGAAGTATGTTAGAAGTTGTTCCATTAGGTTCAGCAAAAGAGTTGAGGTTCGACGAATCTCTTATAAAAATACGTGATGAAAATAACAGATTGAAGGAGAAAGAGAATGATTCTTTGTGGTACATTACTCATTAAGGTAGATACAGATTTAGCGTGCGATGGATTAAACATCGTAAACAACAACTTAAACGAACACGAGATAAACTCGTTATTGTTCGATAGCGATATTACAGATATGGATGAGTATGTAAGTACTTACAATAATATTACTATGCATTTAGAGAAGACATTTAAGTTACTCATTAGTAAACCTATGTTACCTACCCCTAATGTTTCTACACGACACTGTTGTTTTATCAAAGAGTTCGTGAAGAGTGGTGAACACGAAGTGACGGTAGTGATTCATGTTCTATTATGAAAATAGTAAATGAACTATATGCTATGTATGATTTTGACTATGTAGAGTGTGATGGTGTGGTGATGGTTGAAGTCCATTCTATCGAACCAAAGCACGCTGTGATATTACAAGCATTTAATGTCGTTGATAGTATGAGAGAGATTATGTCTTTCCTTCCAAGTGTGTCAGAACTCTGCTATCAAGAAGCGAGTGCATTGTATGATAATGTAATGACATCGCTTGAGTCTACGTTTGGTGAACTATTTCCTATCTACAAGGTACCAGACGACTTAAAATGTTTGTTTGTTTTAAAATTCGAAGATATTGGTGACACAATATATGCAACAATATGTATAAGGAGGTAGTATGACTATCTATATGGATGGGTTACTTGGTATAACTGAGCTAACTGAGCTTTATGATAAAGCCAAGTTAAAGAAGAAGACAGCTGTTGGCGGTAGTAGGAGAGCGTTTATTTGTGGAGTGTACGAGAATGTGATTTCATGTAGAGATGAGTTTGTTATGCACGGAACGATTGAATGCGACGTCTTCGGTTCACTATGTGACTTGATAGATGATGTGTTAGAAGATAGAAAAAAGTCAGTGTCACTCATCTCAGATATTAGCAATGAGCTATTTAAACGTATTAATATACCGTCAAAATTCACAGTTGACATGGTGTCTGGATACTTGGTGTTTAAAGATGAGTAAAGTACACCGCATTGACTTAATGCAATACTCAGTATCACTTATGTCTTTAGATAAAGATATTGGCATTGCGACTATTACATCACTTGTCGATGCAATGTTATCACACACTAACACAAATCTCACAAATGATGAAATAGATGAGTGTATATCAGATATAGCGTCATACAACGGAACGATGATATTGTATCATATCAACATTCGTGAGGAACTAGATGACACTATCAGTTCACTTATTGATGATGTCTATGATGAATGGTATTCATTTATATTTGATAATTTTAAAGGTAAAGATATGGAACTATCATGTGTAACGAAGTCAGAAGTTGTGGTGGTTGAGTTATGATAAAGGTAACTGACTCATTACTATGTATTATAGAAGAGGTACTAGGTACTAGAACAATGGGAAATGTCATTGATAGCATTACTGACATTATCTCTCGGAATGTAGCTGGTGAAATTAATGGAGACGAAGATATAGAGGATATTTTCGGACCAATATTCGAAGCTATATCAGAAGTAGATATACCAGATACTGACGACACATATGATGTTGTAGAGGGTTATGTAGAGGAGTACATAGAAGTCTTTATGAATATTGTCAACAATATTCATACCATTATATACAGAGTATTGCTAAAAGATATAGATAGTGTCATTATGACAAAGTATCTAGGAAATGGAGAGTTGTTAATATGGAAGAACTAAGTAAAACAATTGTGGCACGTGTTCCAGATAGTATTATTATTGTAAAAGATATGATTAATAACACGACTATTAATATTGATGTTGATGCTTTGATTGTAAACATCTTGAATACGTTGTTGCTTTCTAAGAATGAATTATTGCAGAATAAGTTGGATAGAGGATTGATGCTGGATGTATATGAGACACTATCTAATTATACTATCGAAGAGAGTATTAACTTACTTGCATCTACAATAGTTGGATATGAAGACATACTTATAATGTCCGGCATTGAACTTCTCGAAGAACTGCGTAGACTTAACTTAATGGGTAAGGACACACTTATAAAAAAGGTACATGGAGAAATGATGGAGTTATCGGTATGGTAGTTGTTGACTTAGATTCACGATACTTGATTCCATTGGCTAAGGTTTTGTCAAAGAGCGAGATACTTTGTTTAATCACAAAGTTGATAGACTATACCTATACATATGAGACACTTGATTTCATTGTATCGCAGTGTAGATATTCGAATAGTGATGTGATTGATTCTATACTCCCTGTTATTGATGGCTTAAACACCACATTGACAGATTATGATATAGACATAACAAACTTATCACCATACGACTTAGTTGGCGATAAACTAATACTAATAAGAAAAGGATAAATGATGACAAACTTTGTTTCTGGAAAGACTGCGAGTTTTAAAACATTAGGTGGACCTATTGGTTCTGAATATAAAGGTGTGGTTATTGATATTGCTGATATGACATACCGGACTGCTATTAAACTCGACCCAAACTTACACGCAAGGAATGCAGAGTTATATCAATACATTAATGAAGACCCTATTGACTTAAAAGATAAACGGTTCTTCTCATTTGACTATTTGGACGAGACGAACGTATTCTGTTTGGATTGGGTGGTGTACGATAGCATCGTTCTTGATGACTTGCTGAAGAATGCTACCATTAATATAGAAGATATTTCAGTAGACGAAGCTAAGTTCGTTGTTGACTATGTAAAACGAATGGGATATAAAGCTTCGCTAACTGTATAGTTATATGAAGTAGTTATGTTGTGGGTAAAACCACGCATAATGAAGTGCATCGTAATATGGTATTTTTTCATCAGGATATTATTGATATGATGTATGGCACGCTATACACAAATAAGTGGAGACACATAAATCTAAGGAGAAACAAATGGCAGTAGACGTAAAAATCAAACAAGAACAACGGGAAGATACAATTAATCCAGATATGTCAGGTACAGAGTACAGAGACATTACAGACATGTTTGCGACAGCAACATCGAGTGTTCCACAAGAAATCAATGAGTTCGAGGAGCTACTAACAACGGCTTTCAAAGGACAAAAATCACTTGCAAACTTCAAGATGCATACGTTTGCATCTGACAAATACAACACTAACTACACATTTAGTGCTGTTTATGTTCCTATGCAGGAAGGTAGTGAGAAGAGAGTTGGTGTATCTATCATATTATATAGCATGACTGGTCAGACTGGTGTATCACCAGCAAAGTATGCTGAAGAGATGAGAGTTAAAGGATTTGTAGAACTCCCATCTATTGGATTAGATAAGACCCTATTAGACATTGCTATGTCACATATCAAAGATGAGTTAGGTGTACAACCGAACGATATTGTTAGTGGTAAGGGATATATTATTAGACATATCGACATCGATAACATCAATCTGCTTGTGAGTCAAGCTGTTGTCATCGCTAACGAAACAATCGCATCTACTACATCTAAAGGATTTAGTCAGCCAATTGACAAGATGTTTAGAAACACACTAGACAAACTAAAGAATGTCCATTACGATGTTGGTGTTGTCACAGGAGACTGTACAGTAGATGTTCTTGGCGAGACACACTTTTCAGAATGGACAGTGAAATCGGTTGCTAAGAGTGACACGAAAGAGAAACTGAACAGGACTAATGGACAGGTACATATCGGTACTGCATATGGTTATATTGGTTCATTAGCTTCTCAATCGCAAATGCAAGTACAAGTACCAAATGGACAGTATGGTATGATGACACAAACAATTACGAAAACGAAGTTGATTCCTACTGTAAACCTTGATGTAAGTGAAACAAATTTACCTACTATCTCAACAGTACTAACATTACTTGTCGGTATGTTGCCTGTTGCTAAGCGATGGAAAGAAATTCTTGCACAGAATGTCAAAGTCGGAAGAAACCCTGGTGCATTAAACCAAATCCTCGATATGGATAATGAAATCCTTCAAGGCAAACAGCCACAGAAGAAAGGTGTTCCAAAGACAATGGACAAACGTATTGCCGATATCAACAAGGTATACTATGACAATGCTCTTTTAGTTCTAGATAGCGAGAAGTTTGGGTTTGGTGCTGGTATCCTATCAACATTCGTTCATGCTGCACAGGGAGATGAGTCGGCACTGGATGACATCATGCGTGCAGTATCTGCATTTACTGGTGGAAAGTCTGTTGGAAAAATCAGCCGAGAAGAAATCTTTGCACAAAAAACGATTGAGCTCCCATCTGGAACATACAAAAACGGAGCTGGTAAGAGGGTTCCAACAACAATGTTAGACGAGCTGAGATTCGCAGAGATGACAAATGACGAGAACTTAATCAGACGTTATTCAAATGCACTTTCTGGTAGAGTAGGTACTGGATTAAGCGTGATGTTAACACCATTCGATGAAGTAGTAGACATCTATAAAGAATTGGATGCAACAACAGATGCAAACATTGAGATTTCATCAGTTCGTACTCGCGTATTCATTAGTGGTGCATTCGTAGACAAACTCAAAACATTCCTATCTGATAGTGGAGTAAATGTACATGTACCGGAACAAGCACACGTTCAACGTGAAATCAGATTTGCAGATAACAGTCAGTTACTAAAACATGCTGTAAACACAGCAGATATCGCATTCGGTAATGGATACAACCCATACCAACCAAAAGGCAACAATGGTGAAAACCCATATGCATATATGATGTAAAACAATACTATTGTAGGCAATGCCTACAATAGTACAAACTTTCTTTTTTCTTTTAAATAGTTATCTTCCTTACCATCTTATATAGTAATATTCTTACTTGTTCTGCTTTAAAGCACTCCACTCTTGTATAGTGTATCCCAGACTTATGCAATACCCACAATATCTCATCATAGATGTATGAGTCAACAATGGACTTTACCATTATCATCGCCACCATAATTGAACCAAATGTTAAGTATAAGTCATTGTTAAACTCTTGTGATGTATATGTAGAGTATATGACACAAAGCAACAGGCAGAGCCTAAAAGCCAGAAGTACAACATATAGAGCTATCGTTTTATAAACGAACAGATAGAATTCTTTTCTAATCATATGTCACTTCTTCATAATTTGGTGCTATATCAACGAGTGTATTTCGTATCATATCATAGAGTTCAATGTCTATTGATTCTAAATCACATAGATGTTTACCAATACGTTTGAACGGTATAACAATTGTCTCACCATTGTCAAATAGCTCAGTTAGTCTTGATAATACTTTGTATAGTTCTAATCGTGTAGTCTGTGTGTTTTTTATCTCTCTAGAGTTCTTATTTCGTAAGTTAATGGTTGGTATCTCAATAAGTGTGTCGTTTGCACCTAACCAACGTGGTCTGATTTCAGACGTCTTATTTAAAGAGCCTTCTATCACAAATACGACACCTTTGTTTGTGTATTGTGAAAAGTCTTTGCTGTAATGTAATGCCATTATTTCTCCTTTTAGTGTTTCAGTTAAGATAGTCTTAAATGACTACAAAGAAAAGGATATAAATGAAAACTGTAAGTGTTGAAAAAAGTCAAACTGTTTCTATTGGTAAGTACGAAGAGCTTAAGTTAGAAGGCATTATGATGTTCTCTAATGATACCGGTGAAGAGGTACGTTGGAGTGATGAACCTATCACAAAGGACAATTTGGGATTTAGGATTGGTGATAACCAAATCATCGAGTTCTCTGTTCCTAGAGATATATACTTTCGTGGAAGAGACGGTGTCACTATCACAGCTACAAATAAGACATTTTAGGAGTACAGATGAAAATAGTAAGTGCTGGTTTTGGTAGAAGTTTCTCAAGAACTTCTGGTATACCGACAGTCGATTATAAGGGGTTATTTACTAGGCAAATACCAGAGAACTTTGTCTTTGTGAGTGACTTAAATAAACTATTAATCAAGGACCAAGAGAGTGGTTTGTGGACTGAATTAGGTGGAGATGGTTCGATGGTATTTGATGGATATGCACCTGTATTAATTAGATACTTCACAAATGGTGATGATTTATCAAATCTATATTATGATATAGTGGATGCGAACTTTGAAGTATCTCCAATTGATGCTAGTGTCTATAACTACTACAAGACACCCGAACAAATTATTGAGAGTACGACTATCAACTTAAGCGATACAATTTCAGAGGATTATTATAATCCTGTAAATGATGCGTATGCTATTGAGATTGTCTCTTTAAATGGAATAACTACATTGAAAGACTTTGTCCCAGATGGTGGTGTTGATAAGTTAATTATTAACTGTGCTATTAAGTTAAATTCATATGCTGAAGCATTCACTGGAAAAGTTGGCGAAATCATAGGATTAGAGAACGTTGACTTCAGCAGTGCTGACTCACTCTACTTAACGTTCAGATACAGTGGTCATAGTGATTTTAGCTCTGTAAATACATCTGGTACTTGTACGAGATATGACTCAACATTCTCACACACTACTGCTGATGTACTTGATATTAGTGGGTTGAATTGGGATAATGCTGATGACTTATCGTCTATGTTTAGCTATGCAGAAGCGTCACATATTGTAGGGACAATCGATACGAGAAATGCGTCGGATAAATCTAATATGTTTTATTCCACTAACAATCTTGTATCACCAACCGCAGACGAGATTGACAAGCTTACATCTGACGATGGTGCATTGTGGACGTCGGAAGATGGTATTATCGTGGAGGTGGATAGTTAATGAGTAAGAAAAACACAGCGAAAGATGGATTAGAGGTCAGAAGACCTCTTTGTGAGGCAAAGATTAAAACATATGGAAACATATGGACGAGACAAGTGAAGTTTAAGAAGGCTGGCGACTATAAACCGGGACATAAACATAAGTTCGACCACTTACATTTTGTAACAAGTGGTAGAGTTGAGGTACGTGTCTATGACAACAAACTTAGAGATAAAATTATCTTTAAGAAAGAGTATAGTGCACCAGCAGTGATTAAAGTCCCCAAAGAACATTTTCACGATATCATTGCGTTAGAAGATAACTCAATCGGGTACTGTATACAAGCTATAATGAATGAAGATGGTACAGTAAAAGAGACGGACTATGCAAAAGACGAAGATTGGATTGAGGAAGTGAAAGCATTTGAAAAAGAGAACGGGTTACAAGATGAGGAGTTAAAGTGAAGATATTACCACTAACAACAAAACAGAGATTAGCATTTATCAAGCTAGAAGAGTTGCTTATTGCAGCATATAACGGACTCGAGAAAATCAGTATCGATAAACCATATATGAATGACTCAAAAGCATCTAATTCGCAACTCAAATTATACGAGAGATTATATGGGCATGCAAAGGCAGGCAAGTTCGACGAAGAGAAGTGTAAAGCAATTATCGAGAAGCATGAAAGTACGAACGATAAGATTGCACTGGCAGAGGATATGTTAAACGACTGTCGTGCTTGGATTGAGCAACGTATCTACGACAATAAAGTAGATGAAGCGTTTGAGCTTCTTGAGCGTGCATCTGATATTGAGCTGTCATTGGAGTCTATTACGCCTGATAGAATGGAAATCATTAGAGACATCTTCAGATACGAACAATAGCATTATATACTACACGGGATGTCCTGTGTAGTATATTGCTTCTTTTTACCAATATATTATTACAGCGTATAAATGCTGTGATTACAACGTAATCTAAACTAATAAATAATAAAGGAAACAAACAATGACAAAAGAGAAAGCAATGGAACTAAAGAGAAACATATACTATAGTGACGGAGTTACTTCTAGTCGATGGACGTACATCGAGGAAAACGGATATGTCTTATGGCACGATGATTTGATTGGTGAGATGAAAGACGTATTCGAAAAGTATGACATAAAGTCATACATTGAGGCATATGCTGGTACAGGCAAACTAACGAGAATACTCAATGACATCGGTGTCTCTGGAAAGGGTTATACACTTGACCCAGGGGATTTCGATGCAAATGGGTTCACAAATAAAAACGAATTCACTATACAATGTTTAGAGGATGGAATACTAGAGTACAAAGATATTCTAGACGTACCAAATGATGAGTTTAACAAAGATATGTTGGTGTTATGTTGGGTCCCGTATATGGGTGACAGTAAGATAATGAGTCATATCAAATCACACAGGATGCCTAAATATCTACTACATATAGGCGAGGGATACGGTGGATGTACGGGAGGTGACGAACTTAATGAACACATCATTGACAACTACGATGTAATACACGACTTTAAAGAGCACGTCAGGTTCGACCACATTCACGATAATATAGAACTACTAAAAGTAAAGGAGCAAAAATGAAGTATGCAATAATCAGCGATGGGTCGTGGTCAGGTGATATCAGCGTCATTACAGAGGACGGTGGTTATGCAGAGATTCGGAATAGAGAGAATGTTGAGGATGATAGCAAAGATAAAGCAGTCATAGACTACTGCTTATCAAAGATATCTTTAACAGGAGAACTCGACTTAGATGGTCTGTTAGATACCTCTAAATGGATGTATGATTACTTACATTACGAGATAGCAGACGATACGATTGATGATGCTATTAAGAAAGCACTATCATTCTTGGTATGTTGTGAAAACGTAACATTTGAAAGAGATGACTCAATTATAGAAAACTTAACATTTAAAGGAAATGGCATGAATAAGAAAGAACGTAGAGATGAAGAGATGGACTATATGCAACCTTGGAGTGGGCAGACATTCTTGGACCCAATCGTAAAAGATGGTGTATGCCAACATACAAAACTCCAACTAGGGAGAGATACTGGATTTAAAGATAAATCTGGAAATGTGATATATGAGAATAGTCTATTATTAGATATCGATAACAGTATCGCTGAAATAGTAGATATCGAATACGAGGATAGAGTAGAGTATTACATATCAAACTCTCATTGTAGTGCTTGTCCAATCATACAAGAGAACCTACAAGTCATAGGTATCTTAGATAATGACAAGAATAGACACATGTACTTAAACAACATTGGATACGATGGTGCCAGTTGTGATTTTTGATGCTTTGGAAAGAATGATTGATAAGATAAAGGTGTTTATTCTACGAGTTCCAATACTTATTAGGTATTTATGGGTATATCTAAACGTGATATACTCAATGAACGTCAAAGACGAAACTAAGCATAACGAAGTAAACTTTAGGCGAAGACACATACGGTATCTTAGTTGTTATCAGCACATACGATTATAATATATACTAGCTACGTACACACGTAGCTAGTATTCGTGTCTTTTTTTTTAATCCAAAAAGTATCCATTTATACATACTAAATATATGTTATCCTAGGTCAACATTATTACTCACCATTAACGTTCTCCTTTGGGTTATCTACTAGCCACTTTAAGTACTCTTTATCTTTACTGTAATCTTTATACGACTTATCTCTATAATTAATATAAGATGTTATCTTACACGCTTCACCATCGATATAAATAACGATAATCATTGTGGTAATAATGCAAAAGATAGCTAAACTATTTTTAATATTATCGATGGCATATAATGATGTTGATATAATCATTACTGTCAGTATTGTGAGAGAAAATATATCCATGTAGTCCCTTTATTTAATATCATAATATATACACCAGTAAGATTATTGTTTATTCATATTCGTATATTATTCATACGACTACACTAGAGTGCATTATGCTAACAGAAAATAAATAATAAAAGGAGTAGAAATGATATACGAAGATAACGACGATATGGTAGCTCTAATAAGAAGATATAATAACCTCATGGATAGAAACGAAATACACAAGGCTATCTTTGTTGCTAGACGTATGGGAAAACTTGCTTATGAAATACAGTATACAGATAACAAGTGTTTTGACTTTGATTTCATATTGCCACAAATGTCTTATAAAGAATCGAAGAGATTTATCGATAGTTTAGATAAAGTCATTGATTGTTACAAGAATAAGGTAACTAGGATAGAGGTTGAAGAAAGCTCACTAGACCTATTTACAGTTTGTATTATGTCTAACTTTCGTATGTTCTTAGATAATGGACTTTGTGTTGCAGTATGGTATTTGATAAAGTGCGTAAAAATGCATTATATGTACCAAAGAGGTATTTAAGTAGGACACCAGAATTAAGGAAATATTATATTTAGTACCAAACTACTTATATATATTATTACGGTGTAATTGAAATGCTGTGTTTACATACTAAGCTAACATTATTGAAGGAATATTAATGCTAGAACTACTAGATGACCTACTGGTTAAGAAGACAGATACAAACTTTGTATACGATGTCATAATGTCTAACTTATGGAAACTCATCGATACAAAGAAATCACTGTATCATCCAGATTCTCCAGTCAGACAGACATATGAGACAATACGTCTAGAGACAACAATACACAACAGTATCAAAGATACTGACCTATCACTACTCCCACTTGCAGAGCAATCAATGTTCAGGGAGTTAAACAAACGTCTATTAGAGATAGACCCATACAATAAATAGTAAAGGAAGAAGATGTATATTTACAAAACAAATCATAGAGAGTGCATTGGTAATATCACCATGCAATACAAAACAGATAACGAGTATAAACGCTTTTCTACATTATGTGAGGAGTTAGGTATTAACCATAGACAGTTCATACATGATGGTATCAGATATATTATGACAGAGGAAAGAGTAGACTTTGGGAATACAAAGATGTTGTCGTATGGGATAGTAGGTAAAAGACTCATGTATGTTGTGTTTATCATGTTATTGTTGAACGATATTGACGAATGTCTTACTATGCATACGGAGTATGTAGATAGGATTAATCAGAATAAGTTCATATCCAACCTTTTCAATCGTCTACCAAACAATAGTACAATGATAGTTGATGGTGATTACATACTAGTAAGGAGACCAAATCTAGAATTTAGTATCGTTTCATTCACAGATGAGCTCACTCCGATATGTACTATCGGAATGTTTTCAGATTACTTTCTATTCGGAGATATTGAAAATGAGCAATACGAGACACTATCCACATCTACTCATAATGGTGTGGTTATATCTATCTTATATAGAATAAATCACCACTACATACACATGAAAAAAGAACTTCTTGAGAAGTAACTGAGAGTCAGATATTTGTAAGCATGGTTATCATGTTAGAGAGATACATACACCATTAGGTAAACAGTACATACGTATTGATACTTGGTGACATTAAACATAGACATACATTCACTATCTAGATAGAATCTAGGTGGTGAGTGATACCATACCTATTTATTTTTCCATTTTCTTCAGACACTTACAGTGGTTCATACTACTACTCTTTATCCTATTCTCTTTCTCTAGTATACTTTCTCTCATACTCTTCTCTTCTTTACCTTATTCCTCATATCTGATTACTGTATACTCTATCTCTCTCATATACTACTCTTTTTCTTTTATTCAAACTATACATTCTTCATTACCATACTCTACTCTTATTCTCTCTCTAAGAGAGTATACTCTTACTTATATTCTCTTCTCTCTATTATATGAACCAAACACATACTACACTATATACCAGACGGGACCCAGGAAGATGTAGATAGAACATAGTTGTTTATACTAAAGGTAGTATTACTAACGTAATACACTATCGGATAGAGTATATATAACTATCTATATTTTTTAGGGGTGGGCATAGGCTAGGAGTGGTGGGAGCAGGCAATAATAATAAACAATACTTCTCTTTCCTTTTAGGAGAGTGAGGATAGGGGCTACGCCCCTATCCGAGAGAACCCTTTTCCTTTCTCTTAATAATAGTACATTACTCTGTAATGTACATCCTTTAGTATCACATAGAGTATAGTCCTTAGACTATACTCTCTAGTATCTTTTATCTCTACCTAGAGAATAAGTAAAGTATACTGGTATATTATTAGTACGACTAAACCAGAGTGATAGTATCTAAACTATCTAACAAACCAAAGTATAAAGGAAACAATATGGCAACTTATAAGAAGACAATAACAACACAAACAACACTAGTAAATGATGAACTATTAAAGTATGATGAGTTATTCGCAATTAAGGTAGATGAGCTAGAAGATGCCATCTTAGAAGTAATAGGTGATACAGACTTAGATACTATGTTTAACTACCCATCTGGTGATAATGACCCACAAGATGTACTCATCACAACAGAAGTAGAACTACCAGAGTCTTTGGTATCTAAGCTAGGATTACTCAGAGTAGATGATATGGAAATAATGTAATAAAGGATAATAGAGATGAAGAAATATACAAAGCAAACAGCTTCGCTTTTAAGTAAGCTAACAAACAGAAGTGTGTCAAAAACAAATAGTGACGAAACAAACTTGCCAAGTCTATCACTAAGCAGCGATATGAATTTATCAGTAGAAGGTATTAACGATGCGTTAAAACGTTTTATCTACAATGAGTATGTGGATATGATGAAGGTGCATGATATCGAAGCTAGACCATATGATGAAGTAATGAGATACTTTG
>Ga0256828_1000464_pt1 | contig 26931 bp, 27 predicted proteins | sample CV88metaG_FD_185993 | JGI IMG/M metagenome (GOLD analysis project Ga0256828, IMG submission 185993) | Hydrothermal vent microbial communities from East Pacific Rise, Pacific Ocean - CV88 | ecosystem: Environmental > Aquatic > Marine > Hydrothermal vents | place: Pacific Ocean: East Pacific Rise...
ATTTATCATTTATAGAACCATCTATATCTATATGGAATCTACTCTCTTGGAGTTTACCCAAAGGAATATAACTCTCTATTTTTAAAATATTTACACCATTTTTTGCAAATCCTCCTATAGCTTTATATAGTGCTGATGGTATATTTTTGACTTTAAATATAATAGAAGTTATATAAGAAGCATTATCTTTTATAATTAATTTCTGTTTATTTGAAAGAACAATAAATCTTGTAAAATTATCTTTTTGGTCTTGAATATTGGCTTTTAAAACTTTTAATCCATATATTTCTGAAGCTAATGAGGATGCTATAGCTCCTATTTTAATATTTTTAAGTTGACTAATCTCTCTTGCTGAACCTGCTGTATCAAATTGTGCTACAGGTTTTATACCCATTTTTTTAAGATTTTCTCTACATTGAGCTAATCCTTGAGGATGAGAATAAGCATACTCTATATCCCTCAAATCACTTCTAGCTATACCCATAAGATAGTGTTCTATCTTTTGATAATGTTCTCCTACTATTTGAAGTTTCATCTGTGGAATTAAACCATAAAATTCACTAACTCTACCAGCAGTTTTATTTTCTATAGGAATAAGAGTAAAATCAACCTCTCCATCTTCTACCAACTGCATAGCACCTTCAAATGTTTCTGTACCTATACACTCTATATTTTTTCCAAAATAGCCATAACATGCCAAATGAGAATATGCACCTGCTATTCCTTGATATGAAACTTTTAACATTATATAACCTCCTTGTCCTCAATGAGATTATACATCTTTTATAATAAAAAGAAACTAAATCTATTTTATAATATTAAATTACTATCAATAAATCTTTTTTTACAAGATTTAATTTTATTGTGATAAAATTTCTACAAAATAAGGAGATGAGAATATGTCAAATAAAACTCTAATAATCGGTGCTGGTGGCGTAGGTAATGTTGTAGCTTTTAAATGTGCTATGAATAGTGAAACTTTTGGAGAAATTACATTAGCTAGTAGAACTATAAATAAATGTAATAAAATTGCAAAAGACATAAAAGATAGATTAAAAATAGATATAAAAACAGACTCTGTTGATGCTGATAATGTGGATGAATTAGTAGAGCTATTTAAAAAAATAGAACCCAATATTGTAATCAATGTAGCTTTACCTTATCAAGATTTGAGCATAATGGACGCATGTATTAAATGTGGTATTGATTATCTTGATACTGCAAATTATGAACATCCTGATACAGCCAAATTTGAATATAAAGAACAATGGGCTAGAAATGATGCTTTTAAAAAGGCTAATATTATGGGGCTTTTGGGTAGTGGTTTTGACCCAGGTGTTACTAATGTATTTTGTGCTTATGCTCAAAAACACTATTTTGATGAGATACACTATATAGATATATTAGATTGTAATGATGGAGACCATGGATACCCATTTGCAACAAATTTTAATCCAGAGATAAACTTAAGAGAAGTAAGTGCCAATGGTAGATATTGGGAAAATGGAAAATGGATAGAGACTAAACCAATGGAGATAAAACAGATTTGGGATTATCCAGAAGTTGGCAAAAGAGATAGCTATCTACTATATCATGAAGAGATGGAGAGTCTAATCAAACATATCAAAGGTTTAAAAAGAATAAGATTTTTTATGACCTTTGGAGAGAGCTATCTAACTCATATGAGATGTCTTGAAAATGTTGGAATGTTAGGAATAGAAGAGGTCGAACATAATGGTTGCAAAATTGTACCAATTCAATTTCTAAAAACACTATTACCTGACCCAGCCTCTTTAGGAGAGAGAACAAAAGGAAAAACAAATATAGGAATATATGCAAAAGGAATAAAAGATGGTAAAGAAAAAAGTATATATATCTATCAAGTAAGTGACCATGAAAAGTGTTACAAAGAGGTAAAAAGCCAAGCAGTAAGCTATACTACAGGAGTTCCTGCCATGATTGGAGCTAAACTTATGCTAGATGGGATATGGCATAAAAATGGAGTTTGGAATATGGAACAGTTTGACCCAGACCCATTTATGCAAGAGCTAAACAGACAAGGCTTACCATGGCAAATTATAGAAGAGTAGTACTTTTTTTATTTTTTATATTAACTACTATAAATGCAAAAGAGTTACCAAAGGGATTTGTATATATAAAAAAACAAATCCCAAATATAGAGATAGAACTTAGATATAATAGTACCAATAATTTTTTGGGTAAAAAAGTAAAAGGATACAACTCCAATAAAGCCATATTAACCCAAAAAGCAACTAAAGCATTAAAAAATATACAAAAAGAGTTAAATCAATTTAATTTAGGTTTAAAAATTTTTGATGCCTATAGACCTCAAAAAGCTGTTAACAATTTTGTAGAATGGGCAAAAGATTTAAATAATACTCTAAAAAAAGATAAATACTATCCAACTATAGATAAAAAAAATCTATTTAGAGATGGATATATAGCCTCAAAATCAGGACATAGCAGAGGTAGTACAGTTGATTTGACTATTATAGATTTAAATAGTAAAAATGAACTTGATATGGGAAGTGGTTTTGATTTTTTTGGAAAAATATCTTGGGTCAAATATAAAGATATAACATATCAACAGAGAGCAAACCGATTACTTTTACACTCTATTATGACAAAAAATGGATTTAAATCTTATAATCAAGAGTGGTGGCATTTTACCTTGAAAAATGAGCCATTTCCTAATAAATATTTTGATTTTGATATAGAATAGTTTTAAAAAGTGGAGTTTAGATAAAATCTATAACTCTACTTTTCTAAAAAAATCTCTAACATATTCATAACCAGAGTATAAAGTTAATCCAACTGCAATCCAAAGTAAAATTTCTCCTCCACTCCAGTGCATAAGCAAAAATCCTATAGCTATCATCTGAACTACTGTTTTTACTTTTCCTAAAATAGATGCTGATATATCAATTCCCTCAGATACTGCTGAAACTCTAAGTCCTGTAATAAATAGTTCACGAGTTAAAATTAGATATATAGCCCAAGGAGAAGCCATATCCTGCATCATTAATCCTAAAAAACCAGCCAATGTTAGCATCTTGTCAGCCAAAGGGTCTAATATTTGCCCCATAACTGTTATTTGATTAAATGTTCTAGCTATATATCCATCAAAGAAATCTGTAGCACTTGCCAATACAAATATAAATGCAGCAAAATAGTTAAGCCATGAAGTATGAATTCCTTGAAATATATCAGCATCTTGATTAACTAATAGCATAAACATAATAGGTGCTAAAAGCAGACGAATAAAAGCTAAAATATTAGGAATATTTACAATTTTTGCATTTTGCATACTATTTAAAGGTGGTTCCACCATCAACTACAAGAGTATGTCCTGTAATCCAACTAGCATCATCACTACACAAGAAATAAACAGCCCCTGCCATATCTTCTGGTGTTCCCATTCTATTTAGAGATGACCTCTCAATAGTTGCCTGTTTTACCTCTTCATAGTTTGTAAAAGCTCTTAACGCATCTGTTTCTATTGGTCCACCACTTACAGCATTAACTCTAATACCCCACTCTCCAAGCTCTACTGAAGCATATCTACTCATAGCCTCAACAGCAGCTTTATTTGTACCATGTCCTGCATAATTATCAATATAAACCAAATTTCCTGTGGAACTAAGAGTTACTATACTTCCTCCACCAACTTTTTTCATTCTAGTAGCAGCTTCTTGTGAACCTCTAACAAAAGCACCAACGGTTGCAGTATAGATATTTTGTAAACCTTTTGTTGGACGGAGTTTCATAAACTTACCATATCCCCCAACTACACTTCTACCATAAATCATAGCATTACTTACAAAATAATCAATTCTATCGAAATCTTTATCTATCTCTAAAAATAGAGGCTTGAACTCATCAAGTTCTAATATATTAAGTCTATATGCTCTTGCTTTAATATCATATTTTTCTTCTAAATCTTTAGCTATATGATTAGCCACTTCTTCATTAGAATTATATGTAAATGCTACATTTACACCATTTTGTGCAAATTTATAAGCTATAGCTTTACCTATACCTTTTGTTGCCCCTGTAATTACAACCGTCTTACCCTTGTTACTTGCCATACTATTTCACTCCTACTATTTTATAATTTTTTATTACCTCTTCTATTTTGTTCATATTTTCACTACTTGGAGCTACCAATGGCAATCTATACTCTAAAGTATCAATTAACCCTGCTATATACATTGCTGCTTTTATTGGTATAGGATTACTCTCACAAAATAGTACTTTGTTAACTGGATATAGTTGATTATTTAACTCTTTTGCTCTAGCAAAATCACCTTTTATCGCAGAGTGAACCAACTCACTTTTCATATCTGGTAATAAATTTGCTGTTACAGAGGTTATTCCTTTTCCACCATTTGCCAAAATTGGATAATCTATAGCATCATCTCCTGAAAAAACATATAAATCTGGTCTTTTGGATAAAAGCTCAACAGTTCTTTCTATAGAGCCTGTAGCCTCTTTGATACCAAAAATATTATCTACATCATCAAATAGTCTGCATACAGTATCAGCTGATATATCAACTCCTGTTCTACCTGGTACATTATATAACATAAAAGGTATCTCTACAGACTTTGCTATAGCTTTATAGTGTTGATAGAGTCCCTCTTGTGTTGGTTTGTTATAATATGGACTAACTGAAAATATAGCATCTACTCCACACTCTTCTGCATGTCTTGCTATATCTATAGCCTCATGAGTAGCATTGCTTCCTGCTCCTGCTAAAACTTTTGTAGATGTTCCTTTGCAAACCTCTACTGCAATCTCTATACATCTCTTGTGTTCATCATGAGTTAGAGTTGCACTCTCACCTGTCGTTCCTACTGGACATATAGCATCAATTCCATTATCTATCTGTCTTTGAATTAATCTTGCAAAAGTTGCTTCATCTAATAAACCGTTTTTAAAAGGGGTAATAATAGCTGTTGTTGCCCCTGAAATTAAATTTTCCATTCTATTTGCTCTTTCTAAGTATTATTGTTGTTGATAGGTTGTCATCGAAATATTTATTTGCTACTTCGGTAACTATTTGTGGTGTAATTTTATCTAAATTCTCTTCATATTCAAGTAAAGGTTTTATATTTCCTCTAACTAAATAGCTTCCAAAAAGAGAATTGACATCAGATGAACTCTCTAATGAGTATATAAAATCTGCTTTACTATTTACTTTTACTCTATCTAACTCTTTTTGAGTTACACCACCTTTTTTTATCTTATCTATCTCTTGGTGAATAGCTTGTTCTAAATCTTCTATTTTTACATCAGGATTTGCCATACCCATAAAAAGAAATATACCATTGTCTGTCATCTCCATATTATACGCATATATCTGATTTGCCAACTGTTTTTTATCAACTAGTTCACTATTGAGACGGCTACTTTTACCAGAACTAAGCAATTCTGATATAGCAGATAATACAACTTGGTCTTTATGTTCAAAATTTGGTATAGGATATGCTATAGCAATAGTATCTACTCTATTATTATCTTTGTGTATAACATTTCTAATATAACCATCTCTTTTAGGTTCAACAGGATTACATTTTGGAATAGGATGTTCATTTTTTATATGTCCAAAAGCTTTTTGAGCCTCGTTGAATACTTTATCTTTATCTATATCACCTGATACTATTAAAATGGCATTATTTGGTTGATAATATTTTTTATGAAACTCTTTTATATCATCAATAGTCCATGATTGAATATCATGCATAAATCCAATAGGTGTCCAGTGATAAGGATGTTCTACAAAATGTGTATTAAAAAGTCTAAAATATAAATAACCCATAGGAGGATTATCTGTTCTAACTCTTCTCTCTTCTGCTACAACTTTTCTTTCTACTTGAAACTCTTCATCTTTTAAATTTAAATTTTCCATTAGTTCTGCAAAAAGTTTCATAGATGTTGATAAATTATCAGAGTTTGATGTTATAAAATATTGAGTATAATCAAATCCAGTAGAAGCATTATTAATAGCCCCTTTTGATTTTACTATTTTATCAAACTCTCCAGCTTTTAAATTTTTTGTTGATTTAAAATTCATATGTTCTAACATATGTGCTATTCCACTTTTACCCATAACCTCATTACGACTTCCAACTTTATAATAAATATCTGTTGTAATAACATTAGAGTTATTGTGCATAGGTATTGCAACAACCTCTAATCCATTCTCTAGTGTTTTTGTATAATACTTTGGCAAAGAGTTACCCATTAAAATTCCTACTGTTGTTATTAATATAACTATTTTTTTTATCATTATTTTCTGTTATCCTTATACAGCTTTAAAAGCGATATTTTAACCAAAAATACTCTTTTTTTTATTAAAAAAGCATCTTTGAAAATTTATTTAATAAATATTATACTTCAACAAATAATTACAAGGTACACTAACATGCTAAAGACAACTCTACTATCTATAATATTTGTATATATCTTTATATTATTAGGATATATAGCAAAAAGAGTCTTTAAAGATGAAATGAATAGCAAAACACTTACTATATTTTCTGTATATTTTTTACAACCATTTGTAACCGTATGGGGTTTTTCGACAGCTAAATTATCAACAGAACATATATTTGTACCTCTTTATTATTTAGGCATAATATCTATAGTACTATTACCAACTCTATTTATATCAAAAATCATATTTACAGATACCAAACAAAGAGCTATATTCTCTATAGCAGGATTTGTAGGTAATACAGGAAATATAGGCATACCTTTAGGTATTGCACTTTTTGGTGAAAACTCTATTATATATACTACTCTTATCAATATAGCCAATATTTTTGTAGTATATATTTTTGGAGTATATATATACTCCAGAGGTTCATTTTCTATTAAAAAGTCTCTCCTAAATATTATCAAAATACCTATAATCCCAGCCTCAACAGTTGCTATTTTAATAAATATAAACGATATAGAAATAAATCCTCAAATAGAAGAGTTCCTCAAAATGGGTGCATATGGAGGTATTGTTCTTCAACTTTTTTTATTGGGTACATTTCTATATGGTCTAAAAATAAGAGAGATAAAAAAAACTCTCCTTATAGGAACCTTGTCTCAAAAATTTATTATACTGCCTATTACTACTGCTATAATACTAAGCTTTACTAATTTGCCTATTTATATCCAAGGGGTTATATTAATGGAGACTATGACCCCTTTGGCAGTTGCAAATATAAATCTAGCTTCATTATATAATTGTCGTCCACAAGAGACTACTACTTTGATACTTTTAAGTACTATTTTATTTATTCCTGTACTATTTTTTCTATCATATATAGTCTCTCATTATTATATTATTTAACAGCCTTACCTAAATCCCACATAGGCATAAATATACCAAGTGCCATTAAAAGAACCAACCCAGCAATAAAAAATAGCATAATAGGTTCAATATATGCTGCCAAGTTATCTATAAGGTCTTGGAACCTACTATCATAATAACCTGTTACTTTCTCTAGCATCATATCAAGCTGTCCACTACTCTCCCCTGCTCTTATCATCTGTAAAAGCATATTTTCAAATAATTCCGTCTGCTCAAAAGCATCAGATAAGGAAATACCTCGAGATATATTGGCATTGACTGTTAATAGTTTATTTTTTATATATAAATTATCAACCATATCAACAGCAGTATCAAGTGCTTCTGAAACTGGAATACCTGATTTAACCAACTCCCCAAAAACTAATGTATATTTGTGCATAGTTGCAAAAAATATAATTTTATGAATAAGATAAAATTTTGGATTAACTAAAATCTTATCTATTTTATATTTGAAATCTATATTATTTTTATAGGTATGAATAAATATAAAGACAATAGTTCCTAAAAATGCTAAAACATATAAACCATAATTATTTAAAATATTTTCCAAAAATAGAAGTATCTGAGTTGGAATAGGTAGAGGAGTTTTAAATTTTTCAAACATCTCTTTAAATTTAGGAACAACAACCATAATTAATATTGTAAAAGCTATAGCCATAGCTGCTAAAGTAATAAGTGGTGTACGAATAGCTTTTTTGAATTTTTTGGTATTATCTCTAATAGACTCTAATATATTTGCCAATTTATGATATGCACCAGCTATATTTCCAGTCTTTTCTCCAAGGTGTGTCATGGCTAATGCTACATGCCCAAAATCCTCTTTAAATGGCTCAATAGAGTCTCCTATTCCTTTACCTGCATTAATATCATTACTAATAGTGGTATATATCTGTTTCAATCTCTCATTTTCTGTATTTTTTGCTACCTCATCAATAGAATCATGAATAGAGATACCAGCATCTGTCATAACTGCTATCTGTCTAATAGATGATATTTTATGTCCTATATCAATTTTGGGTTTAAATGAGCCTTTCATTCCATCCAATATATCACCTATTTTTGAACCAAAATCTGGTGTAGTCTCTTCTGCTTTTAAAATATTAAATCCAGCAAACTCCTGTTTTGCTGTTCTAATAGCACTAATCTTACTTTTAGCTTTTATAACCTCTGTAGCTCTTTTTCCTCTTTTTGTCATTGTAACTTTATAATAATTCATTAAAATTACCTCGCTACTCTAAGAACTTCTTCAAGAGAAGTTTTACCTTGAAGTGCTTTATTTACACCATCTTGTAACATTGTTACAAATCCCTCTTTAAAGGCTTGTTCTCTCATTTTCTCTTTTGATGCACCATTTGCTATCATAGTAGATAACTCTTCAGAAATCAAAAGAACCTCTGAAATCATCTCTCTACCTGTATATCCACTATTATTACATACAGCACACCCTTTACCTTTATAAAATTTTGGATTTGGGGGTAAATATTTTGCTATTTCTTTTAGATTATCAGGATTTACATGCTCATCAACCTCTTTACACACTTCACATATTTTTCTAACAAGTCTCTGTCCTTGAATACCAATAACAGCACCTGCTAATAGATAATCCTCTATTCCCATATCTTGCATTCTATTTATAGCAGATATTGCATCATTGGTATGAAGTGTAGATAGAACCAAGTGTCCAGTCAAAGCTGCCTCAATAGCAATTCGCAGTGTCTCTTGGTCTCGAATTTCCCCAATCATAATTTTGTCAGGGTCTTGTCTAAGTATTGAACGAAGAGCTGCTGCAAAAGTTAGCCCTGTATTTGCACTTACTTGTACCTGTTGAATACCACTCATTTGATACTCAACTGGGTCTTCAACTGTAATAATTTTATCTTTGACATCAATAATAGCATTCAAAGCACCATAAAGAGTTGTAGTTTTACCAGACCCAGTAGGTCCAGTTACAAGCATAATTCCATAAGGAGATTTAATACCTTTTGTAAATTTTTTATATGCTTGGGCATTCATTCCTGCATCTTCTAGTTTTACCAAAGCTTTCGATTTATCCAAAATCCTCATAACAATAGACTCACCAAAAAGTGTAGGTAGAGTTGAAACCCTAAAATCATACACTTTTCCATTTACTATTTGTGTAAATCTTCCATCTTGTGGTTTTCTCTTTTCTGCTATATCCAAATTGGATAATAGTTTTGTTCTTGATGCCAAAGGACCAAATATAATTTTTTCTAATTTAAAATACTCTTGAAGCATTCCATCAACACGATAACGAACTATACAATTATGTTCAGTTGCTTCTATATGAATATCACTAGCTTTACTATCTATAGCTGTTTTTAATATAGTCTCAATCAATTTTAATACAGCAGGAGACTCTTTACTATCATCAGCCACCTCAACAGCACCATCTGTTAGGTCATGCTTAATATCCTCGGAGTATTCTATTACCTCTTCATTTGTTTTTAATTTCAGTAACTCTTTTTTTATCATTTTGGGTTTGGCAATAGCAACTACCATTATTTTCCCATGAAAAAATCTCTCTATAGCCCCTTTTGCTTCAAAATCTGTTGGATTTGCAAATGCTACAGTTACCCTAGAGTCCTGAACATATAGTGGTAAAGCATTATATCTTAATAACTGCTTTAGAGGTAATCTCTCTACTAATTTATAATCTATGTCAACATCATTTATCTCTATATACTCTATATCTAAATTTTTAGCTATTCTTTTGAGTATTCTTGTTGTATCTATTCCAGCTATAGGTTCTAAATCATCCAACTCCAGAGAGCGTAAACGAAGTTCTTTTATAATCGCCTCTTCCATTTGTGCAATATTAATAATCTTAACTTTAATTAGATTTTCAATATTGACTCTCTCTTCACCATATTTTCTTATAAAAATATCTAATTTATTTTTATCTATTACACCATTATCTATTAATATATCAATAACTCTTTGAACCATACTAATCTCTCCTACTTATATCTATATCTTTTTATAAATTTATCGTTTTTATAAATATCAATAATCATATAATCTATATCTTTTTTTGCTTTTTCTATATATAATTGATATTTTGTACCTTTATTATCTAGTATCGTATAAACCCCATCTCTTAAAGTATATCTCTTTTTTACAAATAGATTAAAAATCTTGGATAGTACAAAATTGGTTTTTGGTAATTTCAAATCACCTAACTCTTTACCATCCAATATTGCCTGTTTTAGTAACTGTTTTTGCAATAAAATAGTTCCAAAATAACTAGCATTCTCTCTTGAACTTTTTGATTTTTTTAAAACTATCATAGGAGTTGCTATACGATGAATATTATCAGTTTCCAAACAACTTAAACCGTATAAAGTTACAAATTTTTCATCATTTTTATTTTTATTATAATATTTCATTGCATAATCACACCCTCTATCATACTCTTGATTTTCATAAAAATGATATAGAGTAGATAGATTAGAACCATATACCACCAAACTCAAAATAGCAATCAAAAATACCTTTTTCATTAAATACTCTTTGATTTCATTTTATCTATAAGCTCTTTGACTTTGGATGATTTACTTTTATTATAATATGCTACCAAGATTTTCAACGCCTCTCTTCGCTTACCTAATTTATCTTTGGATTTAGCAAAAAGTAACCAACTTTCATCCGAATTTTTATCTAAATTATTTGCTATTAGTGACCACTCTTCTGCTTTTTTATAATTACCTGCATTATAATAAGCTTTGGCAATCAAAAGAGCCTCTCTAGGGTTTTTATTTTGTTCAAATTTCTGTTTCATAATACTCATATAGTTATTACTACTTAGTTTTATATTGATTTTTTTCTTCTCTTTTTTTGCCCTATATTTATGACCATTAACAACAGCTAACTCATTAGGAGTTAGGTATGTTGAAGGTTTAGCTTTGACTAATCTTTTTTTTATTTTATATCGTTTTTTTTGAGCTATATTATAATCCAAAGCTCTTCTTTTTGCTCTACTATCTTTTAGTTTCTCTTGTTCTAAATCAATAACTGGAATAGTAGGAGATAATAATAGACTACTACTATCAACACTACTATTTTTTTGTTCAGAACCATTATTAATATTTTTAACAGCACTACTATTACTATCTTTTACATGTTGTGCTGATACTACTTTTTTTGACTGTTTTTTATCTATATTTGTATCAAAATCCAATTTATATAAGATATAATATCCACCATAAATCAATAGTGATAAAATAGCAAAAATAGATACTATTAACAGTATGCCTTTTGTTTTATATTTATACCATCTTCTTTCAAGTTCTCTTGCATTAATCATGTATATATCCTATTTTTATAGCTGCCATCTCCAAAATTTTTTTGGATAGCTTTGTTGAGCCTTTAATCTTTTCTGGTTTATATAAATCATAATATTCATAAATATTAAAAACCGTATATAATAGTTTATTTGTCTCTCTAAAATTACCTTTAGTACAAGCATGAATAAACTTTACATCTTTTTTTGTTATCATATTTGATATTTCTACAAAACCTTTTTGTAAAAGTTTCTTTTGTATATAAATTTCCAAATCATCAATATCTGCATTCTTTAACTCTATCACCTCCCAAATACGAGTTTTGAAATGCTCTTTTGCTATTACATCTTCATTTTCTGTTTTATGTAGAGTAATAACAAATTTAACTACTCTAGTATCAGAGAGTAGTCTAATCTTTTCCATTAAAGCTTCACTATATAATTGACACTCATCTAACAAAAACATAACCTCTTTTTTGCCTTTGAGTTTCTGACAATATTTTAATAAACCATCAAAATTTACACGCATATTTTGAGGAATTTTTTGAGATGACATAGACTCATATATATTTTTTAAAAACTCTTTTTCACTCAAAATTGGTGCATCAAAATAGTGTATATCTCTACTATCTTTTAGATTATGATAAAGTTTATTTAAAATCATACTCTTTCCTGTACCTGGTCGTCCAAAAAGAAGTATCATTTTTAGAGGTTTATCTAAACTCTCTTCTAAAATTTGATAGTTAAAAGCAGTCGATTCTAGTTCTACAAAACTATCTTTATCAACTGTATCTATAAAAATATTCTTTATATCACTATATTTACTCTTTTTCATCTTCTAACTTCCTATATCCCAAATCTTCTAGGGACAACTCTTTGTCTTTGTTTACAATATGAGGTGTAATAATCAATACTAACTCATCCACACTATTAATCTTGACCTCCCTTTTAAATAGTTGGTCAAGTAGTGGTAAATCTCCAAGTAGTGGTACTTTTGAAACCTTTGTTCCTGTTTTAGAAGAGATTAATCCACCCAATATAACATGTTGACCATCTTGCATAGTTACAACAGATGAAATTTGCTTTCGAGATAAATCAGGTGGAATATTTCTTGAACCTGTATTATCTCTTTGCACAGCATCTAATGTATCTGATATAGATGGGTTTATTTTTAAAGTAATAGAACCATCATTTGAAATCTCTGGAGTAATATCAAGTAATATTCCAGCAAATACAGAATCTATAGTCTCTCCACTCTGTTGTGTACCAGCTCCACTAGCACCTTGCATAACAGATGTTGATTGAATTTTATAAAAAAGCTCATTACCTACAGATATAAGTGCTGGTTGATTATTGAGTGTTAATACCTTTGGATTTGATATAGATTTAACATCTCCTTGTGTTTTCAAAAATTTTACAATCTCACTTATTTGCATAGAACCTTGTGCAACAATAGCATTTGCATTTGCTACACCTCCTGTTCCAAGCTCTCCACCACTAATAATAGGACTTCCATTTTCACTAGACCAATCTACTCCTGTTAAATTTTTCTTTGCCATAGCATAGGTACCTATACCTACATTTTCAAAACTATACAGTTGAGACCAATCAACTCCTGTTGTAGAACTATCATCAAAAGTAACACTAAGAATACTTACATCTATCAAAACTTGATTTTTAAGCTGTTTTGATATTTCATCAATATAAGCAGAAACTCTTTTTAACTGTCTAGGAGTACCTGTTACAGTTATCATTCCTGCTTCTGGATTAATAATAGGAGTAGGTGCTTCATAATCATCTTCTGGACGATTTATTAAGCTATGCAACTCTTTTTGAATTTTTGACCAAAATTTAAAATCATCATTACTTGTAATAGATACACCTGTTTTTGAACCATTTTCACTAGAACCACTACTCCCTCCACTACTAGAAGAGCTACCACTTCCATTATTATTAGCAATAGTCACATGAGCATTACTTTCCCCTGTTCTATCACCTGATAAATAATCTAATCTAAAAGTTTTAGTTCTCAAATAGTATATTCTCAATTTATTACCATCTAAATCATATCCTATATTATTTTCTGTCAAGATGGTATCCAAAAACTCATATAGTGATGCGTTATTTAATTTTACATAATATAAATTTTCTTGTAATTTCTTTTTTGCTTCTTTATCTTTTACCAAAAGTGTTAAACCACACTCATCTGCTATATTTTCTATTACATCACCATATGTCAAAGAGCTATCAAGTGTAACTGAAAACATTTGAGTTGAACAATTTCTTGCTTGAATATTCGTTGTCAATCCTAAACTTATAAATAGAGACCATAATAATATTATATTTTCTTTTTTAAAAAATCTCATTTTAATTTCCTTTAAACATTTTGAATTTTTTCTTTCTTGGAGGGATGACAAGCTTTTTTGTCTCTTTATCACTTTTTAAAATAGCATATGTTTTTCCTATCTGAATAACCTTATAACCACCTAACTTATCACCTACTCTATACCATTTTTTATTAATAAAAGCTGCATGATTTAAAACTGCTGTCATAGTATAAACAGGAGCTGGTTCTATAAATTTAGGTTTCTCAACTTTAACCTCTTTTACCTCTTTTACTTTTTTTTCAATAAGTGCAAATGGATTTGGAGTAGTATCCAAAATATCCAAAGATATTCCAGCTCTCTCTCCTTTTATTTTGGAAACCATTTTTGTTATCTCTTTATGACTTAAAGAGGTTGAATATAAAAACATTGGCAATAAAACTGTTATAACTATAATAATCTTTTTCATTAGTGATTAATCCCCCATACAGATATATTAATATCGGCAACATTTGCCGTTCTATTTTTGTCCATATATATATGAGTTCCATAAATATCTGTTACCAATACATTTTTCTCTAATCTATTTATAAATTTTGCTATATCTTTATAATCTCCCTTACAGCCAACAGCTATTTCCAAAATATGCCCAAAACTTCCATTACTATCAATATATTTATTATTTATATATTCTATTTTGACATTCTGTTTTTTACCCTCCTTTGTAATACTATTTAAAAAAATAGACCAACTCTTTTTATTAAAAAGCAGAGGTGATAACTCTTCTAATTTTGCTGATATAAAATTAATATCATTATTTGTATTTAAAATATCTTTTTCTAAATTAACTATATCTTTATCATATTTTTTAACATAGAAATCTCTATCACCATTTACCGTAATACTTTGAAGATACTGCTTTTGAGTATGAATACTTTTTTGTAATGAATTTCTCTGTTTTGTTGATTTATTAAGTTTTTCTTGTGCATATGGCAAAAATAGACTATATGCCATATATCCAATAACAGCAACTATCATAAAAATTATCATCCATTTTTCATTTTCGCCTTTATCTTTAAAAAATTCATCTAAACTATGTAAAATACTATTCATTATATATAACTCACTTTCAAAACACCTCTATATAAACCATCCTCACTAACTGATATTCTTTTTATATCGATGTTTTTAATATTATTAAAATACTTTTTTGATATATATTTAATATATTTTGTAATTTTTTTATCATCATCACTAACTATATACAAGGTAAAATTATCGTCTTTACTACTTATCTGTTCTAATTTAACCTCATACTTTATTAAATCATTTGCGAATTGATTTAAAAAATTGGATTTTAATTTATAATCAACCTTTTTATTATATATAGATGTTAAAGTTTTTGCTTTACCTTCAAAAATATTGTTTAAGCCTTTTAACTCCTTTTTGTTTTGGTCTATTACTTTTCTCTTTTCTGATAAAATCTTTTTATATTTTTGAGTTACTTTTGATAAAGCTTGATTATCAGATTTTAATTTTAAAATATGAGCATCAATCATATAAGCACTTACTAAAAAAAATAGTGGATAACCAATAGCCAATAGAGAAGTTATTGTTGTACTAATAATAAACTGCCCACTTGCTCTTTTACTAAAAACAGGTGGTCTAGGTGTAGTAGTTAAGTTTACAAATTTACTTGGATTTTGAATATAATCAAGTCCTGACTGTACCATCATATATTGAAATTGGTCAACATACCACTCATCATTTTTCATATCAAAGTTATAATCCAAATTATATGTTGGCACACCCAAATAGTTATAACCATAATCACCAAGCCCTATAATAGGACTCGTAATAGAACCTAAAAAAAGCCTTTGAATAACATCTATATTATATGCCCTTTTGGTATAAATAATAATATCATTAATCTGTAAAAATATTTCACCAAAAAGTTTCATAAGATTTTGTTGAAAAAAAGAATCTGTAGCTTTTAAACCTTCTGATTCTAAAGTTTCAAAAAACTTCTGTTTATCAACTTTCTCTCCAATCATAGCACAATATTTATCATATATCTGATTTAGAGAAAACTCCAAAGATTTTGAATATAAAAACTCTCCATCTTTATATATAGTTACAAAAGCATCATCCATAGTAAAATATATAAAACAGTGTGCTTCACTTGGTTCTATAGTATTAGTAGTATATAAAGTTTCATATAAAAGAGGTGCTGGAATTAAAAGGTCAATAAAAGTTGTCTTTTCAATTACATTTGCAAAACTCTCTTCTATAATCTCTGGTTCTATAATAAAAAGGTTATAAACACCACTCTCTTTATCACTACTATCAGCTTTTCTATGATGTATTAGATACTCTTTTTCTGGGTCAAGTCCCAACTCATCATAAGCTTTCATATAAATCATATCATCAAGTTCAGCCTCATCTACACCGAAACCTAAATCAAAAGAAGCAATAATCATATCTCTGTTTTTTACATAAGATATAACAAAATTGCTATTATCTAGTGACAAATTCTCTAATGGTTTTAATGTTTGGTCTTTATATTGATAATATTTATCTGTATATGCGTCTATTGATATAATTTTTTTAAATTTTTTTATTCTAGGGTCTATAATTTTTGTTGACATAATTGTTTAATCTACCATCCCTTATATAATATTAACTCCTATTATATTAAGAATGAGATTAATTATTGCTTGTAAGATTAATTTAAGGAGAGATATTCTTAAAATTACATATTAATAATAACATTTAAGAATATTTTTTAAGATTAAATGGCGATATGGTTAAATAGGGTTAAAAAATGTAACCTTGTTCCTCTAAACCATCACGAGATTTACTCCATCCTTTCTTAACAGAGACATGTAAATCCAAATATATTTTTTTCTGAGAAAAAAGTTCTAACTGCTTTCTTGCAACCCTACCAACTCTCTTTATTCCTTCTCCTCTATTTCCCACAATAATGCCTTTTTGAGTCTCTTTTTCGACTACAATAGTAGCATAAACTCTATCTATATCATCATCTTCATCTATCTTTTCAATAGTTACATCAGACTCATAAGGTATCTCATCACTTAGATTTTCAAATACAGATTCTCTAATAAGCTCTTTGTATATATCTCTAATATTATCAGTAGTCATTATATCTGTATCAAAAAATGCAGGAGAAGTTGGCAAATGTTTAACCACTTCATCCAATAAAGCCTCTTTTCCTACCTTTTTATTTACAGAAAAAGGTATTATCGCTTCAAATTTATCTTGATATTTTTGATATTCAGCCAGTTTTTTAAGTATCTCACCTTGTCTTACAAAATCTATTTTTGTTAAAACTACAATATGTTTTACCCTTTTTGACTCTTCTAAAGCCAAAAATCTTTTATACTCATCAAGTTTATCTGTTACAGGTGCCAAAAAAAGTATTAAATCGCTATCTCCCATAGCTTTTAATGCCTCTTCTAACATAAATTCATTAATCAATCTCTCTTTTCTATGAATACCAGGAGTATCTACAAAAATAAGTTGATGCCCCTTGTGCATTACTATTATATTCATTCTTTTTCTAGTTGCTTGTGCTTTTTTGGATACCATTGCCAACTTTTCACCTATTAGATGATTAAGTAGTGTACTCTTACCAGAATTTGGTCTCCCTACTACAGCTATAAAACCCGATTTTGTCTCTTTTTCCATTTATATAATCTCTTTCAAAAAATTTTCATAGTATATCCAAAAAGCCTTTTGAAAATTTAATTTAAACTCTACTTCTAATAAAAACTGATTTTGACAATAAAAAACAAAAAAGAGATAGAGCAGAAATCAATATAATAGAGGCTCCAGAAGATATATCATACATATAAGATACTATTAAACCTATTAAAGTAAAAACTGATGAAAAAATACCTGATAATATCATCATCATATATAAAGTATTTGATAGCTTTTCAGCTATATATACAGGAATAGTTAATAGGGCTATAACCAATATTAATCCTACCACTTTAATAGCAACCACTACTGTCAAAGCTGATAAAACTAAAATAAGAGTATAAAAAAATCTAACATTTATACCTCTAAGTGAAGCATACTCACTATCATAAGATACTGCCAAAATATCTCTATACCAAAAAGTCATAATAAAAAGTATTAAAGCTAATAATCCACCCATATAATATAAATCTTCATGACTTACAGCCAATATTGAACCAAATAGATAACTCATTAAATCTACATTATATCCTGAGGTTAAATCTACCAATACAACTCCTAATGCCATACCTACAGCCCACATCAAACCAATAAAAGTATCCATTCTATGACGATGATTTAAAGTAATAAAAGCAATAATAAAAGCAGACAATACAGCAAAAACAGACGCACCCAAAAATATAGGCAATCCAAAATATATAGCCATACCAATACCACCATATGAAGTGTGTGCAATTCCACCTGCTAAAAATACCATACGATTTACAACAATTAATGAACCTATAATACCAGATGCGATAGATACTAATATCCCAGCAATTAATGCGTTTTGAACAAACTCATAAGATAATGCCTCTATCATCTATCTTCTCCTTTTAACATATCAAACAGCTCTATTTCACAAAAATGGTCTGATTTGTCCAATCTAATCTTATCTTGTTTAGATAAATCGTGATAAATAAGCCTTTTATTAACATGTGCCACCTTATTTGCATAAGCTAAAACTACAGATATATCATGACTTACCACTATAATAGTTATACTCTTATTCAAAGCTTTAAGTAGTTCATAAATTCTTTTTTGTCCATCTATATCAATACTAGCTGTAGGCTCATCTAATATCAAAATTTTAGGATGCGCACATAAAGCTCTAGCTATCATTACTCTTTGTCTCTGTCCACCAGAAAGCTCTCCTATCTTTTTTTGGGCAAACTCTTCCATTCCAACTTGACCCAAAGCACCCATAGCACACATAATCTCCTCTTTGGCATACCCAAATAGAGGTCTTTTGGTTCCTATATGCCCCATTAATACCACTTCAATAACTTTAATAGGAAAATCTATATTAACATTTGTATTTTGTGGTACATAGCCTATTTTAGATAAATTCTTTTTGGGTTTCTCTCCAAAAGTTTTGATAATTCCACTCTGTATAGGATTGATACCCAAAATCAATTTTAATAGAGTTGATTTGCCACCACCATTTGGACCAACAATTGCCAAAAAATCTCTCTCATTAACAGTTAGATTTATATTTTCTAATATTGTTTGTCTCTCATAAGCAAATGAGAGATTTTTAATCTCTATAATAGGCATCTATTTTGATTTATCCTCTGATACTACAGCTATAGCATTAGCCAATTTCAATAAATTTTTCTCATAATCTTTTGCTAATGGAGAGACTTTTATAACTTTTATATTTAACTCTTTTGCAATAATTTTGGCTGATTTATCAGAAAATTCTGGTTGTGTAAATATAGCTCTTATATGTTCTGATTTTGCTTTTTTTATTATTTTGATAAGCTCTCTTGGCTTTGGTGATTTACCCTCTATCTCTATAGGTATCTCTTTTAAATGGTATTGATTTAAAAAATAACCCCATGCAGGATGAAAAACCATTACACTACTTCCTTTTGGAACATCTTTTAAAATTTGTGTTATATTTTTATCCAAATTATCTAACTCTATTAAATAGTTATCCAAATTCTTTTTGTAATACTCTGTGTTATTACTATCTAATTGAGATAATGCTTGATATGTATTTTTTGCAATCTGTTTAACATTAATCGGATTTAACCATATATGAGGATTTGAAGCTGTTTTATTAATATCTTTGGATGTATCAAAAACTACCAAATTTTTATTTTGGTCTTTAAATCTATCTAACCAAGCTTTTTCAAATTCAACGCCAATAGATAGATATAAATTAGCTCTACTTATAGCCTTCATTTGAGAAGCTTTTGGTTCATATGTATGAGGTGATTTACCTGGTAGTACCATTAAAGTTGTATCTACTTTATCTCCACCAATTTTATTGACAAACTCTACTTGTGGTTGAATACTAACAACTACATTTAATTTTGCAAAAATAGAAGTTGTTATTAAAATTAAAATAATTATTAACTTTTTCATTATTAAAAAGAAATCCCTGCTGATACCTCTGGATAACCTCTACTAGAAATATCCTCTCCATTTTCTGTAATCTCTTGAACCCAACCCATAGAGACATAAGTCCCATTTCCTGTCTGCATAGTTAAACCAACTCTACCACCATAACTATCATAATCATTATAGTTATAATTATTATCACTCCCCATAATAGTACGACTATAAAAACCACCTATATAGGGACGAAATGGCAATGCTATAGGAGGATGAAATGTTACAGGAATAGTAAATTGATTAATAGAAGGGTCACTACCTAACCAACTAGTATAAGAGAGCCCAACAGATAGATTATCTACTACAAAATAGTGAGCATTTACACCAAGAACTGTATAAGTATTACCATATGCTGTATCTGTACCAGCTGTTACACTAATATTTTTATGTCCAACGGAAAAAATACCTCCAGCATAGATACTACTACTCAAAAGAGTAGCTATTATAATCTTTTTCATTTATTATCTCCAATATTTTTATGATATTATAACATTTTTATATAGATACTCTCTCCCTCCTATTATCAAAGTATCAATCAGATTATCCCTCTATATAGTTTTTCAATTTTCTTCCAACTCTTGGATGTTTTAGTTTTTTAATAGCAGAAGACTCTATCTGTCTAACTCTCTCTCTTGTTACACTAAGCTCTTTTCCTATCTCTTCTAGTGTTCTATCACTCTCATCCTCAAGTAGTCCAAAACGCATTCTAATTACAGCTTTTTCTCTCTCATTGAGTTGGTCTAAAACCTCATCAATTTGATTATTCAAGTCATCTTTTAAAACAGCATCTGATGGACTTATTGTTGATTTGTCTTCAATAAAATCACCAAATCTACCATCATCTTCATCTCCTACTGGAGTCTCCAAACTAACTGGTTCTTTTGTAATTTTTATAACATTTTTAACTTTATCAACAGATAATCCTACCTCTTTAGCAATAGTATCCAAATCAGGCTCTTTTCCTGTTTCTTGAAGATTTTTTCTAATAATTTTATTAATTCTATTAATAGTTTCAATCATATGAATTGGAATTCTAATAGTTCTAGCTTGGTCTGCTATAGCCCTACTAATTGCTTGTCTTATCCACCATGTAGCATAGGTTGAAAACTTATACCCTTTTTGATACTCAAACTTATCAACAGCTTTCATTAAACCTATATTACCCTCTTGAATAAGGTCAAGAAACGGTAAACCTCTATTGGTATATCTCTTTGCAATTGAGACCACCAATCTTAGGTTTGATTTTGCCATTCGTGTTTTTGCTTTTTCGCTTTTTGCTTTACCTCGTCGTATTTGTCCCAAAATTTCAGCCAATTTATCTGGGTCCAAATCAAAACTATCTTTACTAGCTTCTCTAGTTTCAAATAATTTTTTTATCTCAACATATGTACTAACCATTGTAGTCTCAGGTACAGCATCAGTTATATCATCTTTATCCATCTCCAAGATATTATCTAATATCTTTTGGTGATTTGCTCTTAGAGTTTCATTAAATAGAGGTAATTTATACTCTAATCTTTTTAACTCTTTTTCAAATCCATCATCACTTTTTAGAGCAGTTTCCATAGCTTTTACTAATTCATTAATTAGTTTTGAAGTAGGTCCCAAATCAATTAATGCCAATTTAAGAAGCTGTTTTTTAAATGCAACTTTCATATTTTCATGCATTAATTTCTCTTCATTAGCCTCTCCCGATTCTAATAATTTTTCTAACTCTTCATGGCTTTTTAACCACTCTTTTTTAGCTTTAGCCAAAGCCTTAAAACTATCAACAACTTGTTTAACTCTTTTGTCAACTTTTTTTACAGGCTTTTTGACCTCACTACTCTCCTCTTCTTCATCAATATCACTTTCATCAATGACTTCAGTATCTTCTACTTCCTCTTTTTCATCTTCAAAACTTTTAAAAAGCTCTTTTACTCTTCTTTCTCTATTTAATAGAGGTTCTTTATAATTTAAAATATAATCAATCAAATAAGGAACTGAACATATAGCATCTAGGATTATATCCTCTCCACCCTCTATCTCACGACTTAAATGTACCTCTTCATCTTTTGTTAATAGAGGGATTTTCCCCATCTCTCTTAGATACATTCTCACAGGACTATCAGAACGACTCCATTCCAACAACTCTTTTTCTTTTAAAAAGTCAAACTCTTCTTCATTATCTTGCATAGCATTTTTTCTAGCTAATGCAATTCTCTTTTTCTCTTTTTCAAAAAGATGTTTAGCATATTCAGAAGATGAGACTATATTTATATTATATTTTTTGGATAATTTTAAAATTTTTTTTGATTGAGCAAGTGTTGGTTGTTTTTCAAACTCTTTTGCAAGGTCTTCAAAAGTGAGAATATCTGATTTTTTACATGAAGCAAAAATTTCATCTAATTTTTTATTAATATCTTTGGCAGCCAAGAGCGACTCCTTGTTAAAATTGTAGTGGTTATTAGCACGATTTTTGTGGTGGATTATATCGAAATTTTTATTAACTTTTTATTAAAGTAAATTAGAAATAGTAGATTAAAATTCTAAGTGAGTATTTTCTCCTCTTTATTCTTAAGAAGTAAAACAACATTATTTGGTTGCTTTAACTTTAAGGTTTCTTCTATATTATAATTGCAATATAAGCCCCTAATAGTTCTATTTACCATCTCATGTGCAACTAAAATTATCCCTTTTTCAAATTTTATTTCATCTAAAAAATCTTTGACTCTTTTTTGAACTATACGATAAGACTCTCCATTTTCTATCTGATAATTCCATTTATCTGCTTCTCTTTTTTGAAACTCTTCTGTTTTGAGCATATCTTCTACTTTTTGCCCCTCAAAAATTCCATAACTAAACTCCATAATTCTATTATCATAAATAATATTGGATTTATCTATCTCTAACTCATTACAAATAATCTCTACTGTCTCTTTAGCTCGACCCAAAGGAGAAGAAAAAATTTTAATATTATCAAATTTATCTATATATTTTTTTAATTTCAAGGCATTTTCCTTAGCTTGTAATCTTCCTTTTTTAGTTAAAGGAGAATTTAATCTACCTTGAAAACGCCTCTCTACATTCCATTCAGTTTGACCATGTCTTATTAAAAAAATAGTAGGATACATAATTTACCTCTTTTTTGTTATATATTCCATACTATACCATATAACACCTATAATAGAAAATAATACTACAAAAGGAACCCATGGATAAGCTTTAAAAGATTTAAAAAGTGCTTCAATTGTACCTCCTGCATAATAAGAAAGTAACATAATAGTCACAACAAATAGTATAGAAGCAAAAATATTATAAAATCCAAATTTTTTAAAATCATATCTTGATAATGCCATAGATATAGGTACTAAAGTTTTTATTCCATATAAAAATTTCTGTATAAAAATAGCCCAAACCCCATATTTTCTCATAATCAATGTAGATAGTGCAATTTTTCTCTTATGTTTTTCAAAATATGGCTTTATATCCTGAGTATGATATTTTCCTAGATAAAATAAAAACATATCTCCTATATAATTAAATATTATAGCAATAATCAAAGAGATAAATAAATTCATCTCTCCCATATAAGACAAAACTCCAGCAGCAGCTACAACAACCAATGAACCACCAAAAGAAAAAAATGCCAAAGCCAAATAGCCCCAAGTGCTTAACGATGTAAGTGTATCTTCCAATTAAAATACCTTTTTAATTTTTTTTAGATAGAATTATATCCAATTAATAATAGGATTTATATATATTTATGTTTAAACAATTTTGCGAAACACTTCACAGCCAAAAACCCTTTATCACTGTAGAAATAACACCACCACATGGTGCATCGATAAAAGGAATTATAGACGATATAAAAAAATTAGGATTAGATAAAAAAGTAGCTGGATTTTCAGTAACAGATAATCCTCTAGCCAAATTAAAAATGTGTACGATGATGTCTGCTATACAGGTTCAAAATAGCTTCAAAAAACCAGTTATAGCGACTATGAGTATGAGAGATAAAAATAAGTTATCTCTGCAATCTACACTTCTAGGTGCAAATGATTTTGATATTAGAACTATATTAGCCCTAACAGGAGACCCTGCTAAACTCTCTGACCAGCCTGAGGTAAAAGGGGTATTAGAGAGAGATTCTACACTTTTACTTAGTATTATATATCATCTCAATAATGGTGTAGATTATAGTAACAAAGAGCTAAAACCAAAACCAAAACCAATATATCCATTTGCTGTATCAAATGCTTATGCCAAAAATATGAATAATATAAAAAAGAAAATAGTAAAAAAACTAAATTATGGAGCAAGAGGCATTATAACTCAACCAGTATATGATTTAGAAAATGCCAAAGAGCTTATAGAGATATTCCAAGAGGCAAAAGCAGAAAGTATTAGAGAGACAGCCAAAGAGGCTGAACTAATTTTAGGGCAATTTCCTGTAGTTAGAGCCAAAACTGCCAATTTTATATCTGATAAAGTTCCTGGTATTACAGTACCAAAAGAGATTATAGATGAGATGAATTTAGCATCTATGGATGGAATAGAAAAGGAAAAAGAGGTAGGATTTGCACTCTCCAAACAGATATTTGATGATATTATGAGTATCCATCCAAAAGTTCATCTAATGACACATAATAGATTTGATTTATGTGATGCACTTATATCATAGAATAAAAATCTATGGTATAATAAATAATACATAATCACTACAAGGATATACAAATGCGTCTAAAAATAACTATATTTTTTATCTGTTTAAACTTTCTATATGCAAATGGGGGACTACTTAAAGTAGATTGGTCAAAAATAGATACAAATCAACAAAAAACAAGAGTTTTACCAAAAGTATTAAAAAATGGTATAAAAAATGTCACTCTACCTGTATATATGCCAAGATATTATATATATGAAAGAAATATATCTATTGTATCTGATGCAAATTTTTATGCTATTACTGTAGAGTTAGATAGAGCTACTCTAATGATTTCAGGAGATAGAACTTATCAAGAAAAAGTCATATCCAAATCAACTAAATTAAAAACAAAAATAGAGTCTATAACTGATAAATTTATTAAAGCAGAAGGAATAATAAGTGTAGATTTTCATAGAAATGGAGTCAACTACTCTCTATCTTTAGAGTGTGATGCACCAGATATAGACCCAAGATGCACTGACGATAGATTTCTAAAAAAAATATATAATGGATTGGTTCTTATTGGAGGGAAAAGATGAAATTGACTATATCCATTATAATTTTACTATTTATATCGGCATGTACGCATCAAAAAAAACTCACCAAAGAGGAAAAAGCCTTTAAATATACTCCAGCAGGAGTATTAGTACCATCTAATAGTGGAAAAGGACGAGTTGGAGACAACTATATCTATGCACCAAATATTCGTTTTCCAATAGAAAAAGCTCCAGCATATATTAACTCTCAAGTGTATGGTGTAGGTGGACTACATGGCAAAAGAGGTGGAGTATGTAGCAAAGAGAATTATCAATATCCTTGGCATGATAACTATTGTGAAAATCGTCCTTGGAGTATGCCTCTATGTCCAAGTGGAAAAGGTCATCAAGGAGTTGATATTAGAGGTGCAACTTGTGAGGACAAAAAATATTTTGTAGTAGCAGTAGAAGATGGAGTTATAACCAATATAGGTAAATACTCTGTATATCTTAGAGGAAAAAGTGGTAGAACATATAGATATTTACATATGGACTCAAAAACACTAAGAGTAAAAAAAGGTCAAAAGGTCAAAAGAGGTCAAAGACTTGGACTTATGTCTAATAATTTTGGAAATACCAAAACAACAATACATCTACATTTTGATGTCAAAGAGACAATAGTAGTAGATGGATATGCTCAAAAAGTATATATACCTATATATACATCTTTGGTTGATGCGTATAAAAGATTACTAAAAGGTAAACCTTAATTAACTATTTTAGATTATCTTTTATCCCTTCTGCTATCTTTTCAGCTTTGGTTCCTAGTACCACTTGAATAGTGGTATTACTAGGGCGGATAACCCCTTTTGCACCCAATTTTATAAAATCTTCATCTCTTAATTCACTAGATGATTTAACCTCCATTCTAAGTCTAGTAATACAAGCATCAGTTGAAACTATATTATTTTTGCCTCCTAAAGCATTAATAAATGCTATAGCTTCACTATTTGGATTAGAACTCTCTTTTGCTGTATCATCTCTAAAAATAGATAATTTAAATATTTTGATAGTATAGTATGAGACTATAAAATATATAAAAGCAAAAACCAATCCAATAGGAATTATTAGTATAGGATTTTTGGCTAATTTATAATTAATAATATAATCAATCAATCCAGCAGAAAATCCAAATCCATGATGAATATCCATAAATTGAGCTACAGCCAAAGCTAATCCTGTTAAAACAGCATGAACTAAATAGAGTATAGGTGCTTCAAATAAAAACAGAAACTCTAAAGGCTCTGTAATACCTGTTAAAAAAGAGGTCAATGCCACACCAAATAGTATAGCACCTGCTTTTTTTCTACTCTCTTTTGGAGTTGATAGATATATAGCCAAAGCCATAGCAGGAAGTCCAAACATCATAATAATATAAAATCCACCCATATAAATTCCAGCTGTTGGGTCACCTGCAAAAAAACGACTCAAATCTCCATTTGCTACAACTGTAGCGCCATCTTGAATATAACTATACTCTCCAAGTTGAAATAGAAAAATAGAGTTTAAAATATGATGCAACCCCAAAG
>Ga0256828_1000465_pt1 | contig 26879 bp, 38 predicted proteins | sample CV88metaG_FD_185993 | JGI IMG/M metagenome (GOLD analysis project Ga0256828, IMG submission 185993) | Hydrothermal vent microbial communities from East Pacific Rise, Pacific Ocean - CV88 | ecosystem: Environmental > Aquatic > Marine > Hydrothermal vents | place: Pacific Ocean: East Pacific Rise...
CAGCTACTTCTAGTACATCCTTAGATAACTTAATAGGAGTACCTGTATTATAACCAGCTAAGTTCCAAAATAACACCTTAACATTAGGACTAATCTTTTTATATGTTTTAAGAGATTCTTTAAAATTACCATATCTGCTAAAGTAATTTTCTTGGTTGTCTGTAAAAATGATTAACTTATCCACAACAGTTTTAGTTCTAATAAGTTCTTCAATAGCTCCACCTAAATTAGTACCACCACCATTAGCTCTAGTTCTATCAACCCATCTTAAAGGGTGGTTTACATCTAGTTTAATTCTTCTAGCACTATTAGCCCATAGATAACCTATAACATTCTTGGGGTTTAAAGTGCTTACCAAAGATGCTGTAAGAATAACGCCATTATCAAATGGTGTACCCTCCATAGAATAACTATCATCTAGTAAAACTGCCACTCTTTCATTTTCTTTAGCTATTTCGATGTTTTCACCAGCATACTTAAATGATGTTTCTAAAGCATCTTGTAATTGTCCTTTTACAAATATATCCATATCAATATTATTTAAACTTTTATATGCTTGATAAAATCTTATAGGTAATAGTTTAGAGTTTTTAATTACATTTTTATTTGTAATATACTCTAATATCAGACCTAAAGTTTCAGTATCTAAAGTGTTATCATTAGCTTCAATAATATTTTTTAGATTTTTTAGTAAAGCCATAATACCTAGTTTTCTATTTTTAAGCATATCTTTATACATTTTAGCTCTATCTTCACCTTTTGTACCAGCATTGACAGTTTGAGCTGTATCAATCTTTGGTAGTTTACCTTCTAAAGCATCTTTGAACATTTTTTCTTGTTCTTTATCTTTAGGTGTTGGGTGTGCTAACATAATAAGATTTGGTACTTTTACAGAACCATTACCAAAATATTTTTTAAGTTGATAAGCATCAAACTTATCTTCTAGGCAAATTTTAATACCTTTTCTTAGTTGATTTGGTATCATAGTATTAGGGTGTCTTGTGTTCCATAATGCTACTGTTTCAGTAAGGTCATCTGGTCTTAAAGCACTTCTTACAATAGTATTTTTTACTAAAGAGCTACCTTTAACATTTTCTGTTAAAAGAATATTTAGAAAGTGTGTAATACTTCTAAGATTAGCTTGTGTTCTTGTATAGATAATAGTTTTAGCTATGAACTCTTGATATTTATCTACATTGTTTTTGAACTCTGTCTCAATCTCTTGTAGCCTTTGTTTTTCTGTTTGATAAAACATATCTCCTTTAAGCATTGAATTAATAACCATAGTTACTAATCTTTGTTTAAACGAATCAACTTTATAAGAAGTAAAACCTTCTTTATTTATAGTCTTGCTTGTGTTTTTAGTGTTAAACTTTGCCATTTTTTTGTCCTTTAAAATTTTTTAGATATATCTTCCTTAGAAAACATATATAAAAAGAAAAGATAAGCTCTGTAGGAGGGTTTTGAGTTTACTTATCTTTTCTTGTAAGTGTATTATACACTATTTTAGCTTAAAGTTTACTTAAATATAAAAAATTAACTAATCCCATATTTCAGTTAAATGAGTAATATAATATTCTTTTTTATTACCATTTATAATATATGTGTTGGTATTATAACCATATAATGTTTCAGCAAACTCTTTGTATTTTAAGGCACTTTTGTTTAAATCTTCATAATCATTACTATCTTCTAGTACTTTAATCTCTTCTAGTAGTTTAATTGATTTTTCTAAAATCTCTTTTTGTTTATAATCATTTTCACCATAGGTATCTTTACACCAATGTTCATTCATATCTTTTAGTTTGAATAATACCAAATCATTAAAGAAAGAATAATCATACCATCTATCATTCCATATAATAGATTTGTATTTCCAAAAATTAGATAAACCTATTTTGATATTAATATATGGATATTTTATATTATATTTAAAATAAAATTCTATCTCTTCTTTTATATAAGAGAAAAAATCAATAAATTTATTTTTCATTTTCTACTTTATCTCTAAATTCTGTTCTTACTACATCTATTATTTCAATAGCTTCAAATATCTTTTCGTTTAGATTTTCTATATCTTTAATATAAGAACTATCTTCCATATATTCAGAAACTTTTTTACCTAGTTTAAACTTAGGATTTGTTTGTTTTTCAAGTATTTCTAAATTCAAATATATAGAATCTAGTCCTTTTAATAAACCTTCTTCTTTGTTGCCTTCTTGTATTAAATCTTTAAATGTCATATTTATTCCTTTTAGTAATATTTATATTTTTGTATATTTAACAAAGAAACTCATATACTCTATCAATAGAATGATACATATTTACTATATCCTTATCTAACTTATCTTCATTAATTAAAGATGTTTCAAAATAAAAAGTAGAGTATCTATTACCAAAATTTAGTATTCTTAATTTATCTAACATAGAATTATATTCTTTTTGTAGGTTTTTTAATGTTGTTTTTACTAAAATAGTTTCTTTATGTTTAAGATTTGTTGTTTTTTGGTGTGACATTTCCAATATATGGAAGTTTATATTTATTGTTGTATTTAGTGTGTAGTTAGTGTAGTTTGTTTGGTTTGTAAGATTAGACATTATATTACCTTATTATTTATTTTAAATAATTATAATATATTTTATCTTAAAAGTAGTTTAAATTTTTTATAGGAGATATAACTTGGCTCCAAATGTAGGACTCGAACCTACGACCTATCGATTAACAGTCGATTGCTCTACCAACTGAGCTAATTTGGAATAATTTTAAAAAGAAGATAACAAAGGATTTCCTTTGTTATTGATAGGCACTACCCACTATCCTATCTAATTGTTTAGGGAAGAGCAAATTCTTTTATACTCATAATTGCTTGGAGTTAAACATAAAAGGACTCGACAGTATAATAGCTGTACTGTCTAATATTTTTTGTACTTAAGAGTATTGTTTCTCTCTAGTATAGTTCTAGGTACTATACTAACCCTACATCGGCTATTACCTCGATGACTAACTACCTCATCTTATTTATTAATCCTAAAGCTTCGGTGTGCTTCTCTTAAAAAAGAGCCAAAGGATAGTAATTTAAATATTTACTGTGCTAAATTACTAAAGCACCCATAAGTATTAATAGATTAGATTTTTAGTTGGTATCAAAACTGTACTTCTATTTTAAACTATTAAGTATAAAAGATACCTTTTTATACTCTTTGTTCTATAATACTTATGGGTAGTTTATATAATTTATATTTTTTTGTTTTATATGGTGACTCTGTAGGGACTTGAACCCTAATACCTAGGTTGAAAACCTAGTATCCTAACCTTTAGATGACAGAGCCTTATGCTTAAGGATAAATTCGTATTAGATTTTTATATTCAAAAAGTATTATTTTTTTAAAATTAAACGATGTATTCTAATACTTTAATTCCTTAAATGTTTATCTTTTTTATAAATGTATTATACAATAAGTTAGCTTAAATTTTACTTAAAGTGTATTTAATATTTCAATTTTTTATGGTACTTATTTTTTATTTTAAAAGGAAAAATAAATGTAAAAACCTTTTTCTTTTTTATATAAAACCACTAATAACATTCTGATTTTGGTTAGAAATCATAGCGTTAAATGTAGCATTATACTTAACTTGGACGCAACAAGAACCTATCCACCACAGATAGAAAGAAACACCCTAAATAAAACTTTGATATTTAAAATCTTATTTAGAGAGTTTTATGGAGGAGAGCATCGGAATCGAACCGAATGGTTTTACCCACAATCACCTTAGCAGGGTGTCCTTACACCTTGTAAGTTTACTCTCCTTATTAATAGGACAAATGCGAAAAAGAGTTTAAAGAGTTTACCAATACTCAACTTAACCTTTTTAATGGTTAAAATAGGATTCGAACCTATAAAATTATCTGATATTAACGATGTAATCTTTTTCTTTAGTTCCTATATTTTTTTAATTATATTTTTTTGGTTGCTGAAGTAATGGAATCGAACCATTTTAGGATAGGTAATGAGCCTATTTGAGATATCCAACCTCCCACCAGCGACATATATTTGAATAAAAAACTTAAGGATAAATTCGTATTAGATTTTTATATTCAATTAAACGATGTATTCTAATACTTTAATTCCTTAAATGTTTATCTTTTTTATAAATGTATTATACAATAAGTTAGCTTAAATTTTACTTAAAAATAAAATATTTTTTAAAACTTTAAAATAGCTTTTTATTTTTTATATGGTACTATCGGAAGGATTTGAACCCTCAATCCCCTAAAGGGCGAAAGATTTTAAGTCTTTTGTGTATTCCATTCCACCACGATAGTATAATATAAACAAGATAAAAACGAAAAAGAAAATTTTAGCACTCTACCACTGAGCTACACAGTCATAAATGTGGTGACTGTGGTTGGATTCGAACCAACGACCTCTCGTTCCTAATACGATGTAATCTTTTTTCTATAATTCTTGTTTATTTTATGTATTCAAAAAAACTTTTTATTTTTTATTTAGTTCTCTAATTCTTTTATAAGAACTATTTTATATCTATTTTTATTTATAAACATAAAATAAGTCTTAGTGATTTAGTCGAAAATATCCTTAACTAAAAAGATATTTTAGACTTTAAAGCTTTTTCAAAATACAAAAAGAGTACCTTTAAGGTAAAATATAGAGTTCATTAAAAGTAAACAAATAGTTTTTAGATAGCCCAATATCTAAAAGAGTTAGTTCATAATAACTTTGTTTGAAATCTATATCTAAATATTTTTGTATTCATCTTTTGTTATAACTTTAGTACCAACTTCAAAACAAGGGCTTCCACCCACTAACAAATCTAACTCATTTTCATATTTAGTAAAATCTACCTTAGTTACATCTTCATACATAGTTTGTACTGTATGATTAGCTAAGTAAGACTCTCTAGCAAATTTATCAATATCACAAGCAAAAATATTTTCTATATTTTCTTTACCAAATACTCTTTCAGCACCAAATTCAGGTGAACCTATACCACTAAACAAAGTTCCTATTTTAAATTTCATATTTACCTTTCAAATAATTATATCTCTATATCTTCATTACTATCTATTAAATCAGTATCCATTAAAATTATATAGCCATATTTATCTTCATAATAGTATTTATTTACAAACTTTACAGTTGTCTCTATACTATTTTTATTTGGTGGTTTAGAATGATAACCATCATAATTAATAGGATTGTTGTATATTTCTTTAATCTCTTTAATCAAATCTTCTTTAGTCATATTTAATCTTTTTAATCTTATAAAATTTTAGATAAAATACAATATTAAAGCTTAAAACTAACTAAAAATATATTAAATTTATTTACTAAAGAAGAGAAAGAACCTTATAAAAACATAGTGTATAGTTTATTACAAAGTTCTTATGTTGTGTAGGTGTTTGAATAGATATAAAACCACTAAAACTACTTAGCACAAATCTTTTTTATGTTTGGTTTTTCTACTATATTTTTCTTTAGAGTTCACTCTTCTAGTACTAAGATTTATTTCACCTTTAATATGTAAAAGAATATTATAATCTCTTTGCTTAGGTAGTTTGGGTTGCTTCATTTTTTTAACCTTTATATTTTTTAAATAAATTTTTAAAATATTTAGTATTATCTTTACCATTATCATCGTATTTTAAAAACTTTTCTAAGTCTTTTTTCATTTCTTCATCTAAACTATCCCAAATCTTTTGTTGTCTTTGGTATTCTTTTAGATATTCTTCATCTTTAGTTTTATTATATTTTTCTAAAGATTTGAGTTTGCCTCTTATTAAATAATGGTATCTAACTAATTCTTTTGTATATTTAGATATAAAATTCCAAGATTTAATAATATCATAAGAAGCTTCTTCGTGTCCTTTAAAAGAATAACTTAAATCATCTGAGATATCTCTTGTAGCTACTATGGGCTTACCTATGTCGTGTAAGAAAGCCGCTGGTATCATCTTATAATCTTTATTTTTAATAGCACTAAAAACTACATTTATTGTATGTAATAATACGCCGTGTTTATGCCATTTATTTTGTTTCCAAAAAGTAGTTAAAAGCTTGTCTAATATTTTTGCTGGTTCACCTTTATTAGACATCAAAAAACCCTCATCTAAGTTTATTAAGTGTTTTTCCCATACATCAGGGTTTGGAATATAAGATTTGATTTTATCTATTATTTCATTAGATATATCTTCTTTGTTAATCATATTTTTGCCTTTAGGTTTAACTTTAATATAAAGTACATCTTTGATATAACTTCCACCCTTATCACTAAAATCTAGAAATGAGTCAGCAAATTTTTTATTAAATACAAACCAAAATTCGCCGTCCATATAATCTTTTATATTTACTTTATTAGTTATTATACTATTAATAACCTTAGAAACACCTTTATGGGTTTGTTGTAATATTTTATAAGAAACTCGTCTATCTCTGTTAGCATTTTGTTCAACAGCAGTTTCAAATTCATTTATTATCCAAATAATATGTATATTTTCTTTTTTGTATCCTAAGTCTAAAACATCTTTAGATATTTTATCTAATTTAGATATATCTTTTAGGGTAACATCAAATATCAAATTTGGTTTTCTTTTGGGTTTTTCTATAATACTTTTATATAGATATTTTAATCTTTTATTTGGTATATCTAAATCTGTTGCTATTTTATGTAATAAAGATGTATTATTTTCATCTTTTAGATTGAAATGGTCTTTGTGTATATTTACACCATAGGTATCTAATATTTTCTTTCTGGTTTTTTTGGTTGCTTGTAATAGTTTTTTAATTTTATCAACATCAATAACATTACCTTCTATACCTAAAATGTTATTTGTAACAAAACCTTTTCCAGAACCAGCACCACCTGCCAATATTACAACTTGTTCAAATTTAGGTCTATTACCTAATGTGATTAATTTTTCATTTATATATTTATTAAAACAATACATTGTTTACTCTCTTTTAATAATATTTATATTATGTTTAATACAATCAATACAATTAAAAGAAAATAAAAGAGGTAAGATGGATATTGTGTCTTTACCTCTAAGTATTATTTTACGGTTACTCTTCAGAAACCACCATCTAAGTTTATACTCATTCACACTCTGGAGTTTTATTAGTATCTTCGATACACTTAGCTTCATTTAATTTATTTTCTAATGTTTTTGGTTTATCTATAATATTATCTATATCTATATTAGGATTTAAATGTATTTCTTTGGCTATATTAACAGAAACACCTTTGTTTATATTTATTGTGTTACCTTCGTTTATTATAACAAGGTCTTTCTTTGTTTTTATAAAAACTGTGTTGTTTTTTTCTTCTATAGTAATTAAATCTAATAATTTATATATATTCTTTAATTCTTTTAACTTATTTAACTTATCTAGCTTTTTTATTATATTCATTTAAACCCTTTTATGCTTTACATTATCCTACAATTACCTTAGAACAACCAGTTATCATTTCACCACCACAATCGACAACATCACCTACTCTTACAACTCCTTTAGAGTTTACAAAAACAGTACTAGATGAACCTTGTGCGTGTCTAGGGTGTCCAAATCCACTACAAGAATGCGGCTCTAAACTATCACCTTTTCTAAAAACACCTTTACCACAAGCTATTACATTGCTTGAACCTTCAATAGCTTGTGTTGGTGGATAACAACTGTGTCCTGAACCTATATCCGTTATTCTTGTTATACTAGGCATTATTATCCTTTTATAATTCCGTCCCAATTTGTGCTATGCCTGTATTTGTATTTTTTATAGTACAGATAAGGTAACTTGATAAAACTAAAAAGCGTACCACCAAATGTTATCATAATTGTACTTGGAAGTGATATGCCTTTACTTCTTAAACATTTAAAGAAATTGATATGTGGAGTTATAGGGTTGTATGTTCCTGCGTGTCCTACCTCATTATCGTGCCTTTTACAGCACGATTGTCCTATCTCTATACCCTCCCAAGTTTCTGGGAAATAACTACAATAATCTATTTTTCTACCATCACCCATTTGTCATTACCATCACTTTTAAGTACACAGTATGTGCCTTTTTCCCCCTCGAGGATTTCATCTGTTGTATCTCCATTCATATTAACTATATTTTCATCCGCACTCTTTATCGCATACTCTTGTACACATTTTACTCTTATTTCAGCACCAGGTATTTGAGAAGCTGGAGGTAAATGGAGTGTACTCTCTTCTCCACGAGAAGATATTAGAGTTCTATACCAAGGCTTCACAGTATAATCACTATTTTTAACTGTTATAGTCACAGCATGTGCGTCATCTAAAGATAGATTATAGGAGTCATCGTCAATACTATAAGGGTATAGATTTGGGATATTATTCCCTCTCTCTATAAAATCATGACATTTATAATATCTAATCCCTGTCTTATAGCCCAACACAGTATTCCCTATTATTGAACCGTAGTATATATTGTTAACCCCTTGTATATATATACCCTCGTAATTATTACCTCCACCCCTTATCATATTGCCAGTAATACTAACCCCATACATATAAGCGTCAGAAGAAGTGCTTTGTATGAAAATGCTATTCTTATCTGTATAAGAAATATTGTTGTTTGATATATTTATATTCTTAGCTGTTCCACTAATAGCTTTTATATATATACCATACTCTTTTATTTTATAGGAAATAGTGTTATTACATATATTAATAGCTTCTATTTTAGTAATATCTTCGTTCAAGAGTTGTACATATATCCCAACATCTGTAGCGTCTGAGCCATTTTTAGAATATAAATTATTGCCCTCTATTAACATTTGTGAATTTTTTAAGGTAGTTAGTGTTTGTACCATAATACCTAGTTGGGTGGCACCGATTATAGTGTTATTTACTATAGTTGGGTTGTTCCCTTGAAACATAATACCAATGGAAGTATTGCTTGTAATTTTTGCTATTTCTATCATATTGTCTGCTATAGTAGTGTAATCACTCATTTCGTGACTATCTATCCCTGCTTCCTTAGTTCTAGCAGTATTGTTTGTTATTTTAGTAAATAGATTAATACCTTCCGAACCCCCTATCGTTACTAAATGTCTTACATCAGTACCGTAGTTGTTGTTTATATTTGCCCCATAACAGCCATGTTCTACTACCACACCGTAGGCAAACCCTGCCAATCTACTATAATCAAAAGTACTATTAGTAACAATGGGGTTTAGACATCGATACAGAGATATCCCCGCGTTGGAGAAATATTTTGTATGTATTTTATTTACTATAACATCCTTACATAGGTATAACCTAACAAAAGATTGAGTATCTTCTGTATCCCCTCTCCCTATAGCTTTTACATTTTTTAATTCGACTCCCTTTAAGAGGTCCAGTTTACTTACTCTAGCACTATCATCTGTATAAAAAGAATATAGTAGGGGTTCATACAATATAAGCTCTTCATCCGTAACATCTTTTACGTGTACCATACACCCGAGAGTATTGTCATCATTTACTACTTTATCACTTTTAATATATAAATAATCATCTGGACTGTATTTAGTTGTATCATCCAATTTTATAGTGGTACCACCCTCTAATACATTCTCTGTTAAATCATCATATGTCCCTTCACTACCCTCAAACTCAATAACAACTTCATTATCATTGTTTGTACAATTAAATATAAAATCCTCAATAGTCACACCAAAATCATATGTCACTTTTTCGTTTATTACATAAGTTAAATTACTGCCAAATAGCTTTGCTCCCCTACTTGCCTTTACAGCATTGTTAAACGCAACTGTGTCATCGTCAGCTCCATTACCCTTAGCCCCAAACCATCTAACGTCTATATAATTGTCAAACTGTAGATAATAAGTAGCATTTTTGGCTTTTATTATAGTGCCTCCATTGTCTGTGCCACTATCTACTTTCTTGTAATAATGTGAGCCAAATTCTCCACCATCTTTATCGTAGTATCCCCTAACCCTCACTGTAGGAGGGGTTTCTTCCATATTCCTTAAGTCATCTATTGTATCTACTATAAACATATTTTCATCTAAAAATTTTACTATATGTTTTAAAGGTCTATTTAAAACCTCTTCATCAGCTTCTTCACCTTTAGAATACCACTCAATATCATTACTAATACTCATATATACTCCTTATATTTAATCACTTGTGCTATAAGCATCTAGTGTTATTGTTCTCTTTCTAATATTTATATTATACTCTAAACCTTGTTTATGTCCAAAACCATCATCTTTAGGTTTCGTGAAATATTTGAATTTATCACTTTTCATTAAACCTTTTATTATATCATCTGAAGGTATATTTTGGAAAGAATATTTTTTTAATACTTCTCTAAAAGTTTTAGGAGACTTAGCATTTTTAAGTTCGTTTTCTATTTTTACTTCAACATCTTTAGGTTTCTCTAAGAATATTTTTTTAATAACTTCATCTGTAAGTGTTAAGAATAGTATTTCTTGTAACTCTTTATTGTTTCTTTTTTCTTCATCTATATCATTAAAATATTCAAATATATCATTTATTATAGTTTCTTGTGAAATATAATTATTATATATACTATCTTTATACTTAGAGAAGTTAAATATTTTATTGTTTATTCTTAATTTAAAACCTTTACTAAAATTCTTTTGGATTAGATATTTCTTAGGTGTTCCAAAATCATTACACATATCTTTAGGTATATCTTTGGTTTTTAGTTCTATATCTATAAGATTATCTTCATTTAAAATAGTAATATTATATTGTTTGTGATATTTCAAATTATCTTTCTTGAATGGTGTAGCTTCTATAATATGTTTTTGTACTTTAATTGAAACATCTCTTAGATTAACATTTCTAAGTAAATCATATTCAGAACCCTTAGTATATGTTTTGGTTATACCAAGATATTTTTCATATTTTACAAAATTAGGTCTTGAAGACCAATAGAACATATCTTTGGCATTTATCCTAGCTTTTTTAATAAAGTCTTTTGGATTTAATTCCAATATACCATTTTCTAATTTTTTAAGAGCCTCTTTATTATAAGAATCTTCTACTAAATGTAAATTTACATAATTACTAAAAGTCATTTATCTTCCTTTTAGTAATATTTATAAACCCACAACAAACATACAATAAATTATCCAGCTTTAGCCGCAGTTACGATACTTAATACAGTACTTTTATCATTTTCATCTTTAGATTTTATATCTTTACTATCCCATACAGCAACCAAAGAACCTTTTTTAGATTTAAAAACAGTTACTTTATAATCACTATTTGGAAGTTTTTTGATAATATCCATAACCAAAAGCATAGATATTTCTTCTTTTACATCACCTTTAAATGTTTTATTATAAGAGTTTGTACTTTTTTCTACTGATTTAACTGTTAGTGTTACTTCATCACCTTTACTCTCTATACTTAAATCACTAAGATTTTTTAGTAAAGAACTCATAGTTTTAAACTTATTTAGTTCATCAGTTGTGATATCAAAACTTAGTACCTCTGTATTAGTTCTAATTCTATCTACTAAATCAGGATTACCCCTTGTGGAACTTTCTATAATCTCTACCTGTGTTGTTCCATATCTAGTTTTTTCTGATGTAGTACTAGATTTAATCTCAAGAAATCTATCATTATATGTAATCTCAGGTTTCTCTATAACACCTACAACAGAATATAATTGATTAATATCATAAATACCAATCTCTTCAAATTCTTCTTCACCTAACTTATCCACATCTAAAAAAGCTTGAATAGCTTTACCTAAAATAATCGTGGTTCTTGGATATGTAATAATTTGCTCTTGGTTGATTTGTCCTAATTGTTTCAAAATACCTAGTGTTTCTTTGTTTAACATTGTTTTCCTTTGTATATTTTATAATTTTTTATATGTAATTATAACTAAAAGTTATTTAACAAAAATATTTTATATAAATTCTTCATAAGTTTCTTCTATCTCTTGTGTAATATAACTTTTAGTTAATTTTAGTTCTTTTTCTATTAATGGAAATTCATCCTCTTGGTAATATGATAATCTCTCGTAAAAGTGTTTTAGGGCATAGTTCACAAAAGAATTTTTTTCTAAAACATCTACTATATCATATATATTTACATTTGATTTACTATCGTGTAATCTCATACCTCTACCTATTGTTTGAAGTATTTTTGTATATGATTTTAAGAAAGAAGCAAATACTATATTATGTAAGTTTTTGAAGTTTACACCTGTACTTGTAACTTGATAATTACCCAAAATAATAGCATTTTCATAGTAATATACTTTTTTAAATATATTAGATTTTAAGTTGTGTTTTTTTACGAACTCTTTAGGTAAAACATAACCATCTTCTAAATCTTTTAATTGTATATTATTTATAAGAGTATTTTTTAATACTTTAATCTTATCTTTTTCGGTATATAAATAACACTTGTCTATTTCTACTTCTTCTAGTTTTTTTCTTATGTACTCTCTTATAGAACCTTTTACTTCTCCAGTGATAAAGTATATATTAATATTATCTAAAGATTTAATCTTAGAAAGAATATCTTTTATAGTATTATCTATATCAGAACAATCATCTTTTAATATTTTTTTAAGATTTTTAGTTATTTTATCTATATGTTCTTGTTCTATTTTTGAGTTCATATAGAATATTTTATTGTTATTTTCTTTATATTTATTATATAGTTCTTTTAAAGGTTTTGGTGTAATACCGTGTAATAGTTCTATATTATTTGTGTTTGTTTTTATTCTATTGCTTATTATATTCCTAAGTAACTCTTCACCGTGTTCTATATGTGTAAATAAGGCGAGAGTATTACCTTTTTCTGATACTTTAGAAATGATATTTGATACTAAAATATTTCTATATCTATGTTTTTCTATAAATTTTACTTCATTTTTATATTCTAAGTTTTTATGTAATAAGGATATATCCTCTTCTAGGTAATTTATATATAATGATACAATAGATATAGGTGTAGCTAATCCTCTTTTTATTAAAGAACCAGCGGTAATAATGGTTTTTGTTTTACCTAAAGTACTTATAAGTGTTAATCTTGATATTTTATCTCTTGGTATTGTACCCGTTAAACCTATCTTCCAAGATGAATTAGTGTTGTATTTTAGTATTCTATCAAGTGCTTCAGCTTTTGCTAAATGACACTCATCAACTACCATAGCATCAAATACATCAAAACTTTCTTTATCCATATATTGTAAGCTTTGCCAAGTACTTATTACAATAGGTTTAGATTTCAGGTCTTTATTAGAATTATGTTCACCACCTATTAATAAAACATCATTTATATCTTTAAATCCATAATCCTTAAAATCACTAAACATTTGGTCAACCAATGATATTGAAGGTACTACCAATAATACATTTTTATTTAGTTTTCTGATGTACATAAAGAATAAAAAAATCATTAAGGATTTTCCGCTACCCGTACAACTTTTAATCACTAATCTTTTTTCTTCTAACATACTTTTAAGAGCTTTTATTTGATAGTCATAAGGGCTAAAAGGTAAATTCAAGGATTTAATAAAATCTTCTATTTCTTCATTTGTTACATTAAAGGGTTTATCAATAGATGAGAGTTTATATTGTTGTTTGGTTTTATCTAAATAATCTAATACTAATGATTTTAAACCTTTTGGTATAATTAAATGTGTATCTTTTACTTTATAGAATTTTTTAGTACCGTCCCACATACCAGCTCTAAACAAAGGGTCAAATTGATGATTTGGCACTACAACTGTTAATGTATTTGCTATTTTCTTTTTGAGTTCTAGGTTATCTGTTTGTATAAGGGTGTAAGACTCATTTAAGTCTTTAATAAGGATTTTATCCATATTTATCCTTTAGATAATTATATAATTCTTGTTCTATGATATAATTTCTGTATTCATAATTATTATTATAAAATACTTCTTCAAAGTATTTTAGGTATTCCATATTAGATATTTTTTTATTAAGAACAAGATTGGTTATTAAATCTTTAACATCGTGGTATAATAGTTTAAAAGGTTCTGTTTTATAATTCTCTTTATATTTTTGTATTAAAGATATAATGTTTACTTTGGTTTCTTTAATATTGTCTTTATGAATGTAAGTGTTATATTTTTGTTCTAATATTCTAACTCGTTCTAGGTCTGTTAAAGTCATTATTCAATACCTTTTACATAAAAATATTTCTCTATCCATAAAAATATCAAAATACATTTCTTTATCTCTTAATACACTTTCTACTATATTATACATATCATCTTTAGAAAGATTTACTTTCTCATTATTATAATTATAGTATTCATAAACATCATTTGAAACATATTTTACCATTCTTTATCCTTTTCAATATCATTATAATTTATTAGTATAAGAGGTTTTTGTAATTTCTTTATATAATTAATCATATTTAAAGAACCAGTACTAAAACCATCCCAAAATACTATTGCTATATCACACTCATCACCCATTATTTCATTTCTTATCATACCAGCTCTTTTACCATAGTTATCCCATTTAGCATCATATTCTAGTATATTAAGATTATATTCTTTGGCATATTGTTCACCCAAAACATCAGCTCCTCTAGCTTTACCAGATATAATAGTATTAATGTTGTATTTATTTTTGAGTTTATTAACTTCTTCTTTAAGTAAGAAATAGTTATTAAAATCTCTTGAACCTGCTATTAAAAGTTTCATTTTTTTACCCTTTCTACCATTCATCATCTTCAGTATCTAGTTTATTTATAGCTTCATCTATTCTTTTCTTTGCTATATTAAAATATTCTTTATCTAATTCTATACCTATAAAGTTTCTATTTAGATGTTTACAAGCCACCCCAGTTGTACCACTTCCCATAGTAAAATCTAGTACAGTTTCATTTTCACTTGTATATGTTTTAATTAAGTATTCCATAAGCATAATAGGTTTTTGTGTTGGGTGTAAAATTTTGCTTGGGTCTTGTTGCTTAAAATATAAATTTTGCTTAGGGTATTTCTTATTTGTACTATTTTGGATGGTATTTTTAAAATCACTATATATGTTATTTGTTGTTTTTGTTTTTCTGATTGAACCATCTTTTACATTGTTTGGTCTCCCTATTGTAAATTGTGGGTTATAATTAACTTGTTTTTTATAAAATATACAAATATCTTCTATATTTTTTAATGGCATTCTTTTTGCGTTTAAATGTCCAGATGGTCTTGATTTTATCCACTTCCAATCATACTTATACATTTTCATATTAGAAGTTCTTAAAAGACTACTAAAAGGTTCGCCACCAAATAAAACAATAGCTCCATTTGGTTTTATAAGCTTATTTAATCTTTTCCACATTTCAATAAAAGGTATTACAATATCCCAACTACAAGTTGTAGTACCGTAAGGAGGGTCTGTAATAATAGCATCTACAACAACACCTTTTTCTATAAGTTCATCCATTACTTTAAGACAATCTCCATTATATAATTCTATATTCATTCTTTTACCTTTTTAATTTTGGTATATCTATCTCATATACTGAATTTTTATCTATTACCTTATAGTTTATACTTTTTATATATTTATTTGTAAGTAATATAAAATCAACTAAAACTTTATCCTTTTTAATTCTATGTAAGAAAATTTTACCATCTAATCTAAACTTTCTTAACTCTTCTTTTAAAGTGTATTTTTGTAATATTTCTTTTGTGTTATAATCTATAATATATAATTTCATTTTTTTTGCCTTTTTAGGGTTTTAAAAGTTTTAAAAGTTGTATTGTATTAAGTGTTCGTTATCTTCTTCTTTTATAATTCCGTTTTTGTATAAAGAATATGCTATCTTACCTTCATACTTTTTAGTAATTTCATTATATTCTAATGTATGAACATAATCATAAATCTTATTTTTTACTTGTAAAGCTTTTAGATATGTTTCCATCTCATTAGGTATATAATTCATTATATAATCGTATTTAAGTGTTTTAGCATATAGAGGTGTTAATATCTCCTCTATACCTTTAAGGATAAGAAACTCTGTATGGTTTTTGTCATCTCTAATTCTATCTTGTAGTTCTTTAATCATTTTAAATCCTATTAACCTTATTCATCTTCTATTTGTTTAATCTCATCTAACCAAATATCTTTTACATCTTTGGATTTAATATTTTTTAGGTCTTCTTTAAGTTTTAAAATTTTAGCTTTAAGTTCTTTAAGTTTTTCGTTTGTCAAAGAATATATAGGCATTCTTAAAAGATAATCATAAGTATCATCTACCTTTATAATCTTAGGTTCATTTTGAATTTGTTTAATAATATCAGCTTTTTTAGTATTATTAACAATAATCTTATCTTTAGTAACATTATATACAAATATATATCTGCTTGAATTAAGTTCTATATCTTCTTTTATTTTATTTATAATATAATCTTTTCTTTTTTGATAATATTCTAGTTTTATTTTAATATAACCATTTAATACTTCTTTATAGGTTTTAAATAATCTAATAGAGTTATTTTCATCTATAGAAGTATAATTCTCAGTATATGTTTTGCTTAGACTAAGTTTATCTATAATATTATTTTTATCAAGATTAAATTTAGTATCTACAATTACCTCAAATTCAAAAGTGTCTGTTTTTGTATTTGATAAATCTTTATATGATTTAATTATTTTTTTATCTTCTAAGGCATCTAAAACTTTAAGATATGAGTTAAGGTTATAACCTATTGGCAACTCTGTTATTTTTATTTTTCTTTTGTTTATTGTGAATTTACCTAATGTAGCAAATTTATTATGTTGTAATTTTATTACATCACCTTTAAACCCATTCCAATAAGGTAATAGTTCTTTGGTATTTTTGTTATTTAAAACATCTTTAATATAACAAATTAAATCTTCTTTCTTTCTCGATAAAATAGATTGAGCGTGTCCTGAACCTATACCCTCACTACCATTTAAAAATAAAATAGGTAATGTAGGAAGATAAAATCTAGGTTCAATTATTTCTTCTTCAAAAATTTGTTCTATAAGAACATTAGTATCTATTTTTTTAAAATATTTTTCTGTATCTTTATGTTTTCTTACTTTAATATATCTAGGTTCGCCTGGTTTTGTATCGAGTCTTTGACCAAAATTACCTTGTGTTTCTAAAAGAGGTAGGTTATTTGTACCCACAAAGTTTTTAGAAATATTAGTAATAACACCAGAAATATTACTAGCACCGCCTAAATATTGAGTACCATCAGATGTTTTATTTGCCAATCCCTCTACCTTAGTCCATTGGGTGATATTGCCTTTTATTACAGTATATATTACTTTCCTTTGAGTGGGTTTTAAACCATCTATGTAGGAAGCTATTTTTTGGTAATTAGCATTTTGGGCTTGTTGTTTATAGTAATCATTAAAAAATTCTTTTATGGTTATTGTGTTACTTGTGTTCTTCATTTCAACTTATGCCTCATCTATTCTTTTCTTTGCTATATTAAAGTAATCTTTATCTAATTCTATACCTATAAAATTTCTATTTAGGTTTTTACAAGCCACTCCAGTGGTTCCACTACCCATAAAAGGGTCTAGGATTGTGTTGTTTTCATTTGTGTGAATTTTAACTAAATGTTCCATAAGGGTTATCGGTTTTTGTGTTGTGTGTTTGGTTTTTTCTTTACCTGTGACTATACCGCTAACAAATTTAGGTCTTTGGTATTTTTCATCTTGTCTGTTAAAAACCCATTTAGCTTTTTTCTTAACTAACCAAACTCCTAACTCAAAGTCTGTAATATATCTCCTATCTCTATTACGAGGCATAGGGTTTGTTTTTTCCCATCTAAAACAATCTTTTATATCCATACCTTTAGCTTCTGCGTATCTAGCCATCTCACCTATATTTTTCCAATCATTAAAAAAGAACAATGAACCATTATTATCTAATAATTCTATTACCTTGTCAATCCAAGAAAACAAATCAAATCCTTTATCCCATTCACCGAAATCTATTCCTCGACGATGAGCAGGTTTCCCATATTTATTTTTCATAGTATGGAAATTATTTTTTCTAGCTATATTATAAGGAGGGTCTGTTATAATGGAATCTACTTTAACACCTTTTTCTATAAGTTCATCCATTACTTTAAGACAATCACCATTATATAATTCTATGTTCATATTCCACCTTTACATATTTAAAATATTGAACTCATAACCTTCTAAGAGTTCTTTTCTTCTATCTGATTTTTTGGTATTAAGCCAATCATCTATAATTTCAATAGCTTCCTTAGACTCACCGATAGTTAATGTATCAAGCATATTCTCATAACCATCTTTATCTATAACAGTTTGTAATTCTTCTTTATCCCAACCTGAAAGACCTTTTTTGTAAGAATATGTATAACCTTTATTTTGGTTTTCAGCTTCAAATTTTCTTTGTGACTCAAAATCATAAAACCAAGTAATAATATTCTCTTTTTTATCTTGTACTACAAATAATGGTGTTTTAAGAATTTTAATTCTACCCTCTTCTATAAGGTTTTTACCGAATTTATAGAATAATCCTATGAGTTGCCCTCTAATAAAAAACCCAGGTAAATCAGCATCAGTAGCTATTACAATGTTTTTAAAATTCATAGTATCTTGATGTGTTGTGCTATATTTTAAACCTGTGATTTTATTTATAGCTTTTAGTTTATCTGATTTAAGGATTTTATCTAAATTCATATCATAAGCATTTGGTGGTACTCCAAACATTTTATAATATCCTTTACCTTCTCTACCTAATATAGAGGCTATGGAATTACCAGCAGAGTTATGACTTACAATACCATTAGACAATAAAAATGTTTCATTACCACTTACAGATATATCTACCATATTCACATAACCTAGTTCTTCTGTACTTTGTACTTCTTCTATATCTTCTAATTCAAACATAAGTTCAAAAGTATTTTTATCTATGTTCATTTTTTTGCCTTTCTACCATTCATCATCTTTAGTATCTAATTTATTTATAGCTTCATCTATTCTTTTCTTTGCTATATTAAAATATTCTTCATCTAACTCTATACCTATAAAGTTTCTATTTAGGTGTTTACAGGCTACTCCAGTTATTCCACTACCCATAAAAGGGTCTAGGATTGTTTTAGGGTTATAATCAGGTTCTGAGATTAATTCTTCCATTAAACCAACTGGTTTTTGTGTGGGGTGTACCATTTTATCTGATGATAATCTTCTATATTTTAATATATTGCTTTTGTTATTTGATTTGGTTACAAATCTACCTCTTGTGGCTAGTATAATAAACTCTAGTGTAGGTCTCCAATTTCCACCTATACCTATCCAATCCTTATCCCAAACCAATATATTTTTTATAGTAAAACCAACTTGTTTTAAACTTGATAAAAAATCAGGTAATGAATGTAAAGAACAAAAAAATAAATGACCTGAATCTTCGTTTGTTAAATCATAGCATTTAGCAAAAAATGGTTTTACCCAATTTAGATTATCATCATTAATAATTTTTTTATCTTTAAATTTGCTATTATCTCTTTGAGGTGTTAAATTCATACCATAAGGTGGGTCTGTGATAATAGAATCTACTTTAATACCTTTTTCTATAAGTCCATCCATTACTTTAAGACAATCACCATTATATAATTCTATATTCATTTTTTACCTTTCTAAGAAAATAATATATAATCATTTTCTTTTATTTTAGTACCGTGTACTCTAATAACTTTATCTTTTCTAAATACCAAAAAATAATCATTATTAGTATATGTTATATTATTATATTCAGTCTCTAAAATAAAATCTTTATTTTTAATTACTAAAGAGCCTTTTGTACTAGAGTTTAATCTTGATTTTACCATTTTATAAATTTCTTTATTTTGTACTATATCTTTGGCTTCTTTGTATTGAAATTCTTTATCTTTTGTATTATATACATAAAACTTATGTTTTTCTGATGATATATAAACACTTGATTTAGTTTTAATACTTACTGCTTTTCTAAGAGATTGTCTTATACTTTTTATAAATTGTATAGAACCATCACCTGAGATAATACCATCACCCTCTCTAAAATATTTTATTTTTTTAGGTTTGAAATTACAATCTAATAATAAAGTATTTTCATCTAAACAGTCACCCTCACAAAGTAAGATACTATCCCATTCTCCAACAGGAGCTAAGAATTTATCATCTTTAGGTTTTTTAGTTTGTTTTTTATCTAGTTTTTCAAGTTCTTTTCTTTTTTTGAACTCTTCTTGTATTTTAAAATATTCTATAATACCATTTAGAATGTCTTTATTTTTATAAACTTTTTCAGAAAATTTATCAATATCTAAATCTTTAAAATACTCTTTAAGGTTTTTATTCGTACTTGCTATTTTATTTTTTACTTGACCTTCCCAATCAATATTTTTCATATTCTTACCAATTATAACAAAGGTAAGTTTTGCCTTTATATCACCAGGTTTTATAGTTTTATATTTTTTGGATATTTTAGCTCTTAGGTTTTTAACCAATATATCTAATACATAATCTATGTGTGAACCACCCTCAGATATTTCTAAACCATTTATATATGATAATTGTTTAAATTCACCTGTATCATTAGGTAGAACAGCTATAAAATAATCTTCTTTCTCTTCTATTACAGCACTATCACCCAAAAGTTTAACAAATTGTTTAGGATTAATTTTTACTAATTTACCATTGAACTTAAATTTGATATTTGGATATGTAAGACTCTGTAAAAGAGTATATTCATACATCCTATTGATATGTGTTTCATCTATTTCATTTACTTCAAATATATTAAAATCAGGTTCAAAATATACTTCTACACCAGTTTTACCTGTTTTTTTAAGTGTTTTTTCTTTATGTGTAAGGTTGTTTTCAAAAGCTTCTAATTGTAATCTTGAATTTTTATCCTCAGATATTACTTTGAAGTATGTGGAGAGTGTACAAGTTAAAGAAGCACCTAAACCATTAACTCCTTTTTGTCCATTACCTTTTTCATCTTTATAGTTTGAAGAGGTGTTATACTTACAAAATGCTTTATATAAATAACTCTCATTATCATTTGCTTTAGATGTATTTATACCTATCCCATTATCTAATATTTTTACAGATTTACTATCAATATTAACATTTATTTGATTACACTTATCATATTTAATATGTATATCAATAGGATTATCTAATATCTCCATAAAGATTTTCATTAGTGAAGGTACAACAGCACTTTCACTATATTCTATTTTAGAAGAAGTTACATTAAATCTTTCTTTTTTAACTTTTTTAATACTACCAGCAAAATTATATGGTCTATTTACTATTGCTTCACGCTGGGTTTGTTCTATAATTTCATTCATAGAAATCCTTATTTTTTAATATTTATAATTATAATAGATTTTTATTTAACAAAAATATTATTCCTTAATAACAGCAGTAGCTTCACCTGCTTTATAGACTCTATTGTTTTTATAATCTACTTTAACTGGATAACCATAGGTAGTTACTTTAGATTCAACATAGATAGGTTCTAAATTACTATAATCACCTATACACATAACCCAAGTAGCTGATGTATTTGTACTAGCAAATAAACCGTTGGGTTCTGCTTGTGATATTGTTGTACTACCATAAGCTCTATCAGGGTTTGTTAATGATGTGTCGTAAGGAATACCATATCCCATAGATGGGCAATCACCTTCTATCATACCATAATCACTTCTCCATACTGTATGTGTTAATACTTTTTGGTTTCTTAGTTTATATAGTTTAATAACCATTTCTCTTTCTATGCTATGTCTAAAAACAGGTATAGGTTGTGTGATAGCATATTGTTTTTGTTGGTTTTCTACTGAACGAGAGTCTATTCTTTCTTGTGACTCATTACAACCCATAAAAAGTAGTGATAGTGGTATTAGCATTGTATATAGTAATTGTTTTTTCATTTCTTTTTTCTCTTTTATTTATTATATGATGTTTGTAATTGAACTTCAAGCATATTTTTTTGAGCTTTAAGATTTTTAAGTGTTTCTTTGTCTTTTGTTTCTCTTAATAAAACATTAATTCTTGCTAACTCAGCTTTATATGTTGATTGTTCTTCTCTTAACCCAGCTTGTCTTTGGTAAGAATTTTCAAATATTTTATTCTCTATATAGGTTGATGTAACTTTTCCACCTTGATTAAATATACCTATTAATACAAAACTTATGATAATTAGTACAAGTACCAATAGCCAATTTTTACTAAATTCCACTCTTTCTTCATTCATTTGTTATCCTTTATTTTTTCTTTACAAGCTTTGATATAAGTAGTTAAATATTCCATAAAAATCTTAGCACTTTCATCTGCTTTACCTTCAAAATATATTATATCATCTAAATATAAAACACCTATTTCTTCATTGTTATTGTTAAAAAATTTTATTGTATTATCTTGATGGTTATTATAATCTATTGTAAATTCCACTCTTTCTTCATTCATTTATTTTCCTTTTTTAGGGTGTCTAATTAACCAAATTTGGTATTCTTTATCTTTGGAGTAATCTTTATAAGATTTATCTCTGAACTCGGTATATGCTTTATTTTTACAACCTATTAATATTTTATCAGTGTTAAATATTAGAAGGAATATCATAATAATATAAATTATACCGATTATATTATTAGCTTTCATTTGTTATCCTTTATTTTTAATAAAAACTTATATTTTTAGTTTTTTGATAATGTTCTTTTGTTTTATTTAATAACTCTTCAGTAACCTCAAACCCATCATTAATAGCAAAATCAAGTAAGATACCACCACATCTAAGACAAATATTAGTGTTTGGTAGTTTCTTAAATGTAATATTATTATTAATGGGTGTGTTGTTATCTTTTATATCAACACCACAAATATCACATATATAAGATGTTGTTTGTACTTTCATTTTTTATCCTTTTTATTATAATATAATTCTACCCCACATCTTTCGCAATAAGGAATCATAAAAAATAAACTAAGTTTATGTTTTTTACCTTTTTTGGATTTTTTACAAATATTGTTATGAGGTTCTTTTGATATACTTTTTAAATACTTATAACTCCAACCCATTTTTATCCTTTATTGTTTTTTAAAACATACATAAAATTTTTATACTCTATTCTATTATCTTTCTTCATTTTATTAAGTAAATCATAGGAAAATTCATCTTTAATACCAAGAAGATTAGATATTATATTAAAATCAGCTAAATCATCATAATATTTTGTATAACTATCACTCATTTATTATCCTTTTTAACTATCATCTCTATAAACATACATGGTAAAAGGGCTAATTTCAAAATATCTAGTACCTTTTAAGTCTTCATATTTATCTAATTTACCGTTATGATTTTCATCATATACACCAAAGCCAAATCTATATTCTCTTGCTTGGCTAGAGTTAGATGCTGTTGCTGTTGTTAGTTTTTCTACTTTAAACCAACTCATAACAGGTTCTTGATGACCTGCTAAAACATCTACTCTACCATTTTTAAACCCGTATGAAGACATAATAGCTCTTTTAAAGTTATTTTGTGTTTCTTCTGAGTAAAACTTAATACCAAAAATAAGCAAAAGTGCTAGGATAACTCCTAATGTAATTAGAATTTTATTTTTCATTATTTACCCTTCTTTAGTTCTACTGACTCTTCTAACTCTTTAATTAACTCTTTAATCTTTTCTTTAAGGTTTGATTTGCTATTCAAACACCAGCCTACCGTAAACATAGATATAAATGTAGTTATACCTAAAATACCTAATGCTGTACCCATATTAATCCTTTATGTATTTTTTATAATATTATAACACAATTAAATAAATCTAAACTTAAATGAGGTATTTATTTCTTTTTAAGTAAGTAAGTATTACTAATACATTTAAAATGTATATTACCATCAGAAGTACATTTATATACTCTACCTTCAGATATAGTATCTTTATTCATACTTTGTCCTTCTACCCTCTCTAACATATCTTCAAGTGTTTTACATTCTTTGAATATCTTAACTTTTTCATTAACCACAGGTACATATTTAAGTTTAGTAAAATGTTTGTTTACAAATTCTCTAGCGTCTTGTGGTTTTAAGTATTCTTGTTTTTCAATATCAAACACATTAAAGATATACAATTCTGGTTCTTTAACTTTTTCGTGATTAGATTGTATATCAGGTGCTATTAACTCTCCTTGTATAGCGTAACCGATAGGTAATTCTTCTTTGATGTTATACTTATGTACTACTTTCTCAAAGTTTGATTGTTTCTCACCTTTAGTTGTTTCTTTGAGTTCTAGGTTTCTTGAACAAAAACCAAATCTATATGTTTTAAATAGTTCTCTATTTAGAAGGTTTATAGAAATTTTATTAACTAAACCTTTCCATTTAGGTAAGTTTTCTTTGATTTTAAACGAGGAATGTGAGCTACCCTCAAGCTTCAAAGTTTCCTCAAATTCAAGTTCTTTCATACTTCCATCTTCAAAGTAATGTACTAAATTTTGGATTCTCTCTTGGTCTGTCTTAACCAAAAAGCTAGGGAATATGCCTTTTGTTTTAGATGATGTACTTTTAGATTTAAACTTTTGTGTATCATCATACTTTTTAACATTAAGTACTTCTGTTACATCATCACCCTCTTTATATCCTTTTAGCCTATCTTCAAATAAACTTAATGGTAATAAAAGACCTTGTGATATAACACCTCTCATTTTCATAGTTTTGATTCTATGTCTATACTCACCGCCTCTTAATGAAGCTTTACCTAAGAAAGAATAAATATCTTCATCAGGTAAAAGTGAGTCAATCTCAAAATAAACACCTAAATCACCTTTTTGAAACTCATCTTTCTTAGTAATACACCACCATCCATCTACTTGTGCTAATACTATTCTATCAGCGTTTTTAATGGGTTTTATGTTTTTAATTTTTCTTATTGAAGCTAGTTTTCTCATTGTTTTCCTTTCTGTTTTATTACTCTATTGCTCTATTGTTCTATTAAACTCTTAATTTCTTTTTCTTTCTCTATTGGTATTAAATTTATAATACCGTCTTTATGTAATGATAAATTACTATTATTACCTATATAAATTACATTATTAATAAGTGTATCCCAATCCTCTTTATTTAATATATCTTCAAATTTATTAATATTATAACTATCAAGAGTTTTATCACCCATAATTGTACCAGTACATTTATTAGCTAGGTAAAATATAAGGTATTTACTTTGTTGATAATCTAAATCAAGATATTGGATTAATTTTAAAATATTGTCTTGAGAAGTATTGTCCATCCATAAATATTTTTTTAAAAAACCTATAAAAATCTCATTAAACCATTTTTTGTTTGATAATTTATATTTGTTCTTATAATTATAGTGTCTACCTCCATATATAATTTCTATTAACTCGCATAACAACAAGATTTCTTTGTACTTAAAACCTAATAACACACCTATTTCTGCTATTAGCTTATTAAAACTTTTTATAAAACATATCTCACTACCTATTAATGAAATTATAAATTCTTCTTTTGTATTATAGTATTTATTTATAAATTCTTCTAAATAATTAATGTTTATTATATCTAATCCATCATTCCTAATAATCCTTAAAAAATTACTTTCAGACAACACATCTCGATTATTTCTATATCGTTTATAATTTATATAGACTCTCCTATAATCTATTCTTTTTATAGTTAATATATTTGAGAAGTCTTTAATAAACCCATTTGATAAATTAAATAAGGTATTGTTATATTGTTTTTTTAAATAATCACTTTCTTTTAATTTATGTTTATCATATAAGTTTCTTATATAAGATACTCGATTATAATAAACCCTATTAAGAGTATCTACTTTTTTTATAGTTTCATTATAAGTGTATTTTTTATCACCGAAACTTTTTATTACATATTCATTTTTACTAATATTTAAGTTATAATTATTAGTATATATTACAGAATATTTTTTTATAAAGTGTTCTAAATTATATTTTAATATATGGTACTCTTTAACTTTTTTCATAATTTTAACTTTCCTTTCTGTTTTATCAGTTTATTTTATAAATTCTTCTAAATCTATATTAGCTATATTACTAAAAGGTTTTATTCTATAATTAAACCTTTTAAAATCTTCATAATAACACTCTTTTATTTCTGTGTTTAACTCTTTTTCTAAGGTTTCGGCTAAAATATGCCTATGACAAAAATCAAAAGGATGTTCATAGCAAACCAATACAATATCTTTATTTGTTTGTTTATAAATAAAATGTATAAACTTATCTATTTCTTGTTCTATTTGCTTTTTGTAATGTTGTATATATTCTTTTTCTTTTATATTGTTACTTTCTTTAGAGTTTTTGTATTTGAATAGAATATCTTTTGTGGGAGCTATATCTATATAATTATAATCCACTTTTACAAAATCAGGTGTATAACGAGATATAGATATTACTATTAACCCTTTTAATTTATACTCTTTTATTTTATTATAATAACCAGTATATATTTTCATTTTGTTAGCCTTCTAAACTCTGATTTTAAAGAATTGTATATAGGTTTTAATAATTTATGTATTTCTTCCCAATCATACTTACTAAATATATCTTTAAAATATGTAATATCATAGCAACTATAAAATACACTTGTACTAACACCTTTTGTTTTGTTAATTATATTAATACCAAATTCAATAAGCCTAAAACTATGAAACATAGATTTATATGCTAATCTAAAATCATTTTGTAAAAGCTTCTTTTTAGCTTTAACATAAGAATTACTAGATTTTCTACTAAGACTTTCTCTTAGTTTCCTAAAGTTAATTTCAGTTTTATATTCATATTTCA